>Ga0302189_10003335_pt1 | contig 12367 bp, 10 predicted proteins | sample II_Bog_E2_2_FD_194551 | JGI IMG/M metagenome (GOLD analysis project Ga0302189, IMG submission 194551) | Peat permafrost microbial communities from Stordalen Mire near Abisko, Sweden - II_Bog_E2_2 | ecosystem: Environmental > Terrestrial > Soil > Wetlands > Peat | place: Sweden: Abisko...
AAACAGCCGCAGAGGCCTGAGCCTGAACGCCCACTACACTTACGCGCACGCCATGGATTGGAATCCCAACGAAACCACTGCGCTTGCAGGCAGCAATGTGCTCGACCCGGCCGACTTCAGCCAGGAATACGGGACAAGCAATCTGGACATGCGCCAATCGGCTGGCGCCTCGGTCATCTACGAGGCGCCGTGGAAGCTGCACAAGGTGGCCGGGCGGCTGGCCAACGGCTGGATGCTCTCGGCCATCGGTCAATTCCACAGCGGCATGCCTTTTACCATGCGCACAAGCGGCTCGCTGGCCGAGGAGTTCAACCCCTCCACCGGCGCGGCCATCGTAGCCCTGGCGCCGGGGATGAACGGCTCCGGCGGCGATCCCCGCGTCTACGGCTTCGGCAGCGACGGCCGCACCTACAACATTGGCCGCAATACTTATCGCTATCCCGCCACATGGAAGGCCGACATGCGCCTGGGCAAGCGCTTCGACCTGGGGCCGATGCGCCAATTGGAGTTGCTCGTGGAGAGCTTCAACCTGTTTAACCACCAGAACGTGACGGAGCTTGAAACCACCGGCTATTACCTCGAACCCGGCAACCTGTCTGGCGGGCTGCCAACCCTGAACTTCCTCACCGGGCTCAAGGCCAACACCACCGCATTCGGCCAGCCACTCAACGTGAATGCGACGGACTTCTACCGCGAGCGGCAGATTCAGGTGGGAATGAGGATGCGGTTTTGAGAAACTTGACCCGAATATGCATACAAACGAGACATCGAATGATGTTAGTATTGATGCGTGGAGGCATTATGAGGACAACATTGGCGCTCGACGACGATCTGGTGCGGATTGCCCAGGAGTTCACAGGGGTGGTTGAGAAAACGGCCCTGGTTCGCGAGGCACTTAAGTCCCTGATCGAGCGGGAGAGCTCCCGCAGGTTAGCGGCCCTCGGCGGCTCGATGCCGGAAATGGAAGAGATTCCGCGCAGGCGGGGGAGCGAAGAGTGATTCTTGCAGACACCTCAATTTGGGTGCAGCATTTTCGCTCCGGCAGCGATGAACTTCGCAAGCTGCTCGTTAACGGGCAGGTGGTGATGCATCCCATGATCGTTGCGGAACTGGCCCTGGGATCGCTGGGGGATCGCACCAGAACGCTCGCATATCTTGACCTGCTGCCACAGGCGCGGATGGCCCAACTCAACGAAGTGCGGCAAATGATCGAGACCCGCTCGTTGTATAGCCAGGGCATCGGCCTGATCGATGTGCATCTGATTGCCTCTGTCTTTCTCAATCAGCCCACGCTGTTGTGGACGAGGGATAAACGGCTCCGTACGGTAGCTGAAGCTCTCGGCATTCACGCAAATCTTCCGTGAAGCGTTTTGGTGCCCCCTCGGAGCGATGATGCATGATGGGAGAGACCAGATCGCAGCAGGCGTAACCGGGTCCTGATTGGGATAGAATGGCGCAGATGACAAAGAGGCGCATCGCGACAGCGACAATTCTTGCCTTGCTGCTACTTGTTAGCCTGAGAGCGGTGATTTCGTTTGTTCGATTCTCCAGGGTGGAACAGCATTTTACCTCGATCCAGGCGGGCCAGTCGCGCGCCTCGGTAGCCGCAAGTTTCGGAATGCCTAACTACCATGCTGGTAGTTGCAGCCAGGACTTCGGGTATCCGAAAAGCTGCTCGTCAGAGTACGTGTACTCGCACCCATTGGCCCCAATACTTCCGGAATACTATGTCGTATGGTTTTCTTCCGATGACCGGGTCATTGACACTGAGCACTTAATCTCGCCTTAGGTGGCGAGGCTTTAGCCGCACGCATCGCAAAATGCTGGCTAGTAGGGACGCTCTCATCTCCTTTACCCAAAGCCAAGCCACTTCTTCCGTAGCCCTCAAGCCGCGCATTATTCTTCCTCTTCACCAACCGCCCCGCTGGTCTCAACCCTCGACGCCCGCAGCAGCCGCGCAATCTGCTTCAGATGCAGTTGCACGGCATAGGCGCGCAGGATCTCAGTCTGCGAAAACTCGAGGCCCGTGGGCCGCACCTCGGTCATGCGGGCTTCAAGCTGGGCAATGTCTTCTTCCAGGCTCATCGGCGGTTCCACATTGAAGCGCCATTCGTGAATGCGGCCAGCCACATGATTGAAGCCGGTGCGGATATCGCCCGTCAATTGCCCCAGGGCGGGCTCCAGTTGCCGCGCGTACCCATACTCGCTCGTATCCTTGACCGAGAACTCCAGCGCCACCAGAGCATCGAAGATCGAGCGGCCAAACTGCGACAAGGTGCTCAATCCCTCGCGCCAGCCTGGGCCGCCGGATGGCTCGTTTCGCGCCGCCTCAAGCAGTTGGTTGTTGCCGCGCAGCATGGCCAGCGCATCGTCGCGCAGCGCCGGAAGATTCTCTGCCGGTGCGCCTCGAAAACCCTGCAAGATCGCATCGAAGAATGCGCCAAGCACTAGAAACTCCTGCGACAGGCCATCGCGCAGCCGCAGCCGCGCGCGATCGGGAAACACCAGCGTAGTCACGGCCAACGCCACCACGATGCCTAGCACAACCTCGACAACGCGAACCAGCGCCAGGTCCCAGCGCGGACCCGAAGCATGCACCAGCATGATGATCGTGATGGTGACCCCGGCCAGCCGCGAACTGCTGCGCAGCCCCAGCAAGCCGCAAACAATTACCGCCGCAAGCACGGCCAGTATATAGTTCCACGGCAGCACGCCGAATAACGAAAAAGAAAAGCCAAGCACCGTGCCGATCAGCGTGCCCAGAAAACGATCGCGCGAGGCCGTAACCGTCGCTCCCATGTTGGATTGCAGCACAATGATGGCGCTGATTGCGCCCCAGTAGCCGTCATGCAGGCCAAAGCGCGCCGCTATCCACCAGCAGAGGCCTGCCGCCAGTGCAGTCTTCGCCGCGTGGATCAGAAGCCGCTGCCGCTCCCAGGAGAGAAACCCTGGAGCCTCAGCCTTTCCTGCGCGCAGCTTGATGGCGAGCTGCCGCTGCGACCACGTCTTGTTTGCCTTCAGGCGCATGGATGCGATCCGAGGTGGAAGATTCTCATCAATTCAGAATGACCGATTCCGGTCCATTCACGCGGTGACCCGTCTCACGCACCGAGCCTGCTCCCTCAAGGCTACCAGCCGGCGCTTTTTGGTGTAGCCTGCTGGAATCGCCCTGCTCGTTTAGCATAGGATCGAGGCGCCCGCATTGCCGGGCTGTGAAACCCCATGCTGCGAGTCGGATACCCAACAACCTTGGCCGCGGAATTGTTCAGAGGCTTTCCCGAGGGAATCGAACTGATTCCGCTGTCTGATTCATTGGATCACGAAGTTCACATCGACGTCTGGATTCCAGATCCTTACTCGACGCGCGCCATCAAGACCTGGCCGCACCTGCGCGGCGTGCGCCTGGTGCTCTCAACGATGGCTGGCACCGAGTGGATTCCCGCTGTCGTTGGGCCGCATGTGACCATCTGCAACGCCCGCGGCGCGCATAGCATCTCCACGGCGGAGTGGACCGTGGCCTCGATTCTTGCCATGCTGAAATACTTCCCTTTCTTTCTCGACGTGCAGCGCGAGGGCCAGTGGAAGCGCCGCTTCGATGCCAGCGCGCGCTACGCCTCCATCACCGGCGACACCCGCCCGCTCTATCCTCCCTTAATGCTCGAGGAACTCACCGGCAAGACGGTGCTGCTGGTGGGCCATGGCGCCATCGGCAAAGAGATTGAGCGCATGATGGAGCCCTTCAGGGTGAACCTCATCCGTGTGGCCCGCACCGCCCGCAGCGAGCCGCTTGTTCACGCGATCGCCGGCCTCGACAGCTTGTTGCCGCAGGCTGAAGTTGTGATTCTGATCCTTCCGTCAACGGCGGAAACGTACAGGCTGATCGGCGCGCGCCAGTTCGCTCTCATGCCGCAGGGCGCGCTGCTGGTGAATGCCGCGCGCGGGCCGATTGTGGACACGGACGCATTGGTCAAAGCGCTCCAATCGGGCCGCATTCGCGCCGCCATCGACGTGACCGATCCCGAGCCGCTGCCCGAGGGCCATCCGCTGTGGAGTTGCCCCAACCTGCTGCTCACCCCGCACGTAGCCGGATCGAGCCCGCAGTTCACCCCTCGCGCGCTACGCGTCGCTGCCGATGAACTGCGGCGTTACATAAACTGCGAGCCGTTGCAAAACGTGGTTCAGGCCGCCGTCTGACCCACTTTTTGGGTGCCCCACCCTCGCGACGCTTTTGTTCTTGTCGCTAGGGTGGGATGCGACAGATCTCGACCGTCACCTTTTTACAAGGATTCAAATGCTTTCTAAGGGTGCCCCGACGCTCTCGTTTGCGGCCTGAGATAGCGCGCGCCGCCAATCGCGCAATCCCAGCACCGCCAGCGCGACGAGCAACAGGTAAAGCAAAGCCGTGGGCCTGAGATCTTTGTAGAGATACTCGCCGATATAAACAACGTCAACCACAATCCAAAGCCACCAGTTGGCGATGTGTTTTCGCGCGGCCCACCAACTGGCCACCAGGCTATAGCTTGTCAGCATGGCATCCAGAAAGGGTAGAGCCGTGCCGGGAATCTGCTTCATGAAGAAGCCAAGCGCGAACCCTCCAACCGCGCCCGCCGCCAATCCGGTAAGCAGGCTGGCCAGCGGCAGACGCACCACGCGCACTTCGCCTTCTTCACGAACGCCGCGCCACCAATACCACCAGCCATACAGCGTGAACGCCAGAAAGAAAACCTGGAGCAGCGCGTCGGAATAGAGCTTGACACGATAAAAAACGATCAGGTAGATCACATCTGAGACCAGCACCACTGGCCAGCAGATGAGCAAGCGGCGCGTGGTCAGCCAAATGCCCAATAGCGTCGTCAGAACGCCCGCATCCTCCAGCCAGTTCGCAGCCAGATAGTTTGCAATCGTTGCCCAGCTCATCCTTCTTCAACTCTCTCCCGCATCTCGGCCCAGCGGCGCAACGCATCCAGCAGTCTCTCTCCGCTTGGTGACCGAAACCAGCGTGCATGACCCACCAGATAATCGTCCAACGCCACGCGCGCGCTTCCCTCCGAGTGCAGTACGCCGAGATAGTAATCGGCTTCTGTCAGCGCAAACTCCGCGTGACAAAGCGCAATCATTGGTGCCAGCGCCGCCGCCTCTTCGTCGCTCAGCGGACGCACGGAACCATAGCCGTCGAGCAGCGCGTCGAACTGGTCAAGATGCACTCCCACATTCTCCGGGTGGGCCGGATCGTTCATCAGCGTGATCCACTCTACAATGCTGCGCTCGATGGCCTGCGCCAGATCGCACACAGCGTTGGTGCGGTCGGAAAGGCCAAAGTCGATAATGGCCGTGACCTGCGCATTGGGGCCACCGCCGCTCCACAATAGATTCGAAGCGTGCAGATCGTTGTGCGTCCACAGCGGTTTGAGCACCGGCAAAATCGGCATCAGCTCCGCATGAAAGGGCGCGAGAAGTTCGAGCGCCTGCTTGCCATACTCCCGCGCGGCTGCGCTCTCGGCCAATGCCGGACGCGCAGACATGTAGTTTTGCAATTCCTCAAGAGGGTTCTGCGCTGCAAAGATCGTAAAGCCTGCCACCAGTGGCTGAGGCTTGCGGCGCGGCGCTTCGAATCCCTCAGACGCAAGATGCAGCCGCGCCAGCGCCTGGCCCGCGGAGCGCGCATGAGCCGACGCCTGAAACGGCGTCCACGAAAGTGCATCTACGTAAAGGTCCACGCCTTCGGGCGCTTCATGCACCTCATAGGTCCATTCGCCCATTTCAATGGCCGTTTCACCGGACAAAGCCGCAAACACGCGCGGCACCGGCGCTCCATGGGCGCGCAGGTGCTCCATGAAGCGATGCTCCTCATGCAATCCCTCGGCATCGCGCACGGTCCGGTGATGGCGTTTGATGAAGACCCGCCCGGCGCTGGGGGCCACTACGCTGGCAGCGGAAAATGGCCTGGGGCTGACAGAGAGAATCTCCATCGCCTCGCCGAGGCCGTGAAACATGCTGAACAGCGCGCTCAACTCGGCAAGCTTCAGCGGCGGCCAATCTGCTTCGATCAGCGTGCCGTCCATGCCGTGCGCCTTGGCTGTCTTACTCACTTTTGTTGCCTCTTGCGTTTTGAAAGGGCACGGCTTTAGCCGTGCCGTCCGATGTAGAGAACAATCCTGGGCTTTCGCCCCCTAGGGAAAGCCGGCTCGACAAATTTCATCCCTCGGCGGCTAAAGCCGCAACTTGAATTGATCGTTCGGCGGCACGGCCAAACAGGCTGCGGAAAAAGGTGGAGACGCACCCCATGTTGCAAAAATGAAGGTAGCAGGGGCTGAAGCCCGCGTTGATAAAAGAGCACTTGCGGCCCGGCTGAAGCCGTGCCCTTGTTACAAAGCTCACCGGATTTGTGTAAAGTGCTAGTTTTCCGCAGCCTGTAAAGCCGTGCCCTTTCAAATCAACACGATTCCTATCGGCACAGCACGTGCAATCAGAAAGTGTAGTGCGCCGACAACCGCACTGTCGTTGGCGCGCCAAGATGAATGAACGTGTCGCCGTAACTTGCCCCGGTGTCTTTCCAGTATCGCTTGTCTGTGATGTTATCCGCATAAAGCCGCAACGTGACACGGCCGTTCTCGCCGCCCGGCGTATAGCGCGCGCCCAGATTGAAAAGGCTGTAGCTTGGCACGCTGACCAGGTCGTCGCGCGTAGCTTCCTTGCGCCCGGTGTAGCCCCAGCCCGGCATCAGATGCAGTCCGTGCGCGTGCGGCACCAGCAAATCCGCAAACACCGCCGTGCGCAAATGCGGCACGTTGAGCACCTGCTTGTTATCGTACGCCGGTGTTCCGGTGTCATCGGAGAGAGCGCGGATGGCCGCTGCCGACGCGGTCAACCGTAGCCAGTTCGTAGCCTTGCCTTCCGCATTGACTTCGATCCCATCGTGCGTCTCGCGGCCCTCGGAGACAAAGCTTTGGTCCCCCTGGTCGTCAATTGCCTGTGGATAGAAGAACGGCGCGCGCATGTGAAAGAGCGCAGTTGTCAGCAGAATGCGCTGACCCGGTTCGTACTTCGCGCCCACCTCAACCTGACGGGTAACGAAGGGCGACAGGTAGTATCCGCCGGCCCAAAATGGCGCTTGCGGCCCGAGAGAAAGCAGCACTCCATAGTTGCCATAAATAATTAGATCGTCAACTGGATTGAAGGTGACTGCATATTGCGGCAGCCAGATCTTTCTATCCGTGAAATTCAAAGCTCCCGACTCAGTTGTGCCGGCGATATTATGGTCGCGCACCGAATCAAAGCGGCCACCGGCGAGCAGTTGGATGCGACCTGGAATGTGAATGCGATCCTGCACTACTGCGGCAGATTGGTGGTTGTCTTCATAGAGTATGCGTGGGCCAGCTACATCTGGCAATCCGGTGGAAGTTACAATTTCCATGGGAACAGCCTGAATCGGCTGATAGATATTCTCAGAACCCACTGGGTCGTAAACCGAGCTTGACGGCTGCTGGACGCTGCGCAGAAACAGCTCACCACCGCCGGTCAGATCATGCGTGACGCTGCCGGTCTTGATGTGGCCCGTTACCAGCGCTTCGGCCTGCGCGTCAATTCGCAGCTCGCCGGGGTCGCGATAGTCGTAGATGTCATACGTCCCATCGGGAGCAAAGAACCATGGTGCGGGGCCTCCGGGCACGCTGCATTCCGCTTCGTTGTAGCACCCATACGCATACACCACGTTATCGTCGATCAGCGAATGGCTGTAGCTCGCCGCGGCAAACGCCCGCCATCCGCCCGGCAGATCGTAATCCAGCCGCGTACCTGTGTTGAACGTGTCGAAAGTGTTCGGCTTGGCCCACGACTGCTCGCCCAGCATCGTCGAGGGGTGAACCTGGCTGAGATCGGGAACCACCGTGCCGCCAAGCAACTGATAGCCGCATACCGAGCGCTCCACCTTGTGCTGGTACTCGAAATCGCCCTTCAGAATTGCTTTTGGGCTGATCTTCCAGTCGGCCGCGCCCGCTCCCTCCGCGCGCCATCCGTTGGCGTCGTTCACATAGCTCTGAATCTTTTCGCCGGCAAGATTTGCGCGCGCGCCCACCTGCTTTTGTTTGCCGAACAGATGCCCGAGATCGACTGCGCCATAGGAAGTTCCGCGATGATCGGTGGCCATATCCACGGCCTTCACGGCAATCGGCCGCTTGGTGACGTAGTTGATGAGCCCGCCGCCAGAGGCTACGCCGCTCTCAACGCCGGCAATGCCCTTGAGAAACTCCACGCGCTCCTTGTTCTCCAGCGGCACATCCTGCTCGCCGGCGATGGTCATGCCGTTGATCTGGAGTCCTGTGGCCAGGTCAATGGGAAAGCCGCGAATCTCGTAGTCGCCATAGTAGCCCACCGGCGCATAATCCTCGCCAATCGAAGCGTCGTTCTTCACTACATCCGAAAGCAGGCGCGCGCCCTGGTCGATTAGCAAATCGCGGGTAACCACCGTGGCCGACAGCGGCGTCTCCGCGAGCGTTGCGCCGTCCAGAGTTCCCACCGTAACAGCATCGGGCAGGTAATCGTCCTTCACCTCGCCATGGACAACAACCGTGGTAGTGACTGGTTGAATCTGCTGCCCGGGCTTCGCTGCGGCTGGAGCAAGCGGGGCGCTCTGTGAGTATGAGCCAGGCGAAGCCCCCATCCAACAAATCAGCATCAACGCCTTGACGAGCGAACCTCGATGCGCCGCGAGTGTGGCGCTTGCGGATGATTGTGAGTTTTTGCGGATCGACTTGGCGCTGGCGGCTGCGAACATGGTTTTCCCTTGTTTCCAGATTGAATGAAACAAGAGAACTCACGCTGATATTCGAGGAAGAAGGCCGTTCGGCTTCGAAAGCTTCCCACGCCGGCATTATCCGGATCGGGTTCGAGGGTATCTCTCAGCCCCACTTCGTGGAGCACCCCTGTTTCAATAATCCGATTGAAACACTCTTGGCCTCGGAATTGCAAATCGAACATTGAGAGTCGCGCCCGGCGAAGCCATTCATGCCAACACAAAGCCGGCGCCGAGCAGAATCTGTTTTGCATCGCGCGGGTCTACCTCAATCTCTCGCAAAGTCTCAGAGAACACATAAGGCTTCCCCGTCCCTGCGCCCCTGACTTCAGCGGTTCCCTGGCCGAGGAAGCGCAGGCGAATGGGCCGCGGCATCAACCACGCCTTATACGCTTGACGTCTCTTTCCGCAGCAACTCATCGATCCCTCCTTGTTGTCGTGATTCCTGTGAAGTGATTTCTTCAAGCAGGCATGCGGCGCCCGAGAGCGCCAGCCAGGCCGCAATGCGGTCGGCGGGTTTCCTGGCCACATAGAACGCAAACGGAACAGCCACCCAGACGCTGGCGCACTGAAAGCAGTCCATCAGCTCGCCCAGTTGGCTATCTCCAAGTGTCTCGCGCACGCGGGCAATGGCCGCGGCGGGGCCGTCCTCGCGCGCCAGCAGGTGAGTTACCCGCCAGGTTGCAAGGGCAGCCACGCCAAAGCGCAGCAGAAACTTCATCCCGCTACTTTCTGCAGAATGCGACGAAGTCCTGGAAGGTTCCATACAATACAGCGTCTCCATTGGTCAGGTTCAAGTTGACATTCAGGAACACCACGTAAGCGCAAGGCACCAGCATGGTGATGTCGACAGCGAGGCCTGCCGCACTTGAAACTGCGTCTCCATTGACGGGAATCGGCGACACCGTAACCGTAGGCAACGGCGCGGGTCCAACAAACACCACCGAGTAACTGCCCAGATACGGATGGTAGGCGGTGTAGAGGATGTGCAGTGTGTCGGAGTTAACGCCGAGCGGCTGGCACCCGCCTCCCTGCATCTCGACAATATCCAGCGACACCACCGGCACCGTTGAAACGATCGCGCCGGCCCAATCCGGATGGCGGCTGTACTTGTATTCCGTGTTGCTCAGCGCGATCACATCCAGCGAGTTGCTGCCCACGCTGGCCAGGGTGGTCACGTTGCGCGCCTCGAAGTTGATCTGGAAGAGCGGTTTCACCGATTGCTGCGCTACCGGCACAACATCGCCTGCATCCACCGGCAATCCCGGCCCCGCGGCCGTCAGATCGAACGACTCCAAGGTCAGTTGCGTCGTATCCAGTTGAGCAAGCAGTCCGGTCGGCACAAAGCGGCCAACGCCCCCTATGGTGAGATCGTTCTGGCGCGGCACCTGTATCCAGCCGTCGGCATCCGGATTGGTATTCACAGTCACTGGGAGGGGCAAACCAAACTCCTGCGGGATGTCAATGGTCGCAGCAGGATAGTTGACGTAGAAGTCGGATGAACCAACCAGCCACGCGGACAAGGTCGTGTCCCAGTAGTAGTACTCCAGTTGACCGATGATCGTTGTTGGCGGAATCATGACACCTGTGATCGGAATCGGTGTGCCGCCAATAGCCAGATTCACATAGGTGAACCGATACTCCAGCGGATCGGGCGCTGTGCCATCGGGGAGGATTCCGTTCAGATTTACCGTCGTTGAGAAGGCATAGCCGCCCACTGTGGTGGTGCCATTCGGCTGGAAGTCGTTGAACACGGTGGCGACGTGATACTGGCCCACCTTGGTGAAGAGCGGAATGGTTTCCTGCTGCGGGCAAACGCATCTGCAGAAGCGGCTGCACACTTCATACGAGAGCCAACGGCAGAGCTGGATGCAATACTCCCCGACTTCATACTCATCGACAAGCGCCGAGAACGCCTTTTGGTCCTTTGCATTGATGGCGTCGAAGAATCTTGCATAGGCGGCCTGCTCATCCGCCAGGTGGCCCGAGAGTTCTGCAAAGCCGCGCATCTCTTCGATATAGTTCTTGGGTATCTCGATGGGGCGGCAGACCGGTCCGCAGAAAAGGATCGAGCGCCAACTGCAGATCCACCAGCAGATCAGAACGCAGTCGTTGAATCCCGCGACCGCGCTCTGCAAATACTCGCAATCGAGTGCGACTGCCGCGTTGATCACTGCTGTCAATTCGTCGCGGTTCTTGGCCAGTTGTGCAACCGCCCTTCCGGCCAGCGCCAGTTGAGCCGACAATTCCTTTTCGGGAACCTCCTCGCGAGTGCAAACCACCTCGCAGATCAGGCCGAAGCGTATGGTGCAAACCCAACTACAGATGAGGCGGCAATAGGATTCGAGCTTCTGGCTGGCAATAAAGGCTCTGTAGCCGGCTACGTCGCGGCGTTCCACCACGTCAGCCAACCGCTCCACCAGTTCCTCGTGCTGGCTGATCCTTGCGATCTCCACTGCGGCGGCGGCAACCTGCTCCACGGTGATTTCCCCGACTGCGGGGCCGCAGAGCTCCAGGCATTCCAGCACGCATTCCTTGCTTGCGAACCAACGGCAGATGTCTTCGCAATACGGGAGAACGTCTATCTGCTCCAATAGCCGGGTAAAGCTATCTCCGTCCCCGGCGCGGAATGCGTCGACGGCTGCTCTGAAAATAGTGTCGTTCTTGGCCAGGTCAGCTACAGCCAGTCCCGTCCGTACGGCAACGGTAGCCAAATCAAGATTTTGTGTTGTGTCGCTCATACCGAATCTCCTATCGCAATGGGGTGGGCTGGGATGTAGATCCGCATGGGTCCAGAATCGTTTCGGCGGCGGAGGCACAACTCTCCCGTTGTCCCCTGCGGCACCGCGCGAGGGAGGGATGCTTTGCATGCCTGTCGTCCACCCCAGCGGGCGCGAATCGCCGGGCGCGGAAACGCAGTTCCGCGCCGGACTCCGCCTGGGGTGAAAATCAACTCTTCATGAACTTGCGTGACATCGCAGCACGTTGAATTTGCAGAACCGCGCCTATGGCGCCAGCTCTGCGGCAAGGCAGTCGGGAATGCGGGCCGCGTAGCCCGCGCTAGGACGTTGCTAAAAAAGTACTCGCGTTCCGGGTACTTCCTGGGGGAGAGGATGCAGCCAGTGGGGAGGGCTTACGCTGCTTGCGATTTAGCGAACGCCAGCTACTGCTGCTCCAAACGTTCCCTCAAGTTAGTGCGTATCAGTTTTCTTGTCAAGTAAATTTCTATCGCCTTTGCGTTGATTGCAGAGATCGGGCGCCGATTCTAACTACGGGAGGGCCATGACGGGAACCAAACGCCGTGCAAATAGTCAGGTTGTGGGACTTGTGTTCGGCTCAAACTTCCAGCATTCACCTGAAAACACGACTGTTGCGACCGTCCAATAAAGCGGTTGAGAACGACTGATTCTCTCTCCACTTTGAGGCACCTGGTACACCGAAGAATAACCGAATGCTCGCAGTAGGTACGAGCTGCATGAGGCTTACTGTTTCACATTACGGGAAAACCCGCGAGAGTCTCTTTTGTAATATATTGATTCTAAGAGTGTTCTATTTATCTGCAAAGTTTTGAAAATA
>Ga0302189_10003343_pt1 | contig 12359 bp, 8 predicted proteins | sample II_Bog_E2_2_FD_194551 | JGI IMG/M metagenome (GOLD analysis project Ga0302189, IMG submission 194551) | Peat permafrost microbial communities from Stordalen Mire near Abisko, Sweden - II_Bog_E2_2 | ecosystem: Environmental > Terrestrial > Soil > Wetlands > Peat | place: Sweden: Abisko, Stordalen...
GCTTGAAGACGGCGAACGCATCGAAGGCTGCATCGAGTGGTACGACCGCAATACCCTCAAGGTCCGCGGTCGCTCGAAGACCCTGGTCTACAAGTCCGCCATCAAGTACATGTACAAGCACGGCGACCCGGGACAGTAGGGGCAGTTGTCAGTTTTGAGTTGTCAGTTGTCAGTAAACAGTGATCTCTAATGCCTAGTCCCTTAGTACCTTAGTCCCTTAGTCCCTTAGTACCTAGTCCTTAGTCCTTAGTCCTTAGTCCTTAGTCCTTTGTCCTTAGTCCTTAGTCCCTAGTAGGTTGATTCCGAAATAACATTGCAATTGATTAGACCACGGACAAGGTGTCCAACTTGTATTTCCAGCGGAAGACCACGGGAGTTTCATTGACCTCCCGGAGGTACAGGTCGATTCGCGCCTTCAATTCCTCAGCCGAAGCGACTCGTATTCCGCGCAGCAGCGTCTTGGCCATTTTGGCGAAGAACGATTCGATCAAGTTGAGCCAGGAGCCGTGCTTGGGCGTGAACGTGAATTCAAAACGGTTCGGCAATGTGGCTAGGAAACTGCGTGTTTGCCGTGAAATGTGCGCGGAGTGGTTGTCGAGCACGATGCGGATGCGTACCCCCGCCGGGTAATGCGCGTCCGCCAATTTCAGAAACTCAATAAATTCCGCGCTGCGGTGCCGTTTGCGCACCAGCCCGAGGACCTCGCCCGACAGCAGGTCGATGCCCGCCAAAAGCGAGACTGTTCCATGCCGGATGTACTCGTGGTCGCGCCCGATCACAGCATGTTTGCCTGGTATCGGCGGAAGATCGGGGGCAGTGTTCTGGATCGCTTGAATCCCGGGTTTCTCGTCGTAGGAGAGCACCGCCACCAAATCCGGCGCAGACGCGCCTTTCTCGCGCCAGATCTCCACTTCCCTGTAAACATGCAGCACCTGCACCATCTTGGTGTCGAATTCCGGATCGCGCCGCTCCAGATAGTACTGAATTCTGTGTGGCCGCACCTGATTCGCGCTGAGAATCTTGGAGACCGTTCCACGCCCCAGTTTGGACAGACTCGGGTGTCCTGCTGCAGTCGATTGCTTGCGGATATGCTGGGCCAATAGCCGCGTGGTCCAAAGTTCCTGTGCGTAGCCCAAATCCTTCGGCTTCTGGCAGGCCAGAGAGACCACCCATGCCCTCGCCTCAGGCGTCATCGCCGGTCGACGCCCCCGCCCCGGCAAATCGGCCAATGCCTGCGCCACCCCAAATTCCAGAGCTTTGTTCACGCATCGCTCCACCCGTGGACGGTTCGTTCTCAGACTTCGGGCAATCTCTGAAACGGTGTCGCCAGCGCGGTACCGCAATAGGATCGCGGCCCGCTGCACACGGCCAGCCGCCTCCGTCCGCGACTGAGAAAGGACGGTGAGCATCTCCACCTCGCCGGGGCTCAACATCAAGGGAGCACGATGGCTAACAAAGGGCATGTGGAAAACCTCCTCGCAATGATATGCAAGGAGGTTATCCCACTATGCGACGTATTGCAACGTTATTTCGGAATCGATCTACTAGTCCCTGTTCCCTGCCTTTCCCAGCCGGTCTCGAATCGCCGCTCCGATTCCCTCTTCCGGCGGCAGAGGACAGAGAATCACCGTACAGCCCTGCCCATCGAGCGCACGCAACCCCGCATACAGCTCGCGCGCCATCTCCTCCGGCGCATCCCATCGACCCCACGCAAAGACCTGAGCGCCCGCCGGCGCTCGAACCTCGGCCGGCAGCATCACCCCCACCCGCTCAGCGGGCGAGCGACCGGCCAACTCCGCCAGCCGCGCTTCAATCTCACGAAAGGGAACATCCAGCAGCACCAGCCGCGCCCGAGGCGCATAATGCTTCAGGCCCACACCTGGCGAAGGCATCGCTTCACGCGGCGTCGTTTCCAATACCTCGCTCCGGAACGTCTCCACGGGCCCGGCGACCGCACGAATCCGCTCCGCCGTCACCGCCCCCGGCCGGTAAATCAGCATCGGGCTCTGGCAAACGTCGATTACAGTCGACTCGACGCCAAGCCCCGTCGGTCCCGCATCGACAACCGCATCGATCCGCCCATCCAGGTCCTCAAGCACATGGTCCGCCGTGGTCGGACTAGTATGTCCAAACAAATTCGCGCTGGGCGCTGCCACTGGAACACCGGCCAGCCGGATCAGTTCGAGAGCAACCGGATGCGCCGGCATCCGCACGCCGACGAGCGCTCGTCCAGCCGTCACCGCATCCGGCACCGCCGCAGTCCGTTTGAGCAGCAGCGTGAGTGGCCCCGGCCAGAACGCGTGCATCAATCGGCGGGCGTGCACCGGAACTTCCCCGACGAGACCCGTCAACGTGTCGAGATTGGCGACATGCACAATCACCGGATCCCACGCCGGCCGCTGTTTCGCCGCGAAGATGCGCTCGACCGCCGCGGGATCAAGCGCATGCGCTCCGAGCCCGTAGACCGTTTCGGTAGGCAGGGCCACAAGCCCCCCCGCGCGCAGAATCTCCGCCGCCCTTCCCAGAGTTTCCTGAGCCTCGACAGTATCCAGGCGCGACGGATCCACTCGTAATCGCAGCGTCTTCACACTCTTATTGTCGCCTGTGAAACCAGCGGGAACTTATCTCGCGATGTTGGGCGGTGGCCAGAATTGACGATTGCTCTCCGATTTGCCGGTAATTCGGGCGCAACGACCTTGAAAGCTACAATGCCTCTATGTTCGACGTGGAATTGAACCAATTCAAGCGACCGCTTCAAGATGCGATCCGCTGGTGTGCAGGACTGCCGTTGATATCTCAGGAGAGAGACTCGCCAGCGGTTGCGCATCGTCGCACTCTGCTCGAAGAGGGCGATCAGCTCTGGCAAGAGGCTATCAAGGTGGCGAAAAGCGGATTGGGAGCGCGGAACACTCGTGACACGGAGCAATGGAAAGCTGCTCAACGGATCTTCGCTGAAGTCCTCGAATTGTCCGGGCCGACTGTTAACGAATTGCGAAGCTCGCAGCTTAGGCCGCGCCTCCCCACCGACCGATACCCGTCAGATTCTGACTGGTCCAATGCGGTAGGTGAGCTTATCGTCAAGCGTTCGCAGGTTTTGAAACAGGAGTGGACCGAAAAGGTTTCTGCCTACGCGAAAGGCGGACGTATCCTGTTGTACATTCCACAAGAAAACCTTGCGGATGGCGCTGCGCAGGTCAGTTCAGGAGGCTTCTACGATGCCGATAACGTACCGCCTTGGGACGTTTGGGTCGGATTTTCAAACAGTGCCTTAGTCAGTTGGGTGCCACCCACCTTAATCGAGGTCGCACAGATGGGGATAGACGCGAACCCTGAAAACTGTATCAGGTGGTCTGACGAGTGAGAACAAGCAAGAGGAGAGTTGTTGTCGGATTGTCTGCTATCCGGAAGTAACTGCCCTTCTGACTCAAATCCGCACCTCTATCCGCATCTGAGCGCTCCGACTCCGTAAACCGGAACCCAAGGCCACCCGCTGCCGTATACTCACGGACATCGCTGCTCGTTTCCTGGCGTCGCCGAATGTTCTGGCAACAACCTAACACCGGTGTAGCTAAAGGCTAAAAGCTGAAAGCTGATTTACGATGCCCGTCGAGACCGAAATCAAATTCCGCGTCGACGATCTCTCCAGCCTGACCGACCGCCTCCAAGCTGCCGGCTTCGTGCTCGAAACCCCACGCAGCTTCGAGTCCAATGTTTTGTACGACTTTCCCGACCGCCGAATGCGCGCCCGCACTGAGATTCTGCGCATCCGCAACTACGCCGGGCGCTGCCTGCTGACCCACAAGCGCCTCCCCGACATCGGCCCCGGCGAAGACACCCACAAGCACCGGATCGAGACGGAGACCGAGGTCTCCGACGGCGATGCACTGGCCCGGGTCTTTCAGTCACTCGGCCTGGTTCCGGCGTTTCGCTATGAAAAATGGCGCACAGAGTGGTCCGCGGGCGAAGGCCACTGCGTCGTAGACGAGACTCCCATCGGCAATTACGCCGAGCTCGAAGGCCCCGCCGATTGGATTGACCGCGCCGCCGCCCGTCTGGCCGTCCAACCCACCGACTACATCACCCTGAGCTACGGCCGCCTCTTTGAAGCCTGGCGCGAGCAGCACGCCTCGGCCGCAAACGACCTCACCTTCGCGGCCGTCGCCCAATCTTCCGCATCCCGATAGGCCAGGCCCACTGCGGGATGCATACGTGCCCTAAGTACCATTCCTTTCTGGCCGGGCGCTGACGAGAATGCGGACTCAGGTTAGACTAGAGACTGTGGCAGGCAACGGGGAGTTGCAAAGCGCTATGTCGGGGTCTACCCAGGTTTCTGGCGCCACTGGCGCCGGCATCTTGTCCATCGCGCTGATTGGCCCGGATGAATATCGCCGTAAAGAGGTAGCCGCAGCCCTGTCTGGATTCCCGGGGGTGCTGGTTCGGGAGTTCACATCCTACCCTCCTGACCTCGACGACCTGCCCCAGATGCTCCAGCAGCATCACAACATCGTCCTCGTCGACCTCGACAGCGACCCGGAATACGCCCTCAACGTGGTGGAGAGCTTGTGCAGCGAGAGCGCGGCGACCGTCATGGTCTATTCGGCCACGGCCGATCGGACGCTGGTGGTTCGGGCGATGCGCGCGGGTGCCCGCGAATTCTTCGCCCTGCCACTGGCCGCCACCGAAGTGGCCGACGCCCTGGCCCGCTTCTCCGTCAACGTTCCGGGCGAGCGTCCGGTCAAAAAGCGCGCCGGCCGCCTGGCCGTGTTTCTCGGCACCAAGGGCGGATGTGGCGTTACCACCCTCGCCTCGCGGTTTGGTGTTGCGTTGGCCCGGGAATCCGGGAAGAAAGTCCTGCTCATCGACATGGGCCTTCCACTCGGAGATGCCGCGCTCAACCTCGGCATCATCGCTGAATACTCGACGGACAACGCTTTTCGCAACACCACGCGGCTCGACGGAAATTTTCTCACCTCCCTGCTTGCATCCCACAGCTCCGGCTTGTCGGTTCTTGCAGCCCCCAGCGAATTTCCCCAGACCATGCCCTCGATTGAAGCGATCGACAAGCTGATGGCCGTTGCGCGGCAGAGCTTCGACTACGTGGTGGTCGATGCCGGCTCCAGGCTCGATTTGAAGGATTCGACCCTGTTTGACGCCTCCGCCACCATCTACCTGGTCACCCAGTTCGGCGTCTCCGAACTACGCAACTCCAACCGCCTGATCTCCCAGTTCTTTTCAAGCCGTGGCCGCAGGCTGCAGATCGTTCTCAATCGCTTTGGCAAGCAAGGCCTGGGGTTCGATGAAAAGGAGCTTACCAAGGCGCTGACCCGGCCGGCCCAGTGGAAGATTCCCAACGACCCTGCCATTGCCCGCCAGATTGAGGACATCGGCTCGCAGCGCGCGCAGAAAAGCTCGCCACTGTGGATCGTCATCCGCAGGATGGCCCGCAAGGCCTGCGGTCTTCCCGAAAGCGATGGAAAGAGAAAGCCCTTCAGTCTCTGGCCATTCCCCAAGACCCTTCACGAGACGACCGAACCGTAAGATTCTCTTGGGCGGCGCGCATAGCGTAAACCGGCTCAAAGCGGTAGTGGAGGAGTTCGCAGAGCCCGTGAATTAACCTTCGCCATTTACACTTGTATACGGAGATTTGTGTCTTGATCGATAAGGTACTAACAAAGATATTTGGCACTTCGAACGAACGCATTATCAAGAGGCTCTGGCCCGTGGTCGCGACCATCAGCGACATGGAGCCGGAGATCAAGCAGCTTTCCGACGAGCAGTTGCGTGCCAAAACGGTAGAATTCCGCGCACGGATTGCCGCCCGCCTCGAAGGCATTACGGAGGAAGAAGCGCTGAAAACCGCGGAGCGCGAAGCTCTCGACGAGATCCTGCCGGAGGCCTTTGCTGTCGTTCGCGAAGCCGGTTGGCGCGCGGTGCAGATGCGTCACTTCGACGTGCAGTTGATCGGCGGCATGGTGCTCCACCAGGGCAAGATCGCCGAAATGCGAACCGGCGAAGGAAAGACACTGGTTGCCACGCTTTCCTGCTATTTGAATGCGCTCGTCGGCCACGGTGTCCACGTGGTTACAGTAAACGACTACCTGGCCAAGCGCGACGCCGAGTGGATGGGCAAGATCTACGAGTTTCTCGGGCTCACTGTGGGCGTCATCGTTCACGACCTGGATGATGGCGAACGCCGCGCCGCCTACGCCGCCGACATCACCTACGGCACCAATAACGAATTCGGCTTCGACTACCTGCGCGACAACATGAAATTTGAGTTAAAGGACTGCGTCCAGCGTGGCCACTACTACGCCATCGTGGACGAAGTCGACTCCATCCTCATTGACGAAGCGCGCACCCCGCTGATCATCTCCGGCCCCACCGACCAGACCACCGACAAGTATGCCCGCGCACGCAAAATCATGCCGCAACTGGCACTGGGCGAAGAGATTGAAGCAACCGACCACAAACGTCAGGAAGAGCTCGGGTTGCAACTCGCAGAGGGGCAAAAGTTCCTCACCGGCGACTACATTGTCGACGAAAAACAGCGCACAATCGGCGTGACGGACGAAGGCTGGATCACCATCGAAAAATTGCTCGGCATCGACAACATCGCCGACGCCGAAAACTGGGATCTGAAGCATTACGTCGAGACGGCCATCAAGGCCCACGCGCTCTACAAGCGTGATGTCGATTACGTGGTCAAGGACGGCGAGGTCATCATCGTCGATACCTTCACCGGACGCCTGATGCCGGGCCGGCGCTGGTCTGACGGCCTCCACCAGTCCATCGAGGCCAAGGAGGGCGTGACCATCCGCAAGGAGGATCAAACGCTTGCCACCATTACCTTCCAAAACTACTTCCGCCTCTACAAAAAGCTGAGTGGCATGACCGGCACCGCCGAAACCGAAGCGGCCGAGTTCGAAAAGATCTACAAGCTTGAAATCGTCGTCATCCCCACCAACAAACCCATGCGGCGGCTTGAAAACCCCGACGTGGTTTACCGCACGGAAAAGGAAAAATACAAAGCGGTCGCCGACGACATCGCCCTGCTCCACGAGAAGAAACAGCCGGTGCTGGTTGGCACCACTTCCATTGAAAAATCCGAGCGCCTCTCCGCCATCCTGCAGCGCAAGGGAGTGCGTCACGTGGTGCTCAACGCCAAGTTCCACGAGCGCGAGGCGGAGATTGTGGCACAGGCTGGACGGCTGGGCATGGTAACCATCTCCACCAACATGGCCGGCCGCGGCACCGATATTCTTCTGGGCGGCAATCCCGAATTCATGGCCCGCCAGGAAATGGTGAAGAAGAGCAAGGCGCGCGCCATCAGCGCCAACGAAGGTGCGATCAATCCCATGGCGCCGGCGGGATTCCTGCGCTTCTACTACCAGGGCCAGGAGTTTGAAGTCTCCGAGCCGGAGTGGGCTGAGACCTTCAAGGGGCACGCCGGCGCCGCGGCAGAGGATCACGAGCAGGTCATCGACGTCGGCGGACTCTTCATCCTCGGCACCGAACGCCACGAGTCGCGCCGCATCGACAACCAGTTGCGCGGGCGCGCCGGCCGCCAGGGCGATCCCGGCGAGTCGCGTTTTTATCTCTCGCTCGAAGACGACCTGATGCGCATCTTCGCCAAGCAGTGGATCAGCACCCTCCTGGAGCGGCTGGGCATGGAAGAAGGCGTGCCCATCGAGTCAAAAATGATTTCCAACCGGATCGAAGGCGCGCAGAAAGCCGTCGAGGCCCAGAACTTCGAATCCCGTAAGCACCTGCTTGAATACGACGACGTGATGAACAAGCAGCGCGAGGCCGTTTATGGCGTGCGCCGCCGCCTGCTCGAAGGCCTCGACCAGCGCGAGCTCATCCTCGAGGATTATGTCGGCGGCATCCTCTCCAGCGCTCTCGATGAATTCGCCGCGGAGAACATTCACCCCGATCAATGGGATGTGAAGGGCCTCGATGAAAAGCTGAACGGCCAGTTTGGCCTGAACCTGGAACCGGCGGGCATCAAGCCGTTAGAGCTGAGCCGGCACGAGCTGGGCGAAGCGATCTTTGAAAGGCTCAAACAGCAGTACCAGGCCAAGGAAAAGATTCTCGGCGCCGAGACCATGCGCTACCACGAACGCATGGTGATGCTGAGCGTGATCGACGGACTTTGGAAAGAACATCTGCTCAATATGGATCACTTGAAGGAGGGGATCGGCCTGCGCGGCTATGCGCAACAGGACCCGCTGGTGGCCTACAAGCGTGAGTCCTACGACATGTTCGAAGCCATGATGCTCAAGTTCCAGGAGGATACGGTCCGTTTCCTCTTTCGGATGCAGATCCTGGGCCCCGATGGCCAGCCTGTGAATGCCGCACCGGAGATAAGGCGTGCTGTTCCTCCCGCGCCGCCCGTGGCCTCTGCCGCGCAGCCGGCAACGCTCGAGGCCGCGCCCCGCGAGATCTCGATTCCGACCCGCCAGGCCTCCACCACCATCGACGCGCTCGAAAAGGAATTTCATCGCAAAAAGCAGCGCGAGCTTGAGGCGGCCAGCCTGTCCGGAGGCGGCGATGCCAGCCAGCCCGCGCAGCGCCGCACCGGCGAAAAGGTGGGCCGGAACGATCCCTGCCCCTGCGGCAGCGGGAAGAAATACAAGAAATGCCACGGCGCCGAGAAGTAGCTGTTCGCATGTGCGCGGCTACTTCCATCGAGAGCTGATAACGCTCCCAATACCGAAAAATTGACAATTCCAGCCGGACAGAACGTATGATGGTTTGGTCGTTTGGTAGTCAATTCCGTTGCACATAGGAATTTCCTTGAGACAACCTCTTGTTCCCGCTGCGTGGGCCATGGCCCTCAGCCTGGGTCTGGTAGCCTTAGCCGGATGCGGTGGCTCGTCCAACTCAACTCCGCCCCCACCCTCCATCACCAGCTTCGCAGCCAGTCCGGCAGCGATTGAAGCGGGGTCAAGCGCGACACTCACGGCAGTCTTCGTTAACGGCACCGGCACGATCACGCCGGGAAATATCGCCGTCACCAGCGGTACACCGATCACAGTAAGCCCCACCGCCACCACCACCTACACGCTGACTGTCACGCCAAGCAGTGGAGATGCTGTCACTGCGACCACCACGGTAACGGTGAGCGCTGTGCCCGCCATCATTACCAGCTTTGTGGCTGCCCCCCCTACCATTGAAACTGGAACAAGTTCCAGCCTGACAGCAGTCTTCTCAGGCGGGACGGGCGTCATAAGTCCAGGCGATATCTCCGTCACCAGCGGCACGGCAGTGAGCGTCAGTCCCACGACAATGACCACCTATACCCTCACCGTCACGCCTGCAGCCGGCACACCTGTCACTGCGACGGTCACGGTAAACGTGGATCCGGCGCCGGCGATCGCCAGCTTTGTGGCCAATCCCACAACCATTGAGGCGGGATCGAGTACCAGCCTCACCGCTGTCTTCTCTGGAGGATCAGGCGTCATCAATCCGGGCAACATCACCGTTGTCAGCGGAATACCAGCCCAGATCACCCCCACCACCACCACCACCACGACCACCACGACCACCTATACCCTCACTGTTACTCCGCCAATCGGCGCCGCGATCACACAGAGTGTAACCGTGACCGTGGACCCCATACCCACGATCACCAGCTTTGTGGCCAGTCCAACAAACATTGCCACAGGATCAAGTTCCAACCTGACGGCAGTCTTCACCGGCGGCACGGGTGTCATCACGCCGGGCAATCTTTCAGTCACCAGCGGAGTCGCGGTCAGCGTCAGCCCCACCGCCACCACCACCTACATCCTGACTGTTACTCCCCCTGTTGGGGCTATTACTGTTACTCAAACCGCCATCGTAACTGTGGGTCCCGCTCCCGTAATAACCAGTTTTGGAGCCACCCCGACCTCGATTACGGCCGGTCAAAGCGCGAATCTGACAGGAGTGTTCTCGAACGGCGCGGGCGTCATCACGCCGGGCAATCTGACCGCGTCCAGCGGAACCCCGGTCACCGTCAGCCCCACCACTACCACTACTTACACACTCACCGTTACCTCTAACACCGGGACTCCGGTGACTGCGACGGCTACAGCGACTGTTACGGTTACTGCGGTTCCGGCGAGCACCGTAACGGTTAACCTTTCCAGCGCTGGGCCCGCCGTAACCGACCAGCTTATCGGCATGAATATGGCCAGTTGGTATGACGTGACCAGTACCACGGACGAACCTGCAATCCAGCAGGGATTCGCAACCGCCGGCATCAAGGCGATGCGCTGGCCGGGCGGCTCATGGGCGGACATCTATAACTGGGAGACGAATACCGCGTGCGGCACTTATGCCAACTCAAATGACGACTTCACTGATGTCGTAAACAAGCTTGTCATTCCAACCGGAGTAGATCTGGCACTTACAGCGGATTATGGAACCGGCAAAAACTGCACCGGGCCGGGCGCCCCCACCGAAGCTGCCGCGTGGGTAACTGCGGCTCTGAACCTCGGTGTAACCGTCAGCCACATGACCGTTGGCAACGAGGAGTACGGGAGCTGGGAAGCCGACAACCATACCCTCAAAAACAACGCGTCTACCTACGCTGCCGCGGTCACGGGTTCGTCCGGGTACTACGATCTCATCAAGGCAGCCTCCCCATCCACACTGGTCGGCGTCGATGTCGATGAAGACAACTCAACCGGCGGCTGGGACAAAACCGTCCTCAGCAACGCGAAGGGATACTACGACTTCGTGGAATACCACTATTATCCCGAAACGCCAGGCGCCGAAAGCGATACCTTCATCGTGCATCAGGCGGCACAGGAGCTAACAACGAACATCAACACCATAAAGTCGGAACTGACGAAGTGGGGAACTCCCGGCACGCCCATCTACGTCGGAGAAATCGGCGGCCCGTATAGCAATCCGGGCAAACAGAGCTGGTCGATCACGCAGGGCCTGTATGCCGGCCAGGTGTTAGGCGAAATGATGAATGACGGGGTCTCGCGCCTGACCTGGTGGATTGGCTTCGGCAATTGCAACGGAACCGCCGGAAATGACAGTTCTTCGCTTTATGGTTGGCAGGATTTCGGCGCCTACAATGTCTTCTCCGATGGGTCTTCCGATCCCACCTGCCCGGGTGCGGGACCTGCCGGTACCCTTTCTCCAACGGCGCGAGCATTTCAGCTTTTCAGCCAGGTGGCGGTCAACGGCGAATCGGTTCTGACCGCCAGCGTCTCCGGCGACACGACAGACGTCCGCGCCTACGCCGCTACCAATAGCGGCGGAACCGCGCTCGTCCTGTTCAACCTGAATGAAACCACCAGCGAGCCCATCACCATCACGTTGACGGGCCAATCCGCCGCGACCACCATCACAGAAACCACCTACGACAAGGCCATCTACGACCTGTCAGGCTCGCCGACGGGGACATTTCCCGATCCGGCGGGAACCAGCACCTGGGCCCCGCCAACGACAACCAGCCTCGGCGCGCAAACTCTGCCCCTGACGCTGACACTGTCCCCGTGGAGCATGAACGTGATCATCATCCACTAAGTCAAATCCCACCGTTGTTCCCCGCAGGATTTATCGATTGCGGGGAACAACGGTGCACCGGTACGCGTAGTTGATAGAGACGCGCCCGGGGACTGTGTCCTGCGCGCCTCTGTTCGCAAAGGAGACTCCCATGCGCAAGATCGTCGGCGTCGCCGGCCTGGTTACCCTGCTTTGTCTCGCCATTCCAACAACGTTTGCCAAGCCGCCCGCCGCCTCCAAAACCGGGCAGGGCATGATCGTGATCGTCTTCAAGGATGGCCACCGCCAGAGCTTCAACCTCTCTGACGTTGCGCGTGTGGAGTTTCCTGCTACCCCGGCCGAAGCCGCGGACGCCTCTGCCAGCGCGCTCGCGCCTCCCCATCATTTCCTCGGCAAGTGGGAAGTTGGCGACGGCAATGGAAACAACTTCTACATCACCCTCCAGGCAAACGGCGACGCCATGCGCACCCTCGGCAATGTGCACGGCAAATGGGCCTACGTAGACGGCGAAGCACGCATCACCTGGGACGATGGCGCCGAAGATGCCATTCGCAAGGTCGGCTCCCGCTACCAGAAATTTGCATACAGCTCAGGTAAATTCTTCACCGGCACGCCCGATAACGTGACTGAAGCCCACAACACAACGCCTCATCCCATCTAGTGGTCTCGCAAACGTTCTTCGCATTACGCAGGTGGCTGTCCCGGAGGGACAGGTTGAGAGTAACCCCGGGTCTGCGAAGCGCAACCCAGGGTGAGCACGCGAAAAGGAAGTTCGAGCCCTGGTGGGGCGCGGTGAAACAAATGGGTTCCGCGATGGACTGCACCCCGAAAGTGAGACAAATAGTAAATTGACA
>Ga0302189_10003349_pt1 | contig 12348 bp, 8 predicted proteins | sample II_Bog_E2_2_FD_194551 | JGI IMG/M metagenome (GOLD analysis project Ga0302189, IMG submission 194551) | Peat permafrost microbial communities from Stordalen Mire near Abisko, Sweden - II_Bog_E2_2 | ecosystem: Environmental > Terrestrial > Soil > Wetlands > Peat | place: Sweden: Abisko, Stordalen...
TCCACGCGCACCACACTCTTTCTCCTGCGCCACCGAATGCATTTGATCATCAGCCGCGGCGGGCAGGACTATCCCCTTCTGGCCGAAGATGCAGACCTTCTTGCCTTTGAAGGCGCCCCAGACCAGGCTCGGTGGCTGGACCGCGATCAGGCAGAGCGGCTGTTGCTGGCCGCTCCCACAGGCAATGTGCTGCCTGAACAAATTCGGATGTTCCTGCATGGGGTGTTGGAGGGAATGCATCATCTGTCCTCACGGCTCGACCTGGCCTGCGACGAGCGGGCGGAGGAACTACTCAGCGCCCACCGCCGCGTTCGCACCGCCGCCAGGGCGAGGGGCACCCTTCGCGTCGAGGCTCAGCACCCACCAGACATCTTGGGAATCTATGTATTGCTACCGATGCCAGTGAGGGGGATCTGACATGAGCCATCGCCAGCCCTTCCTCAATATCCGCACCGAGGGCGCTCTTCTCCCCTCCGACCTTCTGAGCCGGCTCATGGAGGGGACGAACCTGCCCGGCCTCAAACCGGAGGACTACCACCTCGGTGCCGGCGAGAAACTCAATGAAGCCATCAGCCGCTCCTGGACGCGTCTCCTCTCTCTTTGGTCCGGCTTCCGCAAGGCCAAGGCGGCTTTGCCTGCATCGGACCTCGGCACCACGCTGACTCGCGAGCGGTGGCTGCTTCAACTCTTTCAGGAATTGGGGTACGGCCGCCTGCTCGGCGCCAGCCCATTCGAGATCGACGAAAAGACCTACCCCATTTCGCATGTATGGCAAGGTCAGCATTACAGGGTGCCCATCCATCTTGTGAGCTTCCGCGCCGATCTCGATAAGCGCAGCGAGCAGCGCATCCAGGGCGCCAGCAAAGCGAGTCCGCACGGAATGGTGCAGGAGTTCCTCAACCGCTCCGAGCACGATCTTTGGGCCTTTGTTTCGAACGGCCTCAAGCTCCTCATCCTGCGCGACAACGCCAGCCTCACGCGCCAAGCCTACGTCGAATTTGACCTCGAAGGAATCTTTGAAGGCGAATCCTACGCGGACTTCCGACTGTTATGGATGGTTTGCCACCAGTCGCGGCTCGAAGGCACTGCCAAGGATCGCCCGGAAACCTGCTGGCTCGAACAATGGTCCAAGCAGGCACAGACAGACGGACGCCGCGCACTCGATCAACTGCGTGTCGGCGTTCAAAAGGCGCTTGAGAATCTCGGCACAGGATTCATTGCCCACAAGGCGAACCAGACTCTTCGCGATCGTCTGCAGGTTGGGGAGTTGCAAAAGCAGGACTTCTACCGGCAGTTGCTCCGGCTTGTCTACCGGCTGATCTTCCTATTTGTGGCCGAAGACAGGGACTTGCTCCACTTTCCCGGCGCATCCGATGATGCCCGGTCACGGTATGCTCGCTTTTACAGCGGCCAGCGCCTTCGGCGGATGGCGGAACGTACTCGCGGCAGCCGCCACGCTGATTTATGGGTAGGGCTGCGCCTGGTTTTTGCCAAGCTGGGCAACGATTACGGTTGCCCTGAGCTTGGTCTTCCGGCTCTCGGTGGTTTCCTCTTTGGCTCTCAGGCCATGCCGGATCTGGAATCCGCCGAACTCGCTAATGAGCACCTTCTCCTCGCCATTCGCAATCTCGGCCTCGTTAAGGATCGTAGCGGCTGGCGGCTGGTGGACTACCGCAACCTGGGCAGCGAAGAGCTGGGTAGCGTTTACGAGAGCCTTCTCGAACTCAACCCCACCATGGAACTCCCAGCCGGCATCTTCACGCTCGACACCGTCGCCGGTAATCAGCGCAAGACCTCCGGCTCCTACTACACGCCGGACTCGCTCGTGCAGTGCCTGTTGGACTCAGCTCTCGATCCCGTTGTCGAACAAGCTATCAAAGGCAAGGCACTTGCGGAAGCCGAAAAGGCCATCCTGGCCCTCAAGGTCTGCGATCCGGCGGCCGGCTCCGGCCACTTCTTGGTTGGCGCGGCGCACCGGCTGGCCAAGCATCTGGCCAATGTCCGTGCCCAGGCGCAGGGCGAAAGTGAACCATCTCCGCTCTACTACCAGCATGCGCTGCGCGACGTCATTGGCCACTGCCTCTATGGAGTGGACGTCAACCCCATGGCCGCCGAACTATGCCGCGTCAGCCTATGGCTTGAAGCCATTGAACCCGGCAAGCCGCTCTCCTTCCTCGATCACCACATCCGCGTCGGTAACAGCCTGCTTGGCGCTACGCCCGCTCTACTTGCCAGGGGAATCCCCGATGAGGCATTCACGCCCATCGAAGGCGACGATAAGGAGATTTGCAGCCGATTCAAGAAGGTAAACAAGACAGAGAAGATCGGGTACAGGCGTCTTTTTGCGGCGACCACCGAGCCTTGGGAACGGCTCGGCGACCTGGCCGCCAGCATGGTTCATTTGGACAACGCACCAGACGACTCCATCGAAGCCGTGCGCAACAAAGAGCGGATGTATGAGGCCATGGTGCGCTCCGGCAATTATCTCGACGGTCAGTTCTGGGCAGATACCTGGTGCGCCGCATTCGTGTGGAAGAAGACGCGGGAGTTCAACCACCCCATTACGGAAGAGGATTTCCGCCGCATCGAGCATAATCCATACGCCTGCGACGCTTGGATGCGCGACGAAGTCATGCGCCTATCCCAGCAATACCAATTCTTCCACTGGCATTTGGCCTTCCCAGACGTATTCCATGTGCCAGCGCCTGACAAGGAAGCACAGAACGAGCAAGCAGGTTGGAACGGTGGGTTTGACGTTGTGCTCGGCAATCCCCCTTGGGAGCGAGTAAAACTCCAGGAAAAGGAATGGTTCGCTGGGTTCAGGCCCGATATTGCGAATGCCTCAAATGCCGCCGTACGTCGCAAGATGGTTCTCGCACTCGCCAAGGAAGACCCTCTTCTTTACAAGGCATTTCAAGAAGAACTTCGCCAGGTTGAGGGAGAAGCCCTCTTCCTCCGCTTCAGTGACCGTTTTCCCCTCTGTGGTCGTGGTGATGTAAACACCTACTCAGCATTCGCGGAGACGAATCGCAGTCTGATAAGTCTCACCGGGCGCGTTGGATGTATTGTACCCACGGGGATCGCGCTTGACCTGACTACGAAGGACTTCATTCAAGCCATTGTGGATGGAAAGGAATTAGTCAGCCTTCTCAGTTTCGAGAATGAGGAGTTCATTTTTCCAGCGGTTCATCACTTCACTAAGTTTTGCCTCTTGACGTTGGCTGGCACGGCTTGCACACAGTTGGCATCTGACTTCCTGTTTTTTGCACGTCAGGTTAGCGCAATACATGAAGATAATCGCCACTTTTCTCTAACAGCTGCTGAGATTGCTTTACTAAATCCAAACACGAAGAATTGCTGTACGTTTCGAAGTAAGACAGATTCAGAAATAGCAAAGAAGATTTACCGTAACGCTCCTGTATTGATTCGGGAAGCCGTGAGTGACGGAAATCCGTGGAACATCTCATTTCTCCGAATGTTTGATATGGCTAGCGATTCAGGCTCTTTTGTCGCAGCAGAAGGCATCTCGTCAGTATTCGCGGAACAATCAGGTGAGGGACTATCCACGCTTAGATCGGCCGAATACCAACCTCTCTACGAGGGGAAATTCATTTGGCAGTACAATCATCGATTCAGTGGTTATGAAGGCCGGGAAGAGGGACGAGGACACCGTGTTTTACCGGAATCGAGGTATGATTTCCTACAAAACCCCACCTCGACGATCACTCCTTATTATTGGGTAAGATCCGAAGAGGTCAAGTCTCGGATTCCAGCCCACTGGCCTTTTGAGTGGATCATAGGTTGGCGTGATGTCACCACAGCAATCACTGAGCGTACAGTAGTGGCTACCTTCATGCCTATTGTCGGTGTCGGGCACACCTGCCCTCTCATATTTCCGAACGCGATCGGGGCGAGGTTGAATGCATGCCTGCTGGCGAATTTCAATTGTTTCCCTCTGGATTACGTCGCTCGCCAGAAGCTCGGCGGTGTGCACCTGACATATAGTATTCTCAATCAGCTTCCTGTTCTGCCACCTAAGTCATATGAGGCACCGACACCATGGGACAACTCAACTGATCGTGCTAGTTGGCTATTGCCGCGTGTCCTCGAACTAACCTATGTGGATTGGTCAATGGAGTCATTCGCCAAGGACTGTGAATGCACTAGCCCACCCTTTCGTTGGGATCCGTGCCGCCGATTATTGCTCCAGTGCGAAATCGATGCGGCATTCTTCATCTTCTACGATCTGAATCGTTCGGAAATGGAGCACATCCTCGATAGCTTTAATCTCGTCCGCGACAGGGATTCAATCGAGTACGGCGAGTATCGCTCGAAGCGCATCATTCTCGAAATTCACGACGCCATGGCCGAAGCCGCCCGCACCGGCATCCCCTACCAGACCCGCTTGTCGCCGCCGCCCGCCGATGCCGCCGTCGCTCATCCATGGCCAGTCGAAATGCCGCAACAAGCCCCAACTCCTCCAAATCCACTGGAAGAATTGAGTGCTGTCGCGAATGCATCCTGGGAAACTCCATTGGGAATATCTCCGGACAATGTTGCGCTTTTTACTCTCATAGAAGTCATGCGCATTCTTGGTGGACCTATCGATTCCGAAAGAGTGCGCGTTGCTGTGAATCTCGTTCGCAGTCCGGCAACAGCCGCCGCATTCTTGGATGAAGCTCAAGCAGCAGAATGGGTGCGCGTAGTGGGTCAAGATGCACAGCCACTCCCAAGCAACGTGATTCAGATTTCGCAGTTTCAACACGGGACGCCAGACCTTCCATGGGCGGATGCAGTTAAACTGCTCAAAGGATCTGGCGCCATTGTGGTGGATTCCAATGGAAAATGGTCGGCAAGCTCCAAACTCCAATTGCTTCCAGAGCAAGACTGGATTCGGGGACGCGCCGCAGTCGCCGTTCAACTCTTGTCTGCGATTGAACCTGTAGTAGCGGAACGAAAAGTACTTGCCTTCATTCGGAGCGTGGAAGATGGCACTGCAAGGAGAGCTGTTTCCTGATCCAGAAGTAGTGATAACACCTGATGACGCCCGGCGCGAGCCGCTCGTGTGGGTGAGCAGGCTCGTTATTTGGGAAAAGCCTAGCGAGATCCTACGCGAAGTTCCTCTTCGTCGGGGCCTGAATATCATCTGGTCGCCTGATCCAGGAGCAGACCAAGCGGCGCTTGGTCAGGATGCAGGTAGCGGTCATGGAGCTGGCAAGACTCTGTTTTGCCGGTTGCTGCGCTACTGCCTGGGTGAAGACAGCTTCTCGAATGATGATCAGCGACGGAGCATTGCACAGCAACTGCCTGCTGGCCTTGTAGGCGCAGAAGTGATCGTTGCAGGAAAGCCATGGGCGGTGATTCGGCCGATTGGAATGACCAGGAAGCACTTCGCGAGGGAAGGTGTTTCGCTGGAATCCATCTCTCCTGTGAAAGATCCGGGAGAGGGCATCCAGCCCTTTCTTGATGCTCTGGGAGTAGCTCTTTTTTCAGATGGAATTGAAAAGTATCTGCCTGTAGAACACCAGAATGCTCCGTGGCTGTTCGCACTTGCCTGGCTTACAAGAGACCAAGAGTGCCGATTTGATCATATCCTCGACTGGCGTCATCGGCGTGCTGACTCCGGGTCCATTGCGGTCAATCCCACCAAGGATCAACTTCTGATTGTGGTGCGGGCATTCCTTCGATTTATTCTTCAGGAAGAAATGGATGTCAAGGCTCAACGGGAAGGGTTTGCCGAGGCGAAGCGTACCTCTGAGCGAGAGCTGGCGTATATCCAGAGGCAAAGCAAGCAAATCTCAGCGGACCTGATTCGCGATCTTTGTGTTGATCGTGAACAGATGATTGGCGATGATCTTGGACTTGCGTTGCTTCGTAATGCGGCAGAAAGCAATTTACAGGAATGCGAAAAAGAACCTCCCTCCGGGAACAATGCGGCAATGGTGTCCTTGCGCGAGGAGCGAGACCAGGTTTTAGCGGAGCAGGCAGTAATCAAAGACGAAGTGAAGAGGCACAGCGCAGAACGAGACCTGAGAAGTCAGCAAGTGAGGGAGCTCCGCGGAGAACGTTCCACCGTGGACGCGAAGGAAATCAAAGCGATTCTCGGTCAAGTATGCCCAGTATGCATCGTTCCTATTGATCAAGCATTGGGAGAAGGCTGCGGACTTTCGCCAGAGTTGTGGGATCCCACAAAACCTCATGAGGAAAGTCAGCGCATCGGCAAGCAGATCACGGCGTGCAACGATACGATCAACCGGCTCAATGGCGTGATCTCTGAGGGAGAACTTCGCCTGAAGAACTTGCGCAAGGAAGAAGCGAAAGTTGCAGCTCAACTTGCAGAGTTGGAAGAAAAGAGCAAGAAGGCCGGGAAGGAGAGGCGTCTGGAGTGGTCAACTGCCCAACGACTTGTTTTCAAGGTCTCTGAATATCAAGGAAGTCTGGACAGAATTATAGCGTTGAATACGGAGCTAAAGAACCTCGCACATTCTGATGAGCTGGCTTCCAATTTAGAAGCAAAATACCGGAGCCTACATAGTGACACCCTGTCAAGGATGCAAGAACTATTTTCGTATGTGTGTAAGGGACTTCTGGGAAATCAGGTGAAGGCGTCGCTCACGCTATCTGGTCAGGGACTGCAAGCTGACGTTGAAGTTGGCGGCATGGCCATGGAATCGTTGAAGGCAATCGCGTTCGATCTCACAACGCTACTGATGAGCATTGAGGGGCGGTCTATGCTGCCAGCGTTTCTCGTTCATGACAGTCCAAGGGAAGCTGACCTTGGAGAAGCTATCTACCACCGTCTTTTTAAGCTGGTCCGAAGCTTTGAGCGATTGGGAGATGATCCACCTTTTCAGTACATCATCACAACAACCAGTCGGCCTCCAAATGATTACTGCCACCTGCCGTTCTTGATCGCGGAGCTTCAAGGATCAAAAGCAGAGGAGCGGTTGCTGCGCCAAGACCTTGGCGGAGGGACGAATTGATACGAAATCTATTGACCGAACCTTACAAGTTCAACGACACGGACCAGAACATTGTCGAGGCCGCGCGGCTCCTACTGCGGAAGTTGTGTGCGCCCGGAACGATCAGATCAGCCCAGTTGGTCACTGTAGCCAAACTGCACCATGTGCTCTTGACACTGCCCAAAGTCACCTATGGAGTCACGGCTTCCACTACCATCTCGATGCGAATGAAATACGCCGAAATCATGACTTTGTCGTGGTGGACATTTTCAGTTGATGAAGGCAAGTTGAGCATTGAATGCGGAGGCCATGAACATGATCCAGCCATCGGCGGCGACTCCTACACAACGATGTCGTGGTCTGCAAGCCCCGGAGAAATGACTGAATACAACGACGGCTGGGATGAGAAGTGGATGGTGCCTGACCTCGGATACTATCCTGAACGCGACATCAGCATCGACTTTGCATCCGGCGAATACACAGTAGAAATTACTGACAGCGACAACCCCCTGTGTGAAGACAGCAAAGATCAAGCCGTGGAGGAAAGTCCCAACAGCCAGAATACTGAAACCTTTGATTCACTTTGGGCCTACTGCGTTGAGAATAAGCGATTGGTACCAGCGCCGCCAGAATGGGCTGATCTTCACGGTATGCTGGCAAATAGGCAGCAGAAGTTAAGCGGAGGGTGGGGCCCATCCGTTCCGCTGATATTGGCCGCTTGGCATTGCACCATGCCCATCGAGAAGCATCTGAGGTTCAAAGAGCACATCCAATGGGCCGCCGACCACAACCAGCTCGAAGAAGTCGGGGCATTCCTTCGCTCCTTGCACGAAGATAGGTGGGTTCACTTTGGCGATGTTTAGTTGAACGGTTGCAGGAATGTCCTATGGTGACCGCGCCGAACTGCGCTGCTGGCATCCAACGCGTAAAGAATTGGAGATCAAATCCTGATGAGTGAACGATACCAGTTTACAAGTCGCGACAAAAGTTTGATTGAAGCTGGCATCCTACTGCTGCGAAAACTGGCGACGGCTCCGATGACGAAGCCCGGTCAGTTGAAGACCGTGACAAAGGCCCTTCAGGCTTTGCTCAGCCTTCCCGAAGTGCCAGAAGGATTGGATGTTTACATTACGGTTACCAGTCCTAACCGCAAGTATCCGGGTTCAATCGAGACCTTCTCCTCATGGGATATTCGCATCGAGGATTCACACTTGTGCTTTGAAAGCGGAGGAGGCTTTGACGGCGATGGCTTTACCTCAATGACCTGGGATGCTAGTCCTGGCCAGACTGCTGACTACCGCGACCATCGTGAGGATTGCCGGGTGGTGCCAGACCTGCAAACATTTCAGGCCGGGGTGGAAAACATCAACTTCTTTGAAAAAGGCTACGGCTTGGAAATGTACGACACTGATAATCCGGAGATTGAGGAGTTCAGTGGCTCGGCATGCGACGATGATGAATATTGGGAGACCTAACGCCGGTGAGGTAACCAGCAAAGATTCGATTGGCCCTGTTGGCGAGTCGCGCTAATGCATGAGGCAATTCAGTTGCGTATGCGAATCGACTTGTGGAGTTGATGCAGATGCAGAGCTACCAGAGTCAGGTTGTAGGTGAAGGCACATTATGAACCAAACAGATGAAGTACTCCGTACGGCTGCTATCGATGCTTTGCGAAACGCTGCGCGGCAGACCGCAGCCGAAGCGGCCATCACTGACTTAGGGTTTGCACACTACGCGAATGGACTCCCAGATTTCGGAATGTGGGTACGAATGGTCACAGAAGACATCGTTGAAAGTGACTACAAGGGAAGTTTGCCTGATTTTCATAAAGTGTATGAAAAGGCATCCAGGCGTCGGCAGGTCTCTCAGGTATTGCCCTTAAATGCGAACAGCCTGCCCGTTTGGAGGAGACAAAGGCGCCTAGATCGGAGCCAGTTGCATCTTCAGGTTCTTCAAACGGCCTTGTGCAGCTGCTGGCGGAGCTCAACTCTTACATTGGACTTGATTCGATCAAGAAGGACGTCGAGACCTTGGTTAGCTCACTTGAGATGGACCGGATGCGCCGTGCGGCCAACCTGAAAATCCCTGATCGTTCATTACATATGGCTTTTGTCGGCAACCCTGGAACAGGCAAAACCACAATTGCGAGGCTCATTGGCAAAATCTACAATGAACTTGGGGTGTTACGCCAAGGTCAGCTTGTCTGCACAGACCGCGCGGGGCTCATAGCGGAATATATTGGTCATACTGCACTTAAAGTTGAAAAGGTCGTCAACAGTTCACTAGGCGGTGTACTTTTCATCGATGAGGCATATTCGCTTGCCCCACCATTCAGTGGGAATGACTTCGGCCATGCGGCACTGTAGGGAAGAGTTGATGCGCGAGCGCTTCGAACGCCGTTCCGTTTCCTGCGCAAACTTCGATCAAAAGCTCCAAAGGGCCAGTGCCGGCCAGTTGCTTACCGACATACTGACGTAACTCAACGTCCGGTGGCGCCCAGCCGAGTGAAGCTGCAACCGAAACCAGTGCCTGTTTGGTCGCCGCTTCGTCAATGCCGGCGAATACGGCAGGGTTGACTGCAGCGAACGCCGCTGCTTCTTCCGTTGTCCCGGGGTGCGGCTTTGGCCTCACCTCTTTTGTTCCGCGAATGACCGTGAAGCCACCTTTCTCCCTCTTGCCGGTCAACGCCTCTCCAAACGTCTTTCCTGCCTCATCTGAGTTCGGGCCACTGCCCAGACTCGCGCTGGTCAAGATACACCGCATTTGTTCGCGAGGGATTCCAAGCCTCGATTGCAGTCGCCGAATCAGCAATCCGACTTCCGCGCCGGAGACTCCGCGATACATGTGCGCCTCGTCGAGGACCAACAGGAACTGGTTGCGGGAATCGCTCGCCAGCCACTCGCCTGTCTTGTGGAAGATGGACCGCTCAATAGGACGCAGCAGCATGTACTCAAGCATCGAGTAGTTGGTGACGAGCAGATCAGGCGGACTCTTCTGGATCTCATGTCGGGTGAGCAACTCACGATCACCAGGCTGCGTAAATAGACGGTGGTCCCAGTGTTGCGACCGGTAGGTTCCTCCGGCCTTCTTTCCTGACCTATAGGTTTTAATCTCTTCCTCGTCGGGGGCAAGGAAACCGATGAGATCCTTCGCAGGCCAGCGGCCTCGACTCTTCAGTTCCTTCATCAGGTTCTGTTTTTCTTCGTCCTCGGACTCTTCGAGATCGACGAAGTATTCCAGCAACGGTGCGATGTTGCGACCGTCCTTGCTGTTGGTTCTTATCCCCGGATACGGCGTGCGGCTCGTGTACATGCCGAAGCGCGGACGCCGGCCCCAGCGCGTTTCAAATAATCCCGCCATGCGTTCGTCGCCGAAGAGTCTCCTCAGTCGCGACGTCTGGTCGCTGACGAGCGCGTTCATCGGATAGAGAAGCAGGACGCGGACACCAGGCATTGCAAACGACGTGGACCGTTCCGTGGCTTCGATCGCGAGCGAACCGATCGCAGAGTAGAGGAATGTCTCCGTCTTTCCCGAGCCGGTTCCGGTGGCGACAATTAGGTCATCGGCATTCTTGCCGAAAAACGCCTCTAGCGCATCTGCTTGGTGCTTGTAAGGCGGATAAACGCCGATGGACGGCCGGAATGCACCCAACTCCGTCAGGAGATCACTGATGGTCCGCGGAATCTTGAGCGTACTGAATCCGCTCTCGACGGCATAAGAGGGCGTCACCTCCACGAAAGGCCGCTGGGCAATCGCGCCAGGTTCGAGGAGCAACAAATGACGTTCCTCGATCAGCGCAGGGTCCTTAATGTGGTATTGCGCTTCAAGGTAGCGCTGAAGGCGGCTATGGATCTTCTCTGCAACCTGCTTGATTCCGATGTCGTTCATCTTTGCGTCCTTACAAACGTGCTGACGCCCAACTTAGTCAGCCGTCTCTTGATCTCTATAACGTGTGCCGTTTGAAACGTCCAATTCCGCGGATAGTATTTATCTTCAGGCACGAGCAACTGGCCGAGAGCAGCAAATAGTCGTTGTTCAGCTTGCGGCAACTCGCTCTTGAGGACAAACGTAGTCTCGTTGCGACCAGGGATCTCTTCTACCGTCACCGGTTTCTCCGCCAGTTGATCGAGCCCATACATTAATCTCCGAAAATCGGTAGGCTGCATGGCCCTAATCCCACTGATCTGTCCCTTCGCTATTTCCGCAGCAAGGTATCTCCTGCCGCCAAAAGGTAATTCCTCGCGCGAGAGATAAGTTCCTGCAAGTTTGTCGGTGCGATCTACCCAGCGAAGCAGTTGCGGTTTCGAAACTGGAAATAACTCCGGAGCATAGACCTCGATGGTGCTCCCAATAGGTCGATAGCGTTCATAATAGCCGTGAAAAATTGACTGTGTCCATTCGCACAGGTCATCCGGAACATGGCCCATCCACGCATCCCGGCTTTGTGAAGGAAAACCGAGTTCCTTCGATAGTGTGCCACCCCTCAACTTTCTATACGGTCCGATGTGCTCGATCTGGGAGGCGTGTTCGGAAGAAAGCAGCGAAGTCGGAAATCCGCCAACAAGCAATCGCCTATCGTCAGCTGTCTCTAATCGAATCTCGCGCGTCGGCGCTGGCAGCCATTCCCCGCTCGATAACTCAGCGAGGTCCCCACACTCTGAAAGCTCTTCCAGCGTTTTCTTGAGTTGTGCTCTCGCAATCTCGCCCGAGAAATGGTGCGTGGCTGCGAGATTCAGCAACCGCAGGATGTGAACCGGGCGAACGCCGTCCGTCAGAGCCCACGCGCAACTTCGTAGCAAGGCACTATCTTCAGCCACGTGGTCGCACGTTTCGGTGCCCGTCAGTTCGCGGGCGAGAATGCTGTGCGCTTCGGTGTCGGTAATGATATGCAGTTGCATCATGCTATCGACCGTCTTGCGATATTGACCCACTCAGTGAGCTCTTTTCCAAAGGTTTTCTCTAATCGCGAGACCTCGTCTGCACGCTCCTCGTCACCGGTGATCGAAGCCACGTGTGGCACCACAATCGACCTTGTGATCGCGGTCTGCTGTATGGTCTGATCCGTGCTCAACTCGGCTAGTCCACCGGCCATTCGCCTTGCAAGGCCATGCAGTCGGGGAAGTTCCTCCAATATCCAGTCGAGTGGTTCCCTTGCGGGAGCAGAATCCAGCAGGCTGCTCGATCCCTCAACTTCCGAAGCCTCACCGAGTTCGGTTAGGCCGATGAATTCGCCGTCTGCTTCGGCGACAGCCAGGATGCTCTCGTTCCAGACGTCGGGCGCAATCGGGAGCGTCGTCGGTCCCTCCATGGCTGTCGCGGCGAGTAAAAGGTTCGACGGCCACTGTACACGTGCCTCCGACCGATATGCGTCGGACGGGTCAATCGC
>Ga0302189_10003350_pt1 | contig 12347 bp, 13 predicted proteins | sample II_Bog_E2_2_FD_194551 | JGI IMG/M metagenome (GOLD analysis project Ga0302189, IMG submission 194551) | Peat permafrost microbial communities from Stordalen Mire near Abisko, Sweden - II_Bog_E2_2 | ecosystem: Environmental > Terrestrial > Soil > Wetlands > Peat | place: Sweden: Abisko...
GTTCCTAGAAATGAAAGATACTTTCGTGGTTTGCTGAGGCCTACCTCTTTGATTTGCCCTTCTATACCGGTCACAATGATTTCAAGCGCGCTCTGCCAACGGGAAATGGCCCGTTCGGTCACGAGTCCAGCGGTAATCAACTTTGCGCCTACTGCCATCGCGATCATCAATGCCCATGTCGTCACGATGGTTTCATTAAGCTTGACAAAGCCGTGCTGCCAATAGATCTGTTGGTCGGAGGTGAGATTCACGCTGAGCATCATCATTCTCTCCCTTCTGCAAAGATCCGTGTTCCATTTGCAGCAGGAATGCGTATGAGCCGAGTGACTGTGATGCGCGCTAGAAGAAAGCCAGCCAGGCAGGCCACCAACCTGCGCCAATCACCACGTGAGACGAGATAGAAACCTGTAATGGCAACAGCAATTCGAAGAAGGAAGCTGGCGGAAAACACTAATCCAGACCATTCAGATGGAGGTCCCATTTGAATCGTCCACCAAAGGCCGCCAAAGAAGAACGCTCCAAGCAGGGCGCCGACGAGCAAAGTTCCAAATAGAACCAACGCTTCATTCATGTCTGTCCTCACGTTCATCCTGAATAGCCTTGTTCTCCTGATCTACCCAATGCCATGCATTTGCGCAACCGATACAAAGCCCGATTGCGAGCAGCATCAATGTCCATGAATGTGTGCCTGGATAGTGTTTGTCCCACCACAAGCCTATTACTCCTCCTAGAACAGTGGGAACTGCTACTGACCAACCAATAAGCCCAGACATGCCGAGACCAGACCAGACACTTTGACCATTGCGTTGCGCCCGGAGCTTTTCGGCAGTCTTTGCGGCCACCTGACGGACAAACTCTGCATCCTCCGACAAGGAATCATCTCTGCGCTCATCGTTCATGTTCAAACTCCGCCAATCGCCCAATCAAACCGCTATCCATCTTCGCAACCGCACTGCGAACATTTCGCTCTTGCTCGTCAACCTCCAGGAACTCACGCTCGACAGCGTCCTTGAGTTGCTTCAAATCCGATCCGCTAATGGCACGGCGCACGGATACCGTTACCTCAGCACCTTTCTTTACCAGTACTCCTTCGTCAACCGCAGCATAGATTGTTCCGTGATCCTTCGATTCATAAGTAAGAATGCCAGGCACCAGTGCTGCTACGCAGTCTAGCCGGTTTGGGAAGAACCCATACGACCCGTTGGTGGTCTCGGCGACAACTCGAAGTACATTGTGCTGGTCCACAAAGACACCAAACGGGAGCACGATCTTAAGATTCATGGGGGACTCGTTCCTGCAGCGAGTGGCTGTGGTTCAGCCTTCGAGACTTCTGGCTTACCAGACTCCATCTTCTTTACTTCTGAAATTGCGCCGATCATATAAAGCGCTCTCTCCGGGTAATCCTTGAATTCGTCGCGAAGAATGCGCTCACAGCCGTCAAGTGAGTCCTTCAGGCTTACCAGTTTCCCTTTCATTCCGCTGAACTGCTCTGTCGTAAAAAACGGTTGCGTCAGGAATCGCTCCAGCCGGCGTGCGCGCGCGACCGCATTCCGGTCTTCTACGGAAAGTTGTTCCATGCCGAGCATCGCCACAATATCCTTTAAAGATTCGTACTGAGCCAGAGTCCGTCGGATCTCCTGTGCTAACTTGTAATGTCGCTCCCCAACGATGCCGGGAGTGGCAACTTTTGAGCTTGATTGGAGCAGATCAATTGCTGGGTACAGCCCTTCGCTTGCCCGTTTGCGAGATAGTACAATCGACGCGGAAAGATGCGAAAACACATGTACCGCGGCAGGGTCTGTCAGATCGTCGGCTGGCACATACACAGCCTGGATTGAAGTGATGGCTCCAGCATGGGTGTTGGCAATGCGCTCCTCTAACCCGGATAGCTCGGTACTCATGGTTGATTGGTAGCCCAGTCTTGAAGGCATCTCTCCAAGCAACCCAGATACTTCCATGCCAGCCTGAATAAAGCGAAAGATATTGTCGATCAGTAGAAGAACGTCCCGATGCTCGTCGTCGCGGAAATATTCAGCGATTGTCAGCGCCGCGTCTCCTACACGAAATCTACTTCCAGGAGGTTCGTTCATCTGACCGTAAACCATTACCATGTTGTCAAGAACACCCGCATCTTTCATTTCGCGGTACAGTTCCTCACCTTCGCGGCAGCGTTCACCAATCCCGCAAAAAATGCTCATGCCGTGCTGATGACTGATCATGTTGTGAATCATCTCTGTAAGAAGAACTGTCTTTCCTACGCCTGCTCCCCCAAACAATCCTGCCTTACCTCCTCGCTCCAATGGGACCAGAACGTCGATAGCCTTGATTCCTGTCTCAAAGATCTCTGATCTCGTCGAGCGCTCAGAGAGTGGTGGCGGCGTGCGGTGAATGGTTCGCCACTGCACGTCATGTGGTGCTGGCTTGCGATCAATCACGGAGCCAAAGACATCGAACATTCGTGACAACACTTCTTTGCCTACCGGCACTTGAAGCGGTTTCCCCGAATCCTCGACCCGCATGCCGCGAAACAAGCCTTGAGTCGGTGTCAATGCAATGCCTCGCACGCGATTCGTGCCAAGTTGCGCCATGACTTCGACAATGATTTTGCCGTCAACTCCGGTGTGCAGAACGGAGAAAATTGGCGGTAGCCGACGGTCAAACCTCACATCTACTACGCCGCCATGCACCGAAACGACCGATCCGACATTTAAGGAGCAGATGTGATCCTCCAGTTCCGGTGTCAAAAACTCTTCAATTCACAGCATCTAACCTTACACATTAAGTTATGAGCTGTACGCTACGGCTGTGCCATGAAGACCGTTCTGAACCAGCGTATGTTGTTGCCTCAGAAACGTAGAAATACACCAAGACTCATTCAGACGAAACTGCGTACCAATTGCCAAGTCGCTACCACCACTCCATGGATCGAACAGTTGTATGTGTCTCATTGGTCTCGGGCTTGGCTGAGCGAAGGAGCAAGAGAGGACACTGTACAAGCTTCACGACCTTTTCTGCAACCGCGCCGAAGACCAATGGATGCCAACCAGAGATGCCATGTGTGGAGATTACCAAGAGATCGATATGCTCACTGTCAACCAAGTCGACGATGTTCTCAGCTGTATTGTTGCCAGTTCTAATGCAATAACGCGAAGTCGCTCCACTGGCTGTGAGAGTCTCGCAGCACTTCATTAGGAGCTGCTCTGCACGTTCCCTCATCTTCTGTTCAAGGGCAGTGTCTGGAATTGAGTATGACAAAGCGAAGATGGAGAAGCACGGAACGATATTTACAAGTACGAGTTCGGAGTGGAAATGAAGGGCAAGATCTGCCGCAGTGTCCAGAGCCACCTTGGATGAGTGGCTAAAGTCGATGGGTACTAGTATCTCTTTCGGGATGAATCGGACCACTGGAACGTCAGCCACGACGATGTCCTTTCAGATCGGTCAGTTTGAAAAAATGGTGTGGTCGCTGTCGTAGTGCTTTTCTGTCTTTGCGGCTTGCTCAGCTGCCTTTTCAGCAATGCGCAGGATTGTCTCTTCTGGAGTTGTGTCGGATACGGTCTCGTTCTCGAGTTTCTCTGCTTCTGGATTCTCAAATTGCTTTGGCATGGATAATCTCTCCTTCTAGCACCATGCCCCTTCGTTCTCTGAACTGCTGGTCAGTTTTGCTCCCTTCCGCGGTATTGAAGGCCTAACAAACCTGGGTTGAAGTACTGCAAAATCTGGGTCAGGGCCTTCTTTGTACTGTATTCCAGACGACATGCCGTATCTTCCACCCTCCGGCAGCACAAGCGAAGGATACTGTTCAGGTCGTATTAGGCGCGCCACCGGAGTCTTTATCCAGCGCGTGTGGATGAATTCGACAGTCGTTCTTGTCCGGCTGAAGAAGCAGTCGGAATTAAATTGACAAAAAACAATAATTATTCTCCCAGGAGTAAAGCAATAGCCGAGCTCTATTGCACAGTTCATATGAAGCAGGCAGATGTGTTTATCTCGCGATTGGATGAGCTAAAAGGGGCAGAAAAGCGAGGGTGCGGATGAGATGCTGGTCTCGCAAATGACTTGAATCTCCAAAGTCCACAGGAAAGTGAGGGCAGGCGGGGATTGAAGTCCTGCCGTCTTCTCCCTACGTGACAAGACCTGTGCGAATGCTCTATCGAAGTCAATTGAGTCATGGTAGACGTTGGATGAAACTTGGATATTGAGCACGCAGGCGAATCAAAGGTGAAGTGAAGATGACAAAGGGCATTGCATCACTCATTGAATGCGAGGCATCGAAGGCTCTTGAGACCCATGCCGCGAAGAACCGCCATCTCCACATTAGAGATCTTTTCGATCAGGACCCAAAACGAGGGAAACGTCTCAAGCTTGAGGCGGCAGGAATCTACTTCAATTATTCGAAGAACGGCATAACGGACGACACCGTGAAACTGCTTCTGCAGCTTGCTGAGGAGTCTAGCTTGCGTCAACGCTTTGCTGTTCGGATAACGATGAGTGTAGATATGGGGCCGGATTTGGAAGTCTCAAGCCACCCTATCTATGCAATCAAGACCTATACGACCGCACTGCCTGGGATGAGAATGCGGATCATTCTTTAAATAACAGAGTCTTCAAAAGATCGAAGGCATGTTCAGAAAAGAGGAGCGTTTATGACTACCACCCAAAAGTGCGAACATTCTGGCTGTAACTGTCAGCCCGCAAGCGGCAAGAAGCATTGCAGCACATCCTGCGCGGACCCAAAGAGTCCGAAGACACCTTGCCAATGCAAGCACCCGGAGTGCAACGAGATTGGCCTCAAGATGTAGCGTGTTTATACGCTAGATGCAACTTAAGGTATCGAGTATCTGTGCGATGTTCAACGCATTTCAACAGTGAAAGGTAAAGCCGCCATGGCAGCTTCTGCAACATTCACAACAACCGCTCCGCCTGCATTGGACGAGTTGTGTATCAACACGCTCCGCTTCCTGGCAGTGGACATGGTGCAGAAGGCCAGCTCGGGCCATCCTGGACTGCCAATGGGGTCGGCAGCCATGGCGTATGCTCTCTGGGATAGATCGCTCAAGTTCAACCCACACGATCCACACTGGCCAGACCGCGACCGTTTTATTCTGTCGGCCGGCCATGGATGTGCGTTGCTCTACGCGCTTCTCCACGTTACCGGGTTCGATCTGCCTCTTGAAGAACTGAAACGGTTTCGTCAGTGGGGCAGCCGCACGCCGGGTCATCCGGAGTATGGCAAGACTCCGGGCGTCGAGGCTACTACAGGACCTTTGGGCCAGGGCCTTGCAAACGGGGTGGGCATGGCCATTGCTGAGGTCGCGCTTGGGGCACGTTTTAATCGGCCCGGTCACCAGATAGTGGATCACTACACTTACGTACTTGTCAGCGATGGCGATCTGGAGGAAGGAATCTCCTCGGAGGCTGGATCGATCGCTGGTCACCAGCATCTTGGGAAACTCATCGTTCTTTACGCTGACAATCACATCACGATCGAAGGAAGTACGGAGCTGACATTCACCGAGGATCGAATGGCGCGATTCGCCGCGTTCGGTTGGCAGGTGCAGCGAGTAGAACGGAGCAACGACGTCGAAGAAGTTGCGCTCGCGTTGAAGAACGCACGCGATGAAAGGGACCGTCCGTCGTTGATTGCCGTGCGTACGCACCTTGGTTTTGGCAGTCCGCACAAACAGGACTCCGCAGCGGCTCACGGAGAAGCTCTCGGTGTCGAAGAGGTGCAGCTTACCAAGGAGGCTATGGGCTGGCCTGTCTCGCCGACCTTCCACATTCCCGAGGAGGCGTCGGAACATTTTCGAAGAGCCGTGGCTCGCGGAAGCGCCGCACAAGTGGAATGGGAGTCACGATTCAAGACATTTGCGCAAGAACACCCGGACCTTGCTGCTGAGTTCCAGAGGGTAATTAGTAGGGATTTACCTAAAGGTTGGGACACCGATCTACCGGAGTTTGTTTCGGCAGATGGGCCGATGGCTACACGGGTCGCTTCAGGGAAAGTGATTGAGATACTCGGCTCGCGTTTGCCAGAGATGATGGGTGGCTCCGCCGATCTTGGACCCAGCACGCACACAAACATCGAGGGTGCAGGCAGCTTTGAGCCAGAAGACGGGGCCGGGCGCAACATGCACTTTGGCATCCGCGAGAATGCAATGGGCGCCATCTTGAATGGCATGGCTTTACATAGTGGACTCATTGCTTACGGCGGCACCTTCTTTGTCTTTTGTGACTACATGCGTCCTCCTATGCGCCTTGCCGCGATGAACGCTCTTCCGGTGATTTATATCTTCACTCACGACAGCATCGGTATGGGTGAGGACGGCCCGACTCACCAACCGGTAGAACAGCTTATCGGCCTGCGATCAATTCCTGGAATGACCGTCCTTCGGCCAGCGGATGCCAACGAGACTGTTGCCGCATGGCGAGTGGCGATAGGAAGAAAGCAAGGGCCTGTTGCATTGGTGCTGACACGGCAGGGTCTTCCTGTACTCGACATAGGTTCCTATCCAGTTATTCCTGCTGGAGTTCCGTTGGGTGGTTATATCCTCGCCGATTCTCCGATAACTGCTGGTCCAGACATCATTCTGATCGCTACGGGATCAGAAGTACATTTGGCGCTGGAAGCTCGCGAAAGGCTAGCGACGGGAGGTGTGCACGCGAGAGTGGTGAGCATGCCGAGCACTAACCTTTTTGCGTCGCAATCGGACAATTACCGAGATAAGATCCTGCCGGTGGACGTGCCGATCCTGGTGATTGAGGCTGGTTCTCCTATAGGATGGCAGTCCTTTGTTGGCCCCAGGATCGCCGTTGTTGGGATCGACACCTTCGGTTCATCTGCCCCTGGACCGGTCGTGATGGAGCACTATGGCTTCACAGTAGAGAACGTCTGCAGGCAGGCTCATCATGTGCTCGACCAGCTTAAGGAGAAGGCATCATGCGTGTAGGAATCGCTTCGGACCATGGCGGCTTCGCTCTGAAAGAGCAGATAGCGAATTCGCTGCGCGGTGCTGCCCATGAGGTCATTGACTTCGGCGCGGCTCAACCAACCCCCGGAGACGATTATCCGGATTACGTTATTCCACTAGCCAGGGCAGTAGCTGCTGGCACAGTTGATCGCGGAGTCGCGCTCTGTGGCAGTGGCGTGGGCGCATCCATCTGCGCTAACAAAGTTGCAGGTGTGCGCGCCGGACTTATACACGACGTATTCTCCGCTCATCAGGGCGTTGAAGACGACGACATGAATGTCTTTTCTCTTGGTGGGCAGGTGATTGGGCCAGCGCTGGCTTGGGAGCTGATTGAGACGTTTCTGAAGGCACGCTTCAGCGGGGCCGAACGTCACGAGCGCAGGGTAGCCAAAGTGCAGGCGCTGGAGAGCCATGGAGTTCCGGTCTGAAGGAGTGGTAGTAGATGGATTGGCCGGCATTCTTTCGGCTGATCGAGGGGTTCGCTTTCTACTGGCTGCGTGGTACTGAATTTGGGAGGAGAACCGCATGGAACTGGGTATGATCGGGCTGGGCCGAATGGGGACCAATATGGTGCGGCGTCTTTTGCGGTCTGGCCATCCATGCGTTGTCTATGATATCCATCCGGAAGCCGTGCTGGCACTCGTCAAAGTGGGCGCCATTGGCGCGAATTCTCTGGAAGAGTTTGCGAGCAAGCTGAACACACCCCGCACCGTGTGGATGATGGTACCGGCTGCCGTGGTGGATGCAACGCTGACGGGCATCGTTCCGCTCCTCAAAGCTGACGACGTGATCATCGATGGTGGAAATTCGCACTATCACGACGACATCCGCCGCGCGACCGAGCTCAAGCCGAAGGGTATTCATTATGTGGACGCAGGTACTAGTGGCGGAGTCTGGGGGGCGGAGCGAGGATACTGCCTGATGATCGGCGGCGATGATGCGGTCGTCCAGCGCATTGACCCCATCTTTTATGCTCTTGCCCCCAGCATTGATTCCGTCCCCCGCACACCCGGCAGGGAGAAGGCCACCAGCACCGCAGAACACGGCTATCTGCACTGTGGTCCCAGTGGCGCAGGCCACTTTGTCAAGATGGTCCACAATGGCATCGAGTATGGCTTGATGGCCGCTTATGCAGAGGGGATGAACATCCTGCGCCATGCTAACGTCGGCAAGCAACAACGCACTGCGGATGCCGAGACTACGCCGTTGCGCAACCCCGAACACTATCTGTACGACCTGAATATTGCTGACATTGCTGAGGTCTGGCGTCGTGGCAGTGTCGTCTCTTCGTGGTTGTTGGACTTGGCTGCCATCTCGCTCCTTGATAGTCCGGACCTTGCGAAGTACGCTGGCCGCGTGTCCGATTCGGGGGAAGGGCGATGGACCATCACCGCCGCCATCGACGAGTCGGTTCCTGCTCCTGTACTTAGCGCCGCGCTCTACGAACGTTTCAGTTCGCGCGGTGAAGACAACTTCGCAGAAAGACTGTTGTCGGCCCTTCGATATCAGTTCGGCGGCCACGACGAAAAGGCCGCTGGCGACAAGGCGGGCGCATGATGGCCAAATCTCAGTCAGATGCGTTAGTGATCTTCGGCGTAACGGGCGATCTGGCCCATAAGAAGATATTTCCCGCACTCTATGCAATGGTGAAGCGCGGTACCCTCAAGGTTCCGGTCATCGGCGTCGCCTTTCCAAAGTGGAGTCTGACGCGTCTGCACCGGCGTGTGACAGACAGCATCGAGCGTGCGGGCGGTGTCGATAACAAACGCGCGCTCGAACGCCTTCTCTCTCTACTCAAGTATGTGAGCGGAGACTATAAAGCACCTGGAACCTTCACTGCGATCAAAGAAGCATTAGGTAACGCCCGGCGCCCCGCGCACTATCTGGCCATTCCGCCTTCGCTCTTCGAAACGGTGATTCGAGGGCTTGGCGCCGCGAAGTTGGCCGAACACGGAAGAGTCATTGTCGAGAAACCTTTCGGGCGTGACTTAGCTTCCGCGCGGAAACTCAACGAAGTCGCACATTCAGTGTTCCCTGAAGATTCAATCTTCCGCATCGATCACTTCCTCGGAAAAGAAGCGATCATGAATATCCTCTACTTTCGTTTTGCGAATTCGTTTCTGGAGCCGATCTGGAACCGCAATTACGTGGCCAGTGTGCAGATAACCTTATCCGAAGATTTCGGTGTGGGAAAGCGTGGAGCGTTTTATGAAACCGCCGGCTGCCTGCGCGATGTGGTACAGAATCACCTCTTCCAAGTAGTTGCACTTCTCGCCATGGAGCCACCTGCATACAGAGACTTCGGAGCTGTGCACAGCGAGAAGGCCAAGGTCTTCAGGGCCATGCGTTCACTAAGGCCAGATGACTTGGTGCGAGGCCAGTATTCTGGCTACCGCCTGGAACCTGACGTGGCGAAGCGCTCAGATGTTGAAACCTTTTGTGCACTTCAGCTCTTCATCGATTCGTGGCGTTGGGATGGTGTGCCGTGGTACCTGCGCTCCGGCAAGTATTTGCCGGACACTGCGACCGAGATTCTGGTGGAGTTGAAGCCGCCGCCGCAGAAGCTTTTCGCTGATGCCGAATCGGTGTCTGGCAGGCCGAACTACTTTCGCTTTCGGCTCTCGCCCAACTCAGCCATAGCCCTCGCAGCTCGTGTCAAACTCGCGGGAAAGGATTACGTAGGCGAGCAGCGAGAGCTTTATCTTTCAGATGATCGGCCCGGCGAGGAAACACCCTACGAGCGATTGTTGGGCGATGCCATGCATGGTGATGGCGCACTCTTTACGCGCGAAGATGCGGTGGAAGCCGCTTGGACAGTTATCGATCCGGTCCTCAAGACTCATCAGAAGGTACGCCCTTACAACCGAAACACGTGGGGACCGAAAGCGGCTGATGCGATGATCGCCGCACACGGAGGCTGGCATAACCCTAGCAGCACAGTTTTATCGGAATAGAAGTCTAGAAATGACAGGTACCGTCCAGACGAATCGTAGATGGTTACACGTAGGCAGCATTGTTCTTTGTGAGAGGAAAACAATGAAAGCGACACAAAGGCTTCACAATATCGGTCAGAGCATTTGGCTTGACAATATTACTCACCGGATGCTGGCGAGCGGGAAGCTCGTGAGCTATATCCAAGATCATTCGGTGACTGGGCTAACTTCAAATCCGACTATCTTCGATCACGCCATCAAGAACAGCAACGACTACGACGATGTCATACGGCGGAAACTTGATGAAGGCAAATCAGGCGAGGTACTGTTCTTTGCGTTGGCTCTCGAAGACCTGAGACTCGCGGCTGATCTCTTTCGGCCTATTTACGATCTAACCGATGGCGTGGACGGTTGGGTATCCCTGGAGGTTTCACCCCTACTGGCCAGGAACACTGCGGGCACGATAGTTGCAGCCAGAACCCTTCACAAACTAGCGGATCGGCCGAATCTCCTCATCAAGATCCCCGGTACCAGCGAAGGACTTCCCGCTATCGAGGAGGCGATCTTCAAGGGTGTTCCTGTCAATGTAACTCTACTGTTCTCGAGCGCACAATATGTTGCTGCCGCTGAGGCCTATATGCGGGGCATCGAGCGGCGCATAGCAGCCGGCCTCAATCCCGATGTCGGTTCCGTGGCGTCGCTGTTTGTAAGCCGTTGGGACGTGGCTGTAGCACAGAAGGTACCCGAGTTCATGCGCAACCAACTTGGAATCGCCATCGCCAGAAAGGCTTATGAAAGCTATCGAACGCTCCTGGATTCGCCGCGGTGGCAGCGCATCCAGAATGCTGGCGCACGTCCTCAGCGGCTTCTATGGGCCAGCACAGGTACCAAGGACCCCAAGGCCTCGAGCATCCTGTATGTGCAAACCCTCGCCTTGCCCTCCACCATTAACACGATGCCTGAGGTAACCTTGAATGCTCTTGATACTCATCCTGAATTCGGCGAGGCTCTACCTGGTAACTGCAACAGAATTCTCACTGAATTTGCAATAGCCGGTATTGATACGGATGCTGTCGCTGCCCAGTTGCTCGAAGATGGAATCGCTTCATTCGCCAAATCATGGAACGATCTATTGGATTGCATCGCATCGAAGAGCGAAGCGCTCAAAACGGCAGTTGTCTGAGTCCGCAACCAGTCGCGCTCTAATCGATGTACGAATTGCTCTGAGTCGTGGATTTCACAAAGAGAGCGTTTACTGAATAAGCGATCCAGAGCTAGAACACGGATCGTTGTGCGGGCAGACTGAAACCATTCGGTCTGCCCAAGATGGGGTATTGCGGTTGCATCAACTCCTCGGAAATCATCATGAGCAAGGGTAATCGCATCAACCTAAGTCAGGTCAACCATGAAAACAGGAGAACAGAATGAGTTCAAATAACGCTGTAGCTGCAATTTACGACACTCACGTGCAGGCGGAGCACGCTGTCAAGGAACTACAGGAGGCAGGGGTCGATATGAAGAGTCTGTCGATTGTAGGTCGAGGTACACACACAGATGAACATGTTGTTGGCTATTACACCACCGGCGACCGCATGTTGTATTGGGGTAAGGTAGGAGCGTTCTGGGGTGGTTTCTGGGGATTGCTGTTAGGGTCGGGGCTGTTTCTCGTTCCGGGATTCGGACCGATTCTTGCAGCCGGACCTATCGTAGGGTGGATTGTAGCCGGCCTTGAAGGAGCAGTTGCTTTTGGAGGTGTTAGCGCAATCGGGGCAGGCCTGGTGAGTATTGGTATCCCCAAAGACAGCGTAATCAAGTACGACGTTGCCTTGAAGACAGACAAATACGTACTGGTCGTACACGGAACACCCCAAGAGGTAGAGAAAGCTAAGAACGTTATTGCCAGCACAGAACAGACTCACTACGCGGTTTATGACAATGCTGTACTCGCCTAGGACCGTGCTGCACTGCAACGCGAATGTTGTTTCGAAGCCTATGTGGAATCGCAGAAACCAATCTTTCGCTGTGTGGTGCATTCAGTCATGTAAAACCAGTTCACAAAAACAGTAATACAAGGGAGAAACTATGTTAATCAAAGCTAAGACACTGAGAGGTTTTTCACTCAAGAGCCTCGATGGGGATATCGGATCGGCCAGCGAGTTCTACTTCGATGACAGGTATTGGGCAATTCGTTACCTGGTCGCAAATACTGGAAGCTGGCTTTTCGGCAGGAAGGTCCTTGTGTCTCCATTTTCGCTGAAGGGTATCAACAGCGTAGATGAGAATGTTTCAGTTCTTCTGACAACAAAGCAGATCGAAGATAGTCCATCCATCGACACGCACGAACCAGTCTCGCGCCAATACGAAGAATCGTTTAACGGATACTATGGATTTCCTGACTATTGGGGCGGTCCGTACATGTGGGGGGATTATCCGTACCTGGAAC
>Ga0302189_10003354_pt1 | contig 12340 bp, 10 predicted proteins | sample II_Bog_E2_2_FD_194551 | JGI IMG/M metagenome (GOLD analysis project Ga0302189, IMG submission 194551) | Peat permafrost microbial communities from Stordalen Mire near Abisko, Sweden - II_Bog_E2_2 | ecosystem: Environmental > Terrestrial > Soil > Wetlands > Peat | place: Sweden: Abisko...
AGTGAAGAGTTAGCTCCTGATTCGGCCCCACCATCGATTGAACCTGGGAGCCAGCGTCGAAGCTGAGTTTTTCCGTACGCAGAAAGAGGATGCCGACCCCTACAAGGGAGACGATAATTCCGCTGGTCCCGACAATAAACAGGAACCTGCGCCCCATGCGATCGACCAGCATCATGCCGACCATCGTTAAGGAAAAATTAACGCAGGTGAACAGTACATAGCCCCAGTGGGCCTGCAAGTCCGATAGTCCGCTCTGCAACAGAATTCCGACGTTGTAACCAATAATGGAGTTGATGCCGGTCGCGGTATTGCACGCCAAAATGACGAGAGCGAGCAGAAACGGAATTACAAATTTGCGTTGCAGCAGCGATTCGCGAATGCGCTTGCCGGTCGTGAGCTTCTGTTCTGCCACGCGCGCGGTTTCATCCATCTCGCTGAGCTCCAGGCTGGCCTGCTCGGGCGAGCGTGAGCGCAACAGGGCGGCGTAGGCCTTGTCCTTCTTGCCGCGGCGATAAAGCCAGCGCGGCGACTCGCTGACCATGATGCTGCCGATGACGAAAAGTAAACCCGGCGGCAGCGAGACCCAGAAGATGCTGCGCCACGCCTGATTCTTGAAATTGAAGAGCGTCGTTGCATCGGAGGTGAGCGAGACTGCCCGTACGCGATAGCTGTAGTACATCCCGACCAGGGCTGCGGCCACGATGCCGAATGTGAGCAGCCATTGAAAGATTCCGGTGCCCTTGCCACGGCTGGATGCCGACAGGCACTCAGCAAGGTAGAGTGGGACAACAACGCCGATCAGTCCGCCGGCCATGCCTTGGAGCAGGCGCCCCAGAAACAATGGACCGTAACCGTCCGAAAGGGCAATGATCGGGATGCTGAGAACAAAGGTGAGGCCGCTGAGAATCATGAGCGGCTTGCGGCCCATCCAGTCAGCGAGCAGTCCCGCGAAAAGTGTGGAGAAAACGGTACCCAACAGCACCGCCGCCACAATATAGGAGAGCTGCGCCGCGGTGAGGTGCGACGTGGCTTCCAGGTATGGATACGCGCCCGCAATGATTCCTACGTCAATGCCGTAGAGCAGGCCCCCCAAACCTGCAACCAGGAGAAGAAAGCGAGCGTAGCGGCTTTTTGAGGAGGAGTCGGCGGGAACGGCTGCGGGGCTGTTGGCGGTCATAAGGGTACGGTTTACCTTTTCTGTTTCCAGCACTGCTGCGTTGCGATTTCGATCAGTATACAGTGATTGATTTCAAGCCAAACGATCAATTTCATGATTTCTTCGTACAAAAGCTACGACCTTGGGTTACTTGGTGCTCGTACCCAGACCGGGTGATTTCGTAATCTGGCCCACAAATCTGCGTGCCCCAGGTCTCGCTTTTGAGACCTGGGAGACTACTAATTCAAGCGGTTGCGGCGATAGCAGTCAGCCGGCTGTCTTCCTCCGCCCGTTCCTCGCGAATCAAGCAGAACAATGGGATGATTTCACACGCGGCTCGATGTCAGTTTGTTGCCGCGCCAACCGCGTTGGTGGAGGCTGACGAAAGCGCTTCCACAAGGGTGCGCACGCTTGCTTCATGCACAATGAATCGCTGGTACTCGCGATCGTGGATATAGCCCAGGGCCATGCCCGGTTTGCGAAAACGCATGGGACTCGGAAAGGCGGTCCGTGCGCTGCAATGGAACTCGCTGGCACCGGTGGCCCGGGCGATGGCGGCAATATTGTCCGCCTTGAGACCGCCGCCGGGCATAATGGAAATTCGGCCTTGGGCCGCCTGCACCAGCCGGGCAATCTCCTCTACGCCCAGGACCACGCTGGGAGCGCCACCAGAGGTCAGAATGCGGGTTGCGCCGGTGGCCAGCACGTCGTGAAGGGCTGCAGGGAGATCGGGCGTCATATCGATGGCCCGGTGAAACGTCACGGCCAGTGGTCCGGCAAGGTCAACTAAATGCCGGGTGCGCTTCACATCGACGCGGCCTTGTTCATCCAAAATCCCCAGCACGATACCGTCTGCGCCGAGATGGCGCGCGTGGCCGATCTCTTCCTCCATGACCTCGAACTCATGATCCGTATAGCAGAAATCGCCGCCGCGAGGGCGAATCATGACAAACAAGGCGATGCCGATGTGGCGCCGCACCGATGCTATGAGGCCTGCTCCAGGACCGATCCCACCTTCCAGAAGATCCGAACAGAGTTCAACGCGTTTTGCGCCACCGCGTTCGGCTGCAATCGCGGACTCCACGGAATCGATGCACACCTCAAGGTCCATCTTGCCTGCGCCCCGATTTAGGAGGATTGGGTTCCGCTGAACATCCTAGCATCTGGCGCGGACCTCTGGAAAACCGATATAGTTCCCCCTAATCCAGCGATAAACGATCGGCCGCCATCGATTGAGCACATAAAGGCGGCTTTGGGAGTGCAAAACACCGATGAGCGGGCACTTTGGGGAATAGGCGACTCGTCTGGTGGGCGCATCCCATTCGATATATATTCCTACTTATGTTACTCTCCCACCATGTCGACCTCCGCCATCCTCAAGAGCTCCGAATTCGAGCTGGTTTCCGAGTTCGTCCAGCCCGACGCCAAAAAGCGCCTGTCACTTGGAGAGGCTCTCCGTGGCGCAACGGCATACAACATCTACCGCAATCCGCTGGGCCAGCTGATCCTCGATCCGGTAAAGACCGTTCCAGCCTCTGAAATGTGGCTTTACGAGAATGCTCAAGCCCTGGCTAGCGTTAAGCAGGGGCTGAGGGAGGCGGCTGAAGGAAAGACTGTTTACCTCGGCTCATTTGCCAAATACGCTAAAGAATAGGGAAAGGATATAGATACGGAAATTTTCATATATGGAACGCAAAATCAGATTCTCGCCTACTGCGAAGGAGCAGTACACGGCGATCGAAAATGAGCCTTCGAACGCCGCGCTCTTGGGACAGGTTCGCAAAGCTTTAGCTCATCTGGAAAGCGACCCGCACCATCCGAGTCTTCATTCGCACGAGTTCACCTCGTTGAGCAGCGCACTTGGCGAGAAGGTTTTCTAGGCATACGCCCAGAACAACACTCCCGGTGCATATCGAATTTTCTCGTGCTATGGTCCCGATGAATTCAAGGGGAAGAAGCGGGTTTCCGTAATCACAATCATTGCCATCACACCCCATCCGTAGCAGATCGCTGCTGGTTGGGCGCTGTCCAGAACCGCACATTGGCTTTCGAAAGCGGACAGTCGGACACTAAAGCCGGGTGAAGCCAATGCGACTATCCCATTGCGGATGAAGCCTTTGAGGCATTCGCCTCCGGCAAAACTCTGGCCTGTAAATTGCATGTAACCGACCAGGGGAAATCTGTACGGAGGTGTGCCATGGCGTATTTCGAGCGGGTTCGCGATGTGGTTTCCGGTCCTTTCAGCCCTGACGTCATTCAGCAACGGACGGCGGCGGGATGGCAAATGGTCTCCATCGAGTGGCGGCGCGAGCTGCCCGACTCGGAAACCCCTCCCGAGGGCGGATTCGATGAAGACATCCCTTATGGTCTGCGCGTCTCCGACGATTGCCGGCGGCTCGAAGTTCACCCCAGGGAGCACCAGGCGCTGATGCTGATGATGGAGTTGCTGGTGCAGGACTTCAGCTATTCGGCCATTGTGAGCGACCTGAATGAGAAGGGCTTCCGCCAGCGGGATGGGCGGCCATGGAGCCGGATCGCGGTGTTCAACATGATTCCGCGCCTGATCGAAGTGGGCCCGCGCTTTTTCAGCTCCGACGAATGGGAAAAGCGGCGCCAGCGGTTCGCAAAGGCAAAGTTGCCGGACGCGCTTTAGAAAAGGCGCTAAGCTGCAGCCGTCTCGCCGAGCGGCTTTACCTTGGCGCGTTTCTTTTGGGATGCAACCCAAAGATCGCGTTGCGCCTGAAGACGAAGCCAGAGGTCGGGCTCGGTGTTGAAGGCTTCCGAGATGCGCAAGGCCATTTCTGCGGAGATGCCGGCTTTGCCGTTCAATACTCTCGACAGAGCAGGCCGGGTAACGCCCAAGTGCCGGGCGACTTCTGTCACGGACCTGTTCTGAAGATAGTAGGCGAGAATTCTGCCGGGATGTGCGGGATTGTGCATCAGCATGGTGCGATCTCCTTCCTTTAGTGGTAGTCCTGATAATCGACGAGAATGGCATCTTCCCCTTCGAAGGCAAATGTAAGGCGCCAGTTTCCATTTACGCTGACTGTCCAATGTCCAGCGAGTCCGGCGCTCAGCGCATGAAATTGCCATCCTGGAATGTTCATCTGCTCTGGCCTTGTGGCCGAGTTCAGGACGGTCAACTGTTCGTTCAACCTTGTGGCATGACTGGGCTGAATTCCGGCCTTCGAGCCAGTGAGAAAGAATTTCTCGATTCCCTTATGCCGAAAGCTCCGTATCATGTTGCTAGAATTGTACTGCGTAACGTTACGCTGCACAATGGGCGAGCGGTTTTTTTAGGACTTGCAGCAGGATCATTTGAAAATCGGCCCCAGCGATGCGGGGTTGTCGCCTAGCTGCGGGTCCACACGGAAGTCCCAGACGGACTGGTTGATGTCGGAAGCGGAGAGTATCTCCACCACCGCATATTCGCCGATGGTCAGTTGCTGCGTGGGCGTGATCTTGAGCCAGTGCTTGCCGGGCAGCACTTCGACTTTGGTCGGGACCACGTTTTCGTCCTGCGTGACGGTGCCGCCGGGGCTCATGTGGATGGCGCCGACGACGCGGATGGCCCGACGCTCGTCCACGCGGACAATGGCGAAGCCCGAAGCAGCGGAATGCGCCCCATGTTTGCGGCTGGCCACTTCCTTGGCGCCTCCGGTGTTCACGGTCATGGCGTGGGAGACGACCTGCTCCGCATCGTCGCGGGCGTTCAGCGAGAGATAGATGACCGGATCGTTGACGTGGAAGTGAACCTTGGCATGCGCGCCGTCGAGTTCGAGGCTGGCCTTGGCGCCGGCCATGGGGTTCAGGGTGTTGAGTCCGTGCTTGGATTTGGTATTGGCGTTGAGTTCCGCGGGAAGCATCTCCACCAGCTCGGGAGTGCCCTGAAAAGTGTCCAGTGCAAAAACTCCGTCTTCGTCGGGAAGTTCCAGGCCCTTGGCCACCTCTGGCCGGCGCGAAATCGACTCCTGACGCTCGGCGGCTTCCTCCTTGTCAATGTCGGAGGCTTCCTTCATGGCCGGGGAGGCTTCTTCGGCCTGCGTGGCGTGGTCGCGCTCCCACTTGCGCGTGGCGTCCCAGTCCACGAGGTTCTCGGGCAGTTCCTCCCACTCGCCGCTGCGTTCAATGGAGATGTAGCGCACCCGGTCGCCCACAACTTCATATTTACGAACCAGTTGGTACGTCCCGTCCTTGAGGATGAGGCGATGGTTGGTGGCCGTGCCGGGCACATCGGGCTTGAGAGGCAGGGTCTTTTGCGCAGCGACGAGCGCGGCGGACGTGGCCAGCAGCAGGATCGCGAGCGATCTTGCAAGCAAGCGCCGGAAATGAAGAGTTGGTCTCATAGACTGGGAGTGTGGTTGACTCGCTCCAAGTGTAGATCAATGAGGGTTAGACGGGTGGAGACACGGAGGGTTGGTCTGTCTTAAGAGTTAAATGCGAGCCCATAACGTAACCATTTCAGCGCCCAACACATCTAATCATGTGTATTCTTAAGGTAGGGGCCGTGGATTGACAGGATTCCAGACATTTCCGAGCGGGCAACGCCGCGCAAAGCATGGCGCTTTGCCGACAGTCACCTTGGTGTGTCTTGTTCTGTTGGCGCTGCTGGCCGTGGTGCAGGTGGCCCACGTACATCCGGTGGACACCGACGCCGACCATTGCCCGCTTTGCATTGTGATGCAAACAGCGGCGCCGGTCGCGGTCACTGCTGCCGTTGTGATTCTTGTCCAGATCGAGATTCCCGCTCCGATTTTTGAGGCCCGCGCGGTCACCCGCTACTGGCATCCCCAGCTCTTTACACGCCCTCCTCCAGACGGCTTCCAGGGCTAGTTTCCGATCGTTTTTCAGCCTTTCTAGTTGCGATTCGTTCCGTCCGATGAACGAAGCCGCGATGCATCCTTATAGGCTGAGCCGCCGACGGACAGACGCCCACCCCGCGCATCGGACTCCGCAATTTCCCCTGCGGTCTTGTTCCCGCATCATAAAAGCCATCGTTGGGAGGCACTCTATGCCGTTCACTCGCGGCACGATTTTTAGTATTATTCCAATTTTAGTTTTGGCACTGGCGACTGTTCATTCGTCTGGCCAGGGCGGCAATGCCGGCACAATTCGCGGCACGGTTACGGACCCCTCGGGCGCAGTCATTCCAAATGCGGCGGTTCATCTATCCAATTCCAGCAGCGGCGTAGACCGCACTGTCCAGAGCGATGCGCTTGGGCAGTTCGAGTTTTCCAACGTTACCTTTAATAGCTATCAGCTCGGCGTCTCGGCCAATGGCTTTGCTTCCCAGCGGAAATCGGTAGATATTCATTCAGTTGTCGGGACCAGCCTTAAAGTGGCTCTGCAGGTTGCTACCGCCGACTCGACCGTGACGGTTGAGGCAACGGGCGACCTGGTGGACACCGACCCGACCTTTCATACCGACGTGAGCCGCGAGGACTTTATCAAGGTGCCTATGGAGAGCGAGTCTTCGGGACTGAGTTCGCTGGTGACGATCACCACGCCGGGCATCTCCTCCGATTCCAATGGGCAGATGCACGGGTTAGGCGACCACGCATCCAATTCGTTATCGGTGGACGGGCAATCCATCACGGATCAGACAAGCAAGGTGTTTTCCAATCAGATTCCGTCCAACTCAATCCAGTCGATCGAAGTGATCAGCGGCGCGCCTCCGGCAGAATACGGTGGCAAGACCAGCCTGGTGATTGTGGCCACCACGCGTTCTGGCCAGGGCGTGACCAAGCCTACGGGTAGCATCAGCGGCTCGTATGGGACGTTTGGTTCGGGGACGGCCGGCTTCGATCTGGCCTACGGTGGCAAGAATTGGGGAAACTTTGTGGAGGCGGACGGCCTGAATTCCGGGCGCTTCCTCGATCCTCCCGAGTTTCAGGTTTTTCACGACAAGGGCAACGAGCAGAATGTTTTCGATCGCGTGGATTACGTGTTCTCGGCTGCCAACTCCATTCATCTTGACCTGAACTACAGCCGGTCGTGGTTCCAGACGCCAAATTCCTACGACGCTCTGGACGTGCAGAACGTAGTGAGTGGCGGCGCCAGCGCCAATCCGGCGTTTGCCGGCGTAGGCGACGCCGACCAGCGGTCCAAGATCGGGACCATCAATATCTCGCCGACTTACACGCGCGTCGTCAGCGCCAACTCGGTCTTCAACCTGGGCGCGTTTATGCGCCGCGATGAATATAACTACTATCCCAGCGGCAATCCGTTGGCCGATCTGGGGCCGGCTAACCTGCAAACGTCGTCCATCGCGCAGTACCGCACGCTGACTAACTCGGCGGTTCATGCGGATTACTCGTATGACAAGGGGATTCACACCATCAAGGCAGGCGCACAGTACGGGCAGACCTTCCTGCGCGAAAACGACAGCTTGGGCGTTGTCGATCCGACTTATTCGCTAAGCGCACCGTGCGTCAACGCAAGCGGCAACCCGCTGCCCGGTTACTCCGATCCAGCGCAGTGCCCCAACGGCGCGGCAGGACAGAATCCGAACTACCTTTCGGTGCTTGCCCCCTACGACCTTACGCGCGGCGGAAGTTACTACAAATATGCTGGACGAACCGACGTGAAGGAGCTTGGCCTGTTCGTCGAGGACCAGATCAAGGCCGGAAACTGGCTACTCAACTTGGGGCTGCGCGGCGATGTCTACAACGGCCTTACTTCTGCAACCCAGGCGCAGCCTCGCCTTGGCGTTGCGTATAACATCAAGCCGACCTCGAGTGTGTTGCGCGTCTCCTATGCCCGCACGCTTGAAACTCCCTTCAACGAGAACCTGGTGCTTTCAAGCGAAGGATGCTCGAACACAGTGTTGGCGCCGCTGCTTAATTGCACCGCGGGCGTGGCGGGAACGCTGCAGCCGGGCTTCCGCAACGAGTTTCATGCCGGTTTGCAGCAGGCTTTCGGCAAGCGCGTCGTAGTCAGCGGCGAGTATATCTGGAAGTACACCCACAACGCTTTCGACTTCAGCGTACTGGGCAATACGCCGATTACCTTCCCCATCGATTGGCATAACTCGAAGATACCCGGTTATGCGCTGCATGCGGAGGTGCCGCAGTACCACAACGTAAGTGCGTACGTAGTGATGTCGTCGGTTGCGGCGCGCGTCTTCCCGCCGCAGGTTGCAGGAGCGGGAGCAACAGTGGGCGCAACCGGACTGCCCTTCCGCATCGACCACGACGAAAGGTTCAACCAGACCACGCACCTGCAGTACACGTTTTCACATGGAAGGATTTTGAGCGGACTGTGGGGCGGCTTCAATTGGCGTTACGACTCAGGCCAGGTGGCTGGCTCAGCTCCGTGCTATAACCCGCTCTCGAACGATCCAAACAGCTCCTGCGGAGCAACGTCAACCTTGCTCAACGGCCAGCCGGCAGTGAACTTGAGCAGCCTCACCGCGGACGAAGAGTTCCAGGCGGGACTCTCTTGTGGCGGAGTCAAGGCCACTCCGGGCAATCCTCTGCCGGCAGCTTGCCTTGCGTCGGAGTATGGGTCGACGCTGTTGAAGATTCCAGCTCTTGGGACCGGCGACAACGACCATAATCCGCAGCGCATTCAACCTCGCGATCTGTTCGATGCGTCGCTGGGGAAGCAGAACATCTTCCACAAAGAGCGTTACAAGGTAGACCTCGATTTGACGGCAATCAATGTTACCGACAAGTGCGCGCTGTATAACTTCCTGTCAACGTTCAGCGGAACTCACTATGTAACTCCGCGAGCGATGACCGCGAAGATTACGTTGAATTTCTAGCTTGAGATTCTGGACTGCGGGTTTCTGCTTAGGTGAAACCAGAGTAAGGCAGTGTGCATAATCAAGTTCTTCAACTGCGTGGCACTGTGTCAGGGCACGACTTCAGTCGTGCCGAAAAGGGCATGAAGAACATTGGGCTTTAGCCCCTGCGGGGAAAGGGCGTCCTCTCTGAGGCATCCTGAAGGGCATTCCTCGGCGGCTAAAGCCCAGCATTTAGTTTTGCAGTGTGTGCGGCACGACTGAAGTCGTGCCCTGATACAAAGCAGGTTTATGAAACACGCACTACCGGGCAGTTGTAACGGCCCGCAGATAGGAATCGTAAACCGCCTTGTCGAAGCAAGCGAAAATCACTTTCTGGATGGATTCATTCCTGTTGAGTTCGGCGAGCGTTTCTCGGACCGCGATTTCTACCGCCTGCTCAATAGGGAAGCGATAAACCCCGCAGCTAATGGCGGAGAAGGCTAGACTGCGCAATCCGTGTCCGCGAGCCAGTGCAAAGCTGGAGCGATAACAACTAGCCAGCAGTTCTCGCTCGTTGTGATCTCCGCCGTTCCACACCGGTCCAACCGTATGAATAATGAAATGCGCGGGAAGCCTGTAGCCCTTGGTGAGTTTGGCCTGACCCGTCTTGCAACCGCCAAGCAGGCGGCACTCGGACAGCAAATCCGGACCGGCGGCCCGATGGATGGCGCCATCCACGCCTCCGCCGCCCAGTAGCGAAGTATTGGCCGCGTTGACGATTGCATCCATGGCCAGCATGGTGATATCGGTCTTCTGAATTTCGATTTTGTCCGTCATCTTCTCCACTCACTTCTCGCTGTCAAGATTCCTCATTTGCGTGGGGTCGTAACGCGTTCCAGCGACAGCTTCCGCGGGAACCGCAGCTTCGAGAGCCGCAATCTCGTCGGCGGTGAGGTTGACTTCAAGCGCACCCAGCGACTCTGTGAGTTGAGCCCGCGTGCGAGCGCCGACCACGGGAATAATAAAGGGCTGTTTGGCGAGCGCCCAGGCAATGGCCAACTGCACCGGCGTGATGCCCTTGCTGGCTGCGACTTCCTTGAGGTTTGCGGCAAGCCTCTGGTTGTTGGTCAGGTTGTCTCCCTTGAAGCGCGGCAGATGGGCGCGGTAATCGCCCGGCGCCGCAGTCTGCGAACCGGAGAGCAACCCGCGCGAGAGCGTGCCATAGGTGGTGGCGGCGATCCCCAACTCGTCAAGCACTGGGAAGATCTTCGTCTCCGGACTGCGGCTGATAAGGGCGTATTCAATCTGCAGATCGACAATCGGATGGACTTGGGCGGCGCGGCGAATGGTCTCCGGACCCACTTCAGACAGGCCGATGTAACGCACATAGCCGGCCTGAACCATCTCCGCGATGGCCCCGATGGTGTCTTCAATGGGGACGTTGGGGTCGAGGCGCGCGGGGCGGTAGATATCGACGTGGTCCACGTCGAGCCGCTTAAGCGAATAGGCCAGGGCAGTTTTCACGGCTGCCGGTCGCGCGTCGAACCCCATCCATGAGCCGTCCGGGCCGCGCTGCGCGCCGAACTTTACCGACAGCAGCATCTGCTCGCGCTGGAAGTGGAGCGCGCGGCCTATCAGCATTTCGTTGTGGCCCATGCCGTAAAAATCGCCTGTATCAATCACGTTGATGCCGGCGTCAATCGCCGCATGAATGGTGGCGATGGACTCGGCATCGTCGGTAGCTCCGTAGACGCCGCTCATGCCCATGCAGCCGAGGGCGATGGGGAATACATCGGGGCCGGTGGCACCCAGTTTGCGCCGGAGTGTAGTGGAGGCGGTCATGGATTCGGCTCCTTCCATGCAGCATCGTAGCCCTAGCGACGCCGGACGGCAAGTTTGGGTTTCATCGGACTGAAATCCGGAGGGGCTACATAAAGACCCTAGGGTAAAGTGTCTGGTTTTACACAGAGAGCTCCAGCCGCAAGTTTTTGAATTTACAGGAATTACCACTGCTATCCCCTGATTCGAGGAGCCTGACCGTGAATTTTTCGATTTATTCCCACCCGGAACTCTGCCATACTTGATTGTGCACCCCTGGTACGACCAATCCAAACAATTGAAGAGTGAGGTTGCGGCGATGTCTGCAAAGTATGTCTTTGTGACGGGCGGAGTTGTGTCCAGTTTAGGGAAGGGCCTGGCGGCTGCTTCCATCGGATGTTTGCTTGAGAGCCGCGGCCTGCGCGTCAACCTGATGAAGTTCGATCCCTACCTCAACGTCGATCCGGGGACCATGTCGCCATTTCAGCACGGCGAGGTTTTCGTCACCGACGACGGCGCCGAGACTGACCTGGACCTGGGCCACTACGAGCGCTTTACCCATGCGCCGCTGTCGCGCGACAACAACCTGACCACCGGCCGCATCTACGAGCAGATCATTTTGAAAGAGCGGCGCGGCGACTACCTGGGCAAGACCGTCCAGGTCATTCCGCACGTCACCAATGAGATCAAGAACGCCATGCGCAAGGTGTCGGCGAACGGCGCGGACGTAACGATTGTCGAGATCGGCGGCACGGTAGGCGACATTGAGTCGCTGCCGTTTCTTGAGGCTATCCGCCAGATGCGCCAGGAACTGGGGCGCGAAAACACCGTCTTTGTCCACCTTACGCTGGTGCCGTGGATCTCCGCCGCGCAGGAACTGAAGACCAAGCCGACACAACACTCCGTGAAAGAACTGCTGAGCATCGGGATTCAGGCTGACATTCTGCTGTGCCGCTCCGACCGCAACCTGAGTCGCGAGATGAAGCAGAAAATTGCCGCCTTCTGCAACGTGGAAGAGCGGGCCGTGGTGGGCGCGACTACCGTGCCATCGATCTACGAGGTGCCGCTGCGTTTTGCCGAGGAAGGTCTCGATGCGCTGATCCTGAAATACCTGCATAGGGACGCGGCGGAGTCCAACCTCACAGCATGGAAAGACTTGGTGGAGCGCTGCTACCACCCCAGAGACAATGTTTCGATTGCTATCGTCGGCAAGTACGTGGAGTATGAGGACAGTTACAAGTCTCTCAAGGAAGCCTTGACGCATGGAGCTGTCTCGCAGCATCTGAAACTCAATGTTACCTGGATCGAAGCCGAGGGGCTGGAATCCAAGACTCCCGACGACCGGAGTTATGAGGCCCAGTTAGAAGGATTCGACGGGATTCTGGTTCCCGGCGGCTTCGGCAAGCGCGGCATTGAGGGAATGTTGAACGCCATCCGCTATGCACGCGAGAAGCAGGTGCCTTACTTCGGAATCTGTCTCGGCATGCAGACCGCGTGCATTGAGTTCGCCCGCAACGTATGCGGATTGAAGGACGCGAATTCAAGCGAGTTCGACCCCGCCAGCCAGCATCGGATCATCTACAAACTCCGCGAGTTGCTAGGCGTTGAGGAGATGGGCGGAACCATGCGGCTGGGCGCGT
>Ga0302189_10003383_pt1 | contig 12276 bp, 9 predicted proteins | sample II_Bog_E2_2_FD_194551 | JGI IMG/M metagenome (GOLD analysis project Ga0302189, IMG submission 194551) | Peat permafrost microbial communities from Stordalen Mire near Abisko, Sweden - II_Bog_E2_2 | ecosystem: Environmental > Terrestrial > Soil > Wetlands > Peat | place: Sweden: Abisko, Stordalen...
TCTTCGAGATGATGGAAGCCATGCTTTAGGTAATACACCTTCTGGCGACAAATCGCGAGCCTTTGACCAGGACATTCGCGCTGGTCAGGAGCCTTTTTTTGAAGAAAGTCTTCAGGATGGCCGCAGCCGGCTCATCGGGATAGCCAGGAAACTGCCGCTAGCGGCGGGGAGCTCGAGCGCCTGGCATTTGCCTGTAGCCGCATCGCAGGAGCACAGGGTCTTGTGGTCGGCCGCGACGCGATCGACGCCGTGGTTCACGAGCACCCGTGCCCAGGAAACCGGCACCACCCAAGTGGGATAAGCAAGCGTCCACTCGAGCGCCATGAGCGGACCACCATTAGCGGGAACGGAGTCCAACAATGCCCCGTCGGCGGCGATGGAGGCCGAACAGCCTTCGTTCTGCCAGCTGAGTATGTGGAACGCGTCGACAGTCCAGCTGACAGGAATCTGGCAAACGTGCGCCCGGAACTGGATGACCGTGCGGGCTGCGCCCCCCTTACCTGCATAACGACCAAGCTACCTCCTTCCACCGGGAGCCGGGAGGTCGATAAGCCGACCGCGATCTCGTTGCCCGAGGGCGAGAAGACCGGCCGATTCCACGGACGGGCAAGTGTCCACCGGTGCAGCACCGTCCCGGTCGCGCTCAACAGCTCAAGGCCGCCAGGTGGAGACGCCGCCAATTCGTCCTGTCGCTGCGACCAGGAGAAGCTCAATACGCCCGGAATCGCTACGACGACACTCCCAGAACTGCGGGTAACGCGCAGCGAAGAGGGAGCTCCACTCACCTGGTCAAGGTACGCGACCCAGTCACCGTCGGCGGAGAACGCGGGGGTGTCAGTCCCTGAACCGAGCTGATTGCTGGCGCCTCTGGCGAGTACGAGACGCCGGCCAGTGACCTCGTTCACCACAACGAGCGATCCGGCATGGACAACTGCTATCTCAGCCGTCGCAGCGTTCACGGTCGCCGGCTGCGCGAGAGACCCGGTCGTTCCGGGGACGACGGGGTGCACCTCGAGCTCGGAGCATCCGTCGCTCGAGATCGACCAGGCCCGTGACGTACATAGTCGGGTGCTCGTCGTTCGCCCGCAGAAACGCCGTCTCGTCGATGCCGAGCGAGGTGACCTCTTCGACCCGGCCCGGATCCTCGACAAGCGGTATCCCGTAGTCGCGCACAGCCGCCATCACCGTCGCCCAGGAGACACCGAGCCAGCGTGCGAGCGAGGCAACAGATCGCGCCTCTTGGCCAACGGCACGCGTGCACTCCCGGCCTGCCCGCGCGGAAAGCACGCGGCGATCGGGGAGCTCCTCTGAGCGCTCGGTCCAGGTCTGCTGGGGACAGTCAGAGTCCGGGCAAGAGAACCGTCGCTTGGACCACACGAGCCGCACGCGGTGGTTGAACGCCGGCGGGTCTCTCACGATCACCCGGAGGCGGTCCTTTGTCCGAGCTATCACCCCGCAGGAAGGACACCCGGCCGCGCGGCGGATCGTCTCAATGCCGACGAGCAGCTCGTCGCCGTCTTCGGTCACCGCCAGCACCCGGAACCCGCGCAATCCCAACAACGCGTCATCGAATTCGGTACCGTCACCCATTGTCAGGGGTCCTCCCGTTCTCTCGGTCGTCGAACAACCACGAGAATGGCGGGGCCCCTGGCCGCGCCGGTGGATACCTATCGGAGCGCGGTTAGTTGTTCACGCGCCCCAGTTCATTGAGAAGAGCCACTTTGGTCGCCGTTTCTTTCAGCGGGGCGTGGTACCTGTTCGGAAGTGATCTTTCTTCATCAGCATCAAACGCTTTCGCGATGTCCACAGGCGGAGCCGTCATCTCGGCTTACGAGTCCATATCCGCCGAAGGGGTGATGACAGTTCCGTTGCAGGGTTACAGGACGACTGGAGCTGTCACGGCAACAGCAACATCGGGACTCAATGCTGTCTTGCGTTACGCACCTGGCCCATAATCAGGACAGGCATCGCAGCAAGGGAACGTTACGTTCGCCATCGAGATCCGATGACCGGAGCTGCCACCGCGAGCGCGGAGAGCGTGCAGCATGGTCACGGGGCAAGCCTTCGGGGGACTTATCCTCTCGGTCCAGACCGCCGATCGGCGCGAGGTATGCCAGCGGGACGGTTGTCGAGCCCCCGCCATCCGGCCTAGTCGAGCTTGGCGTGCCTGCCCATGTCCTCACCTAATACGAGGCAGCTCGGGCTTCGGGCCGGGAATCGATCGACTTCCTATTTGACCCGCTTGATGTTTCGGAACCATTCGCGGCGCGGGCGCCACGAACGTCGATTGGGTGTGCTTCACAGCGGCGGTCCCGGCCGTGGAACTCACCTCGCCGGGTGGCTCATAAGTAACCGTGAAAGCAATCGATGCGCCGGAACCTTGTATCGGACTAGGCAACACCTCGACCGACCCGTCAGTCGTCACCATCTCGCACGCATCGGAATAGGGGGGCACCGTCCAAGAGCCGGAAGGCGTCGTCAAACCCAGGTCCGTGAAGGTCACCGACCCGAAGTCCGGAAAGTCAGAAAGCTCACCATTATTGTTCCAGCAATCACTATCGCCGTTCGGGCAACCGGGGTCTTCCGCTATCCACTCAGCGGACGTTCCAGGACCAGAGAACGGCTCGGCGGCTGATGAAACCAATCCACTGGTGAGATCCTTGATGTAATAGTCCCAGTAACCTGACGTTTCCTGCCAAAGCTCAGCATCGATGACATCGCCGGGTGCGACGGCAAAAAGGGATGGGGCGAAGTAGGTTTCAGCCTCGTCCGTCCACCAGGCATAGCCGCTCTGCTGCCCGCTTACGCAGCCCGACATCGTTCCGTCCTGGAAAAGACCAGGGCTCCCAGTAAAACCGTTGACACCTACCCAGTCTGCTGTATAGCCATTTGGTACCGAAGCACAGTCGAGCGTCGGGACCGTCCAGTTGGCACTTATCGCTTGATACCCGCCGCTTCCTCCTGTAAGGACATACCCAGACCAGTTGTTAGAGGTCAAGCCGGGGGACGAGGCTGGGGGCAGCGTTGTCGTGGTGGTCGCTGTCGTGGTGGTCGTTGTCGTGGTGGTCGGCGCTGGCATCCCGGCCTCAACGACCTTCAGGTGAACGACCGTCCTCGTCGTGCCGCGCATGACCAGGTTGAGCGTGTAATCCTTCGTCCCAGTTGACGTGTTCGCTTGGAACGTGGCCGGTCGAACAACCCTGCCTGGCTTGCACTTCACAGTTCCGTCGAAGCCTTCGACCTCGGGCGACGACGACCAGTGGCACGTGTTGGCGTTGCGAACCATCACCGTCCACCTGATCGTGGCGCCACTGGCGGGGAGGTGGCGAATCGGGACCGCCGCGGTGCTCGCGGCGCCTGCCAGCGAAGGAACGGCGAGGGCGACCAGCGCCGCTACTGCAATAAGGGGACGGAGAACCGTTCGCATGGCGGACCCCCAGGTCACTTCTTCACCAAGGGTACGCCTTACACGGGGACTTCACCCAGTACTGACACCCTCGACGACGATTTCCGAGTTCCTGGACAGTCTGCGACCTGACTGCCCGCTCCCGGCTGAGGCCGCTCCCACTCGCCAGCGCCACACCCGGCCCCGCAACGCCCACCTTGTAGCCGTTCCTACCACCACGCCCCCTACGCCGCCACGTGGGCGAACGTGGGCGCCTGTCGTAGGCGACAGCCGGCACAGAGCGGGCGCTAAATCGCGCCAAGTCCACTCACGCCCCACCTCGACAGCGGACCTGACCCACCCGGGATCTCGGGCGAGCGGTTCCCGGCCACGTGGCGGCCCTTGTCCACCTAGCGCAAAGCCTCTTCGTGGAGGCGAAGGAACTCGAACCCTCGAACCTCCTGACTGCCAGGTAACTCAATGCCGTCGCAGCCCATGTCGGATCGTCCCGCATCGTCGCGTCTTGGCCGATCCAGACGACCGTCTGGGGGACATCCGCCACTGCGTGCAACTGCGTGCGACGCTCTGGGACGAGTTTGTCGGCTCGAATGTTGGCTCTCCATGACCGTGACCTCAAGAGAATTGGGGTTCCGAGGGTCGAGGTTAGGCAGACCGAACCCGGAGCTGACGACCTTGCGGGTGCCAGCCTGGCCGACGGTGGCCTGACGAGGCGAACCTCGGGTATCAGATGACAACCCCTATCCGCCGACCACGCCACGGCGCCGCACCACCGAGTCGATGGTCACCGCGATCAACAGGACGAGTGCGGTCGCCATGTCCTGGCCTGCCGTGGTGATGTTGAGGAGGTCCAGTCCGTTGGCCACGACCGCGAGCACGAGCCCACCGATAAGAGGATGGATGGCCTTGCCCCGTCCACCCATCAGGCTGGTTCCTCCGATGACAGCGGCGGCGACGGCGTAGAGGACGTAAGTACCACCGTCGAAGCCGACCGAGATCGACCCGAGGCGCGACTCGTACACGAGTCCTGCGAAGCCCGCGGTCAGCCCCACGAGTGTGAACGCGAAAGTGCGTATCCAGGCCACATTGATGCCGGCCCGGCGGGCCGCTTCCGGACTGGCGCCGATCGCGTAGATGTAACGACCCAGGCGGGTCCTGCCGAGCAGCCAGGACCACGCCACGATGATGGCAATGACAAACGGCACGACCCACGGCACGCCCTGCAGCGCAACGTCCAGCACCCCCCTGTTGATGTTGCAGATCGCCACGAGCGCGGCACCGGCGACCGCGGCCACGACGATCGTCATGACCGTGATGCTCAAAGGAGGCGCACTTAAGCCACGCGAACGGCGTCGGGCGGCGCGGGATATGGAGAACACGGCGAACAGCCCCACCAACACCACAAGGGTGATCCAGCCTGCGAGCGGGGTCATATTGCCGTTGACGAGGTTGTAGAGAACAGGGTTGATGATGGTGAGCACACCCCCGACCGAGTTCTTGTCGATGTCGAAGATGTAGATCAGGAATCCGGACCAGAACAACAGGCCACCGAGGGTCACGACGAACGAGGGCAGGTGAAGCCTCGTGATGAGGGTGCCCTGCAGGGCACCGATAATGGCGCTGGCAATCAGGCCCACGATCACGCAAGCCCACCAGGGCCAGTTGTAAGGGGGTGCGACGAGCGCGGCGATGATCGTCCCGCCGACCGCCGCGATGTAGCCCACGGAGAGGTCGATCTCCCCGAGCAGGAGCGCGAACAGCTCGGCCGCGCCGAGAAGACAGAAGAAAGTCGCCTCCACGAGCAGGTTGACGATGTTCCCGGCAGTCAGAAAGTGGGAGTTGCCGATCTGGAAGACGACGATTATGACGAGAAGCCCGATCAGGATCGGGAGCGCGCCGCTCTCGCCGCCACGGATCCGCTTCCACCAGGCCCCCACGTATTCGCCGAGCGAGTTCGCGAGCACCTCGGGCGCGAGCTCGACCGCCTCCATCGCATCGGCTTCGCTCGCCGGTGCCGAGGCCTCTGCATCAGGCAGGGTGATAGCGACAGATCCGAGACCCGGATCCGGGACCCCTGCTGTGTGTGCCCTTGGCTCTTCTACCTCGTCTGTGCCCGGTGCCATCTGTTCAGCCTCAAGTTTCCTTCGGTCCGTGGAGTCGTTCAGTTCTGCAGGTCTGCCGCGCGCTCGTCGCCCGAGAAGCGAGTCGAGCGTCCGGTCGTCATGAAGTCGACCACGACCTGGGTGTCGAAGCTCGACGCAGGACCGACAGCGACCATGCGGCCGAGATGGAGGACCGCGATACGGTCGGCCACCTCGAAGACGTCGTTCAGGTTGTGCGAGACGAGCAGCACCGTGACGCCCTGGTCAGAGAGCGTCTTGATCAGGTCAAGGACCATCCCCGTCTGGGCGACACCGAGCGCCGCGGTCGGCTCGTCCATGATGACGAGCCGGGCTTTGGACATCACCGCTTTGGCGACGGCCACCGATTGGCGCTGGCCGCCCGACAGCGACGCCACGGGTTGGCGGATCGAACGAACGGTGGTGACCTTGAGATCCGCCAGCGTCTTTCGTGCTGCAATCTCCATGGTCGGCTCGTCGAGTGCCCCGAGGCGGAGCGGCTCGTGACCAAGAAACATGTTCTGCACGATGTCCAGGTTGTCGCACAAGGCGAGATCCTGGTAGATCGTGGTGATTCCCAGGTGCTCTGCATCCTTCGGGCTGTGGAGATGGACGGGGTGACCCTGCCAGAGGATCTCGCCGGAGTCGGGGGCCCACAGACCCGAGAGCGTCTTGATGAGCACCGACTTTCCGGCACCGTTGTCCCCCGCCAGAGCGGTCACCTGAGAGGCGGGGACCTCCAGATCGACCTGGGTGAGCGCCCGGACCGCCCCGAAGGACTTGGTCAGCCCTCGCAATTGCACAAGCGGCGGCTCATTGCTCACAGAATCCCCTTCGACGTTCAACCCGACCTCCTGTTACCGGAGTCCTCCCCTTGCGCATCCGCGCAAGGGGAGGACTGCCCCAGGTCAACGCGTGTAACGCTACGCGAAGACACCAGGGACAGCCGGCAAGTTTCCAGTCCTGATTACGGCTTGATACCAGCAGCAACGCAGTCAGCCGTATAGGGCGCCGCGCAGAGCTGCTTTGCAGGAACGAAGTTGTCCTTGATGATGGTGGCGTTCATGTTCTTGCTGGTGACCCACTCCGGGTTCATCAGGATCGACGGCACCGCGACGTGCTCGACGGTGTCGTTGACCTTGCCGTTCACCAGGTTCGACGGTGGCTTCTCGCCCGCCCTCAGGTACATGGCAAGAGCAACCGCAGCCCCCGCCTCAAGGTAGATGGGCTTGTAGACGGTCCCGCACTGATACCCGGAGAGAACATTGTCGAGACCAGTGAGCGTCGCGTCCTGACCCGTCGTCGGGAAGGTGTCGGGCTTGATGCCGTGAGCCTTCAAGTAGGTGATGATCGGGGCAGCGTTCTCGTCGTTGGGGATCACGGCCGAGTTGATGGTCGGATGGGCCGTGTAGGCCGCCTCGAACCCGCTGAGAGCTGTCGGCGGGTCCCAGGTGTCAGCCGTCCTCGCAACCAAGGTCCACTTGTGAGAGGCGAAGTACGGGTCGATCACGGCGTCGTAGCCCTGCGCGAACAGCGTGGCGTTGTTGTCGGTGGCGGCGCCGTGCAAGACGACGACATTCGGCTTGGCAACGTGCCAGGCCCCGACGCAGCTAACGAAGCCCTTTCCGATCAGGGTGCCGACTGTGACGTTGTTGAAGCTGACGTAGTAGGTACGGCTCCCGCCGAGGCTGATGCGGTCGTAGTCGATCACGGCGACACCGTGAACCCTGGCATAGCCCTCGATCTCGGCGCCCACGCCTGAGTCGAGCCCGTCCATCAAGAGCACGGTGGCTCCGTTGGTGATGTCGGTCTCGGCATCGGTGAGCTCGGTCGTGTCGCTGCCCAGCGCGTTCTGCACCACGAACTTGGACTTGGGCATGCCAGCGGTCTCGAGAGCCTTCGTGATGTCAGGCGCGTCGAACTCGACATAACGCGTCGAGCTGACGGTGTCGGGGAGGATCGCCGCTATCTTGCCGGCGCCTGCCTTCTCCAAGCCCGTGAGGGTCTTGAGTACCGAGAAATTGCTGGTAAAGGCCGAAATGGGCAACGACGTCGGTCCCACGTACTTCGCAGTACTCGCCGAGGCGCCCGATATGGCGGTTGCGGTTCCCGCGATCAGGCCCAGTGCCATCACGAGGGTAACGCCCATCTTGTTCATTTTGCTGATTCGCATGCTTCTCCTCCTGCTCCGGCCCCCTAGGGGTCGACACTGCTTCTCCCACCGGAGCTAGCTTCAGTTGTACGGAGCCGAACGGCCCAGCGCCCGAATAGTAGACGTTTCTCAGTATTGGCGCGCACTCTAAGTTAAGATATGAAAAAAGGCGTTGGGAGCGACTTGTTGACGGCAAGAGGCAAGGCCATAGTGGGCGACTTACGGCGTGTGAACCGTAGTGTCGTGTTGCGGCCTTTGTTCTTCGAAGGGCCCCTCAACCGGGTGGACTTGGGGCAGCTCACCGGCCTGAGTAGCGGCAGCATCACCAACCTCACGGCAGCCTTGTTGGAAGAGGGCCTGATCGTCGAGGTCGGCTTTGAGCAGTCCGACGGAGGCAGGCCCCGGGTCATGCTCCAGGTGAACCCGGAGTTCGGAGCCGTCATCGGCGTGGAGATCGGCGAGACCGGCGTCCGGGTGGAGGGTTTCGACTTGCGGCTGAGGGTCGCCGGCGTCGCCGAAGTGGGCCTGCATCCTCAGCATCACGACGCCGATGTAACCGTCGAGGAGACGGTGAAGGCCGTCGAGAGGATTCAAGCGCAATTCAGCGCCGAGGGCCGTCGCCTGCTCGGAGTGGGTGTCGCTGTGCCAGGGATCGTCGAGCATCGGGTTGACGACGCACGGGTCCACGCTCCGATCATCGGTTGGCACGACGTTCCCCTCGAGCGCCTGGTGCGAGAGCGCGTTGGCGCTCCGGTCTTTGTTGAGAACGGTGCCAAAGCGTTGGGACAGGTGGAGATGTGGTTCGGTGCTGGCCGCGGCACGCATCACACCGTGATCACCCTCTGGGGCACTGGTGTCGGGGCGGCCATCTTCACCAATGGAACTCTCTACCGGGGCGCCGCGTCCAGCGCCGGGGAGTGGGGCCACAACTGCATCATTGCGGGAGGAAGGCGCTGCCGCTGCGGAAGCACCGGGTGTCTCGAGGCCTACATCGGGGCAGAGCCGTTGCTCGCCGCCTGGCGAGAGGCGGACCCGCAGGCCTCCCCTTCCAGCGACCCTGACGAGGAGGGGTGGGCCGACCGCTTCCTCCAGGCGGCGGAGTCGAGCGCTGCCGCTGCCCGCATCCTGGAGGAAGCGGCGAACTGCTACGGAGTGGCCGCCGCCAACCTCGCCAACCTGTTCAATCCCGAGCTGATCGTGATAGGCGGTTGGCTCGGACTGAAGCTCGGCCCGACCCTGCTCGACCGAATTCGGGAAGTGGTGCGGGAGCAAGCCCTCGACTACACGGCCAACTGCGTCCGCATCGAGCTCGGACGGCTCGGCAAGGATGCCGTGGCGCTCGGCGCGTCCGCCCTGGTCGTCGACGAGCTGCTCTCCAATGGTGGCATCCCGCTAGTGGCCGGAAGGGCCAGGTTACAGAGGGCGAAGCTGCTCTAACCAACTGTTATTTGTTGGCCTCGAGCGACCTCGCCATACCAGTATCCGCTGTCTTTGACGACGCGCTCTTGTGTGTCGAAGTCGACATAGACGATGCCGAAGCGCTTGGAGTACCCGAGCGCCCACTCGAAGTTGTCGAGCAGCGACCATACGAAATAGCCCTGCACCGGCACACCTTCTCTTCTCACCCGCAGCACCTCGCCGACATGGGCCTCGAGGTAGGCAATCCGCTCCGGATCGTGCACAGCCTGGCCATCGCGGCAGTCGTCGAAGGAGGCCCCGTTCTCGGTGACAAAGAGGTTGGGCAGGTTGTACTGCTCGTGCGCTTGTTCGAGGATGAAACCGAGCCCCTCGGGACGGATGATCCAATCCATCGTGGTCCTGGGCGCCCCAGGCTCCTTGAACTCGGCGAAGCCCGTCCACTTGGTGGCGTCGTGACAGACCCGGTATCCGGCGTAGTAGTTGATCCCGGCGAAGTCAGGCGGCGCGAGAAGTGCCGCCATGTCCTCCTCGTAACCGCTCGGCAGGTAGGTCCGCAGACGTTGCTCCAGCTCAGGGGGGTATCTCCCGTACACGAGAGGTTCCAAGAAAAGCGGAAAGTTGTGCCAAGCGTGTGCGACCTCGGTGGCGGCTATGTCCGCTTCTGATTCGCTGGCCGGCCACACCGCAGCGTTGTGCAGTGCGATTCCCACCGACGCCTTTGGGTTCGCTGCCTTGAGGGCGGCCCAGCCCGCAACATGCGCCCGCAGTTGATTGTGGATCGCATGGCCAGCGGCGTAGACGTTGCGGACACCGGGTGCGTGCGCACCGACCAAGTGCCCTTGTTCGGCGACCACGAACGGCTCGTTCAGAGTGGTCCACCACCTAATCCGGTCGCCGAGGCTGGCCGCCACCACCGAGGCGTACTCACCGAACCAGTCCGCCGAGTCGCGATTGGACCATCCACCGCGTCGCTGCAGGGCAGACGGGTAGTCCCAATGAAACAGCGTCACGAAGGGCTCGAGGCCGGCGGCCAACACCTCATCAAGCAGACGGTCGTAAAAGGCGAGTCCGGCCGGGTTCAGCTTGCCAACCCCGTCGGGCAGGATCCGAGGCCATCGGATGGAGAAGCGGTACGCGCCGAGGCCGAGGTGCCGCATGAGCTCGATATCCTCCGCAAAGCGGTGGTAGTGGTCGCAGGCAATGTCGCCTGTCTGACCGTCGTAAGTGGTGCCTGGGGTATGCGAGAACTCTTGCCAGATGCACCGTCCGGCACCGTCGGCCATTGGCGAGCCCTCGATCTGGTAGGCGGCAGTGGCGGCGCCCCAGTAGAAGCTGTTGCCGGGTTCTGAGTCCAAAAGCGTCATGTGAACCTCCTCGTCGTCATGCCTTCGCCGGCCGCCGCCGGCTATGCGTGGATCGGAATTGGGTGTGATGTCCATCGCCGTCTCAGTCGTAAAGAATGCAGCGGACATGGTGGGCGGCTCCCACCTGGCGCAAGTCGGGGAGCGTTTGTTGGCAGCGGCTCTGGACAAAAGGACAGCGCGGGGCGAAGGGACAGCCCGGCGGGAGCGAGGTGAGATCCGGGGGGTCACCTTTCGCCTCGAATTGCGCTCCCTGTCGGTGCTCGTTCTCTGGGCCTGGAGCGGCTCGGTGCAAGAGCTGGGTGTAGGGATGCTTGGGCTCGCTCATGACTTCGGAGGCGGGACCGATCTCTTGGATGCGACCGGCGTACATGATGGCGATGCGATCGCTCATGTAGTTGGCAGCGCCGAGGTCGTGGGTGATGAAGACGAGGGAAAGCGACCGGCTGCGCTGGAGGTCCAAGAGCAGGTTCATGATCGTGAGGCGAATCGACACGTCGAGCATGGACGTCGGCTCATCGGCGAGGATGAGGCTGGGCTGGGCCGCCAGCGCCCGGGCGATGCCGACACGCTGGCGCTGGCCGCCGGAGAGCTCATGGGGGTAGCGGCGCAGGAAATCAACAGCCGGCACCAGGCCGACCTGGTCGAGCAGCTCTTCCACCGCCTCTCGCTCGGCGTTGCGCGGAACGAGCCCGAACGAGCGAAGGGGACGCGCCACGCTATAGCGGACCGAGTTGCGCGGGTCGAGGGACGAGTAGGGGTCCTGGAAGATCATCTGGACCTCTCGTCGGTGCTCGTGCAGTCGATGGGTGCTGGGGCGCCGTGGCAGGGTCCGCCCCCCAACGAGGATCTCGCCCGTGGTCGGCCGCTCGAGGAAGACGACCATCCGCGCGAAGGTGGTCTTGCCCGAGCCGGACTCTCCCACAAGCCCGATCACCTCCCCCTTCTCCACGGACAGGTCCACCTCGCTGAGCGCACGCACCACCTTCTGGCGCCCGATCCGGCCGATGGAGTAGTTCTTGGTGAGTCCGCGAACCTCGAGCTCGGGGCTCGCACTCTCGCTCGTCTCCGCGGGCAGACCGAGGGTGCTAACCATGGTCGGCCGCCCTTTCGCCGAAGAGGTGGCAGAGCACCCGGCGGTCCCCGTCAAGGCGAATGGTCGGCGGATCGACCGCCTCGCAGGTGCCGGCGATCACCTGGGGACAACGCGGTGCGAAGGAGCACCCTTTGGGCAGGTTTCGCAGGTCGGGTGGTTGGCCTGGTATGCCCTGGAGCCGTTGGCGTGGCCCGCCGAGTGGGGGGAAACAGCTCATCAAAGCGGTCGTGTAGGGATGGCAGGGCTTCTCGTGGAGCTCCCGGCCGGGCGCTTCTTCCACCAAGGCGCCGGCGTACATGACCGCGATGCGGTCGGCGATCTCGACGAGAAGCGAGAGGTCATGAGTGATGAACACGACCCCGAAGCCGAGCTGGTGGCGCAGGTCGTCGAGGGACTGCAGGATAGAGCGCTGCACGACGACGTCCAGGGCCGTCGTGGGCTCGTCGAGGAAGAGCAGTTTGGGCCGCAGCACGATCGCGAGAGCGATCACGGCGCGCTGACGCATTCCGCCGCTTAACTGGTGGGGATAGGCGTCGAAGAACCGCCGGGGGATCTTGACGAGCTCGAAGGTCTCCTCGGCCTGCTGGCGTGCCCCGTCCGACGAGCGGACCCCGTGGGCGGCCATGGCGTCGTGGAACTGGTCTCGGATTCGCATGACCGGGTTGAGGACGTTCATCGAGGCCTGGAAGACCATCGAGATCTCCGCCAGGTGCAGGTGCCGCAGC
>Ga0302189_10003384_pt1 | contig 12275 bp, 10 predicted proteins | sample II_Bog_E2_2_FD_194551 | JGI IMG/M metagenome (GOLD analysis project Ga0302189, IMG submission 194551) | Peat permafrost microbial communities from Stordalen Mire near Abisko, Sweden - II_Bog_E2_2 | ecosystem: Environmental > Terrestrial > Soil > Wetlands > Peat | place: Sweden: Abisko...
CAATTGGCTACCGCTCCAGCTCCTTGTGTGCGTGCTGGTTGTTGGTGCACCCGTCACTCTAGGAGTTTGGTATTACTTCACCCCGAAGTACACCCGCGTCGGCTATCAGCCTGATCAGCCCGTTCCCTTTTCCCACGCCCTCCATGTGAAACAGCTCGGTATGGACTGTAGATACTGTCACAGCTTTGTGGAGGTTGCCGCCCATTCGAATCTCCCTACCACGCAGACCTGCATCAACTGTCACGGTGCGGGCAAAATCCTTCCCAATAGCCCGCGTCTCGCTCCGGTTCGCGAGAGTTGGCAGACCGGGCAGCCAATTCCCTGGGTGCAGATACACCGCCTGCCTGATTACGCCTATTTCAACCATGCAGTCCATGTGAACCGGGGTGTGAGCTGTTACAGCTGTCACGGTGCGGTGAATGAGATGAGCGTTGTCTATGAGGCACAGTCCCTAAGCATGAAGTGGTGCCTTGACTGCCACCGTGCTCCCGAGAATTTCCTCCGCCCGCCGTCCGAGATCTTCAATATGTCGTGGCATCCCGGTTCGCTCTCCGAGCAACTGGAGATTGGCACGAAGTTTAAAGAGGAGTGGAAGGTCAATCCACCCGTGACCTGCGGAGGGTGCCACCGATGAAAAAGATTTTCCAACACCCTGCCCGTGACGCCAAGCCGACCCTCTGGAGAACCCAGGGAGAGCGGGAGAATACACCCGAGTTTGCCGAGAGCCTCGCGAGAGAATTCACCGCAGGCGCAACGGCCCTGCAAGAGCAGGATGATAACGGGCTGTCACGGCGTAATTTTGTCCGCCTCATGGGTGCGGCCACGGCCCTCACCGGACTTGGACTGACTGGATGCCGCCGTCCTGAGGCGCACCTTGTTCCCTTCACCAAGAACGCCGAGTGGACAATCCCCGGCAAGTTCCTTTACTACGCGAGCGCATTGCCCACTCCGGTCGGTGCAGTACCGCTGACGATCACGACTTCCGACGGCCGCCCGACCAAGATTGAGGGAAATCCCCTTCACCCGGCCAGCAATGGGGCAACCGATGCTTTTGCCCAAGCCTCGATCCTCGATCTTTACGATCCGAATCGCTCCAAGGAGATCACCTATAATTCCGCCACTGTCTCGCGAGCCGAACTGGATGCCTTTCTGGAAAAAGTTCGTGCCGCAGCTGGCACTAACGGGGGTGAAGGTCTGGCGATCCTGATCGGCAAGGAGAATTCTCCAACGGTTGAGCGTCTCCGTGAAAAACTCACCAAGCAGTTCCCAAAAATCCTTTGGGTACAGGACGAGGCGATTTCATCCAAGGAAAGTGATGAGGCTTTTGACGCTGTTTTTGGTGAGGGGAATCGTCCGGTCTATGACTTTGAAAAGGCAGATGTCATTCTCTCCCTCGGAAGCGATTTCCTGAATCCTTCGGAAACGGGTCTTGGTTTTGCCAAGGGTTTTGCGAAGCGCCGCAACCCCGAGGGGAAAATGAACCGCCTCTATGTGGTGGAGAACCACTTCTCCCTCACCGGCGGCATGGCTGATCACCGGCTTCGCATTCCCGCTAGTGGAATCGGAGATTTCACCGCAGCTCTGGCCAAGGTGATCGCTGACAAGACCGGCGACACTGATCTCGCAGCTCTTGCCTCGGGTTACAAAGGGGGTGGAAGAACCTTTAGCGATGCTTGGATCAAGGGTGTGGCGGATGATCTGCTCGCTGCCAAAGGTAACGGGATCGTTATTGCTGATGCACAACAGCCAGCCGCAGTTCAGGCGTTGACGCTTGGAGTCAATAAAGCACTCGGCAACCTCGGTTCCACGATTTCTGTCGCTCAAACCGCAATCAAGCCGTTATCCACACTTTCTGATCTTTCCAAGGCGATCCAAGCAGGTTCAGTCAAAACACTCCTGATCCTGGGTGGAGATCCGGTGTACAGCGCGTCCGGAACCGAGTTCCCAAATTCACTTGCGAGCGTTCCCGAGACACTCCATCTCTCACCCTTTGTCGATGAGACCAGCAAGGTGACGCACTGGCATGTGCCCGCCGCCCATTATCTGGAGAGCTGGGGCGATGGCCGCTCGGTTGACGGCACGGTTTGTTCGGTCCAACCGATGATCCTGCCACTCTGGAATGGAATCTCGTCTATCGAAATCCTCGCTGCGCTAGCCGGAGAGAAGGTGGATGGCCCTTCGGCTGTTCGCGTGACGTTCAACACCTACTCCAAAGATGCCTCCGACGCAGGTTGGCAAGGTTTCCTCCGCAATGGATTCGCGCAGGATACTGCTTGGCCTCGTTCAATTCCGGTTTTCAATCAAGCAGCCGCGCTCCCGTTGATTCAGTCAGCAGAGACTGCTGCAGCCAGTGACTTTGAGATCACTTTCCTTCGCAGCACTTCAGCCGATGACGGGCGCTATGCTGGGAATTCCTGGCTTCAGGAGACCCCTGATTTCGTCACCAAACTTGTATGGGACAATGCTGCGCTCTTCAGCCCTGCTGATGCCAAAAAGCTCGGCATCCAGGATGGTGACATGGTGAAGCTCACTACCGGTGGCAAATCCGTCGAAATCGCCGCCATGGTTGCTCCCGGTCATGCCGATGGCTCCATCAGTGCCGCCCTTGGGTACGGACGTCGCGGTGTCTCCCATGTGATGGAGAATGTTGGCTTCGATGTCTATCCCCTCCGTGAGAACTCCAAGCTCTGTTACCGCACCGGAGTGAAGGTGGAGAAACTGGCCAAGCCTGCCTATGTTTTTGCCACGACCCAAGAGCATCAGAACATGGAGGGGCGCAATATCGCCCGCGAGGGAACCCTCGACCAGTTCCAGAAGCAGCCTGAATTTGCTTCCGAGATGGATGGCGAAATCGCGCCGCCAATTTCGATTTATCCGAATCCGCCGCTGACCTCTGATTTGCAGTGGGGTCTCTCGATGGATCTCAATACCTGCATTGGCTGTAACGCCTGCATCGTCGCCTGCCAGGCGGAGAATAATATTCCTGTCGTCGGCAAGGATCAGGTGCGTCGTGGCCGTGACATGGCTTGGATCCGCATTGACCGCTGGTTCTCCAGCGCAGATCACAGCGAGGAAAATCTCGAGATGATCCCGATGGGTGTGATGTGCCAGCAGTGTGAGAGCGCTCCTTGCGAAGCGGTCTGCCCCGCCAATGCAACCGTGCATAGTGAGGAGGGACTCAATCTGATGGCCTACAATCGCTGCATCGGCACCCGCTACTGCGCGAATAACTGTCCTTGGAAGGTGCGCCGATTCAACTGGTTCGACTTCAACGAGCGTCCGCTAGATGAACTCTACTACGGACCGCTCGCACCCAAGGGAATGGCTGACAGCCTCAAGATGGTGAAAAATCCGAATGTCACCGTCCGCATGCGCGGTGTCATGGAGAAGTGCACCTTCTGCATTCAGCGCATCGAGGAGGCCAAGATAGCCCGCGCCGTCAAGGCCGGCGCTAGCGATGTCACCAAGACGCCGCTGCCTGTCTTCAAGACCGCCTGCCAGCAGGCCTGTCCTTCGGAGTCGATAGTCTTTGGCAACATCAACGATCCTGAGAGCGCCATCTCGAAGTCGAGGAGCATTTCCCGCACGTACACGTCGCTCAACTATCTCAACACGCGCCCGCGCGTCACCTACTTGGCGAGGATCCGCAACCCGAACCCTGCGATGCCTGGTGCCGATCTGGTCGGTGCCGCCAACCGTGGTTCCGAGCACGCATAATTTTCATCAAGGATGTCCACACTCACCACCAACGCCGAAGCCGTGACAGAGACACCGGATCTCGAGATCCTGGCCCGTCCGCCCCAGGTCTTGAACAACCGTGATCCGAAGTGGGTGACGGGGGCGGTCTGCTCGATTGTCGAGGGGAAGACTCCGCTCTGGTGGTGGATCGGATTCACGATTGCAGCGACCTTTGCCGGGATTGGCGGGGCCTGCATTCTCTACATGATTGTCACCGGTGTCGGTGTCTGGGGATCTAACAGCCCTTGCTTCTGGGCGTGGGATATCACCAACTTCATTTTCTGGGTTTCGATGGCCCATGCCGGGTCGATGATCTCGGCCCTGCTCTTCCTGACCCGTCAGAGATGGAGCATCTCCATTGCCCGAGTCTCTGAGGCGATGACGGTCTTCGCCATCATGTGTGCGGGCGTTTACCCCGCCATTCACATTGGACGCGTCTGGTTTGTCTGGTTCCTCTTCCCAATTCCGAACAACTACGGAATGTGGCCCAACTTCTCGAGTCCTCTGCTCTGGGATGTCTTTGCCGTTACCAGCTATCTGACGGTTTCCTCCCTCTTCTGGTTCGCCGGAATGATTCCCGATCTCTCAGTGCTGCGTGATCGCGCCACGACCAAGATCCGTAGATTCTGTTATGGCATCGTCTCACTTGGCTGGCTCGGAACAGCCCGTCAATGGAGACACTACGAGATGATGTATGTGCTCCTTGCAGGTATCACCTCGGTGCTTGTTGTCACCGTGACGACGATCGTCTCGTCCGATTGCGCCACGTCTGTGATCCCCGGCTGGCATGCGACCATTTTCCCCTTCTACTTTATGGTTGGTGCGGTTTACAGCGGCTGCGCCACCGTGCTCACACTGCTGATTCCGCTGCGCTTGGCTTATCCGCAGCTCAAGGAACTCATCACCGCCTCCCATCTCGACAAGGTCTGCAAACTGCTACTCTTCATGGGTTCCTGCGTGGCCTATGTCTATGTGATGGAGCTCTTCAATGCCTGGTACAGCGGCAACGCCTTCGAACGTGGTGCCTTCTGGGAGCGTTTCAACGGCCTCGCCGCGTGGTATCCGATCACCTGCCTTTCGATCAATCTGATCGTGCCGCAGCTCTTCTGGTTCAAGAAGATCCGCCACTGCTTGCCGGTGGTCTTTGTCCTTGCGATTCTCTGTAACGTCGGCATGTGGTTTGAGCGTTTCATGATCGTGACGACTTCGTTGATTCACGACTTCCTCCCTTCTTCCTGGCATATTTTCCACGCTTCTATCGTTGATATTTTGACGGCAACCGGAACGGTCGGCATTTTCTTCACGCTCTTTCTCCTCTTCATCCGCTTCGTGCCGGTCATTAACATGAGTGAGCTCAAAGCAACGCTGCCGGACTCTCAACCCGGACACGCAGCCGAGGAGGGGCATGGTCTGAAATCATGAGTCATCATCTCTCCATTTCCGAAGGTCATCATCTTCCTGTGGCTGGATCCAAGGAAGAGGCGCTCTATGCGATCGGTGCACGTTTTGAGTCATCGGATGACATTGTCAAGGCTGCTGCGAAGCTCCAAAAAGAGGGTTTCAGCTGCTACGAGAGCTATACCCCTTATCCGGTTCATGGACTGGCTCAGGTGATGCGCCTGCCCAAGTCGATCCTTAGCTTCCTTGTTCTTGGCGGCGGCATCTCAGCCATTCTCATTGCTCTTTCGATGGAGTTGATTCCCACGGGTCTCATTTATCCGCTTATGGTGGATGGCAAACCGACGAATTTTTCGGCACTGCCCCAGTTCATTCCGATTGTGGTCGCATTGACCCTGATGATCAGTGCCGTCACGGCTGTTGCTGGTATGATTCTGCTCGGAGGGATGCCGCTGTTTAATAATCCGATGTTTGCCTGGGATCTATTTGAGCGTGGGGCTTCGCGCAGCTTCTTCATCGCCATCGAGGCGCATGACCCGAAATTCACCACAGCCTCGGTGACAGAACTGCTTCATGATCTGGGCGGACTCGATGTCACCGCAATTCATTTGGAGGCATCCGACAAGGAGTAACTCACATGATCGTCCGCTATTTCCTATTACTTCTGGTCTTTGTTTCCCTTCTGGTGTTGGGCATTGCCGGGTTGCGGGATTATTCCTTCCTTCCGCATAAGACCAAGCGCCCTCCGATCGAGCTTTTCCCCGACATGGTCCGTCAGGACAAAGTGAAGGCTCAAGCTCCGAGTGATTTCTTCGCCGATGGTCGTGGAGCACGTGCGCCGATCGCTGGAACGGTTCCTCTTGGTTATACCCAGCCGACTGCACTGGCAGCTTCAACTGATGGAGCCGTCATGGGTGGTGCCTACGATGTGGTGCTCTTTGCCGGAAAGGAAGATTATGCCAACACAGGCAAGATTGGAACAAACTGGGGCAACGGACTACCCTTTGAAGCAACGCTGGCAACCCTCCAGCGTGGGCATGACCGTTACCAGATTCAGTGTGCGGTTTGCCATGGAGCAACGGGTCAGGGCAACGGGATCGCCACCAAATACGGACTCGTCGGTGTAGCAAACCTCCAGCAGCAGCGAATTCGTGACATGAGCAATGGGGAAATTTACAACACGATCGTCAATGGTAAGAATACCATGCTCGGTTATGGAGCGAGTGTGCAGGTGCCAGATCGGTGGGCAATCATCGCCTACATTCGCGCGCTTCAACGCTCCCAGAACGCGACGATAACAGATGTGCCCGACGATCAGCAGGCTGCCCTGCTGGGAACCAATGCATCCACCCAAGCCAAACCATGAGCGCTGAGAAGACTTCACTCCCAGCACCAGAAACTTTCGACTACAAGCATGTCGGAGGCCGCTTCATGGGTCTTTGCGTTGTTGCCTTGGTTTCGCTGGCGCTTTCCCTGCTGCTCGCCTTCCATGAGCCGAAGCAGTTTGCCTACTCCTGGTTCTTTGCGGGGTGTTTCTTTTTCACGGTGCTGGTCGGATCACTCTTCTGGGTGGTGATTCATCATGCGGTAGATTCCTGTTGGAGCGTCGGTATCCGACGCCAGTTGGAAAATGTTGCCTGTCTGCTGCCGTTGTTGGCCGTTCTGCTTCTGCCCCTCTGCTTTGTTGCGCCCCTGCTCTGGACCTGGATGGCCGATTCCGCGGCAACGAACAAGGAGCTGGCCGAGAAAGCTGCTTACCTGAACATCGATTTCTTCTGGGTCAGGACGGTTTTCTATTTCGCCCTCTTTGGTACGGTTGCCTGGCTACTTCGTCACAATTCGCTGGCCCAGGATGTTGACGGGGCGGCAATTCACACGATCCGCAACCGCCGTGTTGCTTTCTTCGCGATTCCCGTGGGAGCGCTAACCCTGACTTTCTGGGCTTTCGATTGGCCGATGGGCCTGAATTTCCACTGGAATTCCACGATCTGGGGCATCTACATCTTTGCCGGGTCGGTGATCGGTGGACTCAGCCTGATTATCCTGCTCGCCAACGCACTCCGCTCCGCAGGATACCTCAAGCAAGTCTTCACCTCTGAGCATAACTATGCACTCGGGAAATTCCTGCTGGCATTCACTCTCTTATGGTCATGGATTGCCTTCGTGCAATATCTGCTGATCTGGTATGCGAACATTCCGGAGGAGGCGGCCTACTACACACTCCGCACCCATGGCTCCTGGAAAATTCTCGGAATTATCCTGGTGGTCGGCCATTTCCTCGTCCCCTTCAGCCTCCTGCTGCTCCGCTCCCCCAAGGCCAGCGCCGGGTTTCTGGGGCTCGTTGCAGGATGGGTGTTGGCCATGCATGCGCTCGACATTTATATCATGGTGCTTCCGGCCATGCATCCCGAAGGATTTCATCCCGCCGTGATGGATGTTGTCGCCATCATTGCTATCGGCGCTACGCTGGCCGCCGTTTTCCTGAAACGCCTCGGTGATTCTCCTCTCTGGCCTGTCCGTGATCCTCGGTTGGCGGAAGCGATCCACTATATTGACTGAGCCTACTTGACATGAGCCATCACGAATCCCATTCCGAACATTCTGCGGCTGCAACAGAAATGCCCAAAAAGGGCTTTTCCTTCCTGCTGTTGGCAGGTGTTCTGTTGCTTGTGTTGCTTGTCATCGTGGGCACCGTTGTGGTGACCCAGTCTGGCTCTGCCACGGAAAACGAGGATGCAGCGCGAGCCGCCGTTCGCACCAAGAATCTTGCGGAGTTGCAGGCTTCCGATGCAGCGCTGTTGAATTCCTACGGATGGGTCAATCAGGCCAAGGGAATCGTCCATATCCCGATTAGCCAGGCCATGGAGCTGACAGTTCGTACTCTGAACGCCAAGCCCGTGTCCACGCCAGCGGCTGTAACTCCTATTGCTGCACCGCCAGCCAGTGCGGCCACGCCAACGCCAACCCCAACACAGCAATGAGTGCCAACCTCTTTCCCATGCATTATAGCGAAGAAGTCGGGATTGCTGACGGGGCTTGTTCAGAAAAAACGCCGGGAACGCTCGACAGTCGTGCGCTCGACGATTCCCTGCGCGTTCCCGTGCTCTCCCTTTTCGGAAATGCGCTACATTGGCTGATCATCTCCTCCCTGATTGCCTTGGTGCTCTCAATCAAGCTGGTCATACCAGGATTTCTCGGCGGGATTAGTTTTTTGAGTTATGGTCGGCTCGCTCCAATTGCCTGGGATCTCTTTCTGTACGGCTGGGCTGCGCAGGCAGCGCTTGCAGCGGGAATCTGGTTGACGGTGCGTCTGGCTGGAATACCTTTGTCTGATCAGAAGAAAAATCCCATCTGGGCGACCCTTCAGAGCACGCTGCTTGGCAGTGCCACGATCCTATGGAATCTGGCTATCCTCCTGGGATCCCTTGCAATACTTGCCGGGTACAGCACAGGGGTGGAATGGCTGGAATACCCAAATTGGGCATCCGGTGCGCTCTTTGCTTCCTTCCTGATGATCGGTATCTGGGCAGTCCTGCTCTTTGACCGTCGCATCAATAAACGCGCCGAAGTAGCCCAATGGTATCTGGTCGCTGGCTTCTGCTCCTTCCCTTGGATCTATGGAACAGCAAACCTCCTGCTGACTTGGAAGCCGCTTCAGGCGTCCGCTCAAGGGCCTTTGCTTGCCTGGTTCAGCGGCAGTTTTCCGGTTCTTTCCCTGCTTCCCATTTCCCTTGCTGCTCTCTACGCCCTCCTGCCCCGGATGCAAAAGGAGCATCTCCATCGCAGAAGTCTGGCTCCTCTCGGATTCTGGGCAATGTTGTTGCTCGGAGGTTGGTGCGGGGTCACCAACCTGCTTGGCAGCCCCGTACCGGCATGGATGAGTGCCTCCGGCGTGGTCTGCGGAGTACTCTTTCTGATCCCAACGGTCATCATCGCGATCAATCTGCTTGGCATCTCCAGGCAAGGAGAGGAACAGCCAAAGAGCGTCAGCCTTGGTTTTCTTCGGAATGGCCTTTATGCCCTGATCACCGTGGGTGCTGTCACAGCGTTCTGTTCGGTGCCTGATATCAGCGGTGCGCTTCGTTTCACGGGCGTAACGGATGCAAAGATTCAGCTCCTGTTGATCGGAGCCATCTCGTTTCCTCTTTTTGGCGTGCTTTACGAAGCGGTTCCCCACCTCCTTGGCAAGGAGTCCTGGTGCCCATCGATGGCCGAACAGCATTATTGGCTGACCCTTATCGGATTCTGGTCCCTGATCGGCGGGCTTCTGCTGGGAGGTCTCTTCACGGGGCTTGCGTTGAATGATCCGACGGTCTCCTTCCTGAATATCACTTCCTATGGCGTTCCCTTTCATGTGATAGAGGTCGTTGCCCGCATTCTTCTCTTTGTCGCAGCCTCAGTGCTGGGATTCAATATCACGCGCGCCTTTGCCGGCGACTATCTCTTCCCGAAACGTTCCTAGAGCATGCACCGCCTTCCGACACTACTTAGCGGAATTTTCCTCGTTTTTCTGACCTCATGGATCGGGCTGGTTGCCTATCCGGCACTTCAGATGGGTCGCCTCACTCCTGTGGCGAATGCCGATCTAGGCACAACTCTTCCTCCTGTTTACGGGGGAGAAGCTGTGGCGGGGCAGAGGGTCTACGCCTCGGAAGGATGTGTTTACTGCCATAGTCAGCAGGTACGGCAAACGAGTTTCACCCGTTCAGACATCGAACGCGGCTGGGGTGTGCGGCCTTCGGTTGCCCGAGATTATCTGCGGGACAGTACTGCTTTTCTCGGCAGCCGCCGATTGGGTCAGGATCTTTCCAATGTCGGGCAGCGCCTTTCCGATGCCAGCTGGCACTACCGCCACCTCTACGCGCCTGCTTCTGTTTCAGAGGGTTCGATCATGCCCTCCTACGCCAATCTCTTCACCGTACACAAGATTGAGGGACAACGCTCTGTCGATGCGCTCGAACTTGACGGCGATTTTTCCCCCAAGGCTGGCTACGAGGTGGTACCAACAGCCGATGCCAAAAACCTGGTCGCCTATCTTCTTTCGCTACGCCATGATTATCCGTTGCCCGAAGCAGGATCCGTGACGAACGCCCCGGCAACGCCAGCCAATTAGCAGACAACGAGCCGTGAATCACGACCATCACCAATCATCACAGAACGATGGAGACTCCTGCGAGTCCTCCACCAACCGTCCCCTCTCACCCTGGTTGGTTGGACTTTTTATCCTCGCCTTGTTCTGGGGAGGTTTCTACCTCGCCTTTAACAGTGGCGGTTTCCGTCAGGATGTCTATGAGAGCAATGCCGTGAACTGGGCCGGCGGCGGGGCCGTGGCTGCAGCACCACCTGATCCCAAGGTCGTGGGCAAGCGACTTTACAGTCAAAATTGCATCGTCTGCCATCAGGCGACTGGCCTTGGCGTGCCGGGACAGTTTCCTCCTTTGGTTGGCAGCGAATGGGTGCTTTCCATCGCTCCCCATGCGGAAAACCAGCTGGTGTTGCTGATGCTCAACGGTCATCAGGGCCAGATGACGGTGAAGGGGCAGAGTTTCAACAACGCAATGCCGCAGTGGAAGCAGCTTCCGGACGATCAGATCTCCGCGATCCTGACCTATATCCGTTCGGACTGGGGCAACAATGCTCCGGCAATCGATCCTGCCTTTGTTGCGCAGATTCGCAAGAGTGACGGCGCTCAGAGCGATCCGTGGACGCAAGCCCAGCTGCTGGCTGTTCCCCCTGTAAAAGACACGCCTCCAGCAGCAGCTCCTGCAGCCAAATGACCCATGCCATGTTTCCTGTGACCAAAACGCCATCTTTTTTCAGCCGGGTATTTACGCACCTTGTCGCCGGGATTGTCTTCCTGCTGCTTGTCGTACCCGCCATGGCCGAACAACGCGTCGGGAACATCTATGGGCTGCCTCCCTGCGTCACGGTCTGTGGGGAACAAATTGATTTTATTTTCAAACTCATCTTCTGGCTGACAGCGGCGGTTTTCGTGATCGTTCAAGGCACCTACATTGTTTACCTGATCAAGTATCGGGCTCGTCCGGGCGTGAAGGCGCATTACAGCCACGGCAACAACACCCTGGAGATAGTCTGGACAACCCTGCCGACGATCATCTTCCTTGCCCTGGCAATCTACAGCAACCGCATCTGGGACGATATCCACCGCCCTGCTCCCGCCAATGCCCTGACGATCGATATCTCCGCCTATCAGTTCGGCTGGCAGATGCGTTATCCAGGCATCAGCGGAACGCTTTCTCCTTCTGATGTGAGGCTGATCTCGCCACAAAATCCCTTTGGAACCGATACAACCGATCCCCGCACCGCTCAGGATGTGATTTCGCCTGATCTGGTGATTCCCGTTGGTCGTCCGGTGCATGTGCTGCTGCACTCTCGCGATGTGATTCATGCGTTCTATGTGCCGGAATTCCGCCTCTATCAGGATTGCATTCCCGGACGCACCATCGGCTGGGTCTGGTTCCAGGCTACCAGCACCGGGGAGTTCCAACTCGCCTGCAACCAGCTCTGTGGCACCGGCCACTTTAACATGAAGGCACCGGTTCGTGTTGTCTCGGAAGAGGAGTTCAACAAGTGGCTTTCCGTACGTCAGCAAAAGAACGCGGCTGCTTCTGCCACTACTCCTCCAGCTTCCATCCCAAGCGGGGCTGGAGCTCCCTTGACCGCCTCAGAAACAAAACCTACCCTGTAAAATCATGAGCGCCACGATAGCCCATCCTACGCACGCTGATTCGGCGAGTCATGCCGGACATGGTCACAGCAAGAAAGGAATCATGCATTATCTCTGGAATACCGATCACAAGGTGATCGCGATGCAGTTTCTCTTCACCTCGGTCTTCTATGTCATCGTCGGTGGTTCGATGGCGGTTGCAATGCGGTGGCAGCTTGCCTGGCCGGGTCACCCGATTCCGATCCTTGGACATCTTCTTCCCTCAACCGTTGTGAACGATGACGGGGCGCTGCTTTCCGGTGGTTACAACATGCTCGTGACAATGCATGGAACAATTCTCGTTTTCTTTGTGGCGATGCCGATTCTGATCGGTGTTTTCGGAAACTTCCTGATTCCGCTGAAGATCGGTGCCGGTGACATGGCCTTTCCTGCACTCAACGAGATGAGTTAT
>Ga0302189_10003389_pt1 | contig 12256 bp, 9 predicted proteins | sample II_Bog_E2_2_FD_194551 | JGI IMG/M metagenome (GOLD analysis project Ga0302189, IMG submission 194551) | Peat permafrost microbial communities from Stordalen Mire near Abisko, Sweden - II_Bog_E2_2 | ecosystem: Environmental > Terrestrial > Soil > Wetlands > Peat | place: Sweden: Abisko, Stordalen...
TTCTCCTCAGCAACGGCAAATCCATGTTTGCCGGCCGCACTGATTACGCCGTGGGCAATGAAAGCGTCACCGGAGCCTACAGCGGAATTGCAGCTGCCGATCTCACCGGAAACGGCAAGCCGGACCTGATTGTCCCGATCACCTACGCCTTCGAACCCTACGAGATTTCTATCCTGAAAAACAAAGGCAATGGAACATTCGATGCACCCGTAAACTACGCGCTGCCAATCGGTCCGGATGCCGTAGCGGCAGGCGACTTCAACAACGATGGCAAAGCAGATATCGCCGTGATGAATTTCGGAAACAGCGGCAGCATCTCCGTGTTGCTCAACTCGGGTACAGGAACCTTCCCCAGTTACACGACATACCCCATCAGCGGCTACGGCTATGGCATCGCGGTCGGTGACTTCAACAAGGATGGCAATCTCGACATCGTCGCCACTGATCTCACAGAAAATACCGTATCAGTCCTGCTCGGCAATGGGACCGGTGCTTTTCCAACCTTTGCCACGTATGCGACGGGAAGCTTCCCGCAAGGCGTCACCGTCGGCGATTTCAACGGCGACGGATGGCCCGATATTGCAGTTGCCAATCAGAGAGGCGGCACAGTCTCGATTCTGATCAACAAAGCCGACGGCTCGGGCACGTTCCTTCCGAAGGTGGACTACGCTGCCGCGGGAGGAGGGGGACCATGGGCGCTCGCGGCTGGTAGTTTCCGCGGTAACGGCATCATGGACCTGGCGGTGGCGACGCAGAGCGCCTTTGGCGGAATCGAGGTTCTCTTGGGAAACGGCGACGGGACGTTTAAGGCAGCCGTGCCATACGACACGTTGAACAACGCCAACGGGGTAGTCGTCGGCGACTTTAACAATGACGGCAATCTCGATCTCGCGGTCACCATCGCTAATGCAGGGAGCACATTCGGGTTCGTCACCATTTTTCCCGGCAACGGTGACGGAACCTTCGGCGGCGGATCGACACTCACATCCGGCGCATTGCCGTCTGGAATCGTAGCTGCCGATTTCAACGGAGATGGTGGATTAGACCTAGCGACGGCTAATGGGACGACCGCAGGCGACACCGGTTCCGCAACCGTGCTCTTGAACGAACCAGTCATCGGGATAACGCCCAGCAGCCTGATTTTCGCGGCGCAAAAAGTGGGAACCACAAGTGCCACGCAAATAATCACTGTGGACAATCCTGGTGCGACACCGCTGAAGATCACCAGCATTACCATCGCTGGAGACTTCGCCGAAACCAATAATTGCCCGGCCAAACTCACGGTGGGCAAGAACTGCACGATCACCGTGACCTTTACACCCACGCAGGCAGGGACCCGGACCGGGACCTTATCGATCAAAGACTCCGCCCTCAGCAGCGTGCAAAAAATCACGCTGACGGGCAGCGGGACGTAGCCGGCCTCAACGGGAGCAGCCGCGGGCAGTCCATAAGGCCCGCACTACAGCCAGGACAGCGGGGAACCCGTGGCTGCTCAACAGAAGGGAGCGCATCAGCATCATGCAATCTCCGACACGGCACACCTCCGCTCTTTAGTTTTGAAGCTCTCATGGGAACGGGATTCACCAATTTCGAAAGGCATTGCAAAAAAATCGGCAGCTGCGCTATCAGCACGCTTCCGAGATCCGCACTGATCTGCAACAGTTGAAAGTCATCACCAAATCAGCCCCGACAACGCCCCTCCAAGCGGCGGGTTCCCGAAGCAGTGCATGGAGGGTTGCAGTTCCCGCTGCCGTCATAATGCTGGCTCTGCTTGGAGCCATCACCTTTCGTCTGGCGCACAAAACCGCCCCAGCGACGAAGCTCAACGAAAAGGACATTATTGTGCTCGCCGATTTCGCAAACAGCTCCAAAGTTTGACCATCACGTAACTGCCAGTGACTGATGCGCAGTTGCCTGGGATCCGCGCCTCCGTGCTCCCTACTCAGCCGATTGGCGACGACGAAAAGGTCGGTGAGTCCAAGGACTGCAGCGCACGCGGATAAAGCAATATGCCAATCTCCGTTAATCCGTCGGTTGTGGTGATGTCGGTTTTGGCCCGCACTTTGTCGTTTACGCCCATTTACACGCAGCCACTTTAGGGTTCAAAATGCTGAAGCGGAATTGTAACCACAACTCTCGTGTGACGAGACGATCTGTGATTCTAGGCCTTTTACTCAAGCACGGACAATGCTGATGCTCGAAATGCTTGCCGACCAGCGAAGTCCACAATTCTGGCTGACTTAAACACACAAGGAGAATTCCTATGCCTACGATTACAACGAAAGATGGAACGGAGATCTATTACAAGGACTGGGGCAAGGGTCAGCCCATCGTATTTAGCCACGGCTGGCCATTGTCCGCCGATGATTGGGACACACAGATGCTGTTCTTCGGTCAACGCGGATACCGTGTGATTGCTCACGACCGGCGGGGACACGGACGCTCCAGCCAAGGCTGGGACGGCCATGACATGGATCACTATGCCGACGACCTCGCGGCGCTGATCGCACATCTCGATCTCAGGGATGTGATTCATGTCGGTCACTCGACTGGCGGGGGCGAAGTGGTGCACTACCTTGCTCGCCACGGCGAAGGCCGGGTGGCAAAAGCGGCCATCATTAGCGCAGTGCCTCCCCTGATGCTGAAAACCGCGGCCAATCCGACCGGTCAGCCCAAGGCGGTGTTTGACGGATTGCAGGCGCAACTCGCGGCCAACCGAGCCCAGTTCTACTACGATGTGGCGGCTGGACCGTTCTATGGTTACAACCGGCCCGGTGCGAAACCTGCTCAGGGAATTATCTGGAATTGGTGGCGGCAAGGCATGATGGGAGGTACCAAAGCCCACTATGACGGCATTGTCGCCTTCTCCCAGACGGACTTCACCGAAGACCTGAAGAAGATCACTGTGCCAGTCCTGGTCATGCATAGTGAGGACGATCAAATCGTGCCTTATGTCGCGGCTGGACCGCTGTCGGCAAAGTTGCTGAGGAATGGCACCTTGATAACCTACAAGAACTTTCCTCACGGTATGCCCACGACTGAGGCCGACACGATTAACGCCGACCTGCTAGCTTTCCTCAAGAAAAGTAAGCAAGAGGCCGCATAGGGTTAATCCGGTCTTCACCCTGATGTGAAGGCCGCACGTTCTGACCGACCTATAAAGCAGGCTGTCTCGACTCGGATCCATTCGGGGAGATCGTAATTGGTCTCCCCTGGTTGCCTTTCTGTTCGCTTCTCGGCTTCCACACATTTCAAGCCTTTGTGAAAAAGCCCCCACACGCAACAACGGCTTGCGAAACGCCCCGGCACTCGAGTGACCTCGACGGTCAGGTCCGCCCTTGCAAGGGGAGGAGGATTAAACGTCGTATAATCTCTCGCGCTGGGCCTTCTAGTACTGGACCTGTTTCGATTCTTTAATGATTGCATCCGCCGCGTTACCGGCCACAACCCAACTTGCCGAACCGGCCACGACGGCTTCATCTTCAAACCACAGGAATCCGAAATCGTCGATACACTCTGGAAAATCCGGCTTGATGATGATGTAACCCGGAATCACTGCACCCGGGATGTACGCATTGTCGGCGCGATTGTTGCTGTATGTCTTCGTCTTCGAGACCGTACCTACTCCAGCCACATACGAAGTGCTAGACACCGGGTGTGTGCCCAGAATGTAGTTGACTGCGCGCAGTGTATATTCGGAGCTCACGAGATCCGGGAACGCTTTGTGCAGAAAATACATTCGGATTGCCATGTCCACCACGGCGCCCGAGCCGCCCCAGGTGCCGAGGCTCGGGGGCACGCCGAAAGGGGTGGCGTCCAACTTCTTGTCCAATCCCGCCATGTATGTCTTCACCGCTTCGCGGAATTCATCTTTCGCGCTCGCATCCAGATAAGGCAATGCCCGGACTGCTTTCCAACCTTGGAGGTCCATCTGCTCCGGGGTGATCATCTGAGGGAACAACTCTTTCAGGCGGGACTTGTATGGCTCGGCACCATTGGTGGCGATGGCCAATTCCAGTGCCGCAGCCCACTCGAGTCCGACGTTAAATCCCCCACGGCTAAAGCTCGTCGACGCAGCTGTTTGTGTACTAGTCGTGCCAGAGCTTGTCGGAGCGCCTGAGCCGCCTTGAGCGCCCGAGACCACACCCTGAGACGCAGCCAGCACACCACCGGCTGGAGCCGCTTCGCCTGACCCGCCGCCCGCCGCCGGATTCTTTGTTGGGTGAGCTTTCTCATCGTTCCATGCTTTGACCGCAGTGTCGAGGCAGTCTTTGGCTAGTGCGTTGTCCCAACCTTTCAGCGTATCCGCGGCCGCGGCCAGCGCTGCAACAGCATTCCACTGGAAATACGGATTGTTCGTAGTGAAAATCCAGCGATCGTCCGGCTTGCCAGAGTAATCGCCCTTCGTCTCGTTCGGGCCGAGCTTCGGGTCGTAAATGCGGCCGTCAGTTTTCGACGCTCCGTCGCCCACTTGTGTGTACTGGCGCAGATCTGGCTCGTGAGTGCCCCGAATAGCATGGCCGATGTTGTGGAATTGCGCCAGGATGAGTAGTGCGCCGTGCTTCACCTGTTGCACCGTGTCCGGAATGCCATCGGGGCGGTGCATCTCAACCTCACGCGCCGCTTCATTTACCGTAAGCTCGTCGTACTTGAGATTGAATTCGCGATACGCCAGTGCGAGGCTCTGAATCACACTCAGCTGCGCAGGTTCCTCGAGGTCGAAGTCGCCGGCATCGTACCAGCCGCCCACATTCATCCCGGGGATGTGGTCGCCGCCTTTGTACTTTCCGTCCGTTTCCGTGGCCTGATTCCAGCCGTCGAATTGCTCTCCAACGACAGGCGCCATGCGGCCATCATCCAGGTGCGAAGCGCCGTGCCACACGCGGTAGCCTTCGCGAACAGAAACGTGATCCATCTGCTCGGCAATGTGATGATCGAGGCTGTCCTGCCAGATGTTCGCGTAAACGTCCTGCGCAATGGGAAAGGGCGCAGTACGCTGGTCTGCGTACTCGATCACATAAAGGCCAGGGTCCTCGACCGGCGTGAAATCGAATTTCGAATAGACGTAGCGCAGCCACGGTGTTGCAGGCGTGATCGGGCCCTCGAACATCTGCTTGTAAGATCCGTCTTCAATCAGGCGCAGCACTCTGGCCGTCTTCGGGGCGTTGTACTTCGGGTCGAGTTCGAGCACCGCCACTTTAGAGAAGCCCGGCGCATAACCAACCTGGCTGTGCGCGATCACCGGCGGCCGGGTCCAGTTCGGAATCACGTCGGGCATGATGTGCCACACAATGGCGCCCGTGGTCTTGCCGGAAGGGATCAGCGAACGCAACACAAACCAGCCATTTTGCGCGCGGTCGCGTCCATCGAACAGCATGAGGTTTGCCGTATCCGAAACAACTTTCACGCGGGCCAGCGCGTCGTCGATGCCGAGGTCGATGCTCTTGCCCTCCGCGAACGGCAACGGCTGATTGTAACCCTTGGCTTTGTCCCAGTCCTCCAGGTAGTACGCCTTTTTCGGTTCATTGGGCAGCGGCAAAATTTCCGTCATCGGGTCGTTCGGCGTACGCGGGAAGATGCCGGCTTTGGTTCCGTCGACCAGGTAAGCCTTGCCCATGTAAATCGAGGGCAGAAACTCCAGGTTGAAACCTGCCCGCCCTGCCAGTTTCTGCGGCAGCGGCTTGTCGAGATTGATGCTGACCTCCACACCTCCTGGCTCGGCCGACACTTCCAGCGTGTAATTGAAGTCAAAGGTCGGGAAAGCGAGCTCGGCCGTGAGCCGGCTGTTCGCACTATCCGCATAGCGGCCTTTGAGGGTTGCCACCAGGTCCCACTGCTCCGGCGTTGGCATCAGGCGCACGTCGCCGTTGGTGGCGATGCGCTGGCCGTGGAGAATCATCTCCATGGCCGTGTTCTTCTGGTCGACAAAAACGGGATGATAAGTGCTGTCGTAGAGAAAAACGCTGAAACCTCGAGTATCAAGATAATTCTTGTCGGTCACCTTCATGGCAAAATCCGTACCGAACAGGCCTGGCGCCGAGATCAGAGCCAAGAGAAGAAGACAAACATTGATTCGCGTGAACATAGATTGGGATTGATACTGCTCCTTTGCCCCAACATGATATGACATGCAAACGGCCCGAGCGCCGGTTGTTCTCCACGCGCCGCGGATTTCGTGGCGAGTAGCCAAACGATGAGCGGCGCATGTCCGCGAACAAAATAGTTTGCCAACAACACAGGCTTTGGAACAACCGCCCCGCAAGATTCTCTGCTGGCGCTTCACCCGCGCTCTTTACGACCTGACTTTTCGTGAGAAACGATCGGGAATGCTACGACGGTACGACGGAATAGCGAGGTGAAACCTCTTGCTGCCAGCTAGTCACAAAGCCGCTCTGAGCCGATCCACAGTTGCGCCAGATCTCTGAGATTGTGTTTGTATGTACGCGTTACGAAATATTCCTTCCCACCTTTTACACGAAGCCTGTACTCCCCCGTCGGTAAAGGTTGGATCTTCTCCACGGCCGAAATATTCACAACGACCGAACGGTGGATGCGAATAAACCCGTAGGGTTTCAGTTTCTCCGCCATGGAGGAGAGGGACTCGTGCACTAAATAGGAATTAGGTCGGTGTTCCAGGGAAACGTAATTACCTTCGGCTTGCACTGCCAGGATATCGGCCAAATCCAACAGTACGATGCTACCCTTCGCCTTAAACGCAATTCGTGGCGCATGTCGCTTTGCGACAACCTCCAACTGCCGCAACACTCGCATCAGGTTTGAAGCGTTAGCTCTGATTATCGGAAGTAACGAGGTATCTATAGTTTCGCAGAACTCGTCCGATGTCGATTCAAGAGCGTAACCTCTTCTACTCTTGGTGGAGCAAATAGTAGCCGGGACGACCGTGTTAGCGTGATCAGCTTGTTGAACAAATAGCTCACGTGCGATGGCCTTCTCGTCCTGAATTTCGCGGGCGTTCATGATTAAAACCCCATTCTTCGTTTCGACTTCCCGCTACCCGATGTGATCATGACGAGAGCAGCGCTTCCAGACGCGAAGGCCCGCAGGTTACTTCCGCCCCTTACTCACGGCTGATGGAAAGCCGGATTGCTCACCGAAATAACACTCAATGGACTGCAACTTTCCGTCCTTCATTCGGATGTACTCCACATTTCGGAACGTTTTGCCGTCCTTGTTGTGGCAAAGATACTTCACAAAAGCGTCCTCTCCGACAGTCGCGATCCGCTCCAGCTCAAAATGCTTAATGAAATCGATTTGTGTCTCCCAGCATTGTGCTTTGAAGGCGCTCTTGCTGATGTGGTCGTCGCCCGCCGCGCTTGTAAAGGTGAAGTTGTCGGCAAGCATGCTGTCCAATGGTCCCCAGTTTTTCTTCTCCCAGCCTGCATACCACTTCCGGACTAACTCCTCATTCGCCGAGTTCTGCCCTCCGGATGGGCTGGCGCCAGCCCATCCGGGCAGGCTCACCGCGCCCACTAATGCGTAGCCTCCCGTTGCGAGCAGATTCCTGCGCGACACAGCAATTCTTGTCATTGCTTTCCCCGTCATCGCTCGTGCTCCTTTCATGATGTACTTTGAACTGCTTCCCATCCGATTCGCGATACAATCTCCTAGCATACAAACCGGTTGGTACGTAAACACGCCGTACCACTCCTTGAGACAACGATGCCATCAACCTTGCTTGCGGTTGCCTGCCGCGCGTAACGACCGCAGCCAGCCCACGATATTTTTGATTCCTGCTTTCATCACTTTCGGATTCTGAGCATTCTTCGCCAGCGACGCATAGCCCTCGACCATCGCGATCAGTAAGCCGGCGGCGTCATCGGGTTCCACTTCGCGGCGAACGCTGCCGTGAGTCTGGCCCTCTCGCAAAATGGACGCAACCGCCTGCCGCCACGCATCGAAGATGACCGCCATCCGTCTCCTGAATCCCGCGTCCAAGGGAGACATTTCCTGCGCCAGATTGTTCAATTGGCATCCGCCCCGTACATCGGCGGGTCGAACGGGTATACGTCGAACAGCGCCGATCAAAGCGTCAATCGGGTCCTTTACGCTCTCGAAAGGGTGCACCCACTTGCTGTGGACGTCGGGGGCGATGACCTCATCGATCACGGCATGTCCTAAGGCTTCCTTGCTCTCGAAGTGGTAGTACAGCGCGCCCTTGGTGACTCCGGCGGCGGCCAGAATGGTGTCCAGGCTGGCACTCTGGAAACCCGATCGGTAGATCTCGCGGGATGCCGCCCGCAGCAGGCGCTCCCGCGTGCGCTCAGAATCGCGTAGCTTGGTCACTTTACGTTTCGGATTCTTCTGCGCCACTAACATACCGACCAGTATGTATGTTAAATCATCTGAAAGTCAATCACGATTGAGTGACGGATGATCGGCTGACTTTTGGCGCTCACTTTCTCGAATTGCGGAACCTTCCATCCCTTATGTATGAAAACTTGGAGAACCAGTCGCTCCCCCCTGTTGGCATCGTCCCTTGGGATTGTTATTCCGCCACTCGTTTTCGAACTCTGAAATGTTGGGCTCGTTGTCTTGCGGAATCGCCGGGAATGTGGAACCCCTCATGCTCCCTCAGTTCTCACTCAGCAGGAGTTTGTGCGCGAGGGCTAATTCTGCTCTCAAATGCACACTGACTGTCCGAGCGCCGAGTGGTCACTGGCGGAAATCGCCAGTCATCCCGGCACCACGACCTTACCGGAGAAAGAGTACATATGATCACGCTTAGACAGTTGCGGAATTTCTGGATACTCGCGGTTGCCACAATAGTTCTGTTTTGCTTCAGCTCTGCCGTCGCGCAAACCCACTACAAAGTTCAGGATCTGGGCGTCCAGCATCCTGACAACCTGGGCATGCCCATGGGCCTCAATAATTACGGCTGGACTCTCAACATGGAGCAGTTCCTCGATCCCTTCAGCCTTTCCACCGAGTTCCCGGCCGTGTCAGGCACGGACTCAATCACTATCGACCACCTCAACCTCGAACTCGGCACCCTGGGCGGCGCCAACAGTTCGATCAATTGGAACGGCATCAATGACAACGGCGAAGCCGTCGGTATGTCCGAGACATCGGCTTTAGATCCGAATGGCGAAGATATTTGCTTCTTCGGTACACACCACATTTGCCTTCCATTTCTGTGGAAAAACGGCGTCATGCGCGCCCTGCCCACCGTGGGTGGCGTTAACGGGCAGGCCAGCGCCATTAATAACAAAGGACAAGTCGCAGGCTATGCGGAAAACGGTATGGTCGACTCCACCTGCCCGCAGGGCGATCCTAACAATCGCATCGACCTCCCGGTCATGTGGACAAAAGGCAATGCCCAGCCGCTTCCCACCATCGGTACCGATCCGGACGGCGTCGCGTACGGCATCAACAATCTAGGCCAGGCCGTAGGCTATTCCGGAACGTGCGTCGCAGTGAATGTCGGAGTGATGTGGCAAAACAACGTTGCCACCGCGCTTCCCGGCCTCGGACAAACTCCCGCCATCGCCTACGAGATTAACGACAGCGGCCAAATTGTCGGGCAAGGCGTTACCTCTGACGGAGTACCCCTAGCCACTCTTTGGGAGAACAATTCAGCCACCGCCCTCGGCGGCGGCGCCCTCCCGCCGGGAGATGTTGCCTCCTTTGCCACCAGCATCAATAACCTGGGGCAGGCGGTCGGAAGCTCCTTTAACTCCGACAACGCCAGCTGGTCCCACGGCCTCCTCTGGCAGAACGGCGTGATGTACGACCTCAACACTCTATTTCCGGCCAGTTCCCACCTCTTCGTAGTTAACGCCAGCAACATCAATGACAACGGACAAATCGCCGGTATGGCATTGGAGACGGTCGGGCCACACGCCTACCAGATCGTCCACGGCTTCCTCGCAACCCCGGTAAAAGAAGACATGGGCAAGTCGGTTGCGGACGTGGTACTCGCGCATCCGCAAATCAATTTGCCGGGGGCGCACGTTGGCAAGCAGCTTTCGCCAAGGTCTGCACACTGCTCTATCCACGAGAGAGGCATTTTCTGAGCTTTCCCACCATGTATCCGGCCATATGCAGCGTAAAGGCACATGGCCGGATCATGTGCGGGTCAAGAGTCTCGCCAATGTCCTTGTGACCCAGGTTGTTTAACGCTAGAGCTGATAGCAAGAGATCTCAAAGGAACTCACGGATACCTACATGACTCCCCGCGTTCGCCATTGCGTTGAGTGTCCTAAATGCTTGACTCGATATTTGCCTGGCTTCAGTCCATACCGTAACGGATCGTACTTGCTGCCGCTGGCTGAAGGATTCGCAGATGAATGGACGCTGTACTGTGCTTGCGGAAGACCACCTATTTCCAGTCGATGGACCTGGAGCGACCTGAAGCAATATTCGGTCTCGAATCAGGCACACCATCGCGGTTATGGTCCACCCGAGGACATCGTGCCTGTAGACAAGAAGAAGCGTTTTTCAGGTTGAGATTGGCCGGGGTTGAGATTGCTTGTCTGAACCAACTCAGTTTTTTTCCTGGCTCCAGATTTGTCGCCATCGAGAAGATCATGGCTTAAAGCGGCCTGAGCAAAGGGTGCGGAGCGGTCTGACAAAACGAGCTGGCTGGAACCTCGACTCTGACCCAGAGATCAAGTCTCGAGGTCAAGTCTAGAGATCGAGTCTCGAGATCAAGTCCAGAGATCAAGTCTGGAGATCAAGCCTGGAGATCGAGCGTGATCCATGTTGGCGCATGATCGCTCGCGTTTTCCTGCCCACGCGCCCACCGGTCTACACCGCCGTCCACCAGCCGGTCCGACAAATTCGGAGAGAGCAGAAAGTGATCGAGTCGCATGCCCTTGTCCTTCTGCCACCGTTCAAATTTGTAATCCCAGAATGTCCAGAGCGGCCCGTCCGGATGCAGCTTCCGCATGGCGTCCGTCCACCCTTGAGCCAGCAAACGCGCAAAAGCCTGCCGGCTCTCGGGCTGGATCAAAGCATTGTCATCCAAAGACCGCGTCGGATAGATGTCCTGCGGAGTCGGCACGACATTGTAGTCCCCAGCCAGCACCACCGGTGCGCCGCTCGCCATAAGTTCGGCCGCATGGGCAATCAGGCGCTCAAACCAGGCCAACTTGTAGTCGAATTTCGGTCCCGGCTGCGGATTCCCATTAGGGAGGTAGATGGAAGTGATCAGCACCCCCCGAACCGCCGCTTCAATGTAGCGCGCCTGCTGGTCTTCTGAAGGGCGACCTTTAGAATAACTATCTTTAGGATTGGGATCTGACTTTCCCGCCAAGCTTGTGCGAGTCACCACGGGAGTGTGGTTGCGCGCGAGAATGGCCACGCCGTTCCAGGAGCGTTCCCCGTGCCAGACTGCCTCGTAACCGAGAGCACGAAGGGCCTTCACGGGAAAGTCGTCCTGCTCTGCCTTGAGCTCTTGGAGACTCACCACGTCCGGCTCCGCTTTCGCTAACCAAGCCAGCAGGTTATCGAGCCGCTTATTGATGTTGTTAATGTTGAAGGTGGCGAGCTTCACCAAGCCCCTTTCCGTCCTGAGGAAGTATGTCACGAGCACATTTCTGTGGAGCCGTTCCGTGAATCAGCTAGATCCGAGGCCTCGGCAAAGGGGCTTCCTCGCAGACGCGAGTTCACCTGACGAAGGTTAGCGAGGCGATCGGGGCGAAGGTTCCGTCCGTCCCCCACATTCTCGTCCCAGGTTTTCCCCGCATCGTGTACAGCATGTCTTTTAGGCAAAATGCCTCGCAGTTATCATTTCCAATCATGTGCGGTGCCGTGTTGGTGGTGGAGGCCGCTGGTGAACTCCAGGTTTCGACATTCTCCGGAGCACATGTCGTATCACAATAATCCCTGAAATGCGGTAAAAATGATGGTCCTGCGCATTAATGAGGATCGCCCTGTACGGTGCCGATCGAACCGTGGCGTTTCGCCAGCGCCCTACTGCACCATCGCGGAGCTGAAGACGTCAGAAGTAAGCACATCGGTAGCAAAGGATGTCAGTCGGTCGTACAATCTAACAATTATTGTCTTGAATATCAAGCATTTGTAAGCATTCTACTATGTGTGTTGTAGTATGCACTAGACTTGGTGAATTGATTTGACGGTACACATTTTCTAAAGAACAATCCCTCACAGTTATCATTTCCAATCATGTGCGGTGCCGTGTTGGTGGTGGAGGCCGCTGGTGAACTCCAGGTTTCGACATTCTCCGGAGCACATGTCGTATCACAATAATCCCTGAAATGCGGTAAAAATGATG
>Ga0302189_10003397_pt1 | contig 12245 bp, 9 predicted proteins | sample II_Bog_E2_2_FD_194551 | JGI IMG/M metagenome (GOLD analysis project Ga0302189, IMG submission 194551) | Peat permafrost microbial communities from Stordalen Mire near Abisko, Sweden - II_Bog_E2_2 | ecosystem: Environmental > Terrestrial > Soil > Wetlands > Peat | place: Sweden: Abisko, Stordalen...
TGGCCAGGAAAGGCGGGAAGGCATGACAAGCAAACAGTGGTATTACGCGCAACTGCGCTGGGCAGTGATGGTGGAAGGCAAAGAGGGGCTGCGGGAGTGGAAAGAGGCAGTCCACATCTTCCCCAGCCAAGATGATCAGACAGCCTTCCAGCAAGCCCTGCAGATCGGACGTCTGGGTGAGGACACCGGCGCCAACTCTGGTCAATAGTGCGCAAACATGCCGTCACAAGCCTCCAGGAGCGATCGCTGACTCCCAAGTGACCAAGGGAGGCCGTCTAGATCGTCGGCGCTTTTGGGCACCTGTGTGTGGTACTGCTCAGCATGATCGGGGGAGTGGGGGTACGGTGAGTGTGGGGCTTTTGGCGTGAGCTTTGAAGTTATGGTATCTAAGGACGTTGCTCTGGCTCGGCGACCTTGGAGGGCGTCTGGGTCACCGGCGCGGCGTGACGGGGGCGTGCAGCCGTATCGGGCCATGGTTCCGGGCGTGCGCGTCGAGATCAGCAGAGTGAATCTTGAGCAGCAGACCTACGCCGTAATCTCCGGCCTCGATTCTTGGATCTCAGATGAGCCGGAGTTACAGCAAAAGCGGCTGGCTTCGTTGGCCTTCAGCATACTTGCCGTGCTGGCCGTGGCCCCGGCAGGGGCTGGGCTTGGTTGTCTTCAACCAAATCTGAAGACTCCCCGCGGACTCAGAGTAGTCTCGGTGGAAGGCGCCTGCCGGAGAGTGCAGGTTGTCAAGAATCTTGAAACTGGCCGATATAGCTCCAGTAGCCTTTCCCCGGCGGAGGTGTAGTTTGTTCCTGGCAGGTGAAACAATCGGACAAGCCGCCTTGGTTGTTGCCGTGGACCAGGTCGAATCTTGTGTGGCAAAGCCGACGCACAGCCGTGCAAAGCCGTCCACACTCGACCCGCATGAGATTGCTCAGTCCACAATCGATGCACTCTCCTCCACTATTTGCGTACTGAACGAAACAGGCACGATCCTCGCGGTAAACCGGGCCTGGAAGAGGTTTGCAAGAGCGAATCGCAGGGGGCCCGATCATGGCATTCGGGTCGTATCCCGGGAGGATGAAGGCTCCGGCGAAGGAGCCAACTACCTGGAAGTTTGCGACCGGGTGGTCGGCCAAGAGGCCGCTGAGGCTGCGGAGTTCGCTGAAGGTATCCGGGCTGTCCTTCGCGGGGAATCTGAACTTTTCTCGAAAGAGTATGCATGCCATTCGCCCGGCGAAAAGCGATGGTTCATTGGCAAAGTTACGCGATTTTTCACCGATGGCTTTCCCAGAGTCGTAATCGAACACATTAACATCAGCGCACGCAAACAGAGCGAGGCTCTGTTGAAAGAGACTGCCGAACGATTGACCTTGAGTGAGGCTCATTACCGCACCATATTCCAGACCAGCCTCGACTGCATCAGTATCACCCGTCTGAGCGATGGGAGGATCATCGATGTCAACAATACCTTCCTTGACGCCCTGGGCTACAAGCATGAAGAGGTGGTGGGCCGGACCTCGCAAGAACTGAACATCTGGGCAGGTCCAAAAGACCGACAGAATATGGTTGAAGCACTTCGCCAGTGCTCAAGTGTCCGGGACTCAACGGTCCAGTTCAGAAAAAGGAACGGGGAGACTTTCTGGGTGCTGCAATCGGCTTCGGTTATTGGGATTCAAGGAGAATCGTGCCTCTTTGGCGTTTTCCGGGATATCTCCGACGCCAAGGCGGCGGAGGACGAGATCAGGGATCTCGCCTTCTACGACCCATTGACACATCTGCCAAACCGTCGATTGCTGATGGACCGGTTGCGGCAGACCCTCGTCGCCAGCATGCGGAGCAATCGAAAGAAAGCGTTGTTGCTGGTCGGTTTGGATAACTTCAAGACGTTGAACGATGCGCTGGGCCATCAAACTGGCGATCTTCTGCTTCAGGAAGTTGTCCGGCGCCTTATCTCATGCGTTCGAGAAACCGACACGGTGGCGCGACTGGGTGGAGATGAGTTTGTGATGATACTGGAAGATCTGAGCGAAACCCCTGAGAATGCCGCGGCACTTTCGAAGACCGTAGGGGAGAAAATCCTCGCAGCCATTGGCAAGCCATTTCTGCTCGATGGCCATCACTGCCTCAGCACGTCCAGCATTGGGATCACTATGTTCGGAGACGAACGAGAAGGCGCCCACCAGGTCTTGCAACAGGCAGATATCGCCATGCACCAGGCCAAGGCGGCAGGCCGCAACACGATCTGCTTCTTTGCCCCCGCTTTGCAGACTGCCGTCAACGCCCGTGTGCAATTGGAAGATGACATCCGCCGGGCAATCGAGACAAGGCAGTTCCTGCTCTACTATCAACCTCAGGTAGAACGTGGCCGTTTGATTGGTGCCGAGGCTCTCTTGCGATGGAACCATCCCATGCGTGGCCTCCTGGCCCCTGGCGAATTCATCGCTTTGGCGGAGAGCACGGGGCTGATTTTGCCATTGGGAGATTGGGTGTTGGAAACCGCCTGCCGGCAACTTGCCGCATGGGCCAACCACGCAGAGACGGCCGAAATCTCGATTGCCGTGAATATCAGCGGCCTGCAGTTACGCCAGCCGGACTTCGTGAAAACGGTATTGGCGATCCTCGATCGCACCGGGGCCAATCCGCAACACCTCGATCTGGAACTCACTGAGAGCATGTTGGTGGAAAATGTCGAGGACGTTATCGGCAAGATGACAAAGCTCAAGTCGCACGGCGTGAGATTTTCCGTAGACGATTTTGGCACTGGCTACTCATCCCTAGCCTATCTGAAACGCTTTCCCTTGGACCAATTGAAGATCGACCGATCCTTCGTCCGGGATATTCTGGTTGATGCCTGTAGCGGAACCATCGCGCAAACCATCATTTCCCTGGGCCGGGCAATGGGATTATCGGTCATTGCGGAAGGCGTGGAAACCGAAGAACAGCGCGACTTACTCGCCCGGCTCGGCTGCGACGCCTTTCAGGGCTACCTTTGCAGCCGTCCCTTGCCGATGGGGAACTTCTTGGCCTTGGCGCTCCGTTTCGCTGAAAGCCCCAACCGAACACATCAATAAGTTCTGCACAGCTCAACCTCAAACACTTTTCAGAGTGCATGGCGAATTCCGCAGTAGTGCGGGATCGTTTAGCTCATCTTCTACACCATAGTTTAGAGTCCCCGATAGGGGATCGGTAAACCCCTCGCCTTCAGGCGACGGATGGGCTTAGGCTTGTAGGGATGGAAGACTACAAGCGTGGCAGCCACACGGTGTGGGACTGTAAGTATCACCTTGCGTGGACGACGAAGTACCGGTACCCGGTTCTTGCAGGTGATGTGGGACAGCGATGCCGCGAGTTGCTCCGCGAAATTTCTCGCAGTCAGGAGATGACAATCTATGCGGGGTCGATCAATCGGGGCAATGTTCGCATGCTGATCGGGATACCGCCGCAAATATCGCTATCTCGGGCGGTGCAATGCCTGAAAGGGAAGAGTTCACACAAGCTGTTGAGAGAATATGCGGGGCTGCGCAAACGCTATTGGGGGCAGCACCTGTGGGCGCAAGGCTATTGGGTAGCCACCAGTGGCAATGTGACCGATGAAGTCTGGAAGCGATATATCGAGGAGCAAAAGCCCCCCGAGCCAGACGACGACTTCAACGTGGTGTAATCGGCCGCAGGGCCGATCAATTCGGCTTCCCACTTGACTGGACTAACTCAGATCACTGTTAGGCGGTGGAGAATTAACGAAATGATTGATTATCAGTGTGTTGCAGTTTTGGAAAAGGTGTAGTGACACGGTTTCTCTCCATCCGCGTCGAATTGAAGATCGTTCAGACCACGTGATCTAAAGCGTCGCCGATCTGGAGTTACACCAACTTTACCGGGCCATGGCCTGGCTGGGAGAAGCTTGCCGAGGATCAGCAGGATGGGCTACGCCATTTCCTCCCCGCACCAACAAGGAACTCGTCAAGGAAGCATTATTTGAAACATTTGACAGCTGCTCTCAATCAAATCAATAGCTTACGAGCGTTCGGCATTTCCAGACTGTAGGAGGTGAGTTAGAGTGAGACTCAACTTGCACGATTTGAGGCGCAAGCATCTAACCAAGGGAATCGGGGCAACCGTTCTCGGAGCCACCTAACTGAATATCATATCTCCGACTTATACAACGATACTTTGATCGGATTGTATTGTTGCTGATCAATAGCGGACATCTATTTATGATCCCGCAGATTACTATCTTATCAACATTCCGAATCGGCAAGATGCCAGAACAACTGAGATTCGAGCCTCTTGCGAAATTCAACGAGGCGCGTGATTTATGCGGCGGGGATAGCCAACTTTAGAATAGGGTTCGGGCATCGCAGAAGCGTCGTCGGCGGCCGAGGAGTTGAAGCGCGCCAGCGATCAAATTGCTGCCGGCGCCGAGGAAGCGTCAACTGCGGCACAACAATCTCTGGCTGCATTCCAGCAGGTTGGCGTTTCGATTGCCAAGCAGTTGCAGAATGCCGATGCGGGCCGCTCCAAAGGCGAAGCATGTCAGTTGTTGATCGTTCGAACCAGTGCCGATGTGGCCAAGCTGATCGCCAATGTCGCGGTGGCTGCACAGAGGCAATTAACCTCGGTGCAAATGGTTTCTGAGTTGGAGAGGCAGGCTGCTACGATCGGCGACATCGTCAAGGCAGTGGCGCGGATCGCCGACCAGACCAACCTGCTGGCCTTGAATGCGGCCATTGAAGCGGCGCGTGCCGGCAAACACGGCAAGGGCTTTGCCGTAGTGGCCGATGAAGTGCGGACGCTGGCTGAGACCTCGGAGAAGAGCGCGAAACAGATTCAAGATCTGGTGGGACAGATCCAGCAGGAAGTGAAGACCATTGCCGAGGGCATCAACACGTCGGCCAAGACGATCGAGGATGAAGTCGAAAAGGGCAAGCTAATTACCGTCCAACTGGAACAAATCCGCTTGGATGCGATTGAAATCGTGAAGGGTATCCAGGAAATAGCAACAAATGCAGTGCAGTCCAACGTCGCTTCGCAACAGGCACTGAAAGGCTCGCAGGACATCGCGACCGCCGCTGAAGAACAGTCGTCCGCATCCGAACAGTCGGCCAAGACGGTGGCCGAGCAGACCAAGGCGTTAGGAGAATGTGAACAGACTGCACAGGGATTGTCGGAGCTGGCCGAGGAGTTGAAGAACTCGACCGACGTGGCCAAGAGCGCAGAACAAGTCGCTTCTTCTGCTGAGGAGTTGTCTTCGGCAGTGCAGGAAATCAATCGGTCAAGTGCTCAGATTATGACGGCGCTGGACCAGATCCGCAAGGGCGCGGAGATCCAATCGGCAGCCACCGAAGAATCCTCTTCCGCCGCAAGCCAGATTGAGAGGGGCACCGAGATTGCGCTGAAGCGCGCAACCTTCAGCGCTGAGAAGGCATCCGCAATCAAGCTTCTGCTGGACGAAAACAAGGCTGCTGTCAATGCGCTGGTTACAGGTCTTTCCACCTCCGCGGAAGCATCTCGTACCAGCATCAAGCAGATGAATGACCTGGAGCTGGTGTCCAGACGAATCGACAAGATCGTCGAGGCAATCAGCACGGTGTCGATCCAGACCAACATGTTGGCCGTGAATGGAGCGATTGAAGCCGCGCGTGCCGGAGAGTTCGGTAAGGGCTTTGTCGTAGTGGCGACCGACATCCGCAACCTGGCCCACGATTCGTCTGAGAATGCTGACCGGATCAAGGACTTGGTCAAGGCTGTCCAGGACCAGATCGGCGTAGTGGGCCGCGATCTTACCGAAATTGTGACAACAGCGCTCGCCGAGGTCGAGAAGGCCAAGGTAACGAATGCCGACTTGACGACCATTGTGAACGACATCCAGATTGTGGAACAGGGAGCGCACGAGATTCTCTCCGCAGCCGGGGAAATTGCCACGGCCATTCTGCAGGTTAAGAAGGGCATCGAGCAGATTTCGTCCGCAGCCCAAGAAGCCGATAAAGCTGCTACCGAGGCAGCGGGTGCGGCGCAGCAGCAATCCAAGGTTGCCGAGGATCTGTCCTCCGCAATCGAGGAAATCTCCTCCCTGGCAGATGAACTGCAGAGCGCAGCGTAAGGAGGCACAATCATGAATTCAGAACCAATGGAGCAAGTCACGAGTGGGGCGGGTACCGAGGAAAACATCCTCGACCAGCGCCGCCCTGAGGTAAGAACGGATGAGGCGCGCGCAGAGGAGAACGAAATCGGCGAAGGCGCCTCAACCACGCAACAGTTTGTAACGTTCTTTTCCGGCAATGAGATCTTCGCAGCCGAAATGTCCCCGGTGAGAGAGATCATCCGGGTTCCAGAGGTTGTGCGCGTGCCTCTTGCACCGCCTGCACTTGAAGGACTCGCAAATCTGCGTGGCAAGGTATTGCCGATCATCTCACTGCGGCGTCTATTCGGTTTCGCTGAGTTAGCGCACAATGATTCCACCCGAGCCTTGGTGATAGACGTGGGCCAGCCTCTGGGTTTCGTGGTGGATAAGGTCTCGAGCGTAATCGGCGTCGATACAAGCCAAATCGAAGCTGTCGGACAACTGAGCACCACCATGAACATCGAGTTGTTGTCTAGCCTCATCAAGGATGTGGGTGGTCACCCCACGATCATGGTGCTGGATTTCGCCAAGCTGATCGAACGGGAATTTGCGCAGATTGCCGCCATTTCTCAAAAGACCGGTTTGGTCGGTGCCGAGCAAGCCAGCGCGCATAGCGAAGAAGAAGACTCCAGCGATGAACTGCAACTTGTCAGCTTCGACGTGGACGGCCAGGAGTATGGCATCGCAATCGAAGACGGGCAGGAGATCGTTCAGGTTCCGGAAACGGTAATTCATGTGCCGCATTCGGGCTCGCATGTTCTGGGAGTCATGACGCTGCGCAGCCGTCTGTTGCCGCTGGTGATTCTGCGAAGCATGTTTGGGCTGCCCCCGTGCGAACTCGATGACAAGAGCCGCATTGTTGTGCTGACACTAGGGGGCGTATCCGTAGGCGTGGTCGTAGATTCCGTAAGCGAGGTGCTCCGGGTGTCGAAGTCCGGTGTTGACCCGCTACCGGCGCTGCTGGTTCGCGAAGGCAACATGGCCGAGATCACTTCAATCTGCAAGCTGGACAACGGTAAGCGCATGGTGTCGATCATGACTGCGCGCAATCTTTTCGACAATTCCGCGATCAAGGAGGCACTGAACACCGTGACCGAGAGCGAGCAGGAAGTCAAACAAAAAGCTGGGGAGGTTGATGACCAACTCGACGACGACGAGCAGGTGGTCATCTTCCGTCTTGACAAGGAAGAGTTTGGCGCGCCGATCGCCAGCGTGCAGGAGATCGTGCGGATTCCGGAAAATCTGATCAGAGTCCCGCAGGCTCCGTCTTTTGTCGAGGGTGTTATCAATCTGCGGGGAACGGTCCTGCCGGTAATCGATCTTCGCCGGAGGCTGGGTCTAAACGAGGTGGAACGCAGCGACAGGCAGCGAATCATGGTTTTCCTAATCTCTGGGGTGCGCACTGGCTTTATCGTCGATCAAGTGGCCGAGGTGCTGAGAATTCCCAAGTCGGCCATTGAGCCTTCGCCGCAACTGTCCTCCGAGCAGAGTCTGCTGCTATGTCGAATGGCAAACCTGCAAAAGCAGAAACGTATGGTGCAGTTGCTGGACCCGCCGCACTTGATGGCACAGGCCGAACTTGCGGCATTGGCTTCCGTGATCGGATAAATTCATGATCAAGCTGCTGATTGTCGACGACTCTGCACTGATGCGGCGTCAATTGATGATGCTGTTTCAGGCCGCAGGGGACTTCGAGATCCGCCAAGCCAGGAATGGCCTTGAGGCGGTGAAGGAAAACAGGGAGTTTCTGCCGGATGTTGTGACGCTGGACATCAACATGCCGGAGATGGATGGCCTTACCGCGCTTTCCCTGATCATGGCTGAGAGACCTGTCGCAGTAGTGATGGTTTCCTCACTCACCGATCAGGGGGCGTTGGCCACATTCGAGGCGCTGAACCTCGGCGCCGTAGATTACGTGGCCAAGCCAGGCGGAACCATCTCTCTGTCGATCGATAGGATCACAAAAGAGCTGGTACAAAAAGTGAGAGGGGCAGCCAGGGCTAAGCTGCGCGGGAACGGCTCGACCTCGGCCGCGATAGCGCGGCGGCTGCAGGCGGAGCGCAAGAATGCGGCAGAGCTGTCTTCCCGAGTTGCATCGTCCAGGGGACAGGCATCCAGAGCCGACACAAACGGGCTTGTCGTGATTGGTTCCTCAACGGGCGGGCCACGCGCATTGGAGGTCGTGCTCGCCGGGTTGCCGGCGGACTTCCCCTGGCCGGTCATGGTGGCTCAGCATATGCCGGCGGCGTTTACAAAGTCGTTTGCCGACCGGCTAAACCACTGTTGCGCCCTGACTGTGACGGAGGCGGCAAGTGCGCTACCCCTTGAAGCAGGCAAGGTCTATATAGGGCGGGGTGGCGCGGACACGATCGTCGCCGCCCGTGCGGGCAGGCTCATGGTGATGCCCGCCCCAGAAAATCCCAAGTTTCTTTGGCACCCTTCAGTCGAGTTGATGGGTCGCTCAGTACTTGAGCACTGCGATTCGAAGCACGTTATGGCGGTGTTATTGACCGGCATGGGGAATGACGGATCGGACGCCTTCACAGAGATCAAGAAGCGGGGGGGACGTACGATCGCCGAATCAGAAGATTCAGCAGTTGTATACGGAATGCCGGCGGAACTGGTCGCCAAGGGTGGCGCAACCCTGGTTCTGCCCGTGGAGCAGATTGCGGCGCAGGTTTCTGCCTGGGCTGGCAGGTAAGGAAGGACCATGGGATTAGTCAAAGGGAAAACGGAAATATCGCCCGGAGAGCCAAAGGGGACCAGCTGTGAGGATCTAAAGGCAGGTCTTTGTGATTCCAATGCAAGTACTCGGCGCCATTCCGCGCGAGAAATGTTTCATTGCCCGGAAGCCGTCGATGCGCTGGCCGCCCAGCTCAAAATCGAGAAGGATGTTGCTGTGCGCGAGGCGATTCTGGTCAGCCTGGGCAACTTCAACAATTCCGAAGTGGTTAATGCGCTGATCGATTGCTTGCGCAGCGACGATGCAGCCCTGTGCAACGAAGCGATTGAGACCCTCAAACAGTTGACTCTCGATATGTCCCCGGCGTTGAAGTCCCTCCTGGCCGATCCGGATCCCGATCTTCGCATCTTTGCCGTCAATATCCTCGAATCGCGTCGCAACCCCGACCTGGAGAGTTGGCTCATTGAGGTGATTGAACAGGACAAACACGTGAATGTCTGCGCCACTGCGATTGATCTCTTGTGCGAAGTGGGCACGGAAGCGGCTCTCGATCCGATCCTCCGGCTCAAAAAACGCTTTGCTTCCGAATCCTATATCCAATTTGCCTCCGACCTGGCGCTCAAGCGAATTCGCGAGGTATGAGACAGTCATGAGCGCTCATATGCAGAACCACGGAGCCGGTCCTGTCATCAGCGATGAAGACTTTCTGAAGTTCAAAGAGTATTTCTATCGCAGGACGGGCATCAATTTCGAGTCTTCCAAGCGATACTTCGTGGACAAGCGGTTGTCAGGCCGCATTGCGGCAACATCCACCGACACATTCCGCAACTACTTTACCTTCTTGCGCTTTCAAGCATCGGGAGAGGAGCTGCAGCACCTGACGAATGTGATGACGGTGAATGAGACGTACTTTCTGCGCGAAGAATACCAGTTCCGCTGTCTGGTCGATTCGATCCTTCCGGAAATCGTCGGTCGCAAGTCCAATACGAAGCCGGTCCGCATCTGGTGCATTCCATCGTCTTCAGGAGAGGAGCCGTATTCGATCGCGATGTATCTTCTCGAACATTGGCCGGGGATCAACCAGTGGGATGTGGAGATCGTTTCGTCGGACATCGATACAAGCATACTGCGCCGGGCTCGGGCAGGGCTCTATTCAGCCCGCTCGATCGACAAAGTACCAGGGCGCTGGCTTCAAAAGTATTTCAAAAGGGTAGGGGATGAATATCAACTCTGCGAGGACGTGCGCAATGCAGTGGAGTTTACAAGGGTTAATCTCTCCGAGACGGCCGACACGATCAAGTACCGCGATTTCGATGTCATCTTCTGTCGTAACCTGCTGATCTACTTTGACGACGTATCGCGCAAGGCTGCCACAGATACATTTTACGAGGCACTAAACCCGGGCGGCTACATTTGTCTCGGTCATTCCGAGTCGATGAGTCGCACATCATCGCTGTTCAAGGTAATCAAGTTTCCCGACGCAATTGTTTATCGAAAAAGCTTGGAGTCAAAATGAAACGCATCCTGGTTGTTGACGATGCGGCGACTGTGCGCATGTACCATCGCGGCATTCTGGAATCATCGGGCTACTCGGTGGAAGAAGCATGGAACGGCATAGAGGCATTGGAAAAGGCGCTCGAGTCGCCCTTTGATCTCTATCTTGTAGACGTCAACATGCCAAAGCTCGACGGCTACGGTTTTTTGCGTGAACTCCGACAGCAGGATATTCCCCAGCAGCCGGCTATCATGGTATCCACTGAAGCAGCGGAGCGGGATGAGATAGCGGCTTTGAAGGCCGGAGCCAATGGCTATCTGACTAAGCCTCTCCGTCAGTTGCAGTTGATCACTTATGTCCGGCTGCTACTGGGGGAGGCGATTCGATGAACCCCCTGTTAAGTCAATTTCTATCCGAGTCCCGAGAGTTTTCCGAGAACATCGGCGATAAGCTGATGCAACTGGAACGAACGCCCGAAGACCAGAACACCGTCAACGAACTGTTCCGGCTTGTGCATACCCTGAAGGGCAATAGCGGACTATTTTCCTTTCCGGAGATGACGCGAGTTCTTCATGCCGGCGAAGATCTGCTTGGGCTGGTGAGGAATGGCCAGCTTGCTTATTCGCGCGAACTCGCCGACCGTCTCCTCGACGGAATCGATCTAGTCATGGTGATGTGTGGGGATATCGAGTCAACGGAAAAGATAGATGCCAGTCGCGCACAGGATTCCGCGCGTATGGTCGAGGCCCTTCGGGTTCTGCTGCCATCCGCGCCGGATTTGCCCGTCTCAGATGGAGCGGATGTCTCAGGATCGTCATCAACAGTAGCCGCACTGTCGCAAATGAAGCTGCCGCTGCTTGAAGAGATTCCGGAAGCCACACGGTTGGACGCCTTTCATCGGCGCGGTATCGGAGAGCAGGTTTACTGGATCGCATATACGCCCGCGAGAGAGTGTTTCTTTCAGGGCGACGATCCGTTCTACCTGGCGCGTCAGGTTCCAGGCATTCTCTGGGGCACTACTCAGCCATCGGGGCCACTGCCTGCGCTTGCCGAGCTTGATATCCGTCTCTTCTTTGGTGTTGCTCGCACTTCTGGGTGGACTCGCTGCACGGGCGGGTGGGGCAGGAGTGATGATCGGCGCAATACGTGTGACGTTTTGGGGCGGATTGGCCATGGCGATGACCGCAGGCATCGGCTGGCTATTTGGAGCAGTTGTATGAGCAGAACGGATCGGAAGTTGCCAACCGGGAATGGGGATCCATTCGGGTCTGATTCGTCGGGCGGCAGGTGCTGTGCGCCATGTCGGAATGAGCGTTTCCTAAGCCCGCGGACGAAGCGGCAATTTCTCATCCGGCAGGGCGAAGCGCCCATCCATGGGTCAGGATGCTGTCAGAGCGCGACCTTTGCCGAACTGCGCAGTTACGGCTCATTGGGGTCGTCGCCCCAGCTTGCGTTGTTGTCGAGCCAGGAAAAGAGAGTCTTAATGCTGCCGGTGGCCAACGCCATGCAGGAGTCGCTGGCCCCGTAGTAAAGATTGATGGTGTCCCCGTCGGCCCCAATGGTCTGCCCGCAAGGAAAGACCACCTCGGGGACATCTCCGTTCCGCTCGTAAGGGGCCTCCGGGCTCATGATCCAGCAGTCTCCGCGTTGCAGGCACACATCAGGGTGCTCCAGATCGAACAAAGCCAGACCGAGACGGTAAATGCTGCCGGCAGCGGTCTGACGCACGCCGTGATAAATTGCCAGCCAGCCTTTTTCCGTCTCGATGAACGGAGAGCAAAGCCCGATCTTGTTGGCGTCCCACCATCCGCCACGGCGAGCTTCGAGTATCACCCGATGTCCGCCCCAGTGCTTGAGGTCAGGCGAGTACGAGATCCACATGTTAGCGCCTAGCGATGTGTTTGGGCGATGCACCAGCGCCCAGAGCCCTCCGAACCTGCGCGGCAGGAGGGCGG
>Ga0302189_10003409_pt1 | contig 12215 bp, 4 predicted proteins | sample II_Bog_E2_2_FD_194551 | JGI IMG/M metagenome (GOLD analysis project Ga0302189, IMG submission 194551) | Peat permafrost microbial communities from Stordalen Mire near Abisko, Sweden - II_Bog_E2_2 | ecosystem: Environmental > Terrestrial > Soil > Wetlands > Peat | place: Sweden: Abisko, Stordalen...
GATGCCCCTTCTTCGGCCGCGCCTGCTGTTCGTCTGGGTGGCCCTTGCCGCGGGCCTGCTTGCGCTTGGCGCGAAGCTCACGCTCGTCCATTCCCGGGGCAGTGATGTCCCCTACATGGACGAGTGGGACGCGGTCGGAGGCGCCCTCCTCGTGCCGCAGGCGCATGGCACCTTGGGGGCGTCGAACTTCCTTGAGCCTCAGAACGAGCACCGCGTCGTCCTGAGCCGCCTGATAAGCCTGGGCCTGATTGCCGCAAACGGACAATGGGACGGCCTGCTCGAAATGACGGTGAACGCGGTCCTGCACGCCGCGTTCCTAGTGGCCCTGGTGCTCTTCCTCGGCCGATTCCTCTCGGGCTACCGCTTCACGGTGGCGGTGCTCCTGACGACGCTCCTCTTCATATTGGCCTTCGATTGGGAGAACACGCTCCAGGGTTTCCAGTCCCAGTTCTACCTCCTGCAGTGGTCTGCCTTCGCCCTCTGCGTGGCGTCGGTCCCCGCGCGACCGCTCGCCGCGCGCTGGTGGCTCGGCTGGACCGCGGGCCTCTTGGGTTTGGCGACGATGTCCTCGGGGTTCCTCGGGCCCCTGGCGGTCCTCGTCCTCTTGCTCCTAAAATCCGCGGTCGAACCCCGTCGCGGATACCGCGGCCTTGCGGCCGCGCTCCTCCTTGCCGCGCTTTGCGCGGCGGGCCTGGCGCTGCTCGTGAAGGTGCCCGGCCACGAAATCCTGAAGGCGCACAGCCCCTGGCAGTGGATGTTGGCTGCCGCCACGGCCCTGTCCTGGCCGAAGCCCACGCTGCCGCTCGCCTTTGTGGTCCTGCAGCTCCCGTTGGCCGTGCTCCTGTGGCAACGGACCCGCGAGCGCAGGATTGAGGGCGGCGAGGCCGTGTTGCTTGCACTCGGTCTCTGGTCCTGGATGCAGGTGGCCGCCCTTGCGTACGGCCGCGCAAACCTGGGGATGGTATCAAGCCCCCGTTACACGGACGTGTACGCCGTGGGCCTCGTGATGAATCTGGCCGCGCTCGGCATCCTCTTTCGGCCGGGCCCCGGTGGCTGGAAGTGGGGCCTCTTCGCCGTACTCTGGGCGAGCGTGTTTCTGTGCGGCCTCGGGTCGCAGCACGCCGACGCCTACCGGCTTTATCTTGACGATTTCAGCAAGGAGAAGCCGCTCGAGCAGGCCCACCTGCGCGCATTCCTTGGATCGGGCGACCGCTCCGTGCTCCGCATGGCCCCCGCCGTGGAGCTGCCCTACCCCAATCCCGAGAAGCTCGCCGGTTTCCTCGAGGAGCCGGCCATCCAAAGGGTCCTGCCCGTGAGCGTGAGGCCCGCCCTTCGGCTTGCGCCCGTAGCCGATACCCAAGGGTTCGCGGCATCGGTCGACCCGAGGACCGGAGAGAGGATCTGGACAGCTCCAAAAGGTCCCGCGCGGTTTGTGGGCGCGCCGTTTCCGCCCCGCACGCTTTCCTATGTGCGCATTTTCCTGCGAGGAAGCCCTGACCTTGGCGCCGATGCCCTCCGCATCGAGCCCGGCGACGGCGCTGGGGCGTCCAAGCCCCTGGACGAGCTGCGCTGGGCCTACCGGGACCTCCCCGTGCCCGGGGGCGCCCCGGCCCACATCGTGGTCGATCTCGCCCCCGGCAACCATTGGATCGAGTTCACCGAACCCGTGGAGATCGGCGGGTTGTCCCGGGCCAACCACTGGCTCCTGCAGCGCTCGGCTGCGCTGGCCTCTATTGGAGGGATCCTCTTTGGGATGGCCCTGACGGCCCTCCTCGTGCGCGATTGCCGCAGCCGCAAAGTGTGATCCAGAATCCACGGGATTCGCATCGCCCCATGGCTGAACCCTCACCGCTCTCCCGTGCCGAGAATCTCGCCGATGCCGGTCATGCCTTCGCGGCCCTGAGGAAATGGACCGAGGCTATCGCGGCCTTCGAGCGGGCTCTCACGCTTGATCCTCAGCTTGGCCTCGCCTGCGGTGCGCTGGCCTACTGCTACGAGAAGAGCGAGCGCTTCACGGATGCCATCGACGCCTACACCCGGGCGGCCTCGCTTCTTCCCGACTCCCTCGCGCTTGCCTTCAACCTGGGCAACGTGCTGCGCACGGAGGGGCGGCTCACGGAGGCCGAGACCGCCTACCGGAGGGCGCTCGCCCTCGACCCGTCGCACGTGCTCACCTGGAACAATCTTGGCCTCTCGCTCCATGCGCAGGGCCGCCACGACGAAGCGATTGCCTGCTACGCCCGCGCGCTCGAAATCCGGCCCGAGTACGCGGACGCGATCAACAATCTGGGGAGCGCCTACGTGGCAAAGAACGAGATTCCCACGGCGATTGAGGCCTACAGGGCGGCCCTCCTCCTCGATCCCTCCCAGAAGCGGATCCGTTTCAACGAGGGGGTCGCCCGACTCCTTGCGGGCGAATGGGAGGCCGGATGGAAGGGTTTCGAGCACCGCGAGTTCCCGCCGTTCCTAAAGGCCCTCCGCGGGGAGCCGTGGGACGGCACCGCGCCCCTGGAGGGAAAATCGGTCCTTATCTCGTTCGAGCAGGGCTACGGCGACACGATTCACTTTGTCCGCTACGCCGAGATGGTCGCGCAGCGCGGGGCGCGGGTTCACCTGGTGGTGCAGCCGAGTTTAAAGAGGCTCCTTTCATCCGTCGCGGGCGTGACCTCGGTCGTCGCAGCCGGGGAACCGCTCCCGCCCTACGATATGCACTGCTCGATGATGAGCCTGCCCCGGGCGCTCGGCACTTCGCTTAAATCCGTGCCCCAAAAGACGCCCTACCTCGCCGCTCCGGATGAGGTTCTGGCGGCGTGGGGCAAACGGGTGCGCGGGCCGGGCCCCCGGATAGGCCTCGCCTGGTCCGGCAATCCCAAGCACCACCTTGACCGCTGGCGCTCGATCCCGGTCCACCGCCTCATCGCAGCGTTCGAGGGGCTCCCCGTGCGCCTCTTTAGCCTCCAGAAGGAGGTCCGGCCAGCGGACGCCGATGCGCTCAGCTCGACCCAGGCCGTGGAGTATTTTGGCAGTGACATCGAGGACTTTGCGGACACGGCGGCGCTCATCTCACAGCTCGATCTCGTGGTTTCGGTCGACACCTCCGTGGCCCATCTTGCCGGCGCCCTGGCAAAACCGGTTTGGATCCTCCTTCCGTTTGCGCCGGACTTCAGGTGGATGCTGAACCGCACCGATAGCCCCTGGTATCCCAGCGCCCGGCTCATGAGGCAGCCCAAGCCCAGGGATTGGACGCCGATCCTCGAATCGCTTCGCGAGGCCGTTCGCGAGTGGCTTGAGTCAAGGGCTTAAGGGGTTCCTCCGGCAGGGTGTTTCGCACATCTAGCTTGATAGCAAGGAGACCCGATACACACCCGCTGCATAATGGCGGTGGAGGTTGGATTCGAACTCGCGGTGTCGCACGAAAGGAGATCAACCGTCCACCGGTGTTGCTTGGCTGTTGACACCCTCTCTACGTGTTCGTTGTGGGACCAACAATCTTCCAGACTATAATGTTCTCGTGCCTTCTACACGAACGAAGGCCGAAGCACGCACCTCAGGACGCAACGCCACGAGTACCCTACCTACCCAGGGAATCCCAAGGCAGCCAATCCCTCGTCCAAAATTGAGCCGCGTTCCGACGCTATGATCGTCAACTAGGATGCAAGCGACGATCACGGGACCTCGTAGACTTCAGCCAATGCTACGCCCGTCGAGTTGTTCGCTCCCGCAACCTGAATCGTGTACGCGCCCGGCTGGAGCGTAACTATCTGGGCGCTGTCGGCGCTTCCCTGTGTCAGGGCAAATGCGCCAAAGGAGGCTCCGACGCTCGCTATCTGGGAGGGATTTGCCGCGGTACCCCATCCCGTATTGGAGGCGATCACGCTGTTTGTACTGTTGATGACGCTCAGACTCGGCTGCGCCAGAACTCCATTCACGCCGTACGCCGTCAGTGCGGGTCCATCGGCCCTTACTAGAAGCGTCTCGGAGCCGGTGCCCCCGATCACAAAGCCAGGAATCAGGATGTTTCCCCCTGTACCTACCTGTGCACGGGTCGAGATGTTGACTAGGCGTGTGCCGCTAGCAGAAACCTCGTATACTTCGGCCAGCGCAATTCCCGTCGTGTTACCGACGCCTGATACCTGCACGGTGTACGCACCCGGAGGCAGGCTCAGTTCGACGGCGCAGTCTGCACTTCCTTCAGCAAAGGGAAACGCTCCAACCTGTGCCGCTACGTTCGCGATCTGCGAGGGGTTAGCATTGGTACCCCAGCCGGTGTTGCTCGTGACGATTGCACCTGAATTGTCAGTGATAGTAAGGCTGGGCCTTGTCAGGAAGCCCGTCACGCCAAAAGCTGAAAGGCTTGGCCCATCGGCCCTGATAAGGAGCGTCTCCAAACCGCTCCCGCTCACCACAAATCCAGGGATCAGGATATTGCCCCCCGTTCCCACCTGTGCCCGGGTCGAAATGTTGATCAGCCGGACCGTCGGTGTGACGGAAAGGGTCGCCGTTTCGCTCGTCAGAAAACCGGTCGAATCCGAGATGACGAGGGTGTAATTTCCCGCGTAAAGTCCGCTGACATTTTGGAGCGTCAAGGTCGCATTCGTAGCTCCCGGAACGGCGATTCCATTAAGGTACCATTGGAAGCTGGAACCTGCCGAAGCCGAGCCAGCCAGTGCAAGACTGACCGTCGATCCTGCAATCGCAGTTTGTGCCGCTGGGCCAATCGTGGGACCAGCCAACGGAGTCCCCAGCCGAATGCAGTTGGTTCCAGTATCAACGATATGCAAATTGCCCAGGGAATCGATCACGATGCCTGTGGGACCGCAGAAATGCGCCGCACTTCCGATCCCATCCAGGTGGCCTTTGAAGCCAGGAACACCTCCCAGCGTCATCACGGTGCCATCGGACGACATCTTTCGGACCACGTCGCAGTCCTCTTCCGTGATATACAAGCTGCCAGCAGCATCGACCGCGATGCCTTTTGCGGCGAGGAACTGCGAAGCACTGCCTTTCCCATCCACTGCGCCACCCGTTTGAGACAACCCCGACAATGTCGTGACGACACCCGCAGCGGAAATTTTCCTAATCACAGCATGCATCGGCAGGAAATCCGTCACATAGATGTTGCCAGTCGAATCGACCGTTAGGCCCTGCGGCAGGTAGAACTGCGCCGTTGACACCGGTCCGTCCTGTTCGCCTTGGTGCCCGAAGCCCGCTATTGTGGTTACGACGCCGCTAGGCGTAACCTTCCGAATCGCGGAATTGAACGTGTCGGCTGCATATAGATTCCCGCTCGAATCGATTGCGAGGCCCCATACTTGCGCAAACCTGGCTGCGCTCCCCGTCCCGTCAGTCAACCCCACAACGCCTGCTGTGCCGGCAAAAGTGGTCACCGCCCCTGCCGGAGTGATCTTGCGTATGGTGCCATTCAGCGCGTCCGCGACATAGATGTTTCCGCTCGCATCCACGGCGATACCCGCAGGATTGTCGAAGCTCGCGGAACCTCCAATCCCATCGGCATGTCCCGAGACTCCCGCAGTACCCGCAATGGTCGAGACCTGCCCGTCAGGGGTGATCTTACGGACCGTATTATTTGCCGAATCCGTTACGTACAAATTTCCCCCACTGTCGGCAGCGATTCCAAACGGTTGGCTGAAGATAGCCGATTCGCCGGATCCATCAGCACTTCCGGATACATCGGGCTTTCCCACCATGGTTGTGAAATCGAAAATAGGAGCATAGGCAGGCCCGTTCAGGGTTAGTGTTCCCGCGCCAAGGGTGCTTGACCCACTGCCATTCGTGACAACCACGCCATAATCTCCAGTGTCTGCAGCCCCAACCACAGGGATCGTGTAGCTCATGCCGGTGGCTCCAGGAATATTGATACCGTTCAACTGCCATTGGAACGATGCCGCACCTCCTCCAGGCGCCTCACCGACATTCATGGTGACCGCACTTCCCGCGGTGACGTCAGATGGTGCGGCGGTCGTGATCCCAAAGGTTTCGGTGGTCAGAGTGGCGGCCGTACTCGTAACCGATGTTCCAGAAGCGTTGCTAACGACCACGGTATATTTGCCAGCCTCGCTTGATTGCGCATTTGAAACGACAAGTGTTGATTGGTTCGATCCCGAAACCCCATTTCCATCGGTAAGATTGGACCCATTCAGCTGCCATTGGTAACTTGGAAGCGGAACTCCAAACGCCACCACGGTAAACGTGGCTGTTGACCCGATCAGCCCGGCTTGGCTCGTCGGCTGTGTCACGATCGAAGGCGCGAAGGGCGTTCCACCCAATGCCGACACCAGGTTGCCGACATTCGGCCGTCCAACACCGGTGCAAAGGTCATAACCGGGGCCAGCCGAGTAGGCTCCGTTGGATCCGCTAACGATATCCAGAAAGGCCCCAGTCCCGGCAAGTTGATAGGCACTGACATTAAAAAGGCCAATGGCGCTAAGCTTGCTCGCGGACCGGGCTTGATTGATTAGAGCACCTACGGCAGCCCAAACGGGGGTCGCCAAACTGGTCCCTCCCGTTCCTGTATTCGCACCGTTCAGGAAAACGAATCCATCAAGCTCACCAGACTCGTTAGATACGGACTTGTTCCCGCCCGTGGGGATAAACCCTATTGAAACACCCGACACGTCCGGCACGCACCGTTGAGACTGGCCGGAAAGAACCGTACCGGCCGCCTGCCATGACGGCTTCGCAAACACCGTGCTCACTCCGCCTCCGCTCGCAGAACTACCGATCGAAATAGAGTCCCAAGCCACTTCACCCGTCTCGTTCCAGTTTGAGTCGAATTGGATAGTAGTGCCTCCCACGCCAGTTACGCTCGGGTCGCTCGCCGGATAATTGACAGTCAGCGGAGCAACAGGCGAATAGCCATTGCCGCCTCCACCAAAAAAGATGGGCTCGTTTGAGCCCGAATCTCCACTGGCCGCAAAAACTGAGACGCCGGCTGCCGCGAGCTGCGCAAACGTTTGCGAATATCCCTGAATGACACCCGGAGCATATCCGGCTTCAGCGCCGCCAAAGCTTATCGATACTACAGTCATCGAAGGATACGTCGGCAGGTCATTTAGAATTTGAGAATAACAGCTCTCCTCCTGAGCCGAGAGATAAAGCCGAATAGTCGCTCCCGGGGCCAAGGCGGAAGCCCATTCCACGTCCAGCGCCGCCTCGAGGATCACATCCGGATTTGGGCTAGCAGGCGGGCCACCGTTTACATTTACCGTCACGACGTTAGCAATCGATTGCGAGGCTCCAACCGCGTTCCAAAACCCGGTGAGATCACTGGGCGCCACGTTCGCTTCTCCAATTATCGCAATGATCTGTCCCTCTCCGGTGAAGGATTTCGGGAAATTATACGCTGCTGCAACATCACCCGGCAGAAAAACGCCTCCTGGAACTGTAGTATTCTTGGGCGACATCGTCACCTTACTTTGCGGCATCCGATATGCCGCCGGGTGCGAATGAATATGCGGCTGCAGCCCGTTTATGCTAAGCACCACTGGCGCCAAGTCAGCGGGAAGTTGGGGCGGAGTGACCGCTGAGCTATATTCTCCGTCGGTTGTGGCAACCCTCGAATATTGCACCCTAAAAACTTGCGCCGCCTGAGCAACGCTGCCCATGGCAAAGACTTTGGTATGATTCGTATCGACTTGGGTAAGCGAAAATCCCTGCCCTTGCAGCCATTCCCTGACACGATCAAAATCCTCGCGCAAAGGAAGATACTTTTCTTCCATCTCGGCCTGCGAAATCCGCTCACCCGATGCTATTCTAAACTCTAGCTCGGCAAAGTTGCGCATTCGCAGCGACACTGAAAAAGGCAGCGCAGCCGCGAGTTCCGAAGCAGTAAGATCATTTCTAACGATCCTAACACCGAGCGCTGCTGCAGCGCTCGGATCCTGAGAAGGAATCTCTCGTATGCAGTCGTGCATCACTACCAGAGATTCGCTTCCAACTTCTGCCCTGCTCAGCAATGGAGAAGCAACAAAATATAAAAATGAGAGCCATCGACGACATCTCCCGGTACTCCAGGAGATGCATAGTCTCATGCCACCATTCCACTTTCCTGAGTATTGAAGTCAAGGTTGTGCTTAGTCGCTAATATATTGGTTATGTAAATGACGTCAAAAGGTTGGCGGTGCAGGCCGACGGCCCAAGTAGATTGGGAACTCGCATATTCCCGATTCACCCGCAGCGGATCTCCTTGATTGGGGCAACGGCAGAGTACGGCGCCGAAAACGGCGCGCTGGTAATCAGCTCCGTCGCTGTGGCTCGAGGGATCCATTCGAGCGATCTCTCGATTTCTTGCCCTGATCTATTCAGACAACGCACCATTTCTTCCGAAACGGAGGGTAGGCCTGGTGCCGCGGTGCAACGTTACTCTGATTACGTTGCACCCAGGGGTCCCTTCACGGACCTGGCAGTGTGGTATTCCACACAAACCGGCAGGCTGCGGTGAACCGGCTGTATAAAGTTCACTCGTCAGGTTATCGTCCGACTGAAGGTTACGCCGTGGTGCGCAAGACGAGGCCGCAAAAGACCGATGTTACGGCCGTTGCGGAGCAAACGGAATGCCCCTCAGCGAACATCATAGACCTCCACCAACGCCACGCCCGTATCTCCACTCGCGCCGGCGACCTCGGCTGTGTAAGCACCCGGAGGTAAGGCCAAAAGAATAGCAGAATCGGGCGTGGCAGAGGCCCCCCACGAAAAGGCGCCCACGGAGGCAGAAGCAGCAGCGATGAAAGTGTTCCCTGCCCAGCCGGTGTTCTTCCCGATAAGCGTACTGGTGCCGTCGCTGTTGCTACGGTAGAGCGAAAGTTGCGGATCCGGCAGAACGCCAGGTACCCCGAACGGCGAGAGCGCCGGCCCTGATGCGCGAATCAGGACGGCCTTGGGGCTTGTCCCCGATATGACAAAACCTGCGATAAGAATATTGTTTCCGGTACCCACCATCACCCGAGCTGAGAGATTGACTAGGCGGGGTGAGGATGAAGTTAACGTGCCCTGGGCGGTCGCATCGTATACCTCGGCTAAAGCAACTCCCGTGTCCCCACTGGACCCGGCAATTTGTGCCGTATAGGCTCCAATGAGAAGTGTTTGAATCAAAGCGGAATCATTGCTTGCCGACGAAGTCCAAGCGAATGCTCCCACCGCAGCAGCGGTCGACACCACTTGGGTACTACCTTTCCAAGCACTATTGGAAGCGATGACTCCTCCCGTGCCGCTAAGAGTTAGTTGCGGATCAGGGAGCACTCCACTAACGCCAAAGCCCACTAAAGCGGGTCCGGAGGCACGAACCAGCACAGGTTCAGTACTAGATGTGCTTGGAGTCGAGACGGCAAATCCGACAATGAGTTGATTTGCTCCCGTTCCAACCTGGGCACGGCACGACAAGTTAACGAGTCGGCTTGGGTGAGTCGATGCCACAAGGGGCGTCGGGCTCGCTCCCTTGCGAATGGCGCGAACCCGGAGATTCTCCCCGTCAACGAAGAATATATCCCCTTCGGCATTGATCGCTATACCGGACGAACTGACCCCTGCATAGAGAGTTGCTTGAGATGCAGGGCCTCCATCCCCTGAGAACCCCTGGACACCACTGCCCGCAAGAACAGATGCATTTCCACTAGGATCAAAGCGCATCAGCCTTTTTTCCCCTATAATCGCATAAAGGTTATCGGCTCCGTCGAAGGTCATTTTAGTCACGTATCCCTCAACGATCGAGGCGAAGGTCGAAATTATGCCATTCTGGTCAACCCTCCGGATAATTCCGGGGCCGTTCCCACTTGCTATATAAAGATTACCCCTCGAATCGAATGCGATTCCGCGCGGATTGTTAAGTAGTGCCTGAGACGCCGGGCCTCCGTCGCCCGAATCGACGTTAAAAACAGGGTCACTAAATCCTGAGGGTATCGACGGCCCGCTCCCGGCTACAGTAGTTATTATCCCTGTTAAGGCATCGATACGTCGAACACGATTGTTGCCGGAATCTGCGACATATAGATTCCCATCACCATCAAAGGCAATGTCCCACGGCCCATTCAACTGCGCGCCAATAGCTGGTCCACCGTCTCCCGCGAATCCGGAACCGGTAAAGGATCCGGCCTCAACATTCAAGTATCCCTCGAGATCGATACGACAAACTCCGGGCTGGGACGTAATATAGATTTGGCCCAATGCATCCGAAGTCACCGCAGTAGGACCCACCTGTGCATTAATAGCTGGCAAGGGGAAATCCTGAGGCGAGAGATAGCTGGTGCCGTATCCAGCAATTGTGGAGATGTTCCCTGATCCGCTAATCCTGCGAAGAAGGTTGCTGTAATCGTCGGCTAAAAGGATGTCGCCATTAGGCAAACTCGAGAGGCCCCCGTCGCTGTCGCTCAATACGGCCGCAATAGCGGGTCCGATCTCGCCAATCGGATGCACTCCTACGCCGGCCACTGTCTCGATTAGTCCCGTAGTAACATTGAGCCGTCTAATTGAGAGAGGAGCGTTGGTCGAAAACACGATGTTACCGGCAGAATCAACGGCGAGGTTTCGCACTACATCTCCCAATGCCGCATTCGCGATGGGTGTGCCATCGGCACTCGATCCAATGCCTCCTCCATACATGGCGAGCAGCTTTCCACTTGCGTCCAATTCCACAATGAAGGGATTGCTTCCTGGGTTGAATGAATAAAAAACGTCACCATTGGAATCACATGTCACAGCAAATAGATTGGTAAGCTGGAAGTTTGCTAGCCCCGTGGGAGACCGAGATGCGAACGTGGTGATTATCTGCGTTTTGGCGTCGACTCGCCGGATTCGTTGATTTTGCGTATCGGCGATGAAGAGATTCCCGCTCGAGTCGAGCGCGATCGAGCCGAGGTCATTCGAACCAAAATTGAACTGAGCCTGGGTAGCGGGTCCCCCGTCTCCGCTAAACCCAAGTGTATCGTTGCCCGCTACGGTGGTAATGATTCCATCGGGCGTGATTTTCCTTACCGTCGCGCCTCCAGTTGAGTTGTTGTAGTCGACAAAAAAGATCGTCCCATTTCCGTCGCCCGTAATTTTCGTTACATCTCCAACCAACGCATTCACCGCCGGGCCGCCGTCCCCGGAATAGCCCGGATACCCATTCCCGGCTATGACTTTCGCGATACCGGTGTTCGAATCAACGCTCCACACGCGCTGCGCTTGATCTGCGATATAGACTCTACCGTTCTTGTCAGTTGTGACACCCCGCGGGCCTCCAATAAAAGCGTTGACGGCAGGTCCGCCATTACCGGCATTGGGATTATTAGTTGGACTCGTACCGGCAAAAGGCTCCCGAATCCCATTGGAACGAACCACCGAAACCCAGCCAAACGTAGGCTCCGCGAGATATGTGTTCCCGTTTTTATCGAAAGCTATGCCATCTCCCGCTGACACCGCTGATTGTACCGCAGGGCGGTGAAACCCCGCAAATTGCCCGATCCCCGCAACAGTTGTGATGTAGCCCTGAGGAAGACTGCTCAGTGTTGGCGGAACAAAGAGAAACTCGCCGTAGGCATTCCCCGACGGGGTGGAAATTTCTACCGAGGCAATACCGTTATCGTGCGACGAGGTTGTAAAGGTCGCCTGAGTCGCGGACAGACTGCTTGGGGTCGTGGCCACACCGTCCAAAAGGAGGGTCCCACCCTGGAAATTAGTACCCGTGATCGTGACCACTGTGCCACCCGCAATCGGTCCCTGTGCGGGGGCAACTGAAGTGATGGTCGGAACTTGGCCCCTCAATAATTGGCTCCCAATCAGAAAGCAGAGTGAAATCGAAGAAATCCGGGCCATCGATCGGAAAACTCGATTGTTCAAGCGTGGTAGCACCTGTGCCCCGAAATGGGCTTAGCGCCCATGGGCACGAGTGTCCTTCTCAATTATTACCAAAAGCTCCTTGGAAATATCTCATCTTTGGGTGCCGCACCTTTGGTAATACGAACTTTATATTGACGTCCAACGTGGTTGGTAGGGCAAGGGAAATGTCTCGAATCCGATAGCCTGCCCATAAGTGCGCGTCGTCCGGCCATACCCAAAAATGGCCCTCCCCCACCCCAGTGTGTCGTTTTGCACCTTTTGCCACACTCGCCGGGGCCACGGGGTCCACGCAGGAGTCCCCAAACAATGCAAAGCCGCCACGCACCGCTCCCGAGAATTTGGGGCGTGGGCGCTGGGCCCGAAACCTTAGCCCAGAACCTTGG
>Ga0302189_10003416_pt1 | contig 12198 bp, 15 predicted proteins | sample II_Bog_E2_2_FD_194551 | JGI IMG/M metagenome (GOLD analysis project Ga0302189, IMG submission 194551) | Peat permafrost microbial communities from Stordalen Mire near Abisko, Sweden - II_Bog_E2_2 | ecosystem: Environmental > Terrestrial > Soil > Wetlands > Peat | place: Sweden: Abisko...
CGGCGGAAAGACCGCAAGGGGGCATACATAGGGGCGTGGATGGACAGGCCGGAGCCGCAAGACCCAAGACGAATCAGCTTGGATCGTGTAAGCTGGATGTATGCCGACGATCGGCCGCATAGGCTCACTTGACGTGATGATCTTCCGCAATGACCACAACCCGCCCCATTTCCATGTGGTCGGGGCGGACTTCTCCGCCAAAGTCACGATTGCCGACTTCGCGCTTTTGTCCAGCAAAGGCCAGATCCGGCGGCGGGATATTCGCGACATCGCGGCATGGGGATAACAGCACCAGGATATGCTATATCTGAACTGGCAGCTTGCCCGTGACGGCAAGCCACCGCAGAAGATCACGGACTGACCATGCTGTATGAGATCGCAGACGCCGTCGCTCACCCTGACCACACCGTCACCATCACATGGTCGGACGGGGCACGGGGCGTTGTCGATTTCGCGCCGTTCATTGCGCGTGGCGCGCTTTTCGCTGCCCTTCAGGAACCGAACGACTTCGTGCGCGAGATGAGCATCCTGCGCGGCGGTCTCGGCTTGACCTGGCCGAACGAGGTCGATTTCTCCGCCGATGGTCTGCGGCATGACGCGTTCCCAGCCGAACCGATTGGCGAATATGACGAACCGGCCGGCGCAACGGCAGGCACACAGCCCCCGGTTCGGCAGCCCGTCGCGCCGTAACAGGCACGCCAGGATGATCGCGCAACACCCCAAGGCGCTTTGAAAGGGCTCGGTTCGCGCCGTCCGGGGCAACCTCAGCCGTATCTCCGGCACAATGCGCTGCGTGCGCCACTGGCCGTGCCGTGATGAACCGGCTGGAACGCGCGGCTTGAACGAGATTTGCTCGCCCCGTCGTCCTCGCGCCGAGACACCGCCCGGCCTGGTCCCGGCGGGGACTCCGCTCCACATCGCCCTGGCTCCAGGCATGCTCGACCGGAAGCAAACGATTGTCCGTGAGCCGGGCCAAAGCGACGGGCACTACCCGTCACGTTGCGGCCTGCCCGCTGCGTTGCTCGATGACGCCCGCGAGGCTTCGGCCTGAACCCGGACCGGCCGCGAAACCGGCTCAGTGCACCGCCGGACGGGCGCCCTCCGGACTGGCCAGCCAGCGCGCGAAACCGGCGAATTCGTCGGCCAGCGCCGCCGCTTCCGCCGCCGGAATATCCACCCGCAGCACCGCGATCGCCTGCTCGCGCTTGCCCGCCGCGACCAGCGCCAAAGCCAGGTCATGGCGGGCCCGCCGCGGCGCGGCCGGATCCTGCTCTGCGCCCGTCAGCGCCGCAGCCGCGTCATCGGCTCGGCCGGCCATCAGCAACGACAACGCGAGGTTGCTGCGGACCCGCCAGTCGCGGGGCGCCAGGCGCAGCGCCGCGTCGTAGTGCGTCTGCGCCTGCGTGTGGTGGCGCTCCAGGTCCTCGGTCACCCCCAGGCCATTGAGCGCGTCGATGTTGCCGGGATCGGCGTCCAGGATGCGGCCATAGGCGCGGGTGGCGGCCGGCACGTCGCCCGCCTCCAGCGCAATGCGCCCCTGTGCCAGCAGACGGTCCGGTTCGCCACCGCCCAGGGCCACCGCGCGGTCGAGTGCGGCCAGCGCCTCCGGGTACAGCTTGACCCGTTCGGCGGCGAGGCCATAGCGCTGCTGCAGGGCGGCATCGTCCGGCGCGCGCCGCGCCGCTTCGCGCAAGCTGTCCAGGGTCGCGACGTCGTTGCTGTCCTCCCCCATGGCTTCGAGCAGGCTGCGCTGGGCGGCCGGGGACAACGCAGCCGGCCGGTCGTGGGCTGCGCAGGCGGTCAGCACCAGCATGACGGCAAGCGCCAGACATCGTGGCAGCATCGATATGCTCGTCATCCGTTTGCTATTGTGCAGATTGTCCGCGCCCATCCTGGGCCGGCAAACCTAGGCAATGGCCGCGAGTCGCGTCAATCGCCGGCTGGTTCAGGGCCGGGCGCCGCCTTATTTCAACTGCGCGACGGTATAGCTCATTGTGAAGCTCGAGCCGATGAAGGGCTTCATGATCGCGGCGAAGGCCGGCAACTGGTACTGGTACGTAACGGTGACCACGGCCCCGGTCTGTCCGGCGGCAATCACCGCCTTCAGGGCCGTCGTCTGGGCGGCGGAGAGCGAGAGACCGGCCGGATAGGCGTATTCGACAGTCAGAGTCGAGCCGCTCATCATGACCTGGGCCATGCTCAACGTCAGGTTCGCCGTCGTGAGCTGCGGCGCGATATTGCCCAAAGCCGCCGCCGTGCCGTACAGGTTCAGTTCGGTCAGGCACACGCCTGACGAGGTGTCGGAACAATCGGCGTAGCTGATGGCATACTGCATGGCGAGACGATTGACCGCCGCGGTGGCCCGCAGAACCGAACCGATGCCGTAGATCCCCCCCGCCAGAAGCGCCAGGATCGGCGCAATCAACGCGAATTCGATGGCGACCGAAGCGCGGCGGTTCCCGGCCAGCGTGCGCATCGTCAGTATGGCGGACGGCGGACGATGGAGGTTGCCAGGACCGCGAGCGACGTGGTGCCGGGCAGGAACGGCAATGTCGTCTGCGCCCGCACCACCAGGACGCTGCCGCTGCCGCCCCAGTCGTCGGTGCCGTCGGCCACCGCGACCGCACCGGCCGACAGGGTCGTGAGCTGGCGCACGTCCACCGCCACGCTCGACACGCCGAGGATCGCGCCGCCATTGGAGATGATCATGGTCTTGAGCGCGGCGGCGGTCGGCGGCGCAAAGGCACTACCGGCCACCATATTGCTGCGCAGCGTTTCGGCCGTGGCCAGCACGCCCGTGTCGAGCGAGGACTGCAGCGTGAAATAGACCCCGACCTCGATGATGAGCAGCAGCAGGGTGATGAAGGGCGGCAGGACGAAGGCCGCCTCGATCGCGGCGATGCCGCGCCGGTTGCGCCACGGGAAAAGCCGGCGTCGTGATGTCGCGCGTGCGCCCATGCCGGATGTCTCTTGCTAGTACTGATCGGCGATGATCGAAAAGCCGGTATAGCTGATCGTCGAGCCGGGCTGCGGATTGGGCACCGGGATGGTGATCGGGTTCGCCGGCGCACCGCTCATCCACGGGCTGCCGTACGCGGTGATGTAGATGTTGTCGATCTGCGCACCGAAGCCGTTGTAGGTGCCAAGGATCGAGAACACCAGCCAGTAAAGCGCCGGCTTCTGGATATAGACATACGCCGTGCGGAACTGGGACGTGGCCGCGTAGCCGCAGATGTCCAGCAGCGGGCTGGTCGTCGACTGGGTGAAGCTGGTCAGGCTGATGCTGTTGGGCGGGACGGTTGGCGAGGCGGTGACCGATCCGTCCGGGTTGGTATAGGTGACGGTCGCGCCAAGCGTGGTGGTGAAGTTCGGCTCGCTGGCCATCTGGGCATGGGCCATGAACAGACCGACGGTGCCGGTGGCCCAGGACAAGGTTCCATGGTTGGCGCCATCGACCCGGTCCATGGCGGTGCCGCTGCCGCCCAGCAACGTGGCAATGCCGGCATCCGACGGGGTTGCGCCGCAATAGACCTTGCTCAGGCCGGTGAACGTGACTTCCGTCACGTAGTGGTAGCTGATCAGGTAATAGCCGGGATCCAGCAGGAACGGCCGGGCGATCCCCACGTCGTATCCGGTGCTGTCGTGCCAGCCGATTTCGACGCATTGATTGTTTTTCGGACAGCCGGACGTCCAGTAAGGGATCTGGTTGACCGGCGCCATGCTCCAGCCCGTGCCGGTCAGGCCCCAGTACGACGATGCCCCGACGCTCAGGCCGATATTGCCGTTGGTGTTGTAATAGGTGCCGGCATAGACCGGACTCTCGAACGTCTCCTTGAACAGAACGACGTCGGTGCCGCCGTTGCTGGACGCCAGCCACGATGTCGGGAAATCGTCGCCCGCCGAACCGGTGCAGGTGCCCGGACACAGCCGGATGTCGTCGATCTGCCCGCCAAAGCTGTCGCTTGCACCGTCGGCGGCGAAGCTGAGCCAGTAATAGCCGGCGGTGGTCACGTTGATCGGCACGCTGCGCTCGATCCACTCGTTCGAATAGACGCATTCGTCGATCAGGTTCGATCCGCCGAGTGTCTGGGTGGTGTCGAGCGTGGTATGCGTTGGCGGCGAGCCTGTGGTGTTCTGATCCAGATAGACATTGACCTGGTTGGTGCGCGCGCCGAGCCCGCCGGCATAGCTCGTGTCGTTCGCCCAGGATGTATCGGAGGCGGCCGTTCCGCAGATATACGCCGTGCCGTAGTCCGTGTTGGCGATGCGCCCGGAATAGTAATACCGCAATTCATAAGAACCCACCGCCATATAGACCTTCGTCGAGATCGATGAATTGCCGGCGGTGTTCGACCCGTTGTCGCAGTCGAGCTCGGCGCTGTGCGTACCTTGGGGAACCGAGCTGACCGTCTTGCCGACGTAATCGATCTCGAGGCAGTACCCCATGATGATCCATTCGCTGCCGTTGGAACCAACATAGCCCGCACTGGTCGGTGCGGTGTTGACCTTGGGAAAGACGAACGCGCCGTCCGACCACGGCTTGGCCGTGCCGTTCGGCAGGTACCATGTGATGGTGGAACCGTAATAAGCATTTTCAAATCCGTCGTTGACCAGCAGCGCCGTGGCGTCGGCCGTGGGTTGCTGCGGCGTGCTCGCCAGGACGGCAAAGCACTGCACCGATGTGCTGACCGGCAAGCTCGAAACCCCGACGACGTGCATGACCGAGGTCGGAACGCTCGCGGCGAGCGTCACCTTGCCCGCACCGCCCTGCGTGTAGGTGAAGGGTGTGCTGGTGGTCTGCGTCCAGGTGACATTCTGGTCGGCCAGGGCCACGGCGTAGTAGCTGTTGACGCTGGTGGTGTAGGACGACACCCCACCGCCGCTGAACGCCAGCATCACCACAGTGGGCCGGTTGGCATATTGGCAGGTCAGCGCCGCGACCGCCGAAAGCTGCTGGCGCGCCGTGTAAGCGCGGGCCAGGTCGATGCCGGTCCCGACGGCCAGGACCATCGCCGTGACCGACAGGGCAAAGACGATGGCAACCACGCCGCGCCGGTCACGGGCGAAGCCTTGCGTGAACAGCCGCCCGATGATCCGGCGCCGGCGTTCGGGCTGGCGGTTCGTGAGCATTGTCCTCTCATGGCCTGCCCACTGCGATGGACGGTTGTTGTTCCGGGGCAAAGCCGTGACTTAAGGTTGTACGTATTTAAAATAATACTATCACAGATTGGAAACTGCGGGCAAGTCAAACCCGCCCCCGGCCGGCCGCGTCGCCCGGCTCAACCGGCGATCGGGAAGCAGGCGGACGCACTCAGGCTCGACGGCAACGACACGAACACGATCGTGTGCGTGTAGGACAGTGTCACCGACACGACACTCACGGCCGTGCCGCCGCACGCCGCCTGCGCCGTCGCGCCGGTCTGGACCGTGACATTGCCGGTCGTGACGCTGCCCAACCCGCGAAGCTGGGCGATGCTGGCGGCATAGCTCTGGGTGGCGGTCACGGACGTCGCCACGTTCTGGCATGACGCCGCGTTGATCGCCGCGCAGCGGGCGGCATCGATCGCGGTCGCTTCAAGGGCTTGCCATGTCCAGAGCAGCAGGCCGCCCTGCAGGACACCCAGGACGAGCATCAGCATCGGCGTTGCCGTCATCGCGAACTCGACCGTGGTTGTGCCCGCGGTGCGCCAGCGCGGCCGGCCGGACGGGCGCGGCGTCACTGCAACCGCACCGTGACATTGCGGGTGAACGGATTGGGGAAGAAGGCCTGATCGGGCGGGAATTTCGCCGTGTAGGTGATCGTGGCGGCGATCGAAACGAACTTGCCGGCGGTCGATCCCGACCCGTCGACGCAGGTAGCGCCGCAGGTCATCGCCCCGCTATAGGTGGGCGTCGCGCCATGGACGCAGTAGCAGCTCGCGGCAACCAGGCCGTTGTTGTACTTGACCGTTACCGCGGTGAGACTGACCGCGGACACCGCATTGACGAAGTTCTTGACGTCGGTGGTCAAGGTCGAGCCGGACACGGACTGGCCCTGGGTAAAGGCGTACAGCGCGCCGGCCGACACCGCCGCGGACAGTTGCAGTTGCTGATGATAAGCCAGGCTGAAATCGGCGACACCCACCAGCAGCGTGGTAAAGACCGGCGCCACCAGCGCCAGTTCCAGCGCCGCCACGCCTGCCTTGCCCCGTCTGATGCCTGCGTTCCGCACCGCCGCCTGCCTCCGTCGTTACTGGACGAGCGTGATCGTGGCGGCCGCGGCGGATCCGCCGAGACTGGCGCAACTGGTGGAAACGCCGTTGGCATCGTTGCTGAATGTCAGGCTGGCCGAGACCACCTGCAGACAGCCGCCGCCGCCGTTGAGATTGCCGCCGCCATTGATCGTCAGCGCCGCATTGGGGACATAGAACGCACCGACGACGACCGTGCTGGTGGCGCCGGCGGTGACCGCCGCGGCCGTGGTCGAACTGCTGGCCAGTGCGATCGTCGCGGCCGAACCGACGCTCGAACCGTCGATGGTCGTGGGCGCGCTCAGATTGACCGAACTGTAGCCCGCACCGAAGCAGAGCGCGCCGGACGCGGCGATCGACACGCCGGTGCCGGTAATGGCGCCGCCGGAGGCGCAGGCGCTGAACGCGCCATTGACCGTATAAGTCCCGGCGCCGAAGTTGACGTTGCCGCCCATGGCCACCGCGCCGTTGACGTCAAAATTGGTGAAGCCGCCGATCGTCAGGGTGCTGTTGGACTGGGTATAGATGGCATCGTCGTACGAGTAGGCGATACCGGTGATCTGAAAAACCGAGCTGCCGTTGAGCTGGCTGCCGATGGTCAGTTTGGCGCTGGGTCCGAGGGTGATGCCGCCGTCTGCGCCGGAAATGATGAAGCTGCCATTGCCGAAGGTGACGGTGGCGTTGCTGTTGACGTAAATGCCGGTCCCGCTGGTGGCACCGATCGTGTAGGTGCCGTCCGGGAACGTGGCGGTTTCTTGCGAAACCGTAATCCCACCGGCGACGTAGAACGTGCTGGTCGAGGCACCGCCGCCGTTGGTGAAGGTCAGCGTGCCCGCCGCGCAGTTCGAATTGTCGGTGATCCCGCCTTGAATATAATAGGTGGCCGGGCCGACGACCCTGAGCTTGGAGCAGCCGGTGAGCGTGATGCCGTTCCAGATCTCGAACACCACGGTGCCCGTCACCTTGATGCTGGCCACCGCGTTGCTGCCGCCGGCGCTGACGGTGATGCCGCCGATCTTGTAAGTTCCCGCAGCGAAATTGAGGGTCGTGTTGCTGCCGCCCAGCGACAGGCCGCCGCTGATATCGGTTTCCGCGCCACCGGTGAAGGTGATGGTGGTGCAGCCGGAAGCGGCCGTGATCGTATTGTGGGTCCCGGAGCCGACCGACAGCGTGTTGCTGCAGGTCGCATAGCTGCCGCCCGACGGGGCGCTTCCCACCGACGGGAAGGCCGGCGCGGTCAGCGCCGCGACGGTGGACATGCGGGAAAACACCCCGCTCGACCCGAACGGGTCCGATTGGGCGGAGGAGTTGGGAAACTGGCTGCCGGTGATCGTGCCGTTGCTCGCGCTGATCGAACCCACCGCATAAATCGACGCGGCGGAGATCGCGCCGCCGTTCGTCACGGAGACGGTGTAGTTCGAAGCCGCCTCGCAGCCGGTTGCCGTCAGTTTGCCGCCGCCGCTCGCGACGATGCCGGTCCCGCCGCCGCTCGATTTGGCCAAAGCGATGACGCAGGGTGTCGTGGTGTGGAGCTCGGCATAGGCCGTGGTGCTGACCGTGACGTTGGTGGCGCCGGCCTGCGCGATGATCCGGCCGAAGGGGCTCAGCGTGACCGGCAAGCTGACGACCACCTTGAGCGCCTTTTGGCCATCGCCGGAGGGCGAAGCGCCGATGGTCGCGCTGACCGTGGCGCCGCTGGCGCCATTGACCACGGCCATGCTGGACGCCGCGTTCTGCGCGGTGGTGAGGCTGTTGCCGCTCTGGCTGTAGGCGAAGGCCGCGGCCAGCGCGGACTGGTCGGCGACCCACTGGTTGGTGGACTGCGCCAGATAGAGGTTGGCGACATCCAGCGCCATGGCCGAGGCGGTGACCAGCATCAGCAGGCTCATGGCCGCCAGGATCGCGATCGTGCCGCTTCGGTCCGACCGCAGGCGCCGGACAGTCTGACGGATGCGGCGGCCTGTGTCATCCAGATCGGCCTTGTTCAATCGGCAACCTCGCACGTCCCGGCGGGAAGGGTTGCCGGCAGGATAGACCGGCAAAAGTAAAGAAAGGATGAAGCCGCCGGCGGGAACGGTGACGTTCCTGGTTCCTGCCGGGTCTGCCGGACAACGGCCTGCAAGCATGAAAGCGTGGCTGCCATGAGCGATCTGTACGGCACCGACGTCCTGCTGTGGTCGGAGCACCAGGCCGCGTTGCTGCGCCGCCGCGCCGCCGGCGGGCTGGTCAACGAGGCTGAGCTGGACTGGCCCAACATCGCCGAAGAAGTCGCCGACGTGGGACGCAACACCCTGCGGGCCTGCCGGTCGCAACTGCTCCAGGCGCTGCTGCACGACCTCGAGGCCGCGGCGTGGCCGTTGTCGCGGGACGTGCCGCACTGGCGTTCCGAGGCCAGGGTGGCACGCATCAACGCGGCGGATGCCTATGCGCCGTCCATGCGCCAGCGGATCGACGTGGCCGAGCTCTACGCCAAGGCGCTGCGCGCCCTGCCGGAGACGGTTGACGGCCAGCCGCCGCTGCCGGTGCCGGCGGTCTGCCCGGTCACGCTGGACGCGCTGCTGGCCGACGATTGAATCGCGGTAGGGACGCGCATTACTGCGCGCCCCCCGCACAGAACCGTACGAGCGGAATTCCCGCATACGGCTCCCACCTTGGGTGTTTGACGCGGAAGCGCTGAGCCGGCCATGGGTGTGATATCCGGGGCTTGGGCAGCCAGCGATCAGCCAGCCTGTCCATTTTCGCCCACGACGTCCTGTCCTTCTGGCTGCGCCGGCGCAGGGCGCGCCGCCAGAGGTCGACGACATGGTGGCGGAATGCCGAGAGGGCATGCACGTTGGTGGGTACGGCGTGATAGGCGAAGTAGCCTCGCACCACCGATCCCAGCCAGCGTCCCTGTTCAGCGATGTCCTGGTGCCAGCGGCGCCGGAGTTCTTCGGTGATTTCCAGAAGCTTCGCCATCGTCCGGTCGCGTCGCGTGTGGCGGGCAAGCAAGAAGCCGCCCCGCCGCGAGCGTGTGCAGATGTGGGTGAACCCAAGGAAGTTGAAGGTCTCCGGCTTGCCCTCACCGCGCGCCGCTCGCGCGGCGGCGGCCCGGCGGCCAAATTCTATCAGCCGGGTTTTGTCAGGGTGCAGTTCCAGGTCAAAATCCGCCATCCGGTTGCGCAGGTCCGCCAGAAACGCCTCGGCATCGGCCCGGTGCTGGAAGCCAACGACAGTGTCGTCGGCGTAACGCACCACGATCATGGCGCCCTGCGCATGGCGTCGCCGCCACTGCTCGGCCCATAGATCATGCACGTAATGAAGGTAGATGTTCGCCAGCAGCGGTGAGATGACGGCTCCCTGCGGAGTGCCCTTCGTCGCCGGTTGCCGGACCCCATCCTCCACCACGCCAGCCTTTAGCCAGTTGCGGATCAGGCGTAGTACGCGCCGGTCGCCGATCCGGTGTTCAACGAGTCGCATCATCCAGTCATGGCTGATGTTGTCGAAGAAACCTTTAATGTCGGCGTCCAGTATCCAGTTCACCGCCTGGCTCTCGATGCCGACCGCGAGCGCGTCCAACGCATCGTGCTGTCCCCGTCCGGGCCGAAACCCATAGGAGAAGCCGAGGAAGTCCGTCTCGTAGATCGCATTGAGCACCTCTACCACCGCACGCTGGACAACCTTGTCTTCCAGCGCCGCGATGCCGAGCGGCCGTTGCCGGCCGTCCGGTTTCGGGATGTAGACACGCCTTGATGGCTGTGCCCGGTAGGCGCCCCGGTGGATGCGGCTTTCGAGATCGATCAGACGATCCTCCAACCCCTCTCCGTAGGCTTCCCATGTCATCCCATCCACACCGGGTGCCGCTTCCCGCTTCAGCCAGTGGTAGGCCTGGCGCAGTAGCGTCGCGTCGATGTGGTGCAGCAGGGTGGTGAACCTTTCCCCTTTCCTCTCTTGTGCTGCTTGGCGTACGCGATCGATCCCCGATTGCGGGGTTGCCCGGTCCTGTGCCCGGCCCCCGTGTGAACCTGCCGCGTTCCCCTTGGCCCCCGCCCTTGGCTCCACCCACTCCTTACCCGGTTGCCCGGGTTCGTTCGCAGGCTTCATCGCTACTACGGCGCGGTCTGACTTCTCGTTCCCGTTCATCGCCGGCTTCGACCTTGCGGCCTTCCCAGCACGGACCGTCGGCGCGCTAAGCCGCCGGCCAGCAACGAGATCTCTCGGTTCCCGATCAAGGAGCGTCCATGCATGCTGGGGTCTCTGACCACGCCGGATTGGTTCGCCACTCGCGATGACGCGGCGCCCCATGTGGCCTTCCAGGTTGGTAACCCTGTCGGCATCCGGGATTTGGCGCTTTCGCGGCTCGATGGCCAGCCTGCACGATCCCCGGCCGACGCTTCGCCTGGCCCCTCGCGGAACACGACGCACGGCTTGGGGGCGATGTGACTCGCTAGGTCTTCATCGTAAAGGACTTTCACCTCCTACTCCTTGCCGGTCTCCCGACGCACTACCAATCCGCCTAGACATTGACACACGCCCACTCGCGGGAGCCGATCGAGCGGATGCGGTCCGGGTCGCCGATCAGGAAGTCCCAGGCGGTTTTGCAGGCGTCGATAATCTCGTCGTATGTGTCCCAAACCAGGGCGCACAGCTTGTTTTGCCGCAGATAGTCCCAGACATTCTCCATCGGGTTGAGTTCCGGCGAATACGGTGGCAGTGACAAGACCCTGATGTTATCCGGCACGATCAGGTCCTTGCTCCGCTGGTGCCAACCGGCCCCGTCGCAGATCACCACCGCGATCGAGCTTTGTGCGACCTGTGTGCTGATTTCCTTCAGATGCTCGTTCATGCCCTCGGTGGTGGCGGCAGGCATGATCATGGCGGCGCCGACGCCCCGAGCCGGGCAGATGGCGCCGAAGATGTAGGCGGAATCATGCCGGTTATCGCGCACCATCAGCGGCCGGGAGCCGACCGGCGCCCATATATAGGCGTGAGTGCCCTTCTGACCGACTCTGGCCTCGTCCTGGAACCAGATTTCGATCGGCGTCGCCGCGGTGGTTCCGACGAGTACTTGCTTTACCAGGCTGGCGAAGTTTTTTTAAAAGCCGCTTCGGCCTCAGGGTCTTTCTTCGGATGCACAGGCCGCGGCTGTACCGCGTTAACCCGAGTTTGTGCAACCATTTGCCAATGGTGCTTTCATGCACCTCGACGCTGAAGCGGCGTTTCACTTCTCCCAGCAGATCGCAGCAGCGCCAACGCACCACATGGTTGATCGCCGGGTCGGGTCCCTTGATGACCAGCTCGTACAACTCGGCCATCTGCGACTCGGTCAAGAATGCCTCGCGGCCCGGCGGCAGGCGCGTCCTGAGGCCTTCGACGCCCTCATCGTTGTAGCGATGCACCCAATCGCGCAGTGTCTGCCGATCCATCCCATTGGACGATGCCGCGATGCTACGGGGATGGCCGTCCAGCACCATCGCCAGGGCGAGAAGACGGCGCACCTGTGCGCCGTCGCGGCACTTGCCGGCAAGTGCCCGCAGCGCGGCGGCCGTGTGGTCCGTTCGTGTGATCCCCAGCGCCTTGCCCATCCGATGCCTCCGTCCCGCGAATCGCCGTGCCGGGACATCGAATCGTACTTATCGGCCTTTGAGAATCCCCGAGAGAGTCGGGATCAACGCGGACTGGTATTATCAAAATCGCAAAGTCTGGCAGCCAACTCCGTTGGTACGTTCGCGTAGAAGCCCTTAATCACAATCAAGTCCCCAACCTTGCATTTCTGACGAACCACCGCCTCCAATTGCACCGCCGTCCCCATCGGCGGCGGGTCCCATGGCATAGTACAATAATCTGCCGCACTGGCTTGGGTAGTCACCGACAACGCTTATCCAAGCGACAAAAGATAACGCACCTACCCACCCTCGATCTTCGGAATGAAAAACACCTCCGCCCCCGGCGGCACCGGCTGAAAATACCCGGTCTCGTGCATCTCCCC
>Ga0302189_10003429_pt1 | contig 12172 bp, 10 predicted proteins | sample II_Bog_E2_2_FD_194551 | JGI IMG/M metagenome (GOLD analysis project Ga0302189, IMG submission 194551) | Peat permafrost microbial communities from Stordalen Mire near Abisko, Sweden - II_Bog_E2_2 | ecosystem: Environmental > Terrestrial > Soil > Wetlands > Peat | place: Sweden: Abisko...
GTTGAAGGGACGAATTATCCGGCCGGCAGGCTGCAACACGTCACTTCCGGAAACCCCGCAAAGGACAGCGCCCCACGGTCATCTCAACATGGTAGTGCGGTTAACGGCGGCAGTGTGTGGCCTGCGTCACAGCCTAGAATTTGCTTCATAAACGACCGCCTCCTCTGGGCTGTCGTCCCTCAGGGGTTAAAACCCCTCGTCATTCCGGCCGTTTTCGGCACGACTGAAGTCGTGCCCTGACACAGAGCGGGTTTATGAATCACCCTCTAGAATGAATGCATGGGCACGACGATTCGAAACGCAACACCGGCGGACATTCCGCAAATCCTCAAGTTTATCCAGGCTCTGGCGGACTATGAGCGCGCGCCGGAGGCGGTGGTGGCTACCGAAGCGGACCTGCTGCGGGACGGCTTTGGTCCGAGCCCGTTCTATTGCTGCCTGATTGCCGAACTCGACGGCCAGCCTGCCGGCTTCGCCCTCTACTTTTTCGACTACTCGACATGGCTTGGCCGCCCTGGAATCTATTTGGAGGACCTGTTCGTCTACCCGGATCTTCGCGGGCGGGGAATTGGAAAGCTGCTGCTGAAGAAGGTGGCGGCCATCGCGGTTGAGCGAGGGTGTGCGCGGCTGAAGTGGGCGGTGCTGGACTGGAACACGCCGGCGATCGACTTCTACCGCGCCATGGGGGCCGAGTTCATGGACGAATGGCGCAATGTGCGGGTGAGCGGCGAAGCGCTGACACGGCTCTCCGGGGCTGCGACGGGCGAGGGCGGCCAGTGAAGATACGTGTGATTGGGGGAGGATTGGCCGGTCCGGAGGCTGCATTGACCGCGGCGCGGCAGGGCTGCCAGGTGGACCTTTACGAGATGCGCGCGGTGGTGGACGGAAAGGCGCGGCTGACCCCTGCTCACCAGACCGTCGAGTTCGGCGAACTGGTTTGTTCCAACTCGCTGAAGAGCGAATCGCCCAACACAGCGCCCTGGCTGCTGAAGCAGGAGATGCGGCGGGCGGGGTCAGCGCTGCTGCGGATTGCCGACGAGACGGCTGTACCGGCGGGGCATGCGCTGGCCGTGGATCGCGTGGAGTTTTCGAGGCGAATTGAGGAGGCGATTGGGGCTGAGCCGGACATCCGCGTAATTCGGGAAGAGGTAACGCGGCTCGATGAGGCGGATGGTCTGACTGTTCTGGCGACTGGGCCGCTGACCTCGGACGCGCTGAGCCGCGAGATTGAACGCATCACCGGCTCGGGCCATCTGGCCTTCTATGACTCCATATCGCCGATAGTGGATGCGGAGACGATCGACATGGAGCGTGTTTACATGGCCGCGCGCTGGGATAAGGGGACAGCCGACTACATCAACTGCCCTATGGATCGCGCGGAGTTCGATTGCTTTCTGGATGCGCTGCTGGCGGCGGAAGCCGCGGAAGCGAAGGAGTGGGAGAAGCTGGAATACTTCGAGGGCTGCCTGCCAATCGAAGTGCTGGCCCGGCGCGGACGCGACACGCTTCGGTTCGGGCCGATGAAGCCGGTTGGGTTGCGCGATCCGCGGACCGGTAAGACACCATGGGCTGTGGTGCAGCTTCGCAAAGAGAATGTTCGCGCGGACAGTTACAACCTGGTGGGATTTCAGAACCATTTGAAATTCGGCGAGCAGGCTCGTGTGCTGCGATTGATTCCAGGCCTTGAGAACGCGCGCTTTCTGCGCTACGGGCAGATTCATCGCAACACTTATATCCAGGCGCCGGTGCTGCTGGACGAAACCCTGAGATTGAAAAAAGCGCCGTGGCTGATGTTTGCGGGGCAACTTTCCGGCGTGGAGGGATACACCGAATCCATCGCCACCGGGATGCTTGCGGGGAACTATGCGGCAGCATTGGCGCGCGGCGAAGAACCCGAGCCTGCGCCTCGAGCCAGTGCGCTTGGCTCGCTGGTGCACTACATCACCCATGCCGATGCGAAGGACTTTCAACCGGCGAATATCACGTTCGACCTGCTGGAGCCGCTGGAAGATGAGTTGCGCAAGAAGGTTCGGGACAAGAAGGAGCGGCATCGGATCGTCTGCGAACGGGCGCTGGTGGCGTTCGATGCGTGGTGGGCGGCGACTGGGTACGCAAGTCCTGTGCGGTAGGCGAAAAGCCTTTCGAATCCGCGGGGTGAATCTGCTATCTTGCGCTTGGGAGCACAAATGCGCACAAGCCAACTCCTGGTGATAGTGACCGCAATCGGCTCGGCGCTGTGCTGGTTGCCGAACTCGATGGAGCCGAGTCTCGATTTGTGGTGGTGGTCTCCATTGGTGGTCGTAGCGCTGTTGGCTGCCATATCGACGAGCCAGGCTCACAGGCGCTGGGTGATGTTCTGTTTGGCTTCTGCTATTGGCACGTTCGCCGGCCTTTGCCTGGGGATTGCAATCTGGCCATCCCCAGATCCAATTGCTCAAACCTTTTCCGGGTCAGATCTGGTGATGGGAACGGCAACATCCATCATTGTCTCTCTGGCCGCGTGCCTGGTGGGCCGCAGGATATCGATCAACAGTGGGCCAGTGCTATTTGCAAGCTGGATTGTGTTGGGATGCTGCGTTGCAATCGGCCCGGTAACGATGTTGCTGACACCACGCCTAGTGGCTCAAAGGGTGGCGCGGAATGACCAGCTCGCGGCGGAGAGGTTTGCCGGGTTGAAGAATGCACTCGAACGGGTTCGCGCGGAATCCGGCGGTCTCGATCGGACCTGTAATGGGCAAGCTATTAAGCGGAACTACTCCGGACCTCCCTTCGGTGAAAAAGATTGGGATTATATCGGCGGGAATTATGTGAAACAGGACGGATATGTATTCGGGATCTGGTGTCATCAGACCGAACACGGTGGCTACGCACTTGACGTATGGCCAGAGAGACAAAAGGCGGACGGCTCGCGCAAGTTCTGCGCCGACGAGTCCGGTAGAGCCGGTTGCAATTTGGCTTGGGATGGTACACGGAATGTTTGTTCGCCTTGCCGCAGATGAGCTTGACTGGTTGCGAGAATGATTGTGCGGATGCGGAACTTCGCGCGTAGAATCTGCGTAATTCTCAAGTACATTGAACCTTCCCCGGAAAGGGGTATCCATGTACCCAATCTCAGCCGCCGACTCCGTTTCGCCCGCCATTCAACGTACCCGGGATTTTCTCTTCAGGCCCTTCCGTTGGGGAACCTATCTGAAACTTGGCCTGGTCGCGATCATTACGGAAGGTCTTGGGGCCAATTTGCATACCCAGGCGAACAGCAATCATTCGTCCGGGCATGGACCCATGATCTATTCGCCGTCCGACATCAAGCCGGAATGGATAGCGGGGATTGTGTTCGCCTTGCTGCTGGCGATGGTGGTGTCGATTATTGTGTTCTATCTGATCACGCGGCTGCGGTTTGCGTTCTTTCATTGCCTGACGCATAACATCAGGGAGATTGGGCCGGGCTGGCGGCTCTACGGATCGCAGGCGTTGCGATTCTTCGGCCTGAACCTCGCGGTCGGATTCGGCTTCCTGGTGCTGGTGGTGCTGATCGCGATTCCATTTGTGAAGGGATTCTGGCGGCTTTTCCATGAGACTGCGCCGGGCACGATGCCCAATATCGGGTTGCTGCTGGCTCTGGTACTGCCCTTGATTCCGATTATTCTTTTGCTGGGGCTGGCTGGATTTCTGGCCGACATGGTATTGCGCGATTGGATGCTGCCGCACTACGCGCTGGATGACGCATCGGCGGGCGAGGCGTGGATGGAGGTTTGGGACCGCGTCACCTCAGAAAAGAGGCAGTTTATTGTTTACGCGCTGCTGCGAATTGTGCTGCCGACCATTGCGGCGGTCGCAATGTTTATGGTGCTGCTGATTCCTGGGATCGCGCTGGCCGGCGCCTTTGGGGCGTTTGAGTACGGCATTCACTCGGCGTTCGCGGATTCGACAGGAGGAGCGGCAGTTGCCGGAATCGCCCTGCAGGTGTTCTTCGGTGTGATTGCATTTGGCCTGGCGTTGCTGGTTGGTATTTGCCTGGGCGGGCCGGTGAGCACGGGATTACGTGAGTATGCACTGATATTTTATGGAGGCCACTACCGGGCGCTGGGAGACTTGCTTTATCCGCCTGCGGCTTCGGCTTCATTGGCTGGGACGGGCTCGCCGTCGGTCGCTTGACCCTGGCGCATCGGCGGACCTTCGTTTGAGGCGCAAGATCGCGCCACAGGAACATTTGGGAGGCTTTCAGTGTCCAAGTAGAGAGAGGACACGACCTCGCGAACACCATGAACAGCGTCCGGCAAACACTTTCCGATCCCATTGTGGCCGTGGCATTGCGTGTCGCATTAGGCGGATACGTGATCTATATGGCGCGCAAGTTCTATGCGGATCCAACAGGCTATTTCCAGAAATCGGCCCGGAACATGCTGGACTATCCATGGTTGAAGCCTATGGTTCGGGGATTGGCCTGCTTCTGCCTGTGGGGCGGATGCTTCATTCTCTTGACAGCGGTTGCGGTGCAGATGCTTGGCCTGCACGGCGATGCGCTGGTGATGGCGCTGGCCCTGGTTTCGGTGGCGGCCATTGCGGCCTGGCTGCTGCTGCCGAAGCAGCGGGACGCACGCGCTGAAAGCAAATCCGGCGTTAAAGAATGACGCCAGGAACCTTTCCGGCTCCGTCAGTGTCAAAGTAAAGAGGGCATGCCGCGGTGAGCGCGGCGATGGGAACGTGTACCCTGAAGACCGGAGCGTTTTGATGCGTTGGATTCGAATCCTGGCCTATTCGATTTGTTCGGTCGCGCTGCTGGCGAGTCTGGCCGGCGCCGATGCACAGACCACGCCGGCCAAGCCGTCCGTTCCGCAGGGTGTGGCGCACCTGACGCTACCTCCCGTGCCTAAAGCACTGCTGCCGGACTCGTTTGCTGGATGGGTTGCCGACGGAACGCTAAAGACGATTACAGACGCCACACAGGCCGATGCAGCCAGCGCCGCAGCTCTTAAGGAATACGATTTTACCGATGGTGCGGAGGCCACCTACAAGCGCAGTGGCGAAACGCTGAGCCTGCGGGCGCTGCGATTTCGCGACTCTAGCGGCGCTTATGGTGCCTATTCGTTCTATCGCCAGAATGGATGGCCGAAGGAAGATGTTGGCACAGGAGCAGCATCGAACAAGAGCCGTGTGCTTTTCTGGCAAGGGAATAGCGTAGTGGACGCGAACTTTTCGCGCATTGGCCCCATGTCGGGATCGGAGTTGCGGGAGCTGGCAGGGCAGTTGCCCATGATCGAGGGGACCAGGGCGCTGACGCCGCCGGTGCTGAGCAGCCTGCCCCGAACCTGGCTGGGCGGGCAGACGACGCACTATGCAATGGGGCCTGCGGGCTATGAAGGCGCAGGCGGAGTGCTTCCTCCCGACCTTGTGGGGTTCGATCGCGGCGCGGAGGCTGTGACGGCAAACTACACTCTGCGTTCCAACCCTGCCACGCTCACCATTATCGACTATCCAACACCGCAGATGGCCATGGCGCAAGAAGGCAAAATTCGCGCCTTCCTCAAAGCAGGCGCTCCCAAGGCGGGCGAAACGCCGTGGCCAAAACCGCTTGCCGACTCCGACCTGGCTTCGCTTGAAGTGCGCCGCAGCGGACCGCTGGTGGCCATTGTGAGCGGCGATGCCATTCCCGAAGAGAGCCACAAGCTGCTGGCCACGGTTCACTACGAATCCGACCTGACCTCGATTCCGCAGCCTACGGAATCCGAGGTCTCAAAGACGAGCAAGCTGCTGTTCGGCATCGTTTCGCTGGTGATCATTGGCGCCAGCACTGCAATTCTGCTGGGATTCTTTCTTGGCGGCGGCCGCGCCCTCTACAGGATTGCGCGCGGTAAGCCTATCTCCGCGGTCTACGATACGGAGTTCACGAGCCTGCATTTGGAGGATTGAGCGCAGGAATTGCCGATGGGAGAGGGCGGGCAGCATCTGAAGGGTAAATGGCGCCTTAAACCTGTGGAAAACTCCAAATAAACCCTATGAAACACCCTGAAAAGACGGGAGTAAGCGGGGTTTAAAAGGCGAATATATATCGAAGATATATCCCACAGGTTTCAGTTGGATGAATCTGTAACTTATTGAATTATAATGACTTATTTCCATGCTGATTTCTCCTTGACACTCCCCTTCTACACACCTACTATGCAGCCAGAAAGTTCTGATGGCTTTGCCTCCGTTGGAACTATTCTCCCTGAGGAAGGAGCTGCCCTGTTGCCGGGCGGCTCTTTCCGTTTTATGGGAGCTCATCGTCCGGGCTTTTCCGATGCGCCGTCCGCGTCGGGTGACGGGTCGGTCCACTGCTTTCCGCAAGCCTCGCAAAGCCACGAATTGACTGGATCGACGCCCTCAAGCACCGGGTCTTCGGCACCACACTTCGGGCATCGGGGCGTTTCGAACTCGGGAAATTCCTGACAGGATGCTTCAACGATCTCGGACGGGATGGGTCTGGCGGCAACTTCGCGGGCCTGGTCGAGCTGATCGGCGGCGACGACTACGCGTGGAAAGCCGCCCCCACGCGAATCCGCATTTTCAACCCAACTGTCAACTCCAGCGCGCTTCAATACTGCGTAAAGCTGCCACGCCTGTTCTGTGGTTTCGCATTCGCAGAGCGGAGTCTTCCAGGTGTACTCATGCCGGCTTTCGTTTTCCTGTTGCGAGTCGGAATCGCCGAGTCGCGAGCCGGCGGAAATCGGGTCGACGGAGCTCGAGAATCGCGGGGCGACCGCAGATGCCGCAGGACGAAAGGGGCTTTTTGACATTGGGGCGAGCGGATCGCGCAGGCCGCGATTCCTCATCTCGTTGCGGAGAACCTGCTGCGCAGTTTCGGTGAGACTGCCGAAGTCAGTTGCCAACCGGTTCAGCTCTTCATCCCACATTTTGTGGTAGTGCTCGGTGAGCTGTTGCCATTCCTCTGCCGGGTTGCCGTACATGGGAAGCAGTATAGCCGCTTTACGCTCAACGCACATCAGGATAAAATCAGTTGAGCAAGCCGAAGTAGCTCAGTTGGTAGAGCAGCTGATTCGTAATCAGCAGGTCGTCGGTTCGACTCCGATCTTCGGCTCCACTCCTTCCGCTGTTTCCGCCCCCAAAACCTTTACCGGTTCTTTACCGGTTCAGCCCGGTTGCGCCGTGTTGGATGCATTTGTCTTCGGTTTTCCACAGGAGTCTTCCGCAGGCTGCGCGGGGCACCGGGCTCAAATGAACCAAGTCAGGTACGGGTTATCCACGGATTTTTATCGTTCGACGGTGGTTACGGCCATCTTATCCACGCATACTTTAGGCATAATCGCAGCAAGAGCGGTTCCTCCGTAACTGTTTTGTGAGCAACGTCCATGACCTAAGTTCCAGGGTTTTCAGTTCACGGGCGGTGTTCAGAACATGAGTTCAACCCCCGAGGCCGTGCGTAAGAACCTGTGGGAGCACTCAAGAGTGACCAGCTATAGCCGTCAGGACGTGTTGCGCATCTTGCAGATCAGTTCCCGCCAGTTGCAAGGGTGGGAGCGAGCCGGAATCTTCCCCCAAATTGAGACCTACACGTTTCAGGACCTCGGGCAGTTGAGGACCCTGCGCGTGCTGCGCGAGGAAGATGTGCCTGCATCGTCGATCCGTCACTCGATTATGGCCATGAAGGCTGTGGCCGGGATGGTCAATCCTCTGCTTGAGGCTTGCCTTGTCCGCACCGGGACGCGCCTTGCTTTTCGCCACAGTGGCGCCATGGTCGATCCCATCCGGCGCCAATTGCTGTTTGACTTTGAGCGCTATGACCGAATGAACCGGGATGCGGCGAATTCGGCCAATCTTGACCGGCTGACTGCTGTTTCCGAGCCAACCCCTATGCGGCGCGTGGGAACGGCCAACCCGCGCGGCATACAGGACCGCTTTCTGGCAGCGGTGCAGGCCGAGGAAGCGGGCGAGAAGCAGAAGGCCATTGGACTGTACGAGGAGATACTGGAGATCGATCCGGACTACGCCGCGGCTTATATCAACCTGGGAACCATTCAATTTCACCTGAAGCAGTTTGGCCGCGCCGAGGAACTTTATCGCCGTGCCACCACGGCCGATCCCGGGTACGTGCTGGCATTCTTCGATCTGGGCAACGTGCTGGACGAGCTGGAGAGGCTGGATGAGTCTGTTGCCGCCTATCGCCAGGCCGTTGCGCTGGCTCCGCGATACGCAGACGCCCACTACAACCTGGCTCTGGCTTACGAGCGAAAGGGTCTGCGCCGCCCGGCACTTTGTCATTGGCAGGCCTATATCCGGCTGGACAACCGGGGGCCCTGGGCGGAACATGCGCGCGGCCAGATTCGCAAGCTGCTGAGCCGCGAGAGGCTGTCGATTGCCTGGCGCTCGACGGAGTATATTTTGCCGCGCAGGGGAACGGCGGCGCTGGAGCTGGTTGCGGGCTGAACCGGGACTTGCTTTAGAGAAATGCCCGCCCGGTGCCGTACGCTTCTTGTGTGCCCAGACCACTTGCAGGCTGCTTTGATACACTCCGATGCCGGAGGTATTTCTCCGTTGACCCACGAAACCCATTCGCCGCTGACCATGCTCTCTGAGGATGAGAGCCTGTTCTATTCCACCGTCAAGCAGTTTGCCGAGGAGGCCATTGCGCCGCAGGTTCGGGCCATGGACGATGAGCAGCAGTTTGCGGCGGGACTGGTCGGGCGGTTGTTCGAACTGGGGCTGATGAGCATCGAGATTCCAGAGGAGCTGGGCGGCGCGGGGGGCAGTTTTTTTGACGCAGTGCTGGCGATTGAAGCCATTTCAACGGTGGACCCGGCGGTTGCCGTGCTGGTGGACGTGCACAATACACTGGTTGTGAATGCTCTGCGGCGCTGGGGTAGTTCGGAACAAAGGCAGCGCTGGCTGCCCAAGCTGGCTACCGGCACCGTGGGAGCCTATGCGCTTAGCGAGGCCGGGTCGGGGTCCGATGCATTTGCGTTGCAGACCCGGGCAGAGAGGGTAGCGGAAGGATTTCGGCTGAATGGGCGCAAGCTGTGGATCAGCAATGCGCGCGAGGCTGGGCTGTTTGTTGTTTTTGCCACGATTGATACGGCTGCGGGTTATCGCGGCATCACGGCTTTCCTGGTGGAAAAAGGTACGGCGGGATTTACGGTGGGGCGCAAGGAAGACAAGCTTGGAATTCGGGCCAGCAGTACCTGCGAGCTGATCTTCGATGGCTGCGAAGTGGGCGAGGAGAATTTGCTGGGCGAGCCGGGCAAGGGGTACAAGATCGCCATCGAGACGCTGAACGAAGGGCGCATCGGCATTGGCGCGCAGATGCTGGGGCTGGCCGAGGGCGCGTGGGGTCATGCGGCGCGGTACGCCAAGCAACGGCGGCAGTTTGGCAAGCCTATAGCCGAGTTTCAGGCGGTTCAATTTACGCTGGCCGAGATGGCTACGGAGATTGAGGCGGCCAAGCTGATGGTCTACAACACGGCACGCTTGAAGGATGCGGGGCAGCCCTATGTGCGTGAGGCGGCCATGACCAAGCTGTTTGCATCGCAGGTGGCGGAGCGCGTGGCCAGCCAGTGCGTTGAGGTGTTTGGCGGGAACGGATTCGTGCGCGATTATCCAGCCGAAAAGTATTATCGCGATGCCAAGGTAGGGAAGATTTACGAGGGGACGTCGAATATGCAGCTGGCTACGATTGCTAAGCAAGTGCTGTAACGGCAGTTGTCAGTTGTCAGTTTTCAGTTGTCAGTGAAGAATCGCTGATACCTGACGTATATGTGCTGGGCGCGTGCGGCAGCAGCCACCGACAATCTGCGCCCCGGCGGCGAACCACTGTTTGGCCAGGGGGCCGAAGGCTGACGGGTCGGTCGAGCCTGTCCAGGCGCGGGCTTCGGCGTCCCAGCCTTCGCCGGAGTTGGGGTAGACGATCACTGGCTTGGTGGAGGAGGCGCGAAGCACGGCGATGAGCGCGGGGACCCAGTTCGGCGGGATGCAGTTCACGCCGATGGCGACGATCTGCGGAATGCGGTTGAGGAACGCCGCGCAGTCGCGCACCGGTTCGCCGTGGGCCACTGTCTTTTCATCGCGGCAAGTAAAGCTGAGCCAGGCATGAAGGTGGGGCCAATGTTCGAGGGCTGCGCAAACAGCCTTGGCCTCATCAAGCGAGGGAAAGGTCTCGAAGACCAACAGGTCAGGGGACTGCGATGCAGGGGCGGCGGCAAGAACCTCGATGCGCTCGCGGTGGAAGGCTACCAGATCGGCAAATGAGATGTCGTAGTTGCCGTGGTACTCGGCTCCGTTGTGCAGGGCTGCTCCGTAGGGGCCGAGCGATGCGGCTACCAGAATGCGGCGGTTGGGGAACTCCTGTGTGACCGAACGGGCCAGGGCGACGGAGCGGAGCAGGGCGGCGTCGGCGCGTTCGGGGGGGAGACCAATCTCCGCATAGCCCATGCGCGAAACCTGATAGCTGCAGGTGGCGATGCACTCCGAACCGGCTTCAATGTAAGCGCGATGGACCGCGGCTACCTTATCCGGATCGTCTTCGAGGACATGTGCGGACCACAGGGGCCCATCGATGCGCGCGCCAAGATATTCAAGCTCGGAGGCGAGGCCGCCGTCGATTACGTGGAGGTCGTGCAGGATCGAGGGCTGCTGTTCCGCGTTTAATGTCATGTGTGATTTCCGTTCAGAATGCAAGCTTTCAGCCTTCAGCTCTCAGCTTTCAGTCTCGATGTCTCGTACAAAAGGCTTTCGCTTAACCAAATAGGCGCATAGTCAGTACAAAGTAGCTGATAGCTGAAGGCTGAGAGCTTAAAGCTAGCTTCCCTACAGCTTCTGCGTCCGCTGCACGGCGCGCACGCCTGCCACACGGCGCAGGCCGAGAACCATGCGGTTTAAATGGTGCAGATCCTCTGCCTCGACAACGAACTCGACGATAGCTTCGCCGTTTTCTTCGCGCTTGATTTCTACGCCGCGGATGTTGGTGTTGTCGTCGGAGATGATGGCGGTCATCTCCTTCAACATGCCGGTGCGGTCATCGCAAAAGACGGTGATCTTGACCGGGTAGCGCTGCGGCCGGCCGGCATTCTCGTCGCCCACGCGGGACCACTCGACGGCGATGCGCCGGTCGCTCTCGTAGAGCAGGTTCTGCACATTGGGGCAACTTCGGGCGTGGACGGCGACACCCTTGCCGCGCGTGACGTAGCCAATGATCTCCTCGCCTCGAATGGGGTTGCAACATCGCGCCCGATAGACAAGCAGGTCGTTCTGTCCCTCCACCTGCAGCGAGTCGGAGCCGGTGAGATGCAGCTTGCGCACCGCCTCGGACATGGCCGGCCCGCCCGCCCCGCCCGGCTTGGTCTCGGGGACGGCCTCGCCATCGCCCTGGGTGGCAAATCCCGGCGCCAGCTTGTTGAGCACCTGATGCGCGGAGTGCTTTCCCTGGCCCAGCGTGGCCAGCAGGTCGGCGGCCGTGGCCACCCCATAATCGTTGGCGATGCGGCTCAGATCCTGGTCGGAGATCTGGCTTAGCGGGACTTTGAATTTCCTGGCCTCGCGCTCCAGGAGCTTGCGGCCGATCTCCACCGCCCGGATGCGCTGGTCTTCGTTGAGCCAATGCTTGATTTTGTTGCGGGCGCGTGGGCTTTTGACAAAGGTGAGCCAGTCGCGGCTCGGCTTGTGATCCTTCTGGGTAACGATCTCAACGATATCCCCAGTGCGGAGCTTGGTGCGCAGCGGCACCATGCGGCCATTGACCTTGGCGCCCACGCAGGTGTGGCCCACCTCAGTGTGAATGGTATAGGCAAAATCGACCGGGGTGCCGTCCGCCGGGACCACGACCACTTTTCCCTTTGGCGTGAAGGTATAGACCTCGTCGGGATACAGGTCCATTTTCAGGCTGGAGAGAAACTCGTTGGGGTCGGTCATCTCCTTTTGCCACTCGACGAGCTGGCGGATCCAGTTAAGCCGGTCTTCGTCGCGGGAAGTCACCACGCCTGCGCCCGCCTTATATTTCCAGTGGGAGGCAATGCCTTCCTCGGCGATGCGGTGCATCTCTTCAGTGCGAATCTGCACCTCGAACTGATGGCCGCCGGCGCCCATGACCGTGGTGTGCAGCGACTGGTAGCGGTTGGCGCGGGGAATGGCGATGAAGTCCTTGATGCGCCCCGGAACCGGCCGCCAAAGCGTGTGGATGAGCCCG
>Ga0302189_10003435_pt1 | contig 12158 bp, 10 predicted proteins | sample II_Bog_E2_2_FD_194551 | JGI IMG/M metagenome (GOLD analysis project Ga0302189, IMG submission 194551) | Peat permafrost microbial communities from Stordalen Mire near Abisko, Sweden - II_Bog_E2_2 | ecosystem: Environmental > Terrestrial > Soil > Wetlands > Peat | place: Sweden: Abisko...
GAGTGGCCGGGTGCCCAGTCCCTTGCGTAGTATTACGCTCCACCGGCGCACAATGGGGATAGAGAAACCCATGAAAGAAATCGCCGCAGTGTCAGGTATGTCCCCGGTTCAAAATGTCAGGTATGTAACCGGTCCGTACCCCCCTCCCCCCCCTCCCCCCCCATAAGCGCTAAGATAAGCGGTCAAGTTGAGGACGTCGACGCCGATGGGGCTCACTGAGCGCGGCCGTGATTTGATTCCATTGCCCTAGGGTGGTGCGCAGGGGCAGATGGGGAGCGATGGCAGCCGCGACCTGGTGCAAGGCAAAGTGGAATTCACGCCAGCGGCTGCGTGTGCGCTGCGCCGGGTGTGGGGTAGCCCCAGGGGGAAAGGGCGCTTCCCGTCCGCGCCAGCTTTTGGGTCAGCAGCGCGACCAGCAGCTTGCCGTATAACCAGGCACGGCTACTTTGGTCGTGGTGTTTGGGCACATGGCCCAACTGGGCAATCGATTTCAGGCGTTTAAAGGTCAGTTCCACCTGCCAGCGCAAGCGGTAACATTCCAGCACCTGGCTGCTGCTGGCAACTTCGGCGGGCAAGGTAGTGAAGATGAGAACGTATTCGGCGTACAGCAGGGTTGGCTCGCTTACACTCTGTCCGCTCGGCTGTTTTTCGCGCAGCCGCCGCAGGGCGCGCTCAATCGCCTGCCGGCTTTTGCGGATCGCGCATACCCGACCGGCAATCCGCTGTTGACCCCAGCCAACCCATACCGGCCACTCGGCCAGCGCCCCGGCGCGGCGCAAACAGGCTAAGGCGGTGGGTAGAGAAAAGGCTTTGCCCTGCTGGTCATACAGAGGTAGCGCATGCGGATTCAGACGCACGCATACATCGGCCTGTTGGTTCACCACTGCCCCGATCCCGGCGGGATGGCAATAGCCGGCATCGGCCAGCACCAGTTCTCCGGCCCGGAAGACGAAGTGCCCGAACCGCTCGGCGGACCCATAGCCGTGGGTGCGAGTGAGCAGAAAGCTGTCGCATTCCAACGTAGGCAGGCGGAGGCTGTAGTGAAGACGCCACTGACTGCCTGTCTTGCCCGGCTCCCGGACCACCGTGGCGTCCAGCACCCGCACCGGGCGCCCCGCCAAGGCCGGTTGCAAGTCGACGCCGCTGGCCTGCCACATCTGCCGGCACATCTGCCGCAGCCAGCCTTCGGCATCCCGCAACCGGTTCAGCAACGTCACGTCGGAGACATCGGCAATGCCCGCTAACTTAGCCCGCACGGCGGTCTCGCGTAGAGACCATCCGCAGCCTACATGCAGCAATAGCGTCCGCAGCAGCGCTTCAACCGAGGCAAAGCCGCGTAAGCGCTTCACCGCGCCGCTGCTCCGTCCTGTCTCTTCCCAGTCGGAGGGAAACATCTCCAAAAGCACCGGCCAGTCTTCCATCTCTGCCATGGCCCCAGGCTACAACGACGTTACCAACTCGTCAACTCTTATCTTAGCGCTTATGCCCCCTCCCCCCTCCCCATTTAGGGCATATCTTTGACCACTGAATGCATGCAAGCTGCGCATAATGAACAACTTACAAAAACGTACAGTTAACTGATCGGTAAACAAGAGCGGTGTTTTCTCCCCGTTTTTACCCCAATTTGAGCTCGATTTGAGCCCAAGAACCGCATTTCTCGCGCAAACGCGTGCACGCTATGCGCATTCAGCCGCGGCTGGGGGCTGCCCGTTCTGCGCGAGGCAAACCGGCAGTGGGTTGGCCAGCTGGCCAGAACAGCCGACCCTTCATTGATTGGGCATTGATCGGGATGTGCCGGCCCTGGGCCAGGGCGAACCGCCAGGGGCGCGGGCAAGTGGAGAAAGATACAATACGGGGATGGAGTTTTGCATCCAACGCCCGGGGCTGGTCCCGGAAATTTGCACCCCCAAGGCAGGCTGGCCGGCATGAAGAATTTCCTGCGCCTCCTGCGCTACGGGGTCCCCTACGTGCTGCAGGTGTTGCCCGGCGTCCTGCTGCTGGCCATGGTGGGCGTGCTCGACACCTTCCGCACCCTGCTCTTCCAGCCCATCTTCGACAAGGTCCTGAAGCCCGATGCGCCCGAAGGCCCCATCACTCTGGGTCTGCCCAACTCTCCCTGGCACTTTGACCTGAGAATGGCCGTTCCTCCGTTCCTGCACATGCACAATGCCTGGAACGTGGTGGCCTTTGCGCTGGTGGTCTCCACGGTTCTCAAAGGCCTGTGCGATTACATGGGCACCTACCTGGTGAACTATGCCGGTTTTGGCATGATCACCGACCTGCGCAATCATCTGTACGAAGCCACGCTGCGCCGCTCTTCCAGCTTCTTTCACAAGCACGCCACCGGCACCATCCTCTCCACTCTTATCAACGACGTGGATCGCGTGCAGAATGCGGTCAGCTCGGTCATCGGCGAGTTTCTGCAGCAATTCTTCACCTTCGTTGTGGGTCTGATCTTCGTCATCCGCCTGGGCGGCCAGCTCAGTTGGGCGCTGCTGTTGTTTATTCCCGTCGTGGTCACTTCCTCGCGCAAGATCGGCAGGGAAGTGCGCACTCGCACCCGCTCGGGGCAGGACAAGCTGGCCGAAATCCAGAACATCCTGCATGAAACGGTCACCGGCAACCGCATTGTGAAGGCCTTCAACACCGAGGTCTGGGAGATTCTGCGCTTCAAGAAGGCGGCCACGCGCCTGTTCCGCGCCAACCTGCGCAATGTGCGCATCCAGTCCATCAGTTCGCCGCTCATGGACACCATCGGCGCCATCGCCATCGCCATGCTTCTGTTTATCGGACGCAATGAAATTCTGCATGGCCGCATGAGCATGGGCCTGTTCGGCGCCTTCATCATCCTGCTCTTCAAGCTCTACGATCCGGTCCGCAAGTTCGCCTACTTCTACAACAGCTTCCAGCAGGCCATGGGCGCCTCGTCGTCCATCTTCGGCTTCTTCGACAGCAAGGACGATGTGAAGGAACGGCCGCACGCGGTGGCTTTGAAGACCTTTGCCAAGTCCGTCCAGTTTCAGAATGTGGGCTTCTCCTACAGCACCGAGGAGGGCGAGCACCAGATTCTGCACAACGTGGATCTGACCGTTCATGCCGGCGAAGTGCTGGCCCTGGTCGGCCCCAGCGGGGCCGGCAAGTCCACGCTGGTGAACCTGATTCCGCGCTTCTTCGACGTGACCTCGGGAGCCATTCTCATTGATGGCTACGACCTGCGCTATTTGACGCTGGGCTCGCTGCGCCGCCAGGTGGCCCAGGTGACGCAGGAGACCATCCTGTTCAACGACACGGTGCGCAACAACATTGCCTATGGCCAGCCCGAAGTGAAGACCGAAGTGGTGGAGCAGGCCGCCCGCAACGCCCTGGCCCACGACTTCATCATGGGCATGCCGCAGGGTTACGACACGGTGATCGGCGAAAAGGGCTTCCGCCTCTCTGGCGGCGAGCGCCAGCGCCTGGCCATTGCCCGCGCCATCCTCAAGAACTCGCCGATTCTGATCCTCGACGAGGCCACTTCCGCGCTGGACGCCGAGAGTGAATCGCTGGTCCAGGCCGCGCTGGCCAACCTGATGCAGGGGCGCACCGTCATCGTCATCGCCCACCGCCTGGGAACCATCCGCCGCGCCAACCGTATCGCCGTGCTCGAAGAGGGACGCATCACCGCCATCGGCCCCCACGAGGAACTCCTGGAGACTTCACCCACCTATCAGCGGCTCTACCAGTTGCAATTCATGGAAGTGCCCGAGCCTTTGGAGACCGACCCGCATACGCCGGACCCGCCAACGCTGGAACCGGCAATCACCGCCGCACGAGGGAAGTAGAAAGACATGCCGATTTATTCGATGACCGGATTTGCCCGCGCCCAGGTGCGCGTGCACGACGAACTCTGCTACACCCTGAGCGTGAAGAGCGTGAACCACCGCTTTCTCGACGTGCAGTTGCGCCTGCCTTCCGGGCTGGACGCGCTGGAGGCCGAGTTGCGCCGCGCGCTCAAGGAGAGCCTGGTTCGCGGCCATGTGGAACTGACCCTCTCTGTCGATCGCAGCAGCCAGCAGCAGGCCGGCTACAACCGCGAACTGGTGGCCGGCTATCTGGCCGCTTTTGCCGCGGCCCGCAAGGACTTCGAACTGGTGGGCGAAGCCGACCTCAACTGCATCCTGCGCCTCCCCGGCGCGCTGCAAAGCGACAATCGCGGCGATGGCGACCTGACCGCGCTGGCGGCCAGCGTGCAGCAGGAGATCATGCCCCTGCTGGATCAGTTGAAGATCATGCGGGCGCGGGAAGGCGAGGCCCTGGAGACGATTCTGCAGGCCACCATGGACCGGCTCGCGGAGGCGGTGGACGGCGTGGCCGTGCTGCGTCCCGAGGTCGAGCAGCGCTACCAGGACCGGCTCGCCCAGCGGCTCATCGCCGCCACCGGCCCCGAGTTCAACCGCCAACGCCTGCTGGAGGAAGTGGCGGTCATGGTGGAGCGCAGCGACATTGCCGAGGAACTGGCCCGCATGGTTACGCACATCGGTCATTTCCGCGAACTGCTGGCCGCGGGCGGCGAAATGGGCAAGAAACTGGACTTCCTGCTCCAGGAGATGAACCGCGAAGCCAACACCCTGCTTTCCAAGACCGGAAGCGTGGGCGGCAAAGGCACTCGCATTACCGAACTGGGTCTGTCCATGAAGGCAGAGATCGAAAAGGCCCGCGAACAGATTCAGAACGTGGAATAATGCATCCCTCCTTCAGCTCGACCGGGAGGAGGGATGCCGTGGAACCAACGCCGCAACGGCTTGAAGGGGAATCGCATCGTGGCAGGAATTCTATTTATTATTTCGGCGCCTTCGGGCTCGGGCAAAAGCACGCTGGTGAGCGAACTGCGCAAGCAGGTCAGCGGCATCGAGTTCGCCGTTTCGTGGACCACCCGCGCCCCGCGCGGCTCCGAAGAGAACGGGCGCGAATACAACTTCACTACCCGCGAAGAATTCCAGCGCATGATCGACGAGGGCATCTTCCTGGAGCATGCCGAGGTTTTCGGCAACTACTACGGCACCGCCCGCCACTCGCTGGATGAGGCGCGTGCAGAGGGCTACGATTTGCTTCTCGACATCGATGTCCAGGGAGCCGCGCAAGTGCGGGCCGCCATGCCGGAGGCGGTGAGCATCTTCATCATGCCGCCCAACCCCAGGATTCTGCGCACCCGCCTGCGCAACCGCAGCCGCGCCGAGGGTGTGGTGAACGAAGAGGAGGTGTTGCGCCGCCTGCGGGAGGCCAGCAAGGAGATTGAGAATTATCGCGAGTACGGCTATATTCTGGTCAACGATGTTCTCGACCGTGCGGTGGCGCAACTGGAGGCGATTGTCCTGGCCGAGCGCTTCTTCCGCAACGGGGAAGTCATCGCGTTCCGTTCGCGAAGGGTGTTGGAAGTGGCCACAGGGTGCCTGCAGGCCAACTCGCAGGAACGGCTCAAGCCGGTGCTGGAGGCCTTTGGTCTTCTCGGCACTTCGGGTCAGCAGGAACTGAACTTTGGGGAGGACTCCGATGACGATTGAAACCGGTTTCGACTCGAACTACAGAAAGGTGCTGGTGGCCGCCCGCCGCGCCCGTCAGTTGCAGAGCGGTTCCGGCGCGCTGGTTGCCAGCCAGTCCAACAAGCCCTGCCGCATTGCCCAGGAAGAGATCGACGCCGGCAAGATTGCCTACGTCAAGACGGATGTTCCGGTGGAGAAGCCTCTGGCCGGCGACACCGGCATCCCCATCCTCACCAGCTAGCCTTTCCCGGCTGAAAGTTGGGTGCCCCCACCTTCAGCGCGCACTTTGCGCCTAAGGCGGGATATGTATAGCGGCTTCTTGTGCTGTGGAGGTTCTTTATTGAGAGTTTCTTATAGCCTTTCGGCTGGTCCTGCCAGAAACCCCCTCTCTTCCCCCAGCCGCGTGAGCACCCCTGCACGTCCCGCGTGATCCACAATTGAAACGTTCTACAATCCAGATATGAGAGTAACGGTCGGGGTTTCCGGCGGAATCGCCGCCTACAAAGCAGCGGAACTGGTGCGCTCCCTGCAACGGCAGGCCCTTGAAGTCCATGTGGTCATGACCGAGGCGGCCAGCAAGTTCGTGCGGCCGCTCACCTTTGCCGCCCTCACCGGCCACAAGGTCATCACCAGCCTGTGGGACGACACGGGGAGCGGCGACACCGGGTACGATGCCACGGACGGACAGAGTGGCATCGAGCACATTGCCGAGGCGCAGTGGGCCGATGCGCTGGTGGTGGCTCCGGCTACAGCCAATATCCTGGCCAAGTTTGCCCACGGTATCGCCGACGATTTTCTCTCCACCCTGTATCTGGCCACCCAGGCGCCGGTGCTGGTGGCTCCGGCCATGAACGTGAACATGTGGGACCATCCGGCCACCCAGGCCAACCTGGAAATCCTGCGCCAGCGCGGGGTGCGGGTCATCGAGCCGGGCACAGGCGCACTGGCCTGCGGCACGGTGGGCACGGGGCGGATGGCCGAGCCCGAGACTATTGCCAAGGCAGTTCTCAATGCCCTGGGCCGCCGCCACGACCTGGCCGGCGAAGTGCTGATGGTGACCGCCGGAGGCACGCGCGAGGCCCTGGACCCGGTGCGCTTTCTGGGCAACCGCTCCAGCGGCAAGATGGGCTATGCCCTGGCTGAAGCCGCGCAGAGCCGCGGCGCCAAGGTCATTCTGGTGAGCGGACCGTCGGCCCTGCATCCGCCCGCCAACTGCGAACTGATCAAGGTCACCACCGCCGAGGAGATGCGCCTGGCCGTTTTGGAGCGCATGGCCGAGAGTACCCTGATTGTGAAAGCCGCCGCGGTGGCCGACTACCGGCCGCTGCTGGTGTCTGAACAGAAGCTGAAGCGCAGCGGGCCGCTGACCCTGGAACTGGCCCCGACGGAGGACATTCTGGCCGAAGTGGTGCGCCGCCGCCGCCCTGGGCAACTGATTGTGGGTTTTGCCGCGGAGACCGAGAACCGCATGGAAAACGGCCGCGCCAAACTGCTGCGCAAAGGCGCCGACGCCATTGTGGTCAACGATGTTTCCGGCGAGGGCGTGGGCTTTGACGTGGACAACAACGCGGCCACCTTCCTCACGCTGACCACCTCCATCGAAATGCCGGTGATGCCCAAGCGCGAACTGGCCGACCGCATCCTGGACGAGATTCTCACCCTGCGCCGGCCACAGTCGCTGGTGGTGGAACTGGGCGATCACGTGGATCTGAAATCGCGACAGGATCGGGTTCTGAATGAGGCCGTTCCACCCGCCGCCCGCCGGCAACTGATCGTGGAGTAAGAGACCTTGGCACGACAAATAGACTCCACCACCCGCGACGCTCTGCTGGCGCGCATCCGTTTCTACCGCGATCTGGGGCTGACGGAGTTTTACCGCCGCCCGGTCAGCGAGGAACTGCTGGCCCAGCTGGCTGCCGAGCCGGAAGCCCCGCCGTCTGTTCTCAAACAGAATCTGGGTGCCCCTGGTCTCGCTTCTGAGACCAGGGAGACCAACTCCGAGCCGGACGAGTCACAATCACTCCGTTCCCCCTCCCTTCCGCTTGTTTCCGCGGAGAGGGTGGAAAGCTACGAACCTCAACCGCCGTCCGACTATCAACCCGTCTACCCCCAGGAGGATCAGCCGATTCCGCCCCGCAAGCCTATCCAAGCCGCCCCGCAAATTGGCGCCGAAGTTCCGCCCGCCGGGCGCGCCGCCGCCCTCGAACTCATTCGCGAGGATATCGGCGACTGCACCCGCTGCGCGCTCCACACTGGCCGCCACAAGCTGGTCTTCGGCGATGGCGATGCCGCCGCCCGCCTGCTGTTTGTGGGCGAGGGGCCGGGCGCCGACGAGGATGCGCAGGGGATTCCTTTCGTCGGCAAGGCCGGCCAACTGCTCAATAACATGATCAACGCCATGGGGCTGAAGCGGGACGAAGTCTACATTGCCAACGTGGTCAAGTGCCGCCCGCCCGCCAACCGCACGCCGGAGCCGGAAGAGGCCAACACCTGTTCGCCGTTTCTCTTCCGCCAGATCGACGTGGTGCGGCCCGAGGTGATTGTGGCCCTGGGAGCCACCGCGGCCACCTATCTGCTGGGCGTGCGCCAGCCCCTGGCCGGGCTGCGCGGGCGGGTACATTCCTTCCGCGGCAGCAAACTAATCATTACCTACCATCCGGCCTATCTGCTGCGCGACCCGCGCCAGAAGAAGGAGGCCTGGGCCGACTTGCAAATCGCCATGCGGGAGCTGGGGCTGAAACCGCCGTCGAGAGGCTGAACCAATCGGCCGCAGACCCTTTTTTCAATCTTCTGACCCACAATCGCTCTGCGCCCCGTTTTTTCCGCCTTTTTATGCGGAAAGGGCGGGAAACCGCCGAGCAGCTGGGTACGTTCTTTCCCATCCTTCGCAAAATGCGCGAAGGATGGGGCACCTTGCATTGTGCCTGAGATAGAAAGCGCAAGAACTAAGGATAGGCCTCCCGGCAATTCCTCGAACCGCATGGGAGTCCTCTCACGGCCAGCGAACTTCGCTATTGTAAAATTGGTTACTTGCACGAATTCCGTGCGCCTCACGGGGGCCGATACTTGCCTGCAAGCCCGACTGTTACAGGGAATACCGAGCATACGAAACCAGAGAACCGCGCATTTTTCCCGGCGCTCGATGGCTTGCGCGCCGTTGCCTTCATGATGGTGTTTCTGCAGCACTACCTCCATTTGCCCTGGGGCTGGAGCGGAGTGGATCTTTTCTTCGTTCTTTCAGGTTTTCTTATTACCGGCATCCTGTTCGACACGCGCAACGACACGCATCGCATCAGAAACTTCTATATCCGCCGCACTCTGCGCATTTTTCCGCTGTATTACGGCATCATGCTCGCGCTGCTGCTGTCTACTCCCCTGTTCCACTGGCAGTGGTCCTGGGGCTGGATGGCATGGCCTGCCTACATGGGCAACTTCGCCCGGTTCGTCCATTCCTACCCGGTTATATCGCCTCTACAGCGGCTGGCCGACTTTCAACCGGCGGGGAATCTGGGGCGATTTCACTTTTCGCTCTACCTCGGGCATTTCTGGTCGCTGTGCGTGGAAGAGCAGTTTTATCTCATCTGGCCGTGGCTGGTTTTCGCCATTCGGGACCGCCGCAAACTCATGTGGGTCTGCGCCTCGACTCTGCCGGCTTGCCTGGCGATGCGCCTGATGGGACAACACTTGTTTCCGGATTGGATGCTGGACGGCGAGATTCTTTATCGCGCCACCCCCTTCCGCCTGGACGCGCTGCTCCTGGGCGGTCTGCTCGCATTGTGGCTCCGGGGCCCGCACGCAAAGGCCTTGCTTCGTTTTGCCCGCATTGCTTTTCCGATTGCGCTTGCCGTGACGCTCGCATGGTCCCTGGTTATCACGCAGGGACGCCTCTTCCTGTATCCCTACCCCTATCCCGACTGGAAGTTCACATGGGGACTCAGCGCGATTGATTTGCTGGGTGCGCTGGCCATCCTGGTGGCCATGCAGCCCGCGACCCTGGTCCACAAGGTGTTGAGCCTGCGCCCCTTGCGTTGGCTGGGGCGCATCAGCTACGGCGCTTATGTGCTGCACGATATTCCCCATCCGATCTATGCCTGGATCGCCGCCCGTTATGCGCCGGCTTACTACGTCCTTGTGGTGGCAGCCCTCGCTCTCTTTTTCACCATTCTTGCCTCGTGGTTGAGCTTCCGCTTCTTTGAGAGTCCGTTCCTGGAGCTGAAGGAACGCTGGACGGTTCGGGAGACAGCTTAGTTCTTTGGGCGCAGGCGCCCGCGGGAAAGCTGCGTGCGTCCCCCCCCTTCGCAAAATGCGCGAAGGATGGGGACCCAGTCTTGTGGTTGGGATAGAAGAAAGCAAGAGCAACCGCAGGCCCTTCGACTCGCCCCCGCTAGTGGTATCCGCCTCACAGATGGTCGTTTATGTTTTGAAAGGGCACGACTTCAGTCGTGCCGTAAACGGCCTAAAATGAGCCGGGCTTTAGCCCGTGAGGGAAGCCACTTCCACGAATTCAACCCACTCGCGGGCGTCCGTAAATGGCCCTATTTCCGGCGGCCGCCACTTGGCTCCGGGTCGCCCAGGATGATAGCCGGGTGGTGGTTCCATGCTCTTGGGGCGGACCAATAATTCCGCTGATTTCGCTAACTTCGCTGAGACCGCCAACTCCGCTCAAACCGCTAACTCCGCGCTACTTCCACTCCCGCCAGAGGGCCACGCCGCCCAGCAGGCCGGTTTCATTGGGGACGATGCGGACGTTGGGGCCGGGCTCGAAGTCGATCTTCTTGGTGTTGCCGCCGCCGATGTAGAGATGGTCCCAGTTGAAGGTGGCCAAGGTCTGGGCGATGGCGGCCTGGAGCAGCTTGTTCCAGGTCTTCTTGCCGTACTTATCCAGGCCGCGGCGGCCCAGGTAGTCCTCGTAGGTGAGGCCCTTCTTGCGCCAGGGATGGTGGGCCAGTTCCAGGCCGGGGCAGAGGCGGCCGTCGGTGAAGAGGGCCGAGCCCAAGCCGGTGCCCAGGGTCAGCGTCAGCTCCACGCCATCGCCCTGGACGGCTCCGTAGCCCTGTACGGCGGCGTCGTTGGCCACGCGGACGGGCTTCTTCCAGCGCATTTCCAGTTCGTCCTGGAGGGGAAAGCCCGCCCAGGAGGGATGCAGATTGAAGGCGCCGAGGGTGGTGCCGCGCTTGATGACGCCGGGAAAGCCGATGGAGACGCGGTCGAAGTTGGGCAGCAGCAGGCGCAGTTCGTCCAGACCGGCCAGTACCACATCCGGAGTGGGCACGGAGGGCGTGACCACGCGCTGGCGCTCGCTGACCGGCTTGCCGGTGAGATCCAGCAGCATGGCTTTCAGGCCTGAGCCGCCAATGTCGATGGACAGGGTGATGGGCGAAACGGCGATGGGCGAGGCGCTCGGCGAAGCGGCGGAGGGGGCAGCGGCGGTCTTGGCGGTTTTGGGAGTCATCAGCAATGAATTGTACTGCGCGGGGCATGGATTGTGCCGGGAGGATAAGGCGATATTTGCCGGGCCGCGCGCCGCCGCGCCTCATCCCCTAAACTGATGGTTGGTTCCCATGCCCTCCTATTGTGAAGTCGCGTTGCCCGTGCCGCTGGACCGCACCTTTACCTATGCGGTGCGGGAGGGGCAGCGTCCGCTGCGGGGGGCGCGGGTGATTGCTCCTTTTCGCAACGAGAAGCTGATCGGCGTAGTCACCGCGACCGGCGGCAAGGCTCCGGCGGATTTCGAGGTTCGCTTTCTGGAGGCGGTGCTGGACGAGGAACCGCTTTTGAGCGATCCTTTGCTGGCGCTGGCGGAGTGGATGGCGCAATACTACCTGGCCCCGCTGGGCGAGGTGCTGCGGGGCATGTTGCCGCTGATGGCTGAGGTGCGGCGCACCGTCTACTACCGCATTACCGACCTGGGGCGAGACGTGCTGGCGAATTGCGTGGATGGGGAGTCTGCTGAATCCCAGGTCTCAAAACTTAGACCTGGGGCACCCAATGAGGAGGTTACCTCAGAGGCTAAAGCCCGCGGTAATTTTGCAGCGTTTGATGCCTGGGCTAAAGCCCAGGCCTACCAGCCTGGATCTGACCTCGATGTGAGTGCCTCGGCAGCTTCTGAGGGCCAGGCCTACTCTGACGGACGGGCGCGTACTCCAGCGAGCCCGAACCGCAAGTCCAAGCGCCGCGGCAAGCTTTCGCCGGAAGAGCAGGATATGGAACGGCGGGTTCTGGAACGTCTAGCCGCGGGCGAAGCGGTGAAGGTGTCCACGCTGCGCACCGCGACGGCGGCCACGCTGCCGGTGCTGGCCGGGCTGTTGCGCAAGAAGTGGATTGCCCGCGAAACCGCCGCTGTGGAGCGCGATGCGCGGCGCATGGAGCGGTTTGCGGTGCTCATCCCTGAGACCCGCCTGCCCAAGCTTACCGAGAAGCAGCAGGCCATTCTGGCCGAACTGGCGGCCTGCGGCGGGGAGTTGTCCCTGGCCGAGCTGCGCAAAAAGGATCTGCCCACGTCCACGCTGCAAACCCTGGTGCGGCGCGAACTGGTGCGCATCGAGGAGCGGGCTGCGATCTTCCATCTGGGCGGCTTGCAGGCGGCCAACGGGCCCTTCCGGCTGAACGAACCGCAGATGGAGGCCCTGGCGTCGCTGG
>Ga0302189_10003436_pt1 | contig 12153 bp, 10 predicted proteins | sample II_Bog_E2_2_FD_194551 | JGI IMG/M metagenome (GOLD analysis project Ga0302189, IMG submission 194551) | Peat permafrost microbial communities from Stordalen Mire near Abisko, Sweden - II_Bog_E2_2 | ecosystem: Environmental > Terrestrial > Soil > Wetlands > Peat | place: Sweden: Abisko...
AAACCGGCAATGCCAGTTATCGCGGTGTATGAATGACATGTAGACGCTGTGAGTCGGTGGCAACTTGCAACGCTCGCAGCGCTTGATGCCCGTCGTGTGCGGCACTGGCAACGGTGCCAAACAGCCGCAGCAGATCTTCCCTGCCCGTATCATGATCCCGCCAGTAGGCCGTTTTCCCGAGTGCTGCCTGCGAGCGGAGTCGGCGTACTGGCGGATCCAGTATTCGCATTTTTCTGCGTTCGTCAATGTGAATCTTCCTTTCTTGTTGAGACTGTGCTTTGGCGTCGCGACTTAGCTGAGTGGCATAGCTTCCAGACTGGTCAGAAGCGGCAGCTTGTTCCCCGCGCGCCACGCTTCCCCGCCGGATCCCGGCAGGAAGCGGTGAGCACTGCTTGAGGAAGGCTACGGAATCGCCGAAGCAGGGTCGTCCGTGGGCCTCAGGTCGATGCCGGCGGCTTGGGGGAATGCCTTGATCGGCTAAGGGGATGGGGTACAACGAGGGTCGATTTTCGTAGACATACCGAAGATTGCTCCCACCATTCCCGTACGACGGAAGAGCGGAAGCCACGGGCGGAGGATGTACACCAATTTTTGGCATCATCCACTTCGGTCGCAAAAGTTCTATCGGCGGTTTGGGCTTGCTGCACCTCTATCCTGAGTATTCACATGCATGCCACGTGAATCTGTAACTTCGTTTCTCCCTCCTTTTCTTCGAGGCTTTGCATCGTTGACATGTTGCCGCGAAGCCGCTCTATGCAAGCGGCTTCACCGTCCCATCCAGGAGTTGAAAACTAGGTAAGATCGGCCCAATCAATTGCATTGATGGTGCCTAAGCAGTTTTCCACCTCATGTAAACTTATGGTGGAGGAGTTTGAATGAGCACGAAACAACTACTAGCTGAGATCGAGCGCGGAATCACCGCCTTGCAGAAGGCACGTGCCTTATGTTTAAAAGGCGAGGCTGCTGCACCGAAGGCTATTGCAATCGCAGTTAGAACAGCCAAGGCAACGAACGTTCCAGCAAGGAAGGCCGCAAAGGGCGGCATGAGCGATGAGGGTCGAGCCAGGATTGCAGATGCTCAGAAAAAACGCTGGGCTAAGGTTCGGCGAGCAAAGAAAAAGGCAGCCAAAGCTGCGCTGGTCGCGTAAGCAGCAAAGTAACCCGCTCTCACCCACACGCATAAAGGCCCCGAGGCAATAGACCTCAGGGCTTTTGTGTTTTCAGCGACGGACTCTCTCGATCACCCTGTTGGCTATTCGGCTTCGTTCTCCATTGCCGCCCTCGCTTTTTCGCCACTTGCAGCCCCTTTCACTGCATAGTGTGCCAATTGCGAGTGTCTCAATTGAAGGGGTCAGTCCAAAAAACCCGCCGGGGGACAAACACGCCAGGTGTTCTAGATAATTCGCCATTGATCCATGCAAATCAGCGTCACTGATTAAGTGCGAATCAATTATTTGCGCCCTCTGTCCGGCTTCATCTGGTTTACCAGATCCTATCACGTTGGCACCTCCCAAGCCACCAAGCTGTCATCGTGCACCAGACAAATCCATCGATCATCTCGTGAACGACGATTAGGACCGCGCATGCCAGGGAAACGCAGACGACGACAGAATGGGAGCGATGCCAGTGCATCCCGATCACGCATCCGAGAAGGAGCATCCAGGTGCTCCATAAAAAGATGAGTGCGGGATGTCCAAGCTTGATAGTGAAGCTTCCCGACGTTAATTCTTGCTTAATCATATTTCTTCTCCAGAGACAGGGATATCTGCAACCCGACGAGTGAGTCGCTTCAGGTTGGTTCGTAGTTGAATTGAGCTGGGTGGAATTTGGGCGGGGAGGACAACCATGAGCGCTGACTCGTAGCGTCAGGAGATCCCTGTGATCGGGCCCGCTTACGATTGGTATTTCAATTGTTCCTCGATGAGTTTCAGCCAGATTTCGCCGCGGCCAATGGCGACCGCCTCGGTATCGGCGTCTCCGCCAGATTGTCGACGTGGAAACCCTTTAACGCCGTGCCGGGAGTTATTGTTCATGCAAATCAGTTATCACTGATTCGGTTGGGCACCAGCGCCCGGGAAAGTTCGATTCTCGAGCGCTGGTTCCTCACGGTTCCAGATACCCGCCGTCGCGCACTCGCCCGCGCGCCGAGGAGGGGTGCGGGAATCGCCGATGTTCGCCTTTTCTTTCACGTAACTACTTTATAACTGACGAGTGGCCGGTTATTCAGGAGTGACACGCAGGCTCACTTCATTGCAAGCGGGATTGAAGTGAGTTGACTGTTGAGGTTGAGGTTGAGGTTGAGACTCGACCGACGGTTTGCGCCTGTCAGAACTTCACCAAAAAACACTTCTTGCAACGCGTTATTCAGAGATCGTAGAGCCGTAATTTGTTGGCGTTGGGGCCATCCCACGAATCTGCTCGATGAAAAGTGGCACCTCTTTCTCGATCAGGTCCGCTCTGTCAATCTGAAGATAATGCGACCCGTCTTTGGCAATGATTCTGCGGCTGCGCTTGGAGAGCTTTTTTAGATCTTCCTGCATCTGATCCCATGCCCTCTCGACATCCACCAACTTCGGCGGGGGATTCTCCTTGGGGATAGCCTTTGCAGGATCGTGCGAGAAAATCAGAATCGGGAGTGCACCGTATGGCCCGGTATGAACGGTCTCCTGGCCGGATCGGTTGAAATTCTCGAATTCCGCTGTCACCGCGTTCAAGTGCTCGTGGCAGGAATCTTCCGCTAGAAATTTTGCTGCGCGGGGATCGAATCCCGGGATGGCGTGCGAACACTGTCCCTTTAGGCGGGGCACTCCGGCGATAAACTCCAATCTGCCTTCCAAATTCCAGAACCATTGCAGTGGCTTTTTGGAGTCCATGGCTTTCAGGGCGGGGTTTTGTTCCTGCAGGGGTGTTGCGCTGTCGACAAAGATGAGGCCGGCGAGCTCCGCAGGATAGCGCGTGGCGTAATCGCGTATATACATTCCAGCGATGGAATGGCCCATGAGTACAATGGGGCCTTTCACATTCGCTTGAATTAACAGGTCGTGAAGTTCCTCGGCAATATGGTCTGCATCGCGCGGGGCGGGTATCGGGTCGCTTAGGCCGAATCCGGCTCTGTCGTAGGAGCAGACTTGCGTGGTCATTGAAAGCACTGGTTGAAGCCTGCCCCAGATAAGTGAATCGTCGCCGAGTCCAGCATCGAGGACGATCGTGGGAGAACCGCTTCCGGTGCAATTGAGATGCAACTTGTGACCATTCGCCAGGTACGTTTCACCCGGTGCGGGATTTTTCGCCCGGAACCACAGAACAGCCGCCGCATTATAAATTGTGCTTGCGGCCACCGCCATCACCGGAACGACGAGAACAGATAGAATCATGCACTCGGCTACCTTCCGCCGCCTCCGATAGCACTTGCCGGAGATTGATAGGATGCGGTGGATCGCTAGCCCCAAGACCGGGATCCCGATTAGCAGAATTAGCCCGGGGATCACAATGTATTCGGAATCCATGAAATGCCTCGGACTCTAAGTTCTGCGCGCAGACGCTCACGGAAGTAATCCTACGCTAACGAAAGACTGGGGCGGGCAGCCCGGAGGGCTAGCCCCACTGGCGATCACGATTTTCGCCGTGAATTAACCGACCCGCCGGGCATCTGGAAACCGAGAATCTGCCCACCGCCTGGTTTGTCGGCAAACTGTACACGATCGCGATTTTGGGCTGCCGGCGGCATTACCGGGGCCGAAACTCGGTTAATCTCCGGAATGCGGATTCGACCGGAACGCCGAAATGTTTCTCGCTAGATGCTTGTTTCACGTCTTGGGAGTTGATCTAGCGCTCCAACTCTTCACGCGCCATCCGCCGTGTCTTCCACCGCGAAAACAAAAACACCGTCATGCCCGCTCCTACCATCACAATCGTCCCGCCCACCACCTTGATCAGCGCAAGGGGCTTGTTCGGCTCGTCTTCCGCAGGAACCGCAGAAAGCAGAATCGTCATGGCCGTGCTTGCCAGCCCAATCAACCCCAGCACGATGGCCACCGGCCTGCCCCCGGGAACCCGCCGCACCTCCGGCCCCGACGGTCTCGATTGCAGCCGGATCATCGAGCCAAAGAGAAACAGATACGGCACAAAGTAGGAGATCACAGCCATGCTCACCAGCACCTCATAGGCGCCGCGCACACTTGTTCCTGCCTGCCCGAGCAGCGTCACGCAAATGCCAGCCAGTCCATAGACGCCGATCGCAACCCACGGCGTCCGATAGCGCGGATGAATCCATCCGAAGGCTGGCGGCAGGCAATGATGGATACCGGCCACAAAGGGGAGTCGAGACGTAGACGAAAGGTAAGCCGCAGCGCTGCCTACGGCATTGAGCCCCACAAACAATGCCACCGGCACCAGCAGCCACACAATTCCCAGCCGCGAGCTCATGATGCGGATGCCGTTGATAAAGCCATCTGGCCCGCCTACCGCTTCGCTGGGGAGGGCTACCAGCAGAGCTGCCGTCCCAGTGATATACCCAATTGTCATAATGCTGCCGCCAAGCAGAATCGCCCACGGGATGACGCGCCGTGGATTCTCGATCTCATCACCCATGGAGCTGCCCGCCTCGACGCCGCCGAAGGCAAAGAACACGCTCGACCAGAACACGGCGTTCTTCAGAGTCAGATGCGGAACCAGGCTAGTGGCGGTAATGTGTGTCGCTGCCCCAAAGCGCCCATACGAGGCCGCGGCCAGCAGAATCAGGATCGCAAGCGGCACGAGCCCACCTAGAGCGCTCACGTTATTCAGCCATTTCCCCGCATCCACACCGCGAATGTTCAGGAGCGTGATAATCGCTAGCCAGCCTACAGCGAAGGCCACGTAATAGCCCGGACTCCCCGCCAGCGCCTGCGCCCGCGGGCCAAACGCAGACAGCGCCGACGCCGCACCAAAGTAGAGCACACCGGGGAAGAATGGCAGATTGCTCATCCAGTAAGTCCACGCAGCGATGAACCCGCTGAACCCGCCGAAGGCCTCGCGCGCCCACACATAAAGTCCGCCTTCGTTGGGATGCCGCGAGGAGAGTTCCGCCACGCTGGCCGCCAGGGGCACAAAGAAGCAGATCAGCGCCGCCACCCAGACTGCCAGGATGCTCGGCCCTGCCGCCGCGGCCATCGCCGTCCAGCGCACGCTCAGTCCGCTGACGACGTAGAACAGCGCCAGGTCGCGGAACCGGATACTTCGCTTGAGTGATGGGGAGGCTGCCATGTAGGCCGCAGCATATCAAAGGCACGCCAGCAAATGAAGCCAAATCCTCCTGGCATCTGCCAGAACGGGGCCGCGGGCGCCAGGCTGTCCAATTCAATCGCCAGCGCAGTCAACAACTATGTGTTGGTCTTGCAATTCCCCTCATGAACCGTACAATTCAAGGGAGTCGAAGACGAAAGGTCGGATCTCGGGTGAAATGCGAGGTGGATCGTGAAACAAAGAGTTGTGGTTCTGGGGGCTGGGCGCGTAGGCAAAGCAATCGCGGCGGATTTATCCAATGATTTCGACGTAACCTCCGCGGATATCAGCCAGGATGCGCTCCAATCCTTGTCTTCCCGTTATCCGCTCAACACCAGAGTCATGGATCTGGGCAATGCCGCAGAGGTGGGCGATGCCGTCCGCGATGCGGATTTAGTAGTCTCCGCCGTGCCCGGACATATGGGCTTCAATACGCTGAAGACCATCATCGCGAAGAAGAAAGATGTCGTGGACATTTCCTTCTTCGCGGAGGATGCGTTCGAGCTCGATGAGCTTGCCCGGCGTAACAATATAACCGCAGCCGTCGATTGCGGTCTGGCTCCCGGCAACCCTGACTTCCTGGCAGGTTTCTTCGCCACTCAGATGCAGATACTGGATTTCGAGTTCATGGTTGGCGGTCTTCATTTCGGCCGCACGGGACCCCATCAATACCTGCCAACATTCTCCCCCGTGGATGTCTGGGAGGAATATACGCGCCCGGCGCGTTATGTTCAGGACGGCAAATTGATCACGATGCCCGCATTGTCCGAGCCGGAGCTTGTCGAATTCCAGATCAGCGGCCGTACGCTACTCCTTGAGGCCTTCAACACCGATGGCTTGCGCTCGCTCATCAGAACAATGGATGGACGTATTCCCAGCATGAAAGAGAAGACCCTTCGCTATCCCGGCCATATCGCCTACATCAAAGAACTTCAGGAAGCCGGAAGGCCCTGGACTCCTGACGCATGGAAGCCAGGCGACGACGAAGATGAGTTCACGATCATGCGAATCACCATCGATGGAGTCGAGAACGGGGCGGAAAAGATATTCTCCTACACGCTCTTCGCCACCTACGACAAGGAAACACACATGAGCTCCATGTCGAGAACAACGGGCTACACATGCACGGGTGTCGCACGTCTCGTACTTGATGGCACCTATAAGCGTGCAGGCATTTCACCACCGTCAACCATCGGAGAATCGCTGGGATGTCTTGACCGGATATTGGCACACCTTCGGGAGCGCAAGATCGTTTTCGAGAGGAGCGATGAGCTTTAAAGTCCACAGCTGACAGACTGGGTGCAATAAGCGAGCTCCAGTGAGGCCCTGCTGGTTTACGACAGCCTTAACTGTCTTGGGCAAGATTGGTTCAAAACCAATTTGACCGCCAAACTTGGGTTATGGAGCTGATCGCAGCAGTTACGGGCGGATTGTCGGCTACTCGTCAGTAACACTTCGGTAAACATTCTGGATCGGCGGAGTCCACTTTACCTGCTGATCATTTATCTGAAAGACCCGAACGGAACTGGTGGCGGCAGCAAAACAGTATAACGGGTGGCAGCAAAGCACTATATCCAGCACGCAGGTTGTTTGCATACGGTTGGACCGAAATTCACTTATTCGCCCACTTTCCCATGGGCTGCGAGCAAGTCCGAGAGCATCACCACTTCCGCGGCCACGAGGGATCGGAGTGTCGGTTCGAGTTCAGGAAACCATTGGGGGGAGTGAAGATCCGGGACTTTTGCGTCGCTTTCGAGAGTTGCCGGGCTCACGGCCCCGATGTGCAGGAGCACAGCGGGTACGCCAGCACGGCCGTATTCCGAAAAGTCTTCAGATGTCATTTTCGCAGGCATTTCAATCACGCTTTCGGGCCCCAAATCCCGGCGCAGTGCATCGACCAGACGCGCAGTTAGTTGAGGATCGTTGTAGACGGCTTCCGTGCCTGGAGTGATCTTAATCGACGGAGGAGACGGTGCGTCCGCCGCCGCGGCTTCAGCATCCAGCTGACGTTTGATCGACGCAAGGAGGCGCTTCCGCACCTTGTCGTCGTAACTCCGCACAGACATCTGCATCCTGACTTCGTCGGGGATCACGTTGCCCGCGGTGCCCCCGTGGATGGAGCCAATCGTGACAACGGCCGGTGACAGCGGATCTGTCTCGCGCGACACGATTGTCTGAATGCCAAGAACGGCACGGGCCGCGAGGACAATGGGGTCGACGGTCAACTGGGGCTTAGCACCGTGTCCGCCGCGACCAAAGATCGTCACGTCAACCGTATCTGACGACGCGCGAAAGAATCCAGAATGGAAACCAACCTTGCCGGATGGGAGAGAGGGCTCATCATGCATCGAGATCGCAAAATCGGGTTTCTGAAACCGGGTGAATAGACCGTCCGCCAACATGGCAGCCGCCCCCCGAGTGATCTTCTCGGCAGGCTGGCCAACCAGCATCAAGGTACCATGCCACTTGTCGCGGCGGCGCGCCATGATTTTGGCGGTGCCATACCAGCCGGCCATGTGCAAGTCGTGACCACATGCGTGCGCAACCGACACCACCTTTCCTTCAGAATCGAGTCCCTTTGCCTTGCTTGCGAAAGGAAGCCCGGTCTTCTCCTCGATGGGTAGCGCGTCAAGTTCCGTGCGCAGCATGACGACCGGACCGGAGCCGTTGCGCAAAATAGCGACAAGGCCGGTGCCGCCCACCTGGGTGGTTATCTCGAAGCCAAGAGCCCTGAGGCGATCGGCCAGTTCGGCCGCCGTTCGCTGCTCATGAAATGCGAGTTCCGGGTGCTCATGCAAGTCTCGGTAGAGACTCTCAAGCTCGGGTTCAAGCGCGGCGATCTCCGGTACGGCCTGATTGATGCCTCGAGCTTGTTCCGCAAGAGCAGCGCTTGAATTTGCAATGCTCAAAGCCATTAGGATCCATACACAGTGACCAACCATTGTTTCTCCTTATGCCTCATAGGCAGATGCCGTTTTGGAAGGCAGGCCGGCAGAGATCAGTGAACCGAAGTCTTCATAATAGCTTGGCATAGACATTAGATTGAATTGGCCATCGGTTCCTTGTTTGGGTTCCGCAGGTGTCGTCGTCTGACCTGAAGCGACCGGCTTCCACGGCAAGTTCAGTCTTGGGAAGTCGCCTTGTTGTCACCGATTAAGCCCAGGGCAATCGAGCCCGGGACGACGATCATGTGCGCTGATCTCAGTTCTACCGGGCGAAACGTGAAGAAATCATTCTTGAGAATCTGGCGCCAGCAGCAGGATCTTCCCAATGCCGCCTTTTTGCCCCAGCACGTGTGCTTCAGCCGCATCGCGCAACGGCAACCGGCGGCCGATAGGCAGAATGAACTTGCCATCGCGTATGTCATCGGCAAATTCGCGCACTTTGGATGCATCAGGCTGAGCCCACACACGCGTAATCTTCACTGTCGGATTTTTGGCTGCCGCGCTCTCCGGCAACACAGCCGTGTAGCCAAAGGAACCGCCCTGTTTTACTTTCCCGATCAGCTTCGCTGCAACCTCACCGCCAACGGTATCGGCAATTGCATCCACGAAGCGGAAGTTCTCAATCGCTTGATCGTCATCAATCGCGAGTATGTCAGTGACCCCGAGAGAGCGGGCGGCCTCCAGTTCTTTGCAGCGAACACCCGCAATCACCGTTGCACCTATCTTTTTCGCTGTATGCACCGCCGCGCGCCCAACACTGCCCAGCGCTCCCGTTATGAGAACAACCTGCCCCTCTTTCACGTTTGTCGCGAGGCGCACAAGCTGATCACCGGTAAGTGAAATCAGCGGGATCGCGGCCGCGTCCGCCAAGTCCACGCCATCGGGCAGATGGGTCACTTCCGAAGCGTCCACTGCAACCAACTCGGCATAGGTCGCGTTGGATAGCGCAAGAACTCGGTCGCCGATCTTGAAATGGTTCACATTTGCGCCCACTGCCCGCACGATGCCGCTCACATCGCGGCCCAGAACTGCCGGAAGCGACAACGGAAAAATCGTCTGCATCATCCCCGAACGCAGTTTCCAGTCAATCGGATTCACGCTCGCGGCGGCTGCGGCGATCAGTACCGTATTTCCGCTTATCTGCGGTTCGGCAACGTTGTCTTCAAATTTCAACTTCTCGGGACCGCCGTACTCATAGAGCACCACTGCCTTCATCGTCTGCCTCCAGGAACTCCCGAGCATATTCGACCTCTAAGTCAGATGCACGGGAGCTGATTCCGGTCTCAACAGAAGTTCCGAGCTATGGGCATTTCAACTGAGATTTTGTCACCGGCCCGCTCATCCGCCGTCTTGAGCTAAGACTCCGAGACAGGTCCCCGCAGTCGGCCATCGCGACTGGAAAAAGCTCCGGCTGTAAGCGCCATTCGCGCCTCGCCATGAGAAAGCGACCAAAAAAGCAAGTTCACATCCAATAGACGATGGATTCACTCGATATTCACCAAGGCAACACTCACCCCCCTTTCCTCTCAAGCGGCCATGAGATTCGCTTCGGCTTTGACAACACATATGCAAGGCTGCCGGAACGCTTCTTCGCGCGATTGGACCCAACGCAGGTTGCGGCGCCGCGGCTTGTGAAAGTTAATGAGGAGTTGGCCCGGGAACTGGGACTCGATGCGGATGCGCTCAAGAGCGGTCGTGGTGTTGAAGTGCTGGCCGGCAACCGCGTGGCCGAGGGAGCCGAACCTCTAGCGCAGGCTTATGCCGGGCACCAGTTTGGACATTTCGTGCCTCAACTCGGCGACGGACGCACCAACCTGCTGGGTGAGGTCGTGGGGCGGGCCGGCAGGCGCTACGACATCCAGCTCAAGGGCTCCGGCCGGACCCCTTTCTCGCGCGGAGGCGACGGCAGAGCCGCACTCGGGCCGGTACTGCGTGAGTACATTGTGAGTGAGGCCATGGCGGCACTGGGCGTGCCGACCACACGTGCTCTGGCCGCGGTGACCACGGGCGAATGGGTGCAGCGGGAAACAGTCCTGCCGGGAGCTGTGCTGACGCGGGTGGCAGCGAGCCACCTGCGCGTGGGCACTTTCGAATACTTCGCCGCACAGCAAGACACGGAAGGAGTGCGCACGCTGGCCGATTATGCGATTGCCCGGCACTATCCTGAAGCCGCGCAGGCCAGGCAGCCGTATCGGGCTCTTCTGGAAGGGGTGATCGCACGCCAAGCGCAACTGATTGCGCAATGGATGCTGCTCGGTTTCATCCATGGTGTGATGAACACCGATAACACGTCGATCTCTGGGGAAACGATCGACTACGGCCCTTGCGCCTTCATGGAGGCATACGATCCGGCAACAGTCTTTAGCTCCATTGACCATGGCGGACGCTATGCCTACGGCAACCAGCCCAGAGCGGCACTTTGGAATCTGGCGCGGCTGGCCGAGGCCTTGCTGCCGATTCTGGCACAGGAGGCCGGAAGCGAAGAGGCTGCGGTCGCCGCGGCAAATGAGGCACTCAGCGCCTTTGAGCTGCAGTACCAGCAGGCCCGCATGGCAGGGCTGCGCCGAAAGCTTGGCCTCTTTACGGAACGCGAGGGGGATGAAGCTCTGGCCGAAGATCTGCTACAGCGCATGGTAGCCAACCGCGCCGACTTCACGTTGACCTTCCGAAGGCTCTCTGATGCCACGGCTTCGCCGGATGGCGACGTGGCAGTCCGGACACTGTTCGCCGATCCCGGCGCGTATGACGGTTGGGCTGCTGAATGGCGCGGACGGCTTGCCGAAGAACCGGCAGATGAACAAACACGCACTTTAGCAATGCGGAGTGTGAATCCAGTATTTATCCCCCGCAACCACCTTGTTGAAGCAGCGCTTGATGCGGCGAGTCGGCGGCAGGATTTCCAGCCGTTCGAGGAGTTGCTCGACGCCGTTACGAGGCCCTACGAAGAGAGAGCGGGGCTCGATCGGTATACAGTCCCCGCCCGTCCCGAGGAGTCCGTCCTGCAGACGTTCTGCGGGACGTAAGGTGCTGGACAGGGTCGACAATGGCGCGATGCGTTCCGTTTACATATTTTGCGGGTTCCCCCGCACCGGATCATCCTCTTTGATTCCTTCCCTGGCGATTGCAATTTGCTTCGACTTCCGATAGACATTTGCTACGGCCAACGTCCAGAGAGGAACCAGATCAACTCCGGGTACCAGTTTGCCAAGAAACGATGGCAGAAACTCCCAGTGCCAGCCGAGAAGGTAAGTCAGCACAGCCCCCATTCCCAAGTCGAGTATGTCGTCGGCGGGGGATCCGGCGCCCGCAACAAAGAGAGGGAAAACAACGATCTGCACCACGTCCGCGATGACGGCAAGAATCATCGCAGCGCGAAGGTCAGACCCGGCGAAATTGTGATGGCGTCGTGAGTCACTTTGGAGAATGCATTCATCTTATTGCGTTGCCTGCCTCTGCGTTATTGGTACCAATCCCCAGCCCCGCGAATCGGCATTATCGGCAGACAGCGGCCCCCGGCATCTTTGTGCATTGGTCACTGCGCTGCATTGAGAGATCAAGCGGATTCCCCTGATTCGACGAGGGGTTCCAGCATGTGCGGGCCATTTCCGTGAAGTTTGGCCACTCGCCGAGTTTAATGGGTAGATGGAGTCTCCGCCACTTTTTCAGAGCTCAGTGGGGCAACTGGTAATTGGGCATTTCAGTGTTGCCCTAAGAGCTGCCCCTTCAGGGCTTGGCTGTCAACGGAACTCCCCGGACGGCTGGGGACTGATCTCATCTGGATTGCATCTTTGAATACAGGCGTTTAGATAAACTTCTGGAACTCCTTGAATGTTCTTGGAACCTCATATGGTGGACGCGGTAGGAATCGAATCATCAGTCAAACGTATTTTCAACAACATGCAGGCCAGCGGATGACACCTAAGACCATGCAAAGCAGCCGTAATCC
>Ga0302189_10003471_pt1 | contig 12089 bp, 10 predicted proteins | sample II_Bog_E2_2_FD_194551 | JGI IMG/M metagenome (GOLD analysis project Ga0302189, IMG submission 194551) | Peat permafrost microbial communities from Stordalen Mire near Abisko, Sweden - II_Bog_E2_2 | ecosystem: Environmental > Terrestrial > Soil > Wetlands > Peat | place: Sweden: Abisko...
GTGGAAATGAGGGGTTTATAAAGTAAGTAATTGGTGCCGGGAGGGGGGGTCGAACCCCCACGACCTTGCGATCGGCGGATTTTGAGTCCGCTGCGTCTGCCAGTTCCGCCATCCCGGCTTTTTGAGTCTAAGCCTTTATTTTTCAACCAAGTACGTCATTTTTTCTTTGCCCTTCGGTTGGGCTTAGAAACCCTGGTCGCCGATTTAGTCGCCACCACTTTTTGCGAAAAACTTGCCAACCTATCAACAGCGTTCTGATTGTGATCGGGAGCCAAGTGGGCGTACCGCATCGTCATTTGAATTGTACGATGTCCCATCAGTTGTGCAACAGTGCGGATACCCTCAGCATCCGGATGCGCCCTGAGCACGGAAATGGCCTTCTCAGCGATCATGGGCAGGGAATCGCGCTCACGACGTATCCCCGCACCTGTTTTGCTGAAGATCAGCAGCGAGTCAAGAAGCTCGGTGGCTCCGTGCACGGCGATCTGAATGTCCGTGAAGAGGTCCATTCGCTCGTCGGATGAAAGGCTCGATGTGGACAGAAACTCCGCATTGGCATAGACCGCAGCCAGATAATGCCTGAGGTCGTGCGACACCGAACTCGCCATGCTGCCGATGGTCGCCAGCCGCTCCGCCTTCAGTAGAGCGCGATTCGTCTCAAGAATCTCAGTGCGCATCCGGCCAAACGCAGTGCTGAGCTCATGCACCTCTTTTGTGCCGTTTTCCTGAAGCCGATGCGAAGGATCGCCCATTCCAAAAGCGCGAACAGTGTGCGCCAGCATTTCCAGGGGCTGGGTAACAATGCGCGATAGAGCCATCATCAGGAGCGACCCGAGAAACACGGCGGCGACACCCAGCAGCAAAACCAGTTGATTGATCTCACGGGTCGCTCGATTCGCCTGCTCAAACGACTTGAGCACAACCAGCACGAGCGGACTTCCCGCTTCTCCCGAAAGATCTGTCTCGGTTGCAAGGAATTGCTCCCGGCCGAGCGAAATCTCAAAAATGTGTTCGCCGCTCGCCGCGGGTGCCGGATTTCTGACGAGCAACTCCTGCTGGTGCTGCGCCGACAGCGTACTCGCCAGAATGTTTGCACCGGCAAGAAAGGTTGCATCGTCTTCTGAAGCATGACTGATCAGGCGCAAGACATTGCTGTCAATTTGGTAGCCGCTGATTACGTATCCGAGGAGCGTCCCCCGGGTTTCGTCACCGAAGTAGAGTGGCCGAACCGATACATCGAATAACCTCTCGTCCGTGGTCACGTAGTGTTGCGAGGGTCGAGCTATGGTTTTCTCGAGTGCTATCCCAAGCGCGGTGGAGGGTGCCTTTCCCTGCGTATTCACAGTGAGTACGTGTCCATTCCTGTCTGCCAACCCAAACAGGTCGCTGCCGGCAACCTTCCATAAATCGAGCGCGCCATCGGCGATTGTGCGTTTGTCGTTGGTCGTCATCAATGCTTTGAGAATAGGCAGATTGGCGAGCAGCGCATTTTCGTGGTTCAGCGCGTCCCTGCGTTGACGCTGCAGATTTTGAAATGTGATCAACGAGCGGGCGAGGTCCGCCGATAGATCTTGCGTGGCCTGTTGGCGCACGCGGCTGCGGACGATAAGCAGACTGCCACCAGTGATCGTTGCAATCACGGCGACAAGTACCGAGACCAGCAGGACGCGAGTTCGAATGTTGTGGAAAGGCAGCATCAGTTCGCTTGCCTCTCAAGGCGCGAATTTGTAGCCGGCGCCATAGATCGTCTGAAGATGGTGTGGATTCGCGGGATCTGCCTCCAGCTTCTGGCGCAACTTCATGATCTGATTGTCGACCGTTCGTGTGGTGGGATAGGAGTTGTATCCCCAAACATCGCTAAGAAGTTCATCGCGGCTCAACACCCGCTCTGGGTTTTCTGTGAAGAATCGAAGCAGCTTGAATTCGTGAGCGGTCAGCGTGATCGGTCTTCCTTCCCTCCTGGCTGTCATCTTGCGAAAGTCGATCTCGCACTCTCCGAAAGTATAAGTTGCACTCGGCTCCGGTTTGCGTCGGCGTCGAATACAAGCCTGCACCCGCGCCAGAAGCTCGCGGGGGCTGAACGGCTTGGTAATGTAGTCCTCCGCGCCCAGCTCGAGTAGTAGCACCTTGTCGACGACTTCGCTGACGGCGCTAAGGATCAAAACCGGCGTGTCTGGCGAGATGCTTTTCATTTGCTTGCATGCATCACTCCCCGACAGTTTCGGCAGGATCAGGTCCAGCACCACAGCAACTGGTGAGCAGGAACGGAACAAGGCGACACCGGCCTGGCCGTCGGACGCGACTTCGATCCGATATCCCTGCTTGTGAAAGAGCCGGTCCAGAACTTTCTGCATGCGGATATCATCTTCAACAATCAGGATCGTACCTTGATCCTCAGTCATGGCAACACTCTTTCCTCCGATGGTTCGCAGGTGGCCCTCCTTGCAATCGTGCACCGAGCCAAAGGCATGTATTAACTTTCTGGTGAGAAATGACAATTCGATTACATTTCCTTCCAGATGGGGGAAAGCCTCAATCGCAGGCGGGGACCTGCCCTCCCATCATATCCAGCGCAAGGCTTGAAGACATCTAGTCAATTCCAGCGTGACAGTTTGGTTGATTCGTCGCGCATGAGATTTGATGGGCGCCAATGTTTCTGCTGCACATAATTTCATGCGCGAGGAGAAACGACGGTGCTTTCTGTTTGAGCGAGTCTCGGAGTCGGTGGTTTCCGATTACATCAATCTAAATCAGTACGCTTGCGCATACAGTGCTGTACTCGTTTTTGTGGCTGTCAAAACCTCCAGGAACTGGCGGAGCCAGAGGGTTCAATCATGAGGTTGCAAAGCACTCAATGTAAATCATTTAGAGTTCCCGATAACGGATCGGTAAACCCCTCGCCTTCAGGCGATTGAGGGTACTGGGCTTGTATGGATGGAAGACTACAAGCGAGTCAGCCACATTGTGCGGGACTGCAAGTATCACCTGGTGTGGACGACGAAGTACCGGTACCCGGTTCTTGGGGGCGATGTTGGCCAGCGATGCCGCGAACTGCTTCGCGAAATTTCTCGCAGCCAGGAGATGGTGATCTACGCTGGATCGATCAATCAGGATCATGTGCACATGCTGATAGCCGAGGAGAATTCAATCCTTCAGTAGCCTCCTTTCCAACGGCGGCCACACTTCCAGATTAGGTTGAGTGAATTGAGGGATTCAGACTGCGTGGCGAGAAGGGCAAACTTTCAAACTCTCAGTTGCCTTTCTCCAAGAAGTGGGACTTCGCGCCAGCAAGCAAGAGAAAAGGTGCTCATTTCACACCAAGTGGGGCCAACCTAAGAGATTCTCTGGTGGCATAAAGTCGCAGGAATGGCCCGAACAGCGGGCACTTTTGCAAATATAAGACGAATAAAAAGAATACTTTAGACTGCGTGGCGGAGAGGGGTGGATTCGAATCGCCTAATAATAAAGAAGTTACACGTCACTTTTCCGAAAATACCCCCGAAAATACATCCCCTCAACTGTCGCTGTGATTGTCAAGAGATGACACCGTTACAGGAAGGGCCATGCTATCTGATCATTCCACTGAAGTCACCTCTTTTGCGACGCCAATCTGAGAAGGGCTTACTCGCAATGTGACCGCCTGTGACAGAGGGATTTAGGTAACGCCAATTTCCTTGCCTATCAGTATCAATTCCGATTAGGAAACTAGGGCAAAACCGCATGCGCTAGTCGGTTCAAGGCTCGCGCGAGATCTCAGTTACCGACCGCCGAGAAATGGTCCGTAACTCCGGGAACGACGTGAAAATCGTCTCAAATGGAGAGTTCTTTAGCGGGATTGCTTGTGACGCACTCGTGGTGTATACTTTACTGAACCCTCGCGCACAGTTTGGTGCCAAAACCTCTTCAAGATTGGCAGCAAGGAGGAAGTTATGGGTTCCCGCACTCCAGGCGCCTCGTCACACGAGCGCCACGCCCTTCCCATCCTCAACCTGCATCTATACTTCGGGCCTTCCAGGATCTTGCTGTCGAGCTCCGCTCTGCTCATCATTTCGTTTGGATGCGCTGCTTCCAGCTACGCTCAGCCAACCATGTGCAGCATGAGGTGTCCAAACGGTTCTATGAGTGAACCCGTCCCCTGTGATGGCAGCGTTCTCCCGGCGTGCCAGAGACCCACAGCTTCGTCCACTTCCTCAGCTCCCGCAGGAGCCCCTGCTATCAATCCGGCGCTGACCAATGCTGCCCAAACCATCGGAACCGCCCTGGGGCAACGGCTCGCAAAGGCGCTTCTTGGCGGACCCGACACGACAAGCCCCGTGGACCCCGCCATCGACGCAGCCCAGCAGCAAACGGCTCTTGCCGCCCACCAGCTCAACGAAAGCGGCATTTATCTTTTGAAGCAAAGAAACTATTCCGGCGCGATCAACGAGTTCCAAAAGGCGCTCGCCCTTGAACCAGGCGACGCAATCATCGGCTCCAATCTTGAGTTCGCAAAGCAGGCGCAAAAGAACGCCATCGTGGCCGGACAAACCAGTAACGCGCTAGGCCAGCTGCTGGGCGCCGATCCCGCCGGAATGGGGAGCTCTAGCGACGCTCTGAATCTAGTGAACCTCGGCCCCGGCGCGACCCCCGTAGACCTGCGCAATGCGACAAGCACAATCATCGATCCTGCAACCCTTAAAGGGCAGCTCGACAGTATTTTTTCAGACGGCGCGCCCATTTCAGCGCCGGCAGACGCTCAGGAATTAGACAAGCTCTTTCAGCCCTCGCAACCTGCGCCGTCTTCACCCATGCAGGGCAAAATTGACAGGTTAAATGCGCAATGCGCCGCCGTCGTTCCCGGCTCCGCGGCAGACGAATCGTGCAAACAGCAACGGACAGAGCTGGAGCATGCGGATCAACAACAGCTGGATGAGATCTTTAGCGGTCCTGCTGCTCCAGGGCAAAACCAGGCCGCACCGCCGCCACATCCATAGCCCTCGTCCCGGGTCCTGTTCTTCGCCGCAATTCCACCGGACAGCATAGCAACGTTCCGCAGGTCCGCACCGTACGCATCGCCGACTGGAGAGACCCATGGCAAAGCTGCCCAAATTGTTTGTTCTAGCGTCGTTTCTTGTCCCGATTCCTCTTTTCCATCTCCATGCGCAAACTCCAGCCACCGCACCGACCAACGGCTCCGTTGCTGTGGCGCCTTCAGCGCCCAACGGCCAAGCGCCGGACGAGATGACCAGGAAGATCACCGAACTTGTGCTTGCAGGGAAATACGCTGAAGCGCAGAAATTGACGGAAGGTTTACTGATTGCCTATCCCGACGATCAGCGCCTCATCAAGGCCAAGGCGCTGATTAACAGCCGGCTCGCGCCGGGCGGTTCAACCAGCGCAGCGCCCGGCAACGCCCAGCCCAATCAACCTGCCGAGGACCCGAATGCCGAGCAGCTCAACGGCATGGACAAGGTGGATTACAACGCCCTGATTGCACTGGCGCGGCAGGCGCAGCAAACCACTGACCTCGACGAGCAGAAGAAGATGCTGCAACAGTTCATGGATCAGAGCACTCCATTCTTGCAGAAGCATCCGGACCTGACGCTGCTCTGGCAGCTTCGTGCAGCTTCAGCCGTCAGCCTGAACGAGCCAATGCTGGGGTATGAAGCGGGACAGAAGCTTCTGGCCGCAGGCGCAGCCGATAGCAACGACCCAGCATTGCAGCAGCTGCTGGGACAACTCAAGAACAAGGGCTGGCTGGATAAGCAGATAGCGGAGAAACAAGCGGAAATTATCACCACGGTGATGGATACATCGATGGGACGCATAACCTGCATACTGTTTGACAAGCAGGCGCCAATCACAGTTGCCAACTTCATCGGGCTCGCCGTGGGGAAAAAAGACTGGGTCGATCCGGTGACGCACCATAAGATGCACGGTGAGCCGATGTTCAACGGCACGACTTTCCACCGCGTCGTGCCCGGCTTCATAATCCAGGGTGGCGATCCGACAGGCACCGGAACCGGCGGCCCGGGCTATGTATTTAATGACGAGTTTCAATCCAACCTGAACTTCGACATACCCGGACGCTTGGCCATGGCCAATTCAGGTCCGAATACTAATGGTTCGCAGTTCTTTATTACGGCGGCAGCAGCTCGTTCTCTCGACCAGCACGATACTATTTTCGGCCAGTGCGATGAGGCCAGCGTTGCAGTTGTGCAGTCGATTGCCCTTGTACAAACGAATTCGGTCGATGGCAAGCCGAAAACTCCGGTAGTGCTGAATAAAGTGACCATTGTGCGCAAAGCGAAGGCAAGCGCCCCATCTCTGTAGCAGAAAGCCCCAACTTCCGATTTGGGGGTTGGAGGCTGGGTCGGGCCACGCAAACGAAAACATGCGACGACGATAGTCTTTGCTTCTCTTGGCAAGGCCTTCGGACCGCAGGCCCATTTATTTACAAGGATCGACTGAACAAATTGAATAAACAGCTATTTCCCTACCCGAGGAGGCAGCATATGAAATTCTTAGGAACACGTTCGACAACTCTGGCTCTGAGCTTGCTTCTTACCGTAGGTACGATTCCGCCACTCCATTCGCAAACGACAAGCCCAACACCCGCTGATGCCAATGCAACGGCACTCCCGTCGCGAGCCGACCAAGCACCCGACGAAGCCACCAAGAAGATCACCGACCTGGTGCTCGCCGGAAAATACCCCGAGGCGCAGAAGCTGACAGAAGGCCTGCTGATTGCCTATCCCGACGACCAGCGCCTCATCAAGGCCAAGGCGCTCATTGACAGTCGGCTTTCAGAGGGCAGTTCAACGGGCACGGCTCCCGGCAACGCCGAGCCCACTCAACCCGCCGCGAACCCGAATGCCGAACAACTCACCGGCATGGACAAAATAGATTACGACACACTCATTCTGTTGGCGCGGCAGGCACGGCAAGCCACGGATCTCGACGGGCAGAAGAAACTGCTGCAACAGTTCATGGATCAGAGTAGTGCGTTCTTGCAGAAGCATCCTGACGAGGTACTCATCTGGCAACTTCGGGCGGCGTCCGCGCTTGGCCTGGATGACCCGGCGGCAGGTTACGAAGCGGGGCAGAAACTTCTTTCCGCAGGAGCGGCAGACAGCAACGACCCAAGTCTGCAACAGCTATTGGCGCAACTCAATAAGAAAGGTTGGCTTGATAAGGAAAAGAATCAGGCCCTCGAACGAGAGAAGCTAAAGGCCACATGGACCGACCCTGCGACCGGCAACATCTGGACAAAGCAGGACAGCGGTAGTGATGTTGGCTGGAATCAGGCCAAGGATTATTGCGGAAGTCTGCGCCTTGCGGGTTACGCGACCTGGCAACTCCCGACAACTGAAGAGCTTGGGGCAATCCATGACAAGGTCATCAAGGGCGATATCAAGCTTACTGGGAAGGCGGCCCTTGCATGGGGCATACCCATTACCGGCGAACCCTGTTTCGTCATCTTCAACCAGCCAGGAGCGGGCTGGGCACAACACTGCGCGAACGCGATCAACAGAAGCTTCGTACGGGCCTTGTGTATTCGGCGCCCCGCGCAATAGCGAATCGCTTACTGATGACAACGATGGAGCCTAAACACGTGAAACCTACCATTCCCGCATTGTTCTTGGGGCTGATTTTAATTTCAGCCGTTCACGCGCAAACTTCAACCACTGGCGCCGCCAACGGTTCCGTTGCTGTGGCGCCTTCAGCGCCCAACGGCCAAGCGCCGGACGAGATGACCAGGAAGATCACCGAACTTGTGCTTGCAGGGAAATACGCTGAAGCGCAGAAATTGACGGAAGGTTTACTGATTGCCTATCCCGACGATCAGCGCCTCATCAAAGCCAAGGCGCTGATCGACAGCCGGCTTTCGTCAGGCGGCTCAACCAGTGCAGCTCCCGGCAACGCCCAGCCCACTCAACCTACAGCGAACCCGAATGCCGAACAACTCACCGGCATGGACAAGGTGGATTACGACGCCCTCATCGAACTGGGACGACAGGCACAGCTGACGACGGATTTGGAACAACAGAAGGTGTCGCTCAAACAGTTCATGGATCAGAGCGCACCATTTTTGCAGAAACATCCGGACCAGATACTGCTCTGGCAGCTTCGCGCAGCATCAGCGATCAGTTTGAATGACTTTGTAGCAGGATACGACGCCGGACAAAAGCTTCTGGCAGCACGCGTAGCGGATAGCACCGACCCGGGTTCGCGACGCTTGTTAGCGCAGCTCAAGAACAAAGGATGGCTAGACAAAAAGGCACTCGCAGATTTCCAGGAAAAGGAACATTTGAATCGATATAGCTTTCTGGGGGAGCGTCAGACTTTTACCCATTCTCGTCGAGGGCGCCTGACTCTGAATGAGAACGAGGCTGTGTACGAAGGTGCCGACGGAATTATCCGAATTTCTCGCGATGATATCCGTGAAATCCAAGCTGACGGCGGCGGCGGAGTTACTTTTCTTGAAAAGGACGCCAAGAAACTGGTATTCAGTCCCTTCTATCAAGAAGATATTCCGTGCTGTGACGTGAATGTGTGGGTGTGGAAGAAGGTCGGGGCCGTGATGGATGCAATCGTCGAGAGATGGCGATTTGTATTGATATCCAAGCCGACCGATGCAATTCAAACACTGAGGCCGCCTAATCCTTGAGAAGGTATCGGGAATGATGAGAGTATTGTCTGAAAACACGCCCCGCTAATTCCTACGCTGCCGAGGATAAGGTGGGATTTTCGATGCGATGAGGTCCGCAAGTCAAGCTTCACGATGGCGAATCATCTAATGTAAATATAACAAAATAAACAACTTATCTATGGCGGAGAGGGAGGGATTCGAACCCCCGATAGCCTTACGACTATGCCTGATTTCGAGTCAGGTGCATTCAACCGGGCTCTGCCACCTCTCCGCGTCTTAAACTACTTTATCTCAATAACTTGAATTCTTGCCCCAACGGGCTCTCATCCCCCGTATTCCCTACAAAGTACGTTGCCCGGTCCGCTCCCCCGCGAGCCTCTCACCTCAGCTTCGATCAGCATCGATTCCCGACGGACTCGAACCTTTCCAGTCTAATGGCGAAGGTCAGGGCCGTGCAATGCCGCCACTCCGCCATCCCGTCTGCCGCACCTGAAGTCTTAGCGAGATCCTCCCGGCTTTGCCGCGGGATACATACAATCGCTCGGGGGAAGCGTAGCACTTGACGACAATCTGGCTAGAGCAGATTGCGGGCGCGGCTCAAGCCTCGGTGATCACGCAAAAGCGGCCATAGATGATCAAGTGAAAAGCGGCCATAGAGAGAAGGCTTAAGGCAGAGCTGCCGCGGGGGTATTTAGCCTCTGTGGTCATGAGCCACGTCTTGAGCAGAGAAAAACGAGAACAAGTCATCGCATTGGGCCGGCTGGGCTGGTCGTTGCGGCGCATTGAGCAGGCGACCGGAGTGCGCCGTGAAACGGCGGGGGACTATCTTCGCGGCGCGGGGATTGCCTTACGGCGTCCGGGCGGCTGGGGACGCCACAGTCCTTCAAAACCGGCCATAGACCCGATCACCGACTCTGGGGGCGGAGATTCAAAACCGGCCATAGAGGTGATCACCGGCTTTTTGGCCAGGAAACCGGGTTGCGGACCGGCGAGCAGCTGCGAATCTTACCGTGAACTGATCGCGCTGGAGTTGGAGCGCGGCCGCAACGCGATGGGAATCTGGCAGGATCTTGTCGACAGCCATGGGTTCGCGGGTGGCTACCAAAGCGTGAGGCGGTTCGTGCGCAATTTGCACGGCGCCGCAACGCCGGAAGCGCGGGCGATCATCGAGACCAAACTCGGTGAAGAGGCGCAGGTCGACTATGGCACGGGGCCGATGGTGCGCGATCTCGACAGCGGCAAGTACCGGCGCACGCGGCTGTTCGTTCTGACGCTGGGCGCGAGTCGCAAGTCGGTTCGGCTGCTGTCGTTCCGTTCCAGTGCGCGGGTGTGGGCCGAGCTTCACGAGAAGGCATTTCGCAGGCTTGGCGGTGTGCCGCGGATCGTGGTTCTCGATAACCTTCGCGAGGGCGTGCTGTCTCCGGACTTCTACGATCCGGGCCTGAACCCCTTGTATCGCGATGTTCTGGCCCACTACGGCGTGACAGCGCTGCCATGCAAGGTACGCGATCCGGATCGAAAAGGAAAAGTCGAGAGTGGCGTCAACCATGCGCAGATGACGCCGTTGAAGGGCAAGAAGTTCGAGAGCCTGGAAGAGGCGCAGGCATATCTGGACCACTGGGAAGAGCGCTGGGCCGATAAGCGCATCCACGGCCGCACCAAGCGGCAAGTAGCGGCGATGTTCGCCGAAGAGAAACCCCACCTGCAGCCGCTTCCGCTGGAGCCGTTTCGCTACTACCAGTATGGCGAGCGCACGGTGCATATCGATGGTTGCGTCGAGGTTGAAGCGGCTTATTACGGAGCGCCGCCGGGCTGGATCGGGCGGAAGGTCAACGTGCAGTGGGACGCGATGTTCGTGCGGCTGCTTGATCCACGCAGTGGTGAGCTTCTGCGCGAGCATCTGAGCGGCAAGCGTGGCGGGCATCGTATCCGCGATGCAGATCGCCCACGCCGTACACCGCCACCGTTGCTTCAACTGCTGGCACGTGCCCACAAGGCGGGAGCCAATATCGGCGCGGTGTGCGACGCCATCCATGCTCGCCAGGGCGAACTCGGAATGCGTCGCATCCAGGGCGTTCTCCAACTGGTGAAGCAATATGGCAGCATGGCTGCGGACGACGCTTGCGCGGCGGCGCTGGAACTGCGTGTTGCCGAGTATCGCTTCGTGCGCCGCTATCTGGAGCGCCGTCCAAAGGCTCCTCTCACTCTGCGGCAAGTCGATCCGCTCATCCGCGAACTGAGTCAGTATCGCGACCTGATCCAACAACGCATCAACTTCGAGGAACCCAATCCATGAACCTGATAGAACTCAATCGCTCGCTGGTACAACTGCGCCTGAGCGGCATGGCCGCAGCACTGGAAACGCGCCTTCTGCAAGCGCAGTCGGAGAACATGGTACCCATCGACCTGATCTCAACACTGGTCTCCGACGAGCTGGCCTGCCGCAGCAAGCGGCTTCTGGAGAGACGCCACAAACAGGCGCAGTTCCGCGATGCGGACAAGCGCCTGGACAACTTCGACTTCCAGTTCAATGCCCGGATGAATCGTAACCTGGTCTTCGAACTGGCCACTGCAAACTGGATCGGAAAGCGCGAAGATGCCTTGTTCCTCGGTCCACCTGGGAGCGGCAAGAGTCACTGCGCACAAGCTATCGGACACGCCGTCATCCAGCAAGGCTACCGAGTGCTCTATCGCGAAGCCCACAGACTTCTGGAAGAGCTGGCCGACGCTGCGCTCGATGGCAAACGCAAGGAGTTCATGGACCTGCTGACCACCGTGCCGCTGCTGATCATCGACGACCTGGGAATGCGCAAGCTGCCGCTGACCGCCGCCGAGGAACTGCTGGAGATCATCATGCGTCGCTATGAACGTGCGAGCACACTTCTAACATCCAACAGGCCCGTTGAGGACTGGGGTAAACTGCTGGGCGACAGCGCCGCCGTCACCGCCATGCTGGATCGCTTGCTGCATCACGGTCACGTTCTCAAGTGCGGCCCGCGCAGTTGGCGCACCAAAACCGGCACCCCTGGAGAAGGCCAATGACAAATGCAAAAGCAGAGGCAAAAACAAAAGCGATATGGATGCCGGGCAAAGAACGCCCGGCGGCGTCGCGACTCGTGATCCAGAAGCCTCCCACGACGGAGCCTCACCATAGGAATATCTGCAGAAACACGAAACCCTCTGCTGGCCAACCCATCGGGAAAGCCGCAGAGGGTCTCGATTACCGATTCCTTCGGAGCCAGCCCCGTGTCATCGGCCCTGGATCGATCCGCAAGGCGCGACCCCGGCGGAGCGAGTACAACACTAACACGAAATCAAAGGAGCTGAACATCAACGCCCAACTCCCCGCCTTGCAAACCTACACGTTGGCAAGGTAAAACAATAACGTCTTCTGCCTCTCTCTATGGCCGCTTTTAACCCGATCACGTATGGCCGGATTTAACCTGATCACCGAGGC
>Ga0302189_10003475_pt1 | contig 12081 bp, 9 predicted proteins | sample II_Bog_E2_2_FD_194551 | JGI IMG/M metagenome (GOLD analysis project Ga0302189, IMG submission 194551) | Peat permafrost microbial communities from Stordalen Mire near Abisko, Sweden - II_Bog_E2_2 | ecosystem: Environmental > Terrestrial > Soil > Wetlands > Peat | place: Sweden: Abisko, Stordalen...
GGCCATACGCCCGTTGACGTCGAAGTGGACCCCAAGCAGATTTCCCGGATTCTCTTTTCGGAGACCGGTCACAACACCATTTTCGATGTGGAGATTTCCGGCGCGCCCGCGGCAAAGGCCATGATCGTCGATTGGCAGCGCGAGCCCATCAAGGACCAGTTGATCCACATCGACCTTAAGCGCATCGCCATGGACAAGACCATCAAGGTCAGCGTGCGCGTCAAGCTGCTGGGTGTGCCCGTCGGCGTGAAAGCCACCGGCGGAATCTTGGACCAGGTCCTGCGCGAAGTCGAGATCGAGTGCCTTCCCGCCGACATTCCGAGCCATATCGATGTGGATGTCAGCAACCTGGAACTTTGGGCATCTCTGAGGATCAAGGACCTGCCTCACACGGGTTCGATCAAGTTCCTCAATGCCGAGGACGCAACCGTGGCCCACGTTGTTTCCATCCGCGAAGAAGCAGCGCCTGCTGTCGATGCCGTGGCCGCTGCAGCAGCGACGACAGGCGAACCTGAAGTGGCCAAGAAGGGCAAGACGGACGCCGAAGCAGCACCGGCGGCCGGAGCGAAGAAGCCCGAGGCGAAGAAGTAAACATTGCCTGAGGAAAGCGAGTCCGGCAACCGTCGCGGCACCTTTTTGGTGGTGGGTCTTGGCAACCCCGGCCCGGAGTATTCATGGACACCGCACAATGCGGGGTTCATGGCAATCGATCGCATCGCCGCGCAAGAGGGCGTTGTGGTCCAGAACCGGCGCTGCCGGGCCGTTACCGCAACCTGCCGAATCGCAGGGCGCGAAGTGGTCCTGGCCAAGCCGGAGACATTTATGAACCTGAGCGGGCTTGCAGTGGCCGCTCTGGTGAGGGAGTTTGAAGCGGACCCGGCGAAGGACCTGCTCGTGATTTATGACGAGCTCGATCTGAAGCTGGGGACCTTCAAGATCAGGGAGCGCGGTTCGACGGCGGGCCACAACGGAGCCCGCAGCATAACCGGCACCCTGGGTGGGCAGGAGTGGTTGCGCCTGCGCATCGGGGTAGCACAAGATCTGCCTCCGGAGGCGATTGCAGCCGGCGGCAGGCGGCATGGCAGGGATTATCTGCTTTCGCCGATGCGCAAGGCGGATTTGACGGTGCTCGACGAGGTGCTTGACCGGGTGGCCACTGCCACAAGGCGCATCATCGGCGAAGGCCCGGCACCCGCGATGAACGAGTTTAACCGCCGCGAGTAAATTCGCCGGCGCAGCAGGATGAAACGTACGTGGCCGCCAAGGCGAATGAACGGTCTTCCACCCTACGGGTGGCTTTCCGCTCCAACCGGCGGTGAAGGCCAGGCGCTAGAGCCTGGCGGAAAAGGAATGCTGATGTCCCGTGTGTATGAAGTAATGTTCATTGTTCGGCCCGATGTGGCCGAGGAAGACGCCGACAAGCTGATCGCCGGCTTCTCCGCTACCGTGACCGGCGGCGGTGGATTGGTGAAGACTGTCGAAAAGATGGGCCGCCGCAAGCTCGCCTATATGGTGCGCAAGTTCAACGACGGCAACTACGTCCTGATGACCATCGAGGCTGGTGGCCCGGTGGTCCTGGAGCTGGAGCGCCGCTTGCGCGTTACCGAGCCGGTGATCAAGTTCATCACCGTGCGCATCGACGAGGAGGAAAAGCGTCTCGCCAAGGTGAAGGCCCTGCGTGGAACTCGCCGCAAGGTGAGCACCGAGCATGCAGCCCCCACGCCGGCAGCAGCACCGACGCCGGCGGCAGCGCCCGCGCCGGCCCGCGTTGAAGCTGCCGAGCCGGTTCAGGCCAGCGCCTAGGTGGTTGTGAAAAGAATTGCCGTTGCCGGTTTCTTTGAGTTGAACCGTCGCCGGCCATATCCTGTGTCCCGAGTCCGCCAGCGGACCCAACGGGAGCAATGAAGAGTAAAGAGGAAACATCATGCCTGAAGAAACTCCTGGAAAGGCGCCCGAGACGGGCGCAGCTCCGCACTCATCCGGATCGGAATCCGGGCCCGGTTCTGGTTCTGGTTCTGGTCCAGCCCGCTCCGGCGGACGGCCATCCTCCGGCGGACCGGGTTCCCGGCCATCCGGCGGTCCCGGCGGCCGCGGAAAGTTTTTCCGCCGCAAGAAGGTCTGCAAGTTCTGCACCGAGAAGATTGACGCGATACCCTACCGCGATGTCCGCCTGCTGCAAGGCTTTGTGGCCGAGCGCGGAAAGATCGTCCCGCGGCGGCTCACCGGTGTTTGCACCACGCACCAGCGCCGTCTCACGCGCGCCATCAAGCAGGCTCGCAATATCGCCCTGCTGCCTTTCGCCACGCGGCACTAGTCTTCGCGGCGATTGATTGCCTGCCTGCGCACTGGTCTGTTCGGTTCCGCCGCATTTCACTTGCTTGAGAAGCGGTACGAACCGAATCGAATGACGCCGGCGGCAATCTTCGCGATGCGAAGGTTTGATCCTGCGCGGCACCACCTGGGTCCGGACCCGTCCCAAGGACGCGTCCTCCGCAGGGGGTGCCCGTAACACTGGAGAATTTGTCATGGAAGTAATTCTGAAGGAAGACGTAGCCAATCTGGGAAACCGCGGAGACGTGGTCAAAGTCGCAGAGGGATACGGGCGCAATTTTCTTCTGCCGCGCAAGCTTGCGCTGCAGGCCACCCTGGCCAACAAAGCCGTCGTTGAACAGATGAAGACTGCCGCAACCCGGCGTTCTGCTTCTGAAAAGGCGCTGGCCGAGACCCTGGTCACCAAGCTCGAGCCGCTCGTGCTCAGCTTCACCCGCAAGAGTGGCGAAGCCGGCCATCTCTTCGGTTCCGTCACCTCGGTCGATATCGCGGCTGAGCTGGCTGCCAAGGGGTTTGAGGTGGATCGCCGTAAGATTCAGCTCGACGAGCCTCTCAAAAGCCTGGGCGATTTCACGGTGTCCATCAAGCTGCACCGCGAAGTTACCGCTCATGTGAAGGTGAAGGTCATCAGCGATGGCACGTCTGAAGCCGCCGCTGGGCCGGTTGAGGAAGAAGCTGTAGCCGAGTAGTTTCCGCCGCTTCCTGGCGTGCCGGGAAGCGGTGTCTATTTCTCATTGAGCCGGCGGCGCGGCGCCCACCATTGCCAGCGGCCGGCTCCGGTCCGTGCGCAGCGTGGGCGCCGCGGCCAGCAGGCTTTTGGTGTATTCATGCTCAGGCTGTGTAAGCAGCCGTGTGCAATCCCCCGTCTCCACCACCAGCCCCGCTCGCATAACGGCCACCCGGCTGGCTATCTGGCTCACCACCGCCAGGTCGTGCGAGATAAACAACATCGCCAGCCCGTGCTCCTGCTGCAATTCCTTCAATAGCGCAAGAACCTGCGCCTGTACCGTCACATCCAGAGCGGTGGTGGGCTCGTCGGCAATCAGCAGCCTCGGCTTGTTGATGAGGGCCATCGCAATCATGATGCGCTGCCTCTGTCCGCCCGAAAACTGGTGCGGATAATCGGAGTAGCGGCGGCTTGCCTCGGGAATGGCAACCGCCTCCAGCGCGGCGATGGCCCTGTGCTTCGCCTTGCGGCCCGTCCAGGCGCCGGAATGTGCGGCCGCGCATTCCGCTACCTGCTTTCCAATCTGCATCACCGGGTTCAGGGCCGTCATCGGCTCTTGAAAAATCATGGCGATCTCGCGGCCCCGTAGACGCCGAAGAGCGTCGGATCCCTGCCGCAGCAAGTCGACAGTTCCTGTGCTCTGCCGCCAGAGAATCTCTCCGTCGACCTGCGCAGCCGTGCCTAGCAGTCCCAAAATCGCCAATGCCGTGGCGCTCTTGCCGGAACCCGACTCGCCCACCAGCCCCAGCACCTCGCCGTCCTCAATCCGCATGCTGATGCCGCGCACCGCTTCCGCTGCCCCAAAGCGGATCTGCAGGTCACGGATGTTGAGCAGCGGCATATGCCCATCGTATTCCATCGGAGCCGGCACTTTGCGGTGCCCGCCAGAACGAATGAAAAGATGATTCAACCTGATTTCACCGGGTTTGGTGGAATCGGGGACAACCCGTTGACGGACTTCGGAATCACCACAAAAAGGGAAGGTTGCTGCTGTTTTCACGTCCAGGCGTCAGCCGCAATTCCACCCGGCCCTTGCCCGAAAGGCAACGCCAGAGACGCGATTGCTTCATCTTTTATTGCGAACAGGAGGGTCGCTTGTTAAGCTCACATGCGCCCTGAGAGCTGAAAACAACAGAACACCAAAAAGCGAAGGGAGGGAATCGATGATTCCCTCCCTTCGCTTTTTGCGCATCTTTTACTGAACGTCGCTTACTTTTCCTTCTTTGAAGGTAACCTTCATACCGCTGTAGTAGTAGATGACCTTTGGACCCAGGTTCGCAATTCTGGTTGGCGCACCAAGAGCCGCCGTGACCTGGTCGGTCGTCTGGCCCATCTCGACAGACGCTGGTTGAGCCGGAGGAGCCGCCGGGGCGGCAGGCGCATCGGGTGAAGCCGGGGCCGCACTTGCCTGCCCGCCTGTATCCGCAGCGGCTTCCGCAGTTACGTCCTTCTCAGCCTGATCGCTCTGTTGATCCGCAGCCTGGATATCCGCGCCGGGATTCGGCTCCGGTGGAGGCGCCACCGCAGCGTAAGCCGCGGGAGCTGCTGGACCCGCTGCGGAAGGCGGAGCCGCGGGCAAGCCGCCCGTACCCTGCTTCGCCTGCAGATCCTGGAGACCCTGGTCGATGGTCTCCCGCATGTGGTTCTGCATCTCCTGCAGGTCGGTCAACTGTATCGAAACCGTCAGCTGAATCTGGCACTCCGGGTTCCCCTTGCTGGAAAGAACCACGAGATTCGCCGCCGTCGCATCAGACGGAGGCGGTTCGCGCAACTGCAAGGTATCGCCGTCGCTCACCGCGCACTCCTGGCCAGATGCGTCGGTCACATCCAGGTTCCCGCCAGCCACAAACACGTGCGGGCGACCATCGCTCAGCAGCCGTGCAATGCCGCTGGAACCGGGATCCACATCCTGCTGCTGCGCATTCTGCCCCGCTTCTGCGTTCTCAAGCGCCAACTGGTTTCTCACCTCGTCGGCAATCATCTGCTTCACTTCGGGGGTCAGTACCGGCTGACCACCCTCCGGTGGTGCGGCAGCCTGCTCGGCCCCATCCTGGTGCGCCGCATAGGCCGCCGCCAGGTCCTGCGAAATCATGTAGTCCGTCAGCCAGAATGCCGCTGAAGGATACACGGCATACGGGTGGAAGTAGCCACCGTAGAAGCCGACCCACGGTGTGGCCGCTCCCCATCCCCAACCGAAGGCGATGGGAGCCGCCCACGGGTTATAGGCCCAACCGTAAAACGCGGGACGGAAGTAGAAGCCCGGCGCATAGACGTTCAGCATCAAGCCGCGATACCCATATCCGCGATAGAAGCGGTCGTACGAGTGGCCGTGATAGAAGTAGGAACGGCGCTCAAAATCGTGTCCATGATAGTTATAGCCGCGCCCCACATAGCCGCGCCGGCCCCGCTCCGAGTATACGCGGCTGCCATCGTGCCGCTCCATTGAAACCCTGTGCCCGCCCGCCAGGCCATGATGCACGTCCATTCCCCGCTTGGCATCATGCACATCGGCAACCCTGCCGCCGGGACGCGTGCGGACCGCGCTGCCGCTCTTGGTTACGTGCTCGTTATTGCCTTTTGGCGCCGGGCTTTTGAAAGACGTGTTCCTGGTCCCGCCGGTTGCGCCACCGTGCGCACCAGCACCACCTACTCCGCCTGGATGGGCGCCGCCAGCGGTCGGCCCGTGCGTGGTGGCTCCGCCAGTGGTTGGCCCGTGCGAGGTGGTGGTTGGCCCGTGCGTGGTGGTCCCGCCTGTCGTCGGCCCGTGCGAGGTGGTGGTTGGCCCGTGCGTGGTGGCCCCGCCGGTGGTTCCGCCCGCCTTCGGAGCGGCGGCCTTGGGAGCAGCAGCTTTGGGAGCAGCCTTAGGGGCGGGCGCGGCGGGTTTCTTCGTGTCGGCGGCTGCGCTTGCCAGCCAGGTCACTGCAAGCATCCCCGCTAGAATCAGCGCTGCTGAACCATTGGTTATGGACTTCCGAAACTTGTGAATCATCATCGTGGCCTCACTCCTCTGTGCTCTCTCTGCGCATCCACCCCGGATGGGCTACCAGCTTACTCAACGTTACTGACTTTCCCGTTCGTGAAAGTCACCTTCATGTCTTTGTAATAGAAGATTTCCTTGACTCCCACTTTTGCCATCCTGGTGGGTTGCCCGAATGCAGCCGTCACCTGGTCCTTTGTCTGCCCGATCGCGATGGTTGGCGGAGGCGCGTCGGCGGGCGGAGGCGGGGGCGCAATGGCCATCATCGGCGCCGGAGCCGGAGCAGCAGGCGCTTGAGCTTGCGCCGGAGCGCCACCCCCTGAAGAGGCGCCGCCCTTGTCGCTGTCGTCCGCGGGAGCAACAGTCATCACCTCAGAAACCGTCTTCACAAAGTCATCAGACGCCGGAGCCACGCCATGGGGATAAGCAAACTTGATCTCCCCGTAAAAGTGAACCGGGTCCCCGCCGGGATTCGAAGGATCCGGATAGGGATCGCTGAACGTCGCCACGACGATCCCGTCCTTCTGTGGGGTCACGCCCGTCACCCAGAATTTCTCTCCGGCAACAAACTTGCGGGACGCGCATCCATTGTTAGCCGCATCGGTCACACTGCCGCCGCCGCCGAAGGGAAGACGGCCCTTGAGAAACGATTTTGCCGCATCTTTCGCGCGATTGTTGTAATTCGCGCTCAGAACGCCGCTGCTGTACGTATTCGAGAAGGCATACGTCGAAGCCGAGCTGCACATCATCAGGCCGTCCTTTTGCAACAACACGACATCGCCGGCAGTAACGATATCCGTGCGGTCCGCTGTGGGCTTCGTAAGCTTGATCTGCGATGCAAGCTTCGCCTGAATGGCTGTTCCCGGATCACCCGCCTGGGCCTGCGCAGCAAGCGTGATCAACGTGCTTGCAATAGCGAACCCCAATACACCAATCTTATGAGTTAGAGCCATATTACACATCCATTTCATGATTTGAGGGAAGCTCTTTGACAGACCCCAAAAACTTAAACCAAGGTCGAATAGATGTCAAGAAGATTGGACCTGGCAGAAACACTCAGGATTCTGCTTAGTCCAACACAGCATTCAAACGAAAGTTCCGGCTGGTTTCCTTTTATTTCGAAGAAAGTGTGAAGTTATGCTGCGTGTGCCACCAGCAGGATGCAGGTTATATTGTCCTGTCCACCGCGTTGCTTTGCCAGTTCAATCAAGTTGGTGCAGGAAGATTCAAACGGCGATGCCCCGAGGATAGCAGCGATCTCGTCCGCAAGCAGATAACGTGTCAGGCCGTCCGTTGCCAGCAGGACCGCGGTTCCCGGTTTCAGGTCCACCGAGAAGAAATCCGGCTGAACCTCCGCCGCCACACCCACAGCCCGCGTAATAATCGACTCCATCCCTCGCAGGTCGGCGGTATGCGCGTTCTCGATGGTAAGCGTGCCGTTGCGGATAAGTTCGTTGATATACGAATGATCGACAGTGAGTTGCACGCATTGACCGTCCTGGATGATATACGCGCGGCTATCGCCCACGTTACCCAGGATCAGCTTATTCCCGTCCAGTGCCGAAGCCACCGTGGTGGTTCCCATTCCCTTGTTTTCGGGAATCTGCCCGTTCTCCCAGACATCCAGGTTGGCTGCGTTGATGGCGAGCAGCAGCCTGGCGCTGATGGGCACAGCCATGGCCGAGCTCTCAGCGTAACTCTTCATAATTGCCGCCACCGCATGGGAGCTGGCTACTTCTCCGCTGGCCATTCCACCCATGCCGTCGCACACAACATAGATGCCCAGGCCTTCGTCATAGCCGAAGGCATCTTCGTTGTTGGTTCGTACGCAGCCCACATCGCTGAGCGCCGAGACCGAGACGCGGATGCCCGTGGATCCGTCACCGGCTGCCGCTGCTTCGACATTGGAAGGTTCGCTGATGAATTCTTCGCTCATGATCTCGCTTTAGTGAGCCCTGAGAGGAATGCCTTCCAGGGTGAGTTTGTTTGCACGATGCCTATTTGGGTTGTGATCTCTTCCAGCCATCCTCTCACGATTCAGCGCCACTCGTGAGACGAAACGGAGCCTCGGGTTGCCTTATTAGCGAGCAACGTTTGAAACACAGTGAAAATCCTTCATGAATCCGGGATTCAGCAAAAATGCGCCCGGACCAGAAGCATCGAAGAGAACCACTCCATTGGTTTGACTGTTCAATTGCAGGCTGTATTTGAGCCGGTCTGGAGGAATATGCGCCGCGGCGAAGCCAAAGTGGAATACCGACCACGGGCCCGGTGCGGACGCGGAGGCATTTCCTTCCGATGAGAGGCTGTATTTGCCATCCGGCTTTGACACCCAGTGGAACGAAGTCTTTTGGCCCGCGGCGGTAATTTGCTGATTGTCGATGTTGAGCACCGCATCGGGTACGCCCGTCGTCTTCACCTCAGTCAGCGTGAAGTCCAGCGACGGCTGGTTTCCTCCGCTCGGAAACAGTGTTGTAGAAATCTTCTGGGCGTTCGACAGGAAACTCAGGAAGGCCGGGTTGATTTTAACCGCCGAGCCGGGCGCCACCACATACTGAGGGCCTTGCGGAACAACCAGCGCTTTCAGCGAACCGGCGAACTGCGTAAACGATCCTGAGCCCGGCGAGAAGATCTGCGCCACTTCCTCGGTCGAAGCTTCCGCTGTCGATTGCGGGCTGAAGGGGAACTTGGCGAGCACCGGCCCAATCTGTGCGCAGAACGCCTTCGCCCCGCCGCCGGCGGCGTTGGCCGGCGCTTGCGCGGCCAGGTTTTTGGTCGACTCAATTGGAGCTTCAAGAAGCGAGAAGCTCGTCTTGTCCAGGCCTCCCGGATCGGGAACAAACCCGTTGCGAAGGCTTTCCGCAGCCTGTTCCGCGGCAAGAGCCGCTTGCACCACAGGTGCGGCCGCCGCTGGATCGTTTGCGCTGATCGGGTTCAGGGAAAGGTTCTTTACTGCTCCTTCAAGACCCTGAAGGCCTTGGATGTAACCCTGGTTCGACTGTCCGATCAGGCGATTATCCGGCATCGACGGCGGTACTACTGCCTGGGGCGCCTGGAACACTGAAGATATTTCCGGCGCCGCAACCCCCGTGTTGATCGAGATGAGCGAGAAGAGCTCCAGCATCGCCGAAGTATTCGAGTCCAGCGCGCCCAGCTTGGTGCCGGCCTCCGCAAAGCTCTTGTACGGGATGAATTGCGCCTTCGCCATGTAGGTTCGCCAGGTTTGGATGAAGTCGGCCGTATAGGCTGACTTCAACTGGACGCTGAGCGCGGCCCGGTCAATCGGTGGTCCCGAGGATGGGCCCAGAACCCATTGCTCGCCACTGAAGTAGGGATCGGGGTGCAGAATCGCGTCCTGCATGAACGCAAAACCCGCCTTCGTATAGGCGCCCTGGATTGGATAATTGTCAAGAATATACTGCGAGGATCCGGGGAATTTGCTGTTGAAGTCGAAACCCTGCACCTTGTGGTTCGCTGCTGCCAACATGCTTTGATACACATGCTGGAATCCTTGAAAGCCGCTCAAATAAAGGCGCGCATGCGCGATCGCCGCATCGTTTTTGCTTCCGCCCGCGTTCGCCAGGCACGATGAGTTCCCCGGAAGAAGATTGGCGTAGAACTGGAACTGGGCCTGGGCAATCTGCGCCACACTCGGATCCGGCGCGCCGCTTCCCGCCCATTCCGTCATCAGCGCGGGAGGAAGAAAGTCGACGGTGTCCTGCGCCGTGTCGGGGTCAGGATTTGAGGCGGTAATCAAGTACGTCTTCAGTGGCTGGTAAGTTGCGCCGTAGTTTGAATCCGGAGTCGGCGCAGCGGGCACGGTATTCAGTTTGCCAACGATGTTTGCCTGCGTTGGAGCCAGCAGCAGCGTGCGGAATTTGTTGGAATACGCCTGGCACGCAACCGGGTAAAGAGCCTCGCCTTTGTACAGTCCGAACCGGTCGAGAATCGGCGACCCGTCCTTGCGATATCCGTCCAGTTCAGCCAGCACCACTCTCAGCTTCTCCAGCGATTCAAGATCGCCCTGCGCGGCAAATCCGCCCGCGGTCACCGGCGAAACCGGCACGGCAGCGGCCTTCGCAACACGCTCTTCGAGCGAACGGTTCCGGAAGAACGAAATGGTGAACAGCGTCAAAAGGATCAGAACCACGATGCTCACAGTTGCCAGCAGCGTGCGTTTCAGCAAGCTGGTCCGCGTGCTTGCGCGGCTGATCTCGAGCGCCGCCTTGTCGGCAAGCAGAATCTTCGAGAACAGGTGCGGCAGGAAAACCCACTGCGCAACCTTGCGCGTGCCGCCTCGCCGCGGTTGCGGCGCGGCCTGCTCCTGTTGCATCGCGGCCAGCGAGAAGATGCGCGTTGCCCCAGCATTTACCGGCGCGGCCGCCTGTTGTTGGGCCGGCCCTACCTCCAGAACATCCTCCACAATATGCGCGCGCATGCCCGCGAAGAAGAATCCGCGCAGGAATGGGTTCACGCCAATCTGGCTGGGACGCGCAACCTCCGCGAGGAAAGAAACAACCCCGGCCCGGACCTTGCGCAGATCCCTTGGAAATTCATACGCCCGCGCCAGGTTCTGCAGCTCTCCGCCCCGTGAAAGAACATCCATTCGAAATTCGGCCAGCGCGTACAGAAGCTGGTCGAATCGAGCGCCGATCATCGCTGTGGCCTGCTCGGTATAAAGGCCCGAGCCGGTCGAAAGCGTGGAAAGAAGCGTCCCGATGGGAAGCTTCACTTCCTCATCCGTGAGCCGTCCCACATACTCGGCAAAGGGAGTGATGTTATCCAGCTTTGTGAACAGCACATAGATAGGAAGCGAGATACCCAGCGTCTGCGAGAGCTGCCGCAGCCGCTCGTTGAGTCCCTGCGCCAGAGCGCGAATTTGCTCGGAAGTATTCGGAGCCAGTATCCGCTCGATGCTCACGCAAACCACCACGGAACGTGCGGGAAGACGGCTGTCGCCGAAAATCGACCCCAGCCGCGCCGGGATGGTGGCGCGCACCAGTCGCAGCCACAACGGCGCCTGGCGCAGCATCGCTCCGCCGGCTTCAACCAGCACGTAGTTGCCGGCCAGCCAGATGTTCGCCAATTGCGTTGGAGCCACCAACCCATCCCGATAGATGTTTCCCGCAATCAGTTCGGGATCCAGCCCGGACTGAAGCACGGTCTGCGTCTTGGCTGAGTTTTCGTCTCCGATTACATAAATCAACGGCAGCGACGCAAGCGACTTCGCGCCCGCCCGCCCGGCTTGCCGCACCTTCGCAGCCGCATCGCGCAGCAGCGTATTCAGGTTGATCCCGTCCGGCGTATCCAGTCCCGCGCCGTGCGACGAATCTCCGCCAGCCTTGTTCAGATACCAGACCACAAACGCAACCGTCAGCGCGCCCACTAACCCCAGAATCACGCAGAACAGGATCAGCTTGGTCCCTTCAAAGTGCAGCGCAAATGCACCGCCGATCACCAGGGCCATGTATACGAGGAAAATCAGTATCCCAATCAGTGCACGTTTCATAGGGATATCTCCGCAAGCCTGGTTGTCAGCGTGTCTACATGCACCGGCAGGGCCTGGTGAATGATGTGAGAAATGGCAGGCATCGACTGCCCGAGGATTACAACATATCCCGCGTAGGCCAACACCGTGAGCAACACCAGCAGGATCGCGGCAATCGCCAGCCGCCCAACCCATGGATCTCGTCGCGGAGGTGGCGGAGCCCCCGGCGCTTCGGCAGGCCGCAGCAGCGCATACGAGCCGCGAATGCGCGCAATCTTCTCGCGAATCCGCTGCAGAATGGTGTGAATCTCCGATGCATCTCCAAACGCGAACCGCCCGCGATAGCCCAGCAAAAGGCAAAGCGCATGCAATTCCAGCACGTCGGCAACTTCATTCGATTCGGGCCGGTTCAGCAATTCGGCCACGTTGCGGAAGAACAACTCGCCCGCAAAGTGTCCTCCGAACATCTCTTCCTGCAGCGGCCGCCGTGCCCAGTCCGCAAACGTCGGATCCTTCGAATTCAGAACGCTTTCATCGAGGAATCCAATGATCGCGTAG
>Ga0302189_10003485_pt1 | contig 12067 bp, 11 predicted proteins | sample II_Bog_E2_2_FD_194551 | JGI IMG/M metagenome (GOLD analysis project Ga0302189, IMG submission 194551) | Peat permafrost microbial communities from Stordalen Mire near Abisko, Sweden - II_Bog_E2_2 | ecosystem: Environmental > Terrestrial > Soil > Wetlands > Peat | place: Sweden: Abisko...
CGGTGTCAGCCTGTGGAGAGGAAGGCTCTGGCGGTCGGCGCAAAGCCGGTCGTGAAACCAGCCTCGAAGAAGCAGGAACCGAACGCCGTTTATCTCTTGGGATAAATGGGTAGGTTTCGGAGAACGGTACGTGGGGGAGCCCGCCGGTAGAGAGAACATCTGGTGAACCGTAACATCCGGTAAACGGTCGCTTACCGGATGTAAACGGCGGCAGGATTTCCACGGTTGGCGGTCATCCGACAGGAGGCATCCCGCACCGGACCCAAGATTTCGATTGCAGCCTAACTTGCCAGCGCCTACATTATTACGAGAGCAACATCATAGATAAAAACGGGATGGATGATAATATGGATAAAAATGACGATATCAGTCGAGTCAATCACGATCATCGCCTTGCTGACGGACCAGCGGAAGTTTGGTGGTTCACTTCCTTGTTCACATCGCGTAACAAGGAGCGTTATGGTCGTGAGATTGCAGCCGATATGGCGCGAACGGCAACGCAATCCGACAAGTTAAGTTATGATTAAGAGACTGCTGAAGGCCCTTATCTCGCGATTAAGACGCCACATCACCACAGTAAATGCTGGCGTGAGCGAGTTTGATGCGCGGTTTGGGAAGAAGTAAGCGGCCCGGTGAACGGGCCGACGGTTTCGGTCAGCATCGGATGGAGGTAGGGAATTGTGCAAGGCTCATCCTGCGTTCCAGGGTGATGATGTTTTTAGGAAAGACAAGGGGTTGGTCATAGAGTCGGGGATTATCGGCGCCGCCGCTTTAACCACGAAGGACATGAAGGGCACAAGGCAGTCACGAAAGACGACTCTCTTGGTGACCTGCTTCGTGTTCTTCGTGTCAAGGAGGTGGGCCTCCTTGCCGGTGCAGGGCAGAGCCCTGCAAAATCAAGACAATAGTGATATCCTAGCGCCTATGGGGATTTCACCCTCAGACTCCAGACCAGGGCTCTGCCCACATGACTTAGGTGCCAGGTGCCGCCGGCCCTTGGTGGGTCCAGGGATCAAACCAACCCGGTCGGCTTGACGATGCCCGTTCCAACGGCGTCAGCCGAACTGCTCCAGCCAGGTTTCCAGACTGAGCAGACTCCAGATCAACAAACGATTGTTTGCCTGTCTGGAGACATGCTGATCCAGTACCCGACGAATGAACGCGGCATTGACGTAATCGTGAATATGGGCCTCGGGGCGCAGCAACCGCGCCCGCACGAAGGCTTCATTGCGCCCGCGGAACCAGCTTTCATCGGGTGCGCTGAACCCCTGCTTGCGCCCCGCCGTCACCGTTGGCGGCAGGATCTTCTCCATCGCGGCGCGTAAAATCGTCTTGCCGGTGCCAGGCGCCATGTATTGGTAATAGCTTTTCTTGCGGGGTTCATTCTCATCGATCGGCCGCAAATGTGACATATCCGACAGCTTGTACCAGACCGGAATACGACAGGCGAAATCGACCAGATCATTGTCCAGAAAGGGAACCCTGGTTTCGAGTCCTTGTGCCATCGACAATTTGTCTTCTACGACCAGCACCCCGTGGAGAAATGTTTTGCACTCAAAATAAAGCGAGTGGGCTACCTGTTTGGCGACATCCGAGGTCTCGACCGGTCCACGGAAGACGCTGCGAAAGGTCTCGCGCGTGTGATCGGCAAAAATCTGATCGCCTGGCCCCAGCATCTGATGCAGGGCATCGGCAATGTCTCCGGTAAACACTATCGGCTTGTCCTCGTCGGCAACCAGTCTTTTCCAATATGAATAATAATTCTCGATATATCCGTTGCCGTTTTGGGCCACTGCCGCGGCATAACGCCAGGGATAGCCACCGAACAGTTCATCCCCTCCCGCACCCGACATCACCACTTTCACGAATTTGCCGGCCAGTCGCGCCACCAGGGCATTTGGATAACACTGGCCAACGCGCAGGTCTTCCAGGTGATGGATCAGCCAGCCCAGGCAGGCTTCCATGTCGCCGGAATGCAGGACCACCTCGTAATGCTCGGTCTGCAGGGCGCTGGCGATGCGCTCGGCCATTTCGCGCTCGTCAAAACTCTTTTCGTGATCGGCGGCCTCCGACAGGTCGAAGCCGGCGGTGAAGGTGGTGATGCGACCGAAGACACTGCTCGCGATGGCGGCGACGGTGCCGGAATCCATGCCGCCGGACAGGTAGCTGCCCAGCGGCACGTCGCTGATGCATTGCCGCCGGATGGCCTGGACGATCAACTCCACCAACTGCTCTTCCATCTCGGCTTCGGGCCGATTCTGAACCACGCTAAAGTCAAAGTCCCAGTAACGTTCGCTGCGTACCGTCCCCGCCGTGAGATCGGCAACCAGCATATATCCGGGAGGCAGCAGCCTGATCCCCTGAAACAAGGTACGGTCGCTGAAAATATTCTGGAACGACATGTACTCGTTCAAGGCCAACAGATCGACCCCGGTGGGACTTCCCAGATAGGCCAGGATCGACTTGACCTCGGAGCTGAACACAAGCTGCCGGTCATCCAGGCGGTAGTACAACGGTTTGATGCCGTAGCGGTCTCGTGCGAGAAACAGGCGGCACCGGTTGACATCCCAGATGGCAAACGCAAACATACCATTGAAGCGGCGCACGCACTCGGTGCCCCATTCCGCATAGGCGTACAGGATGACTTCGGTGTCGGTATTGCTGGAGAACTCGTAGCCCAGAGCTTCCAGGTCATGGCGTAGCGCGGCAAAATTGTAAACCTCGCCATTATAGGAGATCCAAAATCGCTGTGCCCGGTCCGACATCGGCTGATGGCCGCGTTGCGACAGATCGATAATCGATAGCCGTCGGTGGCCAAGGAACAAATCCCACGGGCCCCGCATCAACGCTTCCACCCCAGCCGGCGAGTCGATGACCGGCAGCAGCGGTGAGACATGGGCAAAGCGTCTGTCGGTGAAGGCCTGGCCGTAGGGTCCCGAGCGTGGTGACAGGCGCCCGCTGTGGCCGAGCAGATAACCGGCGTCATCGGGGCCGCGATGGCCGATCGCGTCCAGCATCGGCTTCAGCCGCTCATCCTTAAGATGATCGCGGGAAAAAGACACCACTCCAGCAATGCCGCACATGAGAGATTTTGCTCCATTTACCCATAATAATTGATGTGTTCCCGCCGGAGATCACAAAAATACCGTTGGATTGCCGGACTCGTTTTGATCTCCGTTTGTCATGATGGCCGCATCGGCGAAACCGCCAGATCAATGAAGAATCGGGCTCCGGCAATCCATTCCCGGACCTTGCCAGGGCACCGTCAGGTTGCTCGGGTTCCTTTGATCTTGGGGCGCGATGATGCCACCGTGATGACGCGGTCGGCTCATACTGCGGGCTTTGCCTCAGTGATATCGGCCCAGACCTCAATGGCTCGGCGGTGGTCACGGTTGAGGTGGAAGCGATTGGCGATCGGGTCGTGGATCGAAAGGAAGCGTCGAGCCTGCCGGGCCGGCCTGCACCTCTTCAGTTGTCGTTCCCGTCGTCGGGCCGGTTCAGCACCGGGACATTGAGTACGAGGATGCCCCGATCGACGGCCCGCGACACGCCGGGCGTCATGCCGGCAATGGTGAGGACGACCTCGTCGAGGTGAGATTTGTCGCCCCGCCGCGGCTCTCGGTGGCGCAGGCACCTCGCGATCTCCCGGCCGATCTTCAGCCCCCATTGCCGCACCGTTTCGTGGCTCACCGTGATGCCGCGGAAAGCGAAAGTACAGCCAAACCAAGTAGCTGACGATCTCGGCAGATGCCGGCAACCGGCGGACATCGGATCCGGGCATTGTCGTCACTCCCTGTCCTTTACCTCACCGGCCCCGGCCGGCGCAACCCAATCAGCGCCGGCTTCCGGGCAATCGGGTGAACAAGGGCGGCACCGTTCGGGGAGAGCGTCGTTCCCAGGGGCGCCCGTACCAAAGCCGACGGTCCTTCGGAATCCCCGACTTTTTCCTCATCACCGCTCCCTGCATCGGGGCGGCGGCCTGAGCGCCGCGGTCCCGCAGCCGCGCATCTCCGTGAACGCACTTGAAGCCGTCACCGCCGCAGCGTAACCTTCGCCGGCGGCACTCATCGGTTTGCAACACGGCCTGTGACATCCCGACGCCAGCGTCGGCGCCGTCAGCGATAGAACTATTGGTAAACCACCTGACATGTATCGTATTCCGCTCATTCGCCCGGTCATCACCGACGCCCTCAAGGCCCGCGTCAGTGCCGTTCTTGATTCGGGCTTCCTGACCGAGGGCCCGGTCACGCGGGCCTTCGAGGCTGCGGTGTCGACCTATCTCGGTGGCGGACATGTGCATGCGGTGACCTCGGCGACGACCGGGCTGGAACTGGCATTGCGTGCCCTCGGCGTCGGCCCGGACGACGAAGTTGTGGTGCCCGATTTTACCTATCCGGCAACCGCTGACGTCGTGATGATCCTGAAAGCGACAGCGGTGGTGGTGGACGTAAACCGTGACACCATGGTCATGGACCTGGATGCTTTGGAAGCTGCGCTGACGCCGCGGACCAAGGTGGTGATGCCGGTCTCCGCCTTTGGCAATCCGGTGGACTACCACCGGCTCAACGCGCTGAAAAGCCGGTACGGCTTTCTGGTGGTCGAAGATGCCGCGCCTGCCCTGGGGGCGCGGTACCGCGGAATACCGGTTGGACGCCTCGCGGACATTACCGTTTTTAGCCTGCACCCACGTAAATTTATCACAACTGGTGAAGGTGGTCTGGTCGTCACAGACAACTCTTCATGGGCTGACTGGATGAATTCATACAAGCATTTCGGCATGGCAGTCGGGGAGAACGGCCTTTTACCCCGTTTCGAGCGCGTAGGGACCAATTACAAGTTAAGCGACATTCTTTCCGCGGTCGGATTGGCGCAGATGGAGATGATCGACGGGTTGCTGCAACGTCGTCTCGACCTCGCCCGGCAATACGAGGAGATGCTGCGGGACGTCCCCGGCATTCAGCTTTCGCACACCACCGAAGGCGGACTGCATTCGCGGCAATCTTTCTGCGTCTTCGTCGAGAACCGTGATTCAGTGCTAAAGCGGATGCGCGGCCTGGGTATCGAGGTTCAAATTGGCACCTTCGCGCTGCATCGCGAGCCGGCCTTTCAGCCCGGTCCAAACCTGAGGTGGTCCGGGGATTTCGTGGGTAGCCGGCGCGCCTTTCACCAGTGCCTGGCCTTACCGCTTTATCACGCCATGACCTCCGCAGACCAAGAGGCTGTGGTTGCCGAACTGAAGGCCTCGATCTGAACCCGCCCGGGGCACCGACGTGCCGACAGTTCCCAAATATCTTCTCGAATCGCCAATACCTCGGGACCCGCTACCGTGATCGCTGCTATTCACCAACCCAACTTCTTTCCCTGGCTCGGATATTTCCGAAAAATCGCCCGCGCGGATAAATTCATCTTCCTCGACTGTGTCCAATATTCGAAGGGCTCCTGGACCAATCGGGTCCGTTTGCTGATTGCCGGCGAAGCCCGCTGGGTGACCTGCCCGCTCGAGAAACCCCACGGCCGTCAGGCGATTTCGACGGTCCTGATCAACGACAAAGAGCCCTGGCGGAAAAAGATAAAGCGAACCCTTGCCGTGAATTACGGAAACAGCCCTCATTTTTGCGAGGTCTTTCCATTGGTCGAGTCTCTCATCGACTGTCCAACCCGCTCCATATCGGCCTTCAACATCAATTCAATTGAGTGCCTGTGCGAAAAATTGGGGATCGGCGGCGAGCTTTGCCTTGCGTCCGCTCATCTTCCTGGCTATGACTCCGCGGCTGCGGACCGTGACGAGACCGGAAGCGCGCTTCTTGCTGAGTTAACTGCAACCGTCGGCGCGGATGTTTATCTGGCGGGCGACGGTGCCGGTGGCTATGAACGTCCGGAGGAGTATGAGCGCCGCGGCATTCGTCTTCAACGGAACGGCTTTATGTGCCAGCCGTATCAGCAAAATACCGGTGCCTTTATCGCCGGGCTGTCGGTGTTGGACGCCTTGTTTTACATCGGGTTCAAGGGCGTGCGCTCTTTGCTTGCGGGGGACTGACCTTTGTCTGAAACAATTTCATCAACCGGGGCGACGGGTGGAATTATGTTGACCTGTCCCGCCGATGGCGCCCGGCATCCTGGATGCCGAGGGGGACCTCAGTTGCACCAAATGCGGTGCCCGGTACGCCATCCGTGGCGGTATCCCGCGTTTCGTCGGCCGCGCCGATGACCGTTATCTAAGCCAGGTCAAGGACGCCTTCAGCTTCAAGTGGACCCGGGACGCCTGGGGGTTTGCCCCAGAGCATCGCGAGGTGATGTTGCGCTTCTTCTGCGACCGCTTCGGCTTCGCTGGTGCCGCTGAAATTGCTGCCTTTTTTCGCGGCAAGACGGTACTGCATGCCGGTATCGGCAACGGCCAGGAAGAACAGCACTATCTACACCATTGCCGGGAGGTCTGGGGCGCCGACATTTCAGAAAGTGTCGACCGTTGCCAACGCAATTGGCGCGAACACCATCCGGCCCTCGCCGACCGCCTGCGCCTGTGTCAGGCCGACCTGATGGCGCTGCCCTTCGCCGACGGCAGTTTCGATTTGGTGCTGTCGGACGGCGTCCTCCATCACACGCCCGACACAAGGGCCGCCCTTACCGCCATCGTCCGCAAAGTGCGGGATGGCGGGCATGTGATGTTCTACGTCTATAAGAAGAAGGGACCAATCCGGGAATTCGTCGACGATTATGTGCGTGGGCAAATTTCGGCGCTGCCACCGGCCGAAGCGTGGAAGGCGCTGGAACCGCTGACCGCCTTGGCCCGCGACCTGTCCCGACAACACCTCACCATTGAGGTGCCGGAAAACATTGAGCTGCTCGGTATGGCCAAGGGCAGGCAGGACTTGCAGCGCTGGCTGTACTGGAACGTTATGAAATTTTATTGGAACGAAGCATTTTCCTTCGATGAAAACAACCATGTCAATTTTGACTGGTACTATCCATTCTATGCTTGGCGCTCGACTCAAGAGGACGTGCAGGACTGGCTGGACCAACTGAACCTGACCGCCGAGTGGTTCCAGGTCGGAGACTCCGGTATCAGCGTGATCGCAAGGAAGAACGCTCATCGCAACCCGGTTTAGCCCGAAGGACAAGGCGCGTGTTCCCTCATACGCCCGACACCACGGCCGTCCTTACGGCCATCGTCCGCAAAGTCCGGGGTGGGGCGGCCATGCGATGTTCCACGTCTATAGAAGAAGGGGCCAACCCGGGGATTTCGTCGACGGATTATGTGCGTGGGCGGATTTCGGTGCTGCCGCCCGCCGAGGCGTCGAAGGCGCTGGAACCGCTGACCGCACCGGCCGCGACCTGCCCCGACAACGCAGAGGCTGACAAAGAGTGCCCTTCCTGCCCGGCTTTGAAGGAAAAAACCGAATGTTTCCAAGGGGCGTCTTTGGCAAACTCGAGCGTTTGTCACACTCTGACCGTTCCTGATCCCTTAGGCGATTCCTGTGCCTGCCGCGATCTGGTGTATTGCATGGATGCTCTGATCGGTGTAAGAAGAAGCGACAACCTTGACGCAAAGGTCGCCCGCTGTGTTGTGTAAAAATCGTGCCTCCCGGCGGCAGGATGGTCGGCATCCCAAGACGCGAGTATCCGAATCCGCAAGAATTTGATGACTCGACCTTAGTGAGATGAGCGCAGGAAATTCAAGTTATGCAAATATATGCTTGTTCCGCGGCAACCGGAGCCCCGAATGCGGCTCCGGTTATTGCGCTATAATCTACCAATTGGCATGTATCCATGCAATACTTTTCCGGGGCATGAGTTATGAAGTCAGAACATCCATATACATTGGTTATCGCGGCGGGAGAAATGGGTTCGCGATACTGGACGGAATTGTGGCGTTGTCGTGAGCTGCTGGTATTTCTAACTTGGCGCGATATTGTGGTTCGTTACAAGCAAACGACGTTCGGCCTGGCCTGGGTCTGGGTGCGGCCGTTGATGACGATGCTGGTATTTACTGTTGTGTTTGGTAATTTTGCTAAGATGCCGTCGGATGGCTTGCCATACTCTGTATTTGTACTTATTGCCGTTTTGCCATGGCAATTTTTTTCCAATTCTTTTAGTGGTGTGGCGAACAGTATGAATGATAATATTAGTATTATCAGCAAAATTTACTTTCCTCGTCTAATTCTTCCGATTTCTGTTGTTATCGTCTGTTTTGTTGACACGCTGATTGCCGCAGTAATACTGGTAGTTCTGATGTTATGGTTCGGTTGTTCTCCGAATTGGCATATTGTTTTTACTCCTCTCTTCCTCCTGTTAATGTTTGTTTTTTCTCTTGGTAGCGGGTTGCTGTTGGTCAATCTGAGCGTGCGTTATCACGACGTACGCTATATCATCCCATTTTTTTTGCAATTCGCCATGTATATATCGCCGGTAGGATTCAGCATCTCGATCGTGCCGGCGAATTGGCGGCTACTTTACGACATGAACCCTTTGGTCGGTCTTATCGAGGGGTTCCGTTGGGCCCTTGGAGGGAGCGCAATGTCACTTGACATTACGGCTGTTGCGGTTACCTGCGTCCTATCCGTGGTATTTATCTTTCTCGGCATTTATTCTTTTCGTAGAACTGAAGCAACTTTTGTGGACCTGATATAGGAATACCGATCAATGATCATTATAAATACTGAGGCTGTCGGTAAATGTTACAGCGTTCCGGACTCTCATAGGGAAAAACACGATACATTTCTGGGGGCTGTGGCGATAGGTGCTCGTCATGCCTGGCGGCAATTGTTCGCTAAGGAGCCAGCCGATCAACATGATAACTTTTGGGCATTACGCGATGTTTCCTTTAGTATTAAGGAAGGCGATCGGGTCGGGCTTATCGGTCGCAATGGTTCTGGTAAGTCAACACTGCTTAAAATAATATCGCGCGTGACCGAACCTACCAAAGGGCGCATCACTCTGCGCGGACGGGTCCGCAGCCTCCTCGAAGTCGGCACTGGATTTCATCCCGAGCTGACGGGGCGCGAAAATATCTACCTTAATGGGGCTATTCTGGGGATGAGTTATAGTGACGTCAATCGCAAATTTGACGAAATCGTTGACTTCGCTGAAATCGGCCATTTTCTTGATATGCCCGTTAAGCGTTATTCATCAGGCATGTATGTGAGGCTGGCTTTTGCCGTTGCGACACAGCTCGAATCGGAGATACTTATCCTGGACGAAGTTTTAGCTGTTGGGGACGTCCAATTTCAGAAAAAATGCATAAGAACAATAGAAAAAATGGCTGAACAGGGTCGGACTATTCTGTTCGTGAGCCATAACATGGATGCAGTCCAGCAGCTATGTCATCGTATTTTATGGCTTGAAAGTGGACGTCTGGTCGCTGACAGTGAAGATACAGTTGAGGTATCCGGTCGTTATCTATCAAGCACCGAAAATCAAGAGAATGCGGCGCCAGGCAACGACGTAAATACTGAAAAATTTCTTAGCATACGCCAGGTATATGTTGGCAATGAGGTGGGGCTCCCCTATATGGGCGCCATCCCAATGGGGACTGAACTCTATCTATATATAGACGCCTATATCTACGATCAACAATCAGATTTAAACGTGGGCTATGCCCTACGCACGGCAGATGGGCTTGTTCTTTATTTATCTTGCGCCAAAGATCGCGATCAGGAAGACTGGCCTAATATTGAAGCGGGAAAATGCGTTCTACGCACGCAAATACCTTCCCACTTTTTGAATGAAGGACTCTTTCATGTAGAAGTCATGGTTGGACTGCAACTTGAGATGCACCGCTATGATCACGATAATTGTCCTGTGGCGACCTTTACGATTCAGGGAGGCTTTGGGTCGTCGCCTTATTGGACCAGCCGCCGCGATGGCGTGCTTGCTCCTGTATTTCCTTGGAAACGAGTGGATTGACTATGGTTCGGGAGACGCAAACCCCCGAAACGCGGCGTCGCGGCCGCCAGGTTGAGCCGGTTTCCCAGGGGAACCCGTACCGGATGCGTACGACGGGCGAGGCGCGTCTACCGTATTTTGCAGAAGCGCCCCCGTAGTAGCAGGCATACGAACTCTCGTCCGCACTTTTCGCGATAATTTACGGCCTGGCGGTTGTCACGGTTGCGGTGGAAGCGCGTCCAGGACCAGCGCCGCCAACCGCTCCATGTCGGACACGGTGTAACGCTGGTCAACCGGCAGTGCCAGCAGGTGGCGGGCCAGGGTCGCCGCCTGCGGGTAAGGGTAAGGGTCGGCGTCGGGGTCGGGGCCCGGACCCGGAACGACGACGGCATCGGGCCAGAGCGCGGTGGCAAAGACCCGACGGCTGCGCAACCGGGCAAGCAGGCCGGCGCGGTCGTCGGTCAGCACGGCATGGCAAAACGGTACGCCGGCGCCAATACCGGCCACCGCCACGGCGGGCAGCGTCGGCTCCAGCAGTTCCCGCAGCCGGGCCCGGTTGGCCAGACGGCGGGCGTTGTGGGCTTCGGCGTCGAGATCGGCCAGCAGCGTCCGGCTGTTGTCGCCGAGGCGGCAGGGCTGGTCCGGCCAAGCCGCCTCGGCCTCCTGAATCAGGGCCAGGGCGCGGGCCTCGAGGGCCGGGTCGCGGGCTGCCAGCAGGGCGCGGGCGGTCTGCTTGGCGCGGACGGCGCGGGTGGCCTCGGGCAGGACCTCGACGCTCCGGCGGTCAGCCCCGGTGGCGCCATCAAGGACCAACCAGGCGCCATCGGCGGCCGCGGTGGTCTTGCGCGGGCCGGCCAGCACCGCCCCACCCGGCGGCGGCGGGTAGCGGCGGTGGCCGAAGGCGGTTTGGGCGGCATCGATGGTCACCAGCGCGCGCGGCCCCAGGGTTCCGGCCAGCGCCGCCACATCCAGCCACGGGTCAAAGCCGAGCAGGGCCGGCACCAGCACCAGCAGCCGGCCGGGCAGACCAGCGGCGACCGCGATCAACCCGGCGGCCGGCGCCGCCACGTCGAAACGCCCGATGGCGAGGCCGCGGCTCTCGAAGAAGCGGGGCACCGTGGGACAGGTATAGGCGCAAACCAACGCCGCCGCGAATGGCCCGCGCCGCCGAATCAGCCAGTCCAGCGCTGCCCGACCGTGGGAAAATCCCAGTGCCATCGGCTCGGACCGCGCCTCGGCCAGCCGCGGATCGCAGCCGGACGGCAGTTCGCCGCCAAATCGCCGGTAGCCGTCGTCAGTCTGGTTTGCAGGCATTCGCGGGGACCTTGATCCGTTCGGGATGAAGGAGGGGGCGTTGCCCCATAGGCGCCAGGATATCACTATTGTCTTGGTTTTGCAGGGCTCTGTCCTGCACCCGCAAGGAGGCGCGCCTCCTTGACCTCATGACCTCTTGACTTCCGTCCCGGGCCTATCCGGCCTTGCGCTGTTCAACCAGAGCATGGAGCTGCTTCAAGGTCTCGCGGCGTTGCGCCTTCTTTTTAATCCCCAAATCGGCGGCGTCGACCGCACCGTCTTCGTAACCGCGGGGGATGATCCGGGAGATGTCGAAATCGGCGGGAACCGAGGCGATATCGAAATCGGCGGCACTGACCTTCTGATACTTGACGATGATGGTCGTCCACAACGTCAGCCAGAATTTCAGATAGGAAAAGCGGTTCTGAATCCCGGGTCGGCCCAGAACGAAGAAGAAGCCCTTGATGAACCAGATAATATTGCGCGGCTTGCCGATGAACCGGGCGATCCGGTCCACCGCCAGGGCCACGGCCTGGGGGTCGCGCACGATCATGCGCACCGCCTGCCCAAGATTGAAGTAGCTGCCGCCGTTCAAGGGAATGTAATTGCCCCGATCGAGGTTTTCAAAAAACACCTTCAACCGCTTGAACTGGTATTCGCCATCGGTCATAACCTGGATGAAGCGAAGAAAATTCGCGATCATCAGGTCCTTGTCCTGAAGATACAGGACATTGGTGTGATATTTGTGCCCCCCCAGGCCATAGCGGGCTCTTCGCTGTTTCACATGGGTAGCTGGAGTTCCAGCTTGCCGGCGATCAGGTAGATGATCGCCTTCAGGTTGCGGGTAGATCGGTAGCCCCGAGCCTTTGCTTTGGCAGCCTGGATAAGGCTG
>Ga0302189_10003497_pt1 | contig 12055 bp, 5 predicted proteins | sample II_Bog_E2_2_FD_194551 | JGI IMG/M metagenome (GOLD analysis project Ga0302189, IMG submission 194551) | Peat permafrost microbial communities from Stordalen Mire near Abisko, Sweden - II_Bog_E2_2 | ecosystem: Environmental > Terrestrial > Soil > Wetlands > Peat | place: Sweden: Abisko, Stordalen...
CGGGTATTGGCACAGCCATTTCCAGGATGACCGCGGCGTTGTGGGTCGAATCGTTCAGCTAAACAAGCATCCCTTTACCATCATCGGTGTGGCCCCCCCTGAGTTTCATGGGACGTTGCTGTTCTTTTCGCCTGATTTCTTTGTGCCGCTGGTGAATCAGGAGCAGCTTGACGGGTACCTTCACCTGAACGATCGTGGATCTCGGTGGGTCTTTGAGGTGCTTGGACATTTGAAGCCCGGAGTAACTCCGGCACAGGCTGCCGCCGATCTAAGTTCGATTGGTTCCTATCTTCAGAAAGCCTATCCCAAAGAAGACGATCAAAGCAGTTGGAGCCTCGTCCGCCCAGGTTTGCACGGTGATTTTTTTGCTCCTGCGATACGAGCGTTCCTGGCGGGATTGATGCTGCTCGCTGGATTGATTCTGCTGGGCGCCTGTGCCAACCTGGGCAGCCTGTTTGCAGCGCGCGCCGCCGACCGCGGGCGGGAAGTAGCACTGCGGCTCGCTCTTGGTTCCAGTCGCATGCGCATCCTTCGCCAACTCTTCACCGAGGCGGTTCTGATTTCGCTCACAGGAGGCACCGTTGGACTCGTCGGCAGTATCGTGCTCTTGCACCGGCTGGCCGGGTGGCAGCCGTTTCCCCAATTTCCGATGAACTTTCCCGTAACTCCGGATGCAAGTGTTTATCTGGTTGCATCGCTGTTGGCGTTGGTAAGTGGACTTCTCTTTGGCGCCGTGCCACTGAGACAGGTACTGCGCACCAATCCGTATGAGATTGTCAAGGCAGGATCGAGCGCCAGGCTCGGACGGCGGGTAACTGTGCGCGACGTCCTGTTAGTGGTTCAGATTGCGATCTGTGCCGTGCTGGTAACTTCTTCGATGGTGGCTGTGCGGGGACTTATGCGCTCCATGCACACGAACCTCGGTATTAATCCTCGGAACACCATGCTTGTATATACCGATCTAAGCATGGCCGGATATAGCGAAGACCACGTGCAACCAATGCAACAGCGCATGATCGATGCAATGAAAACCATTCCGGGTGTAACTTCCGTGGGATTGGTGGACACTCCACCACTGCAAATGGGCTGGTCCATCTCGCCGGTGTTTTCCGATCGAACTACGGACATGCGCCCGGCGAATGCCGTAGCTCAAGCCATAACATACAAGGTATCTCCCGAGTACTTGCATGCGGCGGAGACGGCCCTGCTGGCGGGCAGGGCGTTCACCTCGCAGGACGACATGAATGCACCGAAGATAGCCCTGGTCAATCGGGAGTTTGCCCGCAAAATCCTTGGCTCGGCAACGGGCGCCATCGGCAAGCATTTCAAAATGCAGGATGGAACACCCATTGAAGTCGCGGGCATGGTTGAAGACGGGAAATACACGGTGAACCTCGCCGAAGATCCGCAGCCGGCGATGTTCCTTCCCATCCTTCAATACCCGGCGAGCCAAACCGTGCTGGTGGTGCGCTCGGGACGCGATCTGCAACAACTGGTTGCAGCGATTCGAAGCAAACTGCGTGGTTTGGATGCGGGACTGCCTGCCTTCATCCAGACATGGAAAGAAGAGATGAATGGCGCCTTGTTTGCTTCGCGCATGGCAACCATGTCGTTGGGTGTGCTCGGAATAATGGGAGCGATGCTATCGATAACTGGAATCTTTGGGATGGCCGCATATTCGGTAAGCAAGCGGCTGCGTGAGTTAGGAATTCGCATGGCCCTCGGCGCACAGCGCAGGGAAGTGCTGCGAGCAGCGTTGGCGCGGCCTTTCAAGTTGCTGGCCTTTGGTTCGATCGCGGGATTGCTCCTCGGACTTCTGGCCACAAAAGTCCTCGCTTTCATCGTGTATCAGGCGACTCCCCGCGATCCGGCAGTATTGACGGGCGTTGTTCTGGCGATGTTATTGGTTGGGCTGGTTGCAACGTGGATCCCGGCGCAACGCGCACTATCGGTTGACCCTCTGCTCCTGCTGCGCGAGGAGTGAGGCGGCTAGTTTCCTGTCGCTGCTTTCGATTCATTCAGCAAGTTAGCCTCCGCTTCGCGGAGAGAGCGAGTCAGCAAGTCAGCTGGTTTCTTTGACTGCATCGATCTCTGCATCCGCCGAAGAACTCGGCTGCTCCCGATGCCTCGGAATTCGAATAAATCCAGCCAACTGTGGCCCGGATGCCTTAATCTAGAAAAACCAAAGCGCACGTAAATGCCCGGGCCCCCCGGAATGAAGTCCGGGAGAAGCCGTGCCCTATTCCCCGTTTGTAGCCACCAGGACCGGGCGATCGTCGATTTTGCGAGAGGTGAACGAACATGGACCGCAAAGGCCAGGCAAGCCCTGAACGATACCGGCTCGCAGTCGAATACAGCCCCAGCGCCATGCTCATGGTAAGCAGCGCGGGGTTGATCGAGATGGCCAATATTGCCGCCGAACGGCTCTTCGGTTACGATCGGGCCGAGTTGCTTGGGCAATCCGTCGAGATCCTGATTCCGCAGTCCTTCCGCGCAAGCCATCACAGTCAGCGCGCCGGCTTTCACGCTGCACCGCAACCGCGCTCCCTGGGCGTCGGCCGCGAGTTTTACGCAGTCCGCAAGGACGGCAGCCAGTTTCCCGCCGAGATCGGCTTGACCCCCATCGAGACCGAAGATGGGGCGAGCGTCCTTGCGGCGGTTATCGATATATCCGCTCGCCGCGCATCGGAGCAGGCACTGCGCCAATACGAGGCCATCGTTGAGTCGTCGAACGATGCGATCGTCGGAGAGACCTTGGACGGAATCATCACCAGTTGGAACAGCGGCGCCGAGCGAATCTTTGGTTTCGGTCGCGATGAGGCAATCGGGCAGCCTATTTCCATTATTATTCCGGATGAGTATGTCGAAGAGCAACAGATGCTGCTGGAAAGCGTGCGCGGCGGTGTTTTTGTGAAGCATTACGAGACGGTCCGCCGGTGCAAAGACGGGCAGCCGATTGACGTATCCGTTTCCATCTCGCCTATACGGGATCAGAGCGGAAAAGTGGTTGGCGCCGCCAAAATAGCACGCAAGCTGGGGGAAGAATCGCTGCATGAGAACCAGGAGCTTCTCAATGCAATTGTGAAGATGCTGCCCCAGGGGCTATGGGTTCTTGACCCGGAAGGAAAAATCCTCTTCGCCAACGAAGCTGCCAGGCGAATCTGGAGCGAGATACGATACGGCGGCATGGACCGGCGAGGCGAATACAAGGGTTGGCGCCAGGACAGCCGGGCGCCTCTAGGAGCGCATGAGTGGCCAGGTTCGCGTGCCGTGGAGAAAGGCGAAACTTCATTTGAGGAGGAGATCGAGATTGAAGCTTTCGATGGTACGCGCAAGATGATCCTCGACTCCGCTGTGCCGCTCCATCGGCGAGACGGCAGGATTCGTGGCGCCGTTGCCATCCACCAGGACATTACGGAACGGAAGAGAATAGAACGCGACCTTTGGGAGCGGTCGGCGGTCTTGCGGGTCTTTGCCAGCGCGGCGCCCACGGCGGTGGCCATGTTCGATCGCGAGATGCGTTACCTGGTAGCCACAAAGCAGTGGCATGAAGACTACGGCTTGGTCGGCCGCGAGATCGTCGGCCTCAGCCACTATGCAGTGTTGCCCAATACTCCAGAACGATGGAAGGAGTCACATCGCCGCTGCCTTGCCGGAGGCGGCGTCGAGCGATGCGAAGAGGATGCCTATCTTCGCGCGGATGGAACCACATCCTGGCTGCGTTGGGAAGTCAAGCCGTGGAGTTATCCGGATGGGGAACTGGGCGGCCTCATTATCTGGTCGCAGGACATCACCGCATTCAAGCAAATGCACGACGAGGTCAAGAGTCTGGCCTTCTACGATCACCTCACCAGCCTGCCGAACCGTCGGCTCCTGATGGAAAGGCTCAAAGTCGCGCTGGCATCCCACAGGCGGACCGGCAAAGCGTGCGCGGTTCTGCTGGTTGATCTCGACAACTTCAAACAAGTCAATGACACCCTGGGCCACGATGCCGGCGATTTATTCCTGCAACAGGTTGCGCGCCGCCTATCCTCATGTCTGCGTGAATCCGACATCGTGGGCCGCTGGGGCGGCGATGAATTTGTTGTTGTGCTCGAGAACCTGCACGAACGCGCAGAGGTCGCCTCGGCCCAGATTGCGAGGATCGGCAAGATAATCATCGCCAAGCTCAATAAGCCCTGCACTCTTGGCGACCAGGAGTATATCGGCACCGTGAGCATTGGCGCCGCATTGTGCGGAAAGAAGCCCGAGGACGAGGGTGAAGTGTTCAAAAGAGCTGACAAAGCTCTCTATATTGCTAAAACCGATGGGCGCAACCGACTGTGCTTCGGTGAGCTCTGAGCGGTGCTCGGATAGAATGGTCTAAGCCATGACTACTACCCCAATTCGAAGCGATTGGGTGGGACGGGTCATCGACGGAAGATTTACTCTCCATCAATGGTTAGGCGGATCTGAATGGAGCGGTGTCTTCCAGACGGATCTTGAAGGGCATGGATCGCAGAAAGCCGCCCTGAGGCTCATTGCCGCCGATGCTGCGGACCTGCAAGCCTACATCGCCCGCTGGACGGTGGCAACGGCCCAGTCCCATCCTCACCTCATGCGTCTGTTTCACACAGGACGCTGTGAAATCGAAGCAGTCCCGCTGCTCTACGCCGTAACGGAGTATGCCGAGGAGAATCTCGCAGAGATCCTTCCCGAGCGCCCACTTACGCCAACCGAGACCAGGGAGATGCTGGAGCCGGTTCTCGACGCGCTTGCCTGCCTCCATCGGCAAGGCTTCGTCCATGGACACCTGAAGCCATCCAACATCATGGTCGTCGACAACCAGTTGAAACTCTGCTGGGCAAGGCTCTATGTCGCGGGCGAGGCCGGCACACATTTTCCGGCGGCTGGAATCTACGGTGCGCCTGAATTCGCCACCGGGACGATCTCCCCGGCCGCGGATGCCTGGTCGCTCGGCGTCACTGTTGTCGAAGCCCTGACCCAGCATCCGCCGGTCTGGGACAGATCGGCCCACAACGAACCGGTCGTGCCGGAATCGATTCCACAACCCTTCTTCGACATCGCGCAGGAGTGTTTGCGGATCGATCCCATGCGCCGATGCACGCTTGGCGACATCGGGGCTCGTATTCAACCTGCACAAGCTCTTCCGGTCCAGGCTGCTCCGGTCCAGGCTGCTCCGGTCCAGACTCCTCCGGTCCAGGCCCCTCTGTCTCAGGATGAAAAGACCGCGGTACCCAGGTCCTCCAGACGCCTGGTGCCGGCTCTGGTGGTCTTAGCGGTGCTCGTTCTTGTTGTCGCGGTCGGTGCAATGATGATGCGGTCCCACGACCTTCGGACGCATTCGAGCGACACCTCGTCCGATGAACAACAATTCCAGCCGGGACCTCGGCCGGAATCTCCAGGACCAGCCGCACAATCCACAGCGGGCGAGACGGTGGACGGTAGCGTAGTCGAACGGGTTTTGCCGGACGTCCTGCCTGCTGCGACCGCGTCCATTCACGGCCAGTTCGATCTGTCGATCAGGGTCCATGTCGATGCATCGGGCAATGTATCCAAAGCGGAATTCGATGAACCGGGGCCGAGCAAGTACTTTGGCCGGGTTGCCTTGGAGGCCGCACAGCGTTGGAAGTTCAAGCCCCCGCAAGTGGATGGCCGGGCCGTCTCCAGCGTGTGGCTCCTGGAGTTTCAGTTTACCCAGGCCGGAACCGAGATCGATCCGACGGAAGTGTCTCCTTAGGAGTCAACGGCCGATCGTTTTTTTAGAGCCTGTCTAAAAACTTCGCTTTGCGTGAAGGGTGGCGTTGTTGCATGGATCGGGCGAGGACCGCGCTTTCCTTTTTCCCAGCTTATTTACCCTGAACTTCATCTTGTGGATGTGGTGGCGGCGCGGGGCGCTGTGCTTGTTCGGCATGGAACTGGCAGCCTTTCTGGGTTATGTCTCAGAGTAGCTGATCTTCAAGCCTATCCGTGCAATAACGCCGTTTGAAAGGCATTGGCGCCAGGCTTAGAATTGTCTTCGTGGGATTCCCTTGTTCATGCGTGTCAGGCTATGTTTTTTCCGGCGACTGTGGAAAAGGTTGGCACCGTCAAATGAAGTAAAGAACGGCTGCGAAAAGCAATTGGCGGCTGGAGAAATCACAATGCCGAAACATGGAGTGGCGTTCTTCAGCCTGTGCCTTGCACTTCTTATCGCATGCCTCGTACCCACGAGCATGGGGCAGGCGCATCCCTATAGTGCGCCGCCGACGCTGGGGCAGCAGGGGAACGCGAATACCGACCCAGGAAAACAGACAAGCGCAACGAGTCTCAGCTATCCGGAGCTTGTGGATATTCGAGCTTCTACGGGAATTAACTTTGAGCATTTTTCAAGTCCCGAACAGAAGTTCATTGTTGAGTCAATGAGCGGGGGCGTGGCGCTGATCGACTACGATCGCGACGGCTGGCCCGACATCTATTTTACGAACGCGCAGAGCGTTGAAATGGCGCTCCATGGCCAAAAGGCGCGGAGTGCCTTATACCATAACAACCACGATGGGACCTTCACGGATGTTACCGACAAGGCTGGTGTGGGATATCCCTGCTGGGCGATGGGCGCATCGGTCGGGGACTATAACAACGATGGATGGCCCGACCTCCTGGTGACTTGTTTCGGTGGAGTTGTGCTTTACAGGAACAACGGCGACGGCACGTTTACCGACGTAACCAAGGAAGCCGGGCTGAGCGGCGACCACATGTGGGCCACGGGAGCGGCCTTTGGAGACTACGACGGCGATGGCTGGGCGGATCTGTTTGTTTCGCACTATGTGGATTTTCATCTGAACGATATGGCGGCTTTCGGATCCAGCGAGACCTGCAAGTACATGGGCATCGATGTGCAGTGCGGACCGCGCGGCCTGAAGGGCTCTCCCGACAATCTCTACCACAACAACCGGGATGGAACTTTCACCGATGTTTCAAAGAAATCGGGGGTGGGGGATGAGGAGCAGCGCTATGGCCTGACGGCAATCTGGTCGGACTTCGACAACAATGGAAAACTCGATTTATTTGTCACCAACGACGGCCAGCCGAACTATCTATACCAAGGCAATGGCCGCGGCGTGTTCGAGGATGTGAGCTTCCCCTCGGGCGTGGGTCTGAGCGAAAGCGGCGCAAGGCAGGCGAATATGGGCATTGCCGTCGGCGACTATATGCACACCGGGCGCATGTCGCTGCTGATCTCGCATTTCGACAACGAATATGCCGCGTTTTATCGTAACGACGGCGGAATGAGCTTTACGGATGTCTCGGTGTCCTCGGGAGTCGGGAGGGGCACTCGAGGGTATGTGGGGTGGGGCGACGCATTTGTCGATTTCAATAACGATGGCTGGCAGGATATCTTCATCGTCAACGGGCACGTGTATCCACAGGTAGATGAGATGGGCTCCGGTCTCAAGTACCTTGAGCCGAAGTTATTGTTTCAGAATCAGCACAATGGAACGTTCAAGGACATCAGTAAGTTGGCCGGAACCGCAATCCAGATTCCGCAGGTGAGCCGCGGAGTGGCAATCGGCGATTTATTCAACGACGGCAAACTCGAAGCGGTTGTGGAGAATCTCAAGGGCCAACCGATGATCCTGCGTCCGGAGGGCGGGCCCAAAAGCCACTGGATCAGTTTTCAGTTAGAAGGTGTTAAGAGCAATCGCCTGGCATTGAATGCGCGCGTGCGCACGACGGCTGGCGACTTGGTGCAGCTTGGCGAAGTCATCAGCGGCGGCAGCTACCTTTCGCAGAACGACCTTCGAATCCACTTTGGCCTTGGCGACCATCAGCGGGTGGATAAGGCCGAAGTCTTATGGCCGGATGGAAGGCAAGAAACGTTGACCAATCTGATTGCGGACCGTTTCTATTCTGTGCGGGAAGGCGCGGGTGTAGTTTCATCCAACCCACCTGAGACCGGCAACGCGAAGCAGCTTCCACTATTGAGGGGAACCACTGACGACGTGTCCGTGAATTCGCCATGAAGCGGTGCAAATTGTAACTTCTCGGCCCTGGGCGGAAGCGCCGCAGGGCTCGCCCACGCATTTGGAGCGGATGCAAGAAAGATCGCAATTGTTTTCTGGATTTTCCGTAAACTGCTGAATCTACAACCTGATAGACGATAAGTCATTTCTGCTCAAGCAGTTGGCAAACCAACTTGTGTTGCACAAAACTGCATGAAAGAGCACCGAAAACGGTACACGCGAGCCCAAAAATGGCGACCATATATTGGGTGCAGTTCGGTGCAACATGGCCAGAATGGGCAATCGAAAAAGCTCGAATCTTCACCCCTATCGCTCAGTGGCCTGTCACCCGAGTCAAAGCCAACACACTAGAGCGGTTCTCCAATTATCGTGGAGTTAGTAAAGTCGTGCAAGGTGGCTTTTTCTTGAGAAAAAGGCCACTCGAGGCCGACGGTTTCCCCATACACCAATTGGAGAACCGCTATAGCCGAGGCAAGGATCACGAATGAACGGGCCAGAATTCTTCCAGGGGGTGTCAATGCAGCCGCCATGAGCCGTGCGTTCGCCTTTGCATTGCGTAGGCCTTTGAACTGAACAATGCTTTCCGTCTCATGGGCCGTTTTGCGATCCGTAACGATTTCAAGGTCTGTAAAAAGATCGAATAATCTCCACGGTCCCGATATGTGTGTTGCTTCTGTGGTGGTGTCTGGTTTGCTCATTGCCGTCTTCTTTCGTGGTTTGTCAGCACGTGGAAACAGGGCAGGGCGAAGAAGCCGGAAGGTCACCGCAGGGAAACGGGCAACACGGGCAGTTGGCGCGGGCAGCCCGTTGACCGCCCGGCGCGCTCTGCCAGGGCGCAGCGTGGAGGCTGACATCGCCAGCCGGGGCACAATCGACATGGCTCTGTCTGGTCTGACTCGCGAGGAAACAATCCGGCGCATCCGGCGCGGGCTTTATGACAGGCCAAAGTTCAAGCCGGCTCTCGGCGGCAAACTGAGCCCGGATATTGATGAAGCGGCGCGCGCCATAGCCAGACGGCAGAGATGGAAGATTGTGCCGGAGGGAACATGGGCGGCAAATCTCCTCGGTCTGTCCACGCAGGTGCCGTCGAAAATCATCTACCTGACCGATGGCCCGAACAATGAGGTGCCTACCCGCGCATTGAACCGTCACCGGTATTCCCCACGGCAATCGGCATTGTCGTGGGTGATCACGTCAATACACGCCTGCGCAATCTTCAGGAATGCCGCACCTGGTTACAAAGAATCGCCGTAAAAGGCCCCGCCGCGACCCACTTCCAGGCTGGTACCCACCCTTCTCGCCGGATCCTTGAGGAGGGCAAGAATCGCCGTTCAAGGCTTGGGCGATAATCAAGGGGATGGTATTAAAGTGATGCGAACCTAGGTTTGGATTGCTCTGGTCATGGTGTTGCTCCAACTTGATGACGATCCGGGGCAACATCGATCCTGGACCCAAGAACGTTCCTGGGAACTATCAAAGCCGACTCGCTTCAAGGGGCTAGCTCCTCCGGGCGCCCTGTTCTTCGAAGCGGCTTAATACTCTCCGATGCACATTCCGAAGGCCAGCGCCGCTTTCAAGCTGGACCACAGATTCCCCTTGCATTCCAAGGGAAGCTAGGGTAATCTCCCTATGAAAGCACAGGGGAGTCAATGGAAAAGCCGAGACTGGATCTCTTTCGCGGAACGCTGGACGTGTTGATTCTCAAGTCGCTCATCTGGGGACCGCTCCATGGATATTCCATTACCGACTTCATTCGCCGCCAAAGCGACGACGTCTTACTCGTGGAAGAGGGGACGCTGTATCCGGCACTATGGCGACTGGAGGAGAAGAAGTTGGTCGAAGCCGAATGGGGGCTTTCGGAAAACAACCGCAAAGCCAAGTTCTACCGACTCACCACCGCCGGCAAGCGGCGGTTGCAATTGGAGTCGACGAATTGGGATAACTATGCGATTGCAGTGGCCAAGGTGCTTGGCGCAACCCAGCTGAACTCGCCCGGGAAAACGGCATGAAAAGAATCCCCATTTGGCGACGCTACGCGCGCCTGCTCGGCGCCAATCCCATGGCAGACGTCGAGGACGAATTGCGCTTCCATCTGGAAGCCAAGGCGGACGACTTGATTGTTCGCGGTTGGCAGCCTGACGCTGCGCGCCGTGAAGCCGAGCGTCAGTTCGGAGACGTGCGCACCGTGCAACAAATCGGAGAAAAGTTAGGAGAAAGCATGGAACGCCGGAAACGCTTCAACGAGTACCTTATTGAGTGCAATCGCGACGTTCGCTACACTTTCCGCACACTTCGCAACAACCCCGGTTACGCAGCAATTGCCATTCTGGTCCTTGCGTTGGGAATCGGAGTCAACGCCGCTGTATTCAGTGTCGTGAACACGCTGCTCCTGCGCCCCTTGCCATTCCCTGATTCGCAGCGGCTCGTCTGGTTTGCAGGGGGTAAATCGATCGCCGCCAATATTCGGGCTGCGGCAGGCCTTTCCGGCCAGACGTATACCGTGGATGCCTACGAAGAATTCAAGAAGAACAACAGCTCTTTTCAGGCTGTCACTGCATATCAAACCTTTTATAGCTCGATTCAATACAAGCTGACCGGAAGCGGGGAGCCCAGGCAATTGGCAGTGGTCGAAGTTGCGGACAATTTCTTTTCGACACTTGGTATTCAGCCCACCGCAGGGCGCGATTTCACACGAGAGGAATGCCAGAAGGGCGGTCGCCCCGCGGCTTTGCTCAGCTATTACTTCTGGAAGAATCAGTTCGCCGGCGACCCTGCGATCGTGGGCAAGACGGTTACAGTAAATGACAAGCAAATGACCATTGTCGGGGTTCTTCCCGCCAGCTTCGACTTCGGAAGCGTCTTCGCTCCCGGGATGAAGGTGGATGTGTTCGTCCCTGCCGTGATGGACTTTTGGCGGACCTGGGGCAATACCCTCGCGATGGTCGGACGTCTCAAAACGGGCGTAACCGTGACGCAAGCACAGGACGAAGCGGATCGCCTGTTTCCGCACCTCAAGGTGGTTCACCCCGACTGGTATGAGGATTATGCTTCTGACTTAACGACGCTCAAAGACCACGTCAGTGGCAAGCTCCACCGGTCCTTGATAGTTCTTTGGTACGCCGTCGGAGTGATTCTTCTCATCGTGTGCGTGAATCTTTCCAACCTGCAACTCAGCCGAGCCGCTACGCGCAGTAAGGAGATCGCCATGCGCCGCGCTCTGGGCGCGAGCCGCGGCCGGCTCATCCGCCAGTTGCTCACCGAAAGCCTGGTGCTTTCGATCGGCGGGGCCACACTGGGCCTTTGCTTTGCCTTCGCGATTGTCTATTACATCGCACATCAAGGCTCCATGACCTTGCCTCTGCTCCGAAGCATCCGCGTCGACAGCGCGTCCCTCGGCTGGACTCTGTTGATCGCCATTGCGGTGGGAGTTTTGTTTGGCTTCGCCCCGGCCTTGAAGATGTCAGGCGGAAGTCTTCAAAAGGCGCTGAAGGACAGCGCCAGTGGCATGGCTGCTGGCCGCAGCCACGAACGGTTCCGCGCCTCTCTGGTCATCTCGGAAATAGCGCTGGCCTGTGTTCTGCTGGTTGGCGCTGGCCTTCTTCTGCGCAGTTTTCTCCGCGTGCTCGATGTCGATCTCGGCTTCGAACCCGCTCACGCCGCAAGCATGACGGTCGACTATCAAGACGGGGGCAAGCTCGCGACCCGCGGCGCAATTCTGCAGGAGATGTTGCGGCGCGTCTCGGCGGTACCCGGCGTCGAATCAGCCGGTATCGCGGATATGCTTCCGCTCGATCGCAATCGCAGTTGGGGTCTGGCTGCGGTTGGAGCGAATTATCCAAAAGATCGAGACGAATCAGCCCTGGTCTTTCTGGTCACGCCCGGCTATATTCCGACCCTGGGAATGCACTTGCTCGAAGGCCGCGATTTCGCCTGGAGCGATACTCCTGAGAGCCAGCACGTCATCATCATCAACGAAGCCGCAGCGCGCCGCGAATGGCCTGGACAGGATCCCATTGGGAAGATGGCGAACGACATCGAAAGGAATCCGGTAC
>Ga0302189_10003499_pt1 | contig 12052 bp, 9 predicted proteins | sample II_Bog_E2_2_FD_194551 | JGI IMG/M metagenome (GOLD analysis project Ga0302189, IMG submission 194551) | Peat permafrost microbial communities from Stordalen Mire near Abisko, Sweden - II_Bog_E2_2 | ecosystem: Environmental > Terrestrial > Soil > Wetlands > Peat | place: Sweden: Abisko, Stordalen...
CCGATACTTTACAGGATGTTTTCAACAACATCGCCTCCGCCACCAGCAACAAGGTGAACGCCAGCTACAATTCCAACACGGATGAAATTACGCTGGCCAGCACCGACGGCAGCCCGTTGGTTTTGGGCAACTCGGCGGATACAAGCAATTTTCTTCAAGTTGCACAACTAAGCGTTCCCAATCCCGATTCCGTGACAAGCACCTCCGCACTGGGCAAGGTGAATACAACAGTGACCATGACAGATGCCGACTTGGCCACTCCCATTTCTGACGGCGGAAGTGGGAATGGTGCCTTTACCATAAACGGGGTGACCATCAATTACGATGCCAGCACAGACAGTATTCAGAACGTCCTCGATCGGATCAACAGTTCTTCAGCCGGCGTAACCGCGGCTTACGATACGGTGAACAATCGCTTCGAGTTGACCAACAATACCACCGGGAATGTGGGGATTTCAATGCAGGATCAGCCGGGGGCGGGCAACTTTTTGGCTGCCACCGGACTTTCCGGCGGCACACTCACCAGCGGGAAAAATTTGACTTATACCCTTAATAACAGCAGTCAAACGCTGGTAAGCCAGTCCAATACCATCACTCAAGCCAGTTCCGGCATCCAAAATCTTTCGGTTACCGCCCTCGCACAGGGATCTGCTACTGTGACCGTGGGCAGCGATACAAGTCCTATCAGCACCGCTATCCAGCAATTCATCACCGATTACAACTCGGTGCAGAATGACATCAGCAGCCAGCAAATCGTTTCAACCGCTTCCGATGGCACTGTTACTCCCGGCACGCTTACCGGTGACCAGACAGCCGATGATATTGCCTCAAACCTGCGTTCTTTGAGCTTTGCTGCAGGTTCCGGATTATCAGGGGCAATCAAAACTTTGGGTGATTTGGGCATCGAGACCAATGGACAGAACAACACCCTCACTCTGAGCGATTCCAGCACGCTCAATAGCGCGCTGGCTAATAATCTAAGTTCAGTTCAATCGTTTTTCTCTGATTCGACCAACGGCATGGCGACACAATTAGGAAAATTTATAACCAGTGTCACCGCATCTGATGGAGAACTAACGAATCATCAGGCCAGCCTGTCGCAGCAAAGTGGTAACATCACCACACAAATCAACAACTTGGAAACAAAAATCACGTCAGACACCGCCCAATGGACATCAGAATTTCAAGCAATGGAACAGGCGCAATCGCAAGTCAACCAGGAACTAACCTACCTTTCTGAACAAGTCAGCAATGGTTCGCTCTAAAATGAACCAGACCACTCCAAGCAGCATGGACACGCGGTTGGAAAATAATCGCAGCACGCATTGGATTTTGGGTGCGGTTTGGTGCCTGAGTTTTGCTGCGCTGACAGTGTTGCTCTCAGGATGTGAGACGTCGGACTTTGAGGCAGCCACGCTGGGCACTCCATACAAGCCTAACAATATTTTTGTTGCCACCAACCAATTGCCGGATGATTTGAAGCGTGTTGCCGTATTGCCTCTGGCTTGTGTCGGGCGACAGACGGATTTGCTCGAAGGACGCGACGCGCTTGAACCGGTATTGGTCGCCGAACTTATCAAGGCAAAAAAATTTGACGTGATTACAGTGCCGCCTGAGGAATTAAGCCGGCTGACCGGCCGGGCGGATTGGACCGGTGAAGAAGTATTGCCCGCCGGCTTTCTGGATTTGATCAAAAAACAATACGGCTGCGATGCGGTTTTGTTCTGCCAATTAACGGAATTCCAAGCATATCCACCGCTGGCGGTCGGATGGCAGCTCAGGCTTGTATCCGTTCGCGGGCAAAAAACACTGTGGGCCAGCGACGAGCAGTTTGACGCTGGAAAACCCGCCGTGATGGCCGGTGCAAGGTTTTACCAGCAGCGCGAAGAACGGCAGTTTGGCGATGAATCGGCGGTGTGGCTTGCGTTGAATTCACCGAGGAGTTTTGGGCAATATTCCATCGCCTGTCTTTTTGACACATTGCCTGCAAGATGAAAAACAGCTAAAGTTTCGGTTGTAGAAGCCGATAAACCAGTCAGTTAGTAACGTACAGGTATAACAATAAAGTTTGATGAGGATATGGAAATTGAATTCAATATAAACCGGGCCACCGCTCCCAATCCCAGCCAGCCTGTTGCCAGGAGCAGTACCCCCGAAACACCGCAGGACAGCGCGTCTTTGGGCAAAACCGACGCATTGAAGTCGGCCATCAACAAAGTTCCCCTGGTGCGTCCTGAAAAAGTGGACGCCGCGCGCGCCGCAATATCCGACACAAAATATCCGCCGGATGCAATGTTGAAAGCCATTTCTTCTTTAATCGCTGAGAAGATCCAATAGTTTTTCCAAACCTGCTAAACATCATGGTTACAGCCAATCCTTGGAAATCTTACCGCCAAATCGCCACGCAAACCGCGCCACCCGGCCAGTTGATTCTGATGCTGTTCGACGGCGCAGTGAGATTCCTGGAACGCGGTCTTACCGGTTTCGCCTGCAGTGATCCGGCGGAGGCGAACATGACCATTCACAACAATTTCCGGCGCGCTCAGGACATCGTCCGGGAATTGAACCGCGCCTTGAACATGAAGCAGGGTGGCGAATGCGCGGAAACATTACGCCAGCTTTACAATTATTTCGAGCGTCGGATTTGGGAGAGCAATATGAAGAAGCGCCCCGACGGGGCCAGGGAAGTTATCAAACACCTGACTGTCTTGCGTGACGCTTGGGCCACCATGCTGACCAGTCAGGGAATGCCGCTTGGAGAAAACTTAAGACAGGTTCTCTCACTGGCGGCCGCCTGAAAGGTTCCATTATTTATGAATGCCGACCGCGATTTACAAAACAGCTATCGGGAATGGAAACGGCTGGCCGAGGCGGAAGGTGAAGCCATCCGTGCCGGCAATTGGATGCTGGTCTTTGACTGCCAGAACGTTCTCCGCCAACTTCAACCGCGCATCATACGCCAGACCGAGGCCGCACATCGGGAATGGAAGACTCTGGGTTTGGATGCCGAGGTGATGGAAAACAATTTGAACGCGGTGATTCATAACTTGATTGAACTCGAACGCCGCAACCGTTCCTTGATTGACGCCCGCCAGCGCCTGGCGCAGGAGGAATTGTCCAAATTGGAGCAGGCCAGCCTCACTTTGCGCCGGATTCAGCGGAGTTATACGCCTCCAAACACTGCTAGGTGGACTTCTTTTTCCTAGCCGCACATTCAATAAAAAAATCCCTCAAGTAATTTTCGCCCCTGCCGATAATAGACTGAAGTTGTTGTGAGGCTTTGCCTCATAATATGCGTCTCTGTCCGGAAGCCGGAGACGACGGTAGCATTCTTGGGTTATGTCGGAAAGTGGCACGAACGATCTACGGTCAACCGCGTCCAACCGCATTCTTGTGGTGGACGACGAGGAGATTGTATTGTCCGCGTTGCGCGACACCCTGCGCCGCCAGAACTACGAGGTTTTTGCAACCACCCAGCCGGTCGCCGCTCTGGAGGAACTACGGAAAAATCTGTTCGCGGTTGTCATCGCCGACCAGCGCATGCCAATCATCAGCGGCCTGCAACTGCTTGACCAGGCTAGGCAAATCCAGCCCAGCGCCACACGCATTCTCATCGCGGCGGTGGTGAGCCTGGACACGGTCATTGACGCCATCAACAAGGGGGAAATATACCGGTTCATTGTCAAGCCATGGCTGCGCGAGGAATTGCTCGTGACCATCAAGAATGCGATGCAGCGCCATGAACTGATCATTCAGAACATCCGCCTGCAAACCGCAACGCAGACAATGAACGGCCAGCTGCTGGAATTGAACCAGTCGCTCGAGGAACAGGTGAAACTCGTCGCGCGGCAGAATCAGCAGCTTCTGCAGATGAACCAGACTCTTGAACAGAATCTGTTCCGTTCCATGGAACTTTCCCTGCATGCATTGCAGGCATTTTATCCGACCCTCGGCGATCAGAGCCGGCGCGTGGCTCAACTATGCCGTCCCATGGCGCAAGTTGTTGATCTGCCCCAGAAAGAACGCCGCATTTTGGAATGCGCCGCATTGTTGCATGACATCGGTTTGGTTGGAACACCGCGTTCCCTGATCAAGCGCTGGCAGGAAAACCCGGCGGTTTTAAACGCCGCCGAGAAGGTGCTCATTGAGCAGCATCCGGTTCTGGGTCAGGAATTGTCCGCGTTCGGCAGCGGCATGGAAGAGGTGGGCCTGCTCATTCGGGCCCATCATGAACGGATGGATGGCGACGGCTACCCGGACAAACTGGCCGGTGACCAAATTCCGTGGCTGGGCCGGTTGCTGGCTGTTGCCGTGGCCTTTGCTTCCAGCAAACTTGTTCACGACGACGCTGTGGAAGAAATCAAAATGCAGGCCAACGCCGCTTTTGACTCGGATGCGATCCGTGTTTTTTTGCGGGCATTGCCTCTGGCCCATGCGCCGCGCAGGGAACGTCAAATTCAGCTTTCCGAACTCCGCCCTGGCATGGTGCTGGCGCGGGAGGTGTGCGCGCCCAACGGCCATTTGCTCGCACCGGAAGGCCAGCCGTTAAATTTTACTTACATTGAGAAACTTCTAAACCACAACCGGATTCAACCGATTGATAAATCGTTGGTTGTTTACTGCTGAACCATGTTGACACCTGCGGCCATTTTAGACCAGTCGGGGGAAGTGTTCGTGGAATCGCGTTTTCTTGTGGAGCAGTGGTGGCGCAGCTTTTTTGAATCCTCCGAGGACGCCCGGGTTGTTTGCCGCTCGGACGGACTGGTTGTGAAAATCAACCCCAAGGCCGGGCGCCTTCTCAAGCTGGACCACGCGGCCACCGAGGGGCATTTTTGCATTTTCGATGTTCTGCTGCCTCCCGCCGGTTCCAAATTGCACGAGGCGCTGGGCAACGGTCGTGTCCGCACAGACACGCTCCATTCTGTCATCATCATGACCGAAGGCAGGCAAAGCGGCATGACGGATCTGGAGTTGGTGCCGTTGGATCTAAACCACACGCTTGTCACCTTCAAGGATGTCGCCCGCCGGATGCGTCTGGAATCCCATGTCAACCGGCTCGTCACGGCCATTGACGCCACGCCGGATGTTTTTTTTCTGACAAACGCCGATTTTCGAATCACTTTCGTCAATCCTGCATTTCATAATGTCACCGGCTACGGCATTGAAACCGTGCTGGACCGCACGGATGATTTCCTGCGCGCACCGTCCGAGGCGGAGAAGGTTCGGACCTATCTGGAGCAAATCAGCCAGGGCCGGGAATGGATCGGCGAACTGGTCAACATTCGCAGCGATGGCACGCCTTACCAGGTCGAGGCCACCATCTCGCCGATTTCAGACATGGCAGGCCGGTTCATCGGTTATGTGGCCTGCGAACGCGACATCACAGCCCGGAAAAAATTGGAGGGCGATCTTCGCATGCAGCACGATTTTGTGCGCAGCATTCTGCAGTCGCTCAAAGGTGCCATTTACAGCCTTGACCGGGAATTCCGCATTACTCACGCCAATGACGGGTGGCGGCAGTTGCCGGCCCAGCATGGCGGTCTCCGGTTGGACGGACCGCCGGAAATCGGTCGTTGCCTGCTGGATTATGTTCCCGACAATGCGCGCAGGACGGAGTTTATGGAAACCTTTGAAGCCGTGCTTCAGAGCGGCCAGGCGCAGGACAATCGTTTTCAGGCTTCCGATGGGCATTTTTGGCTCGTGAAAATTTCTCCATGGATTCACGCTGGCCAGGTGCGCGGCCTGATCTGCAACATTTCCGACCAGACCCGTTATCACGAGCTGCAGAACCAGTTGTTTCAGTCACAGAAAATGGAAATCATCGGCACGCTCGCCGCCGGTGTTGCGCATGATTTCAACAACCTTCTGCAGGCCATTCGCGGCAATACCAGTCTTGTGATGATGCAGGCGCCGCAGGATTCAGACCTGCATCGCTGGGGCGAGCAGATCAGCCTTGCCGCCACTCGCGCCGCCGAAATAACCCAGCAGCTGCTCTCCTTCAGTCACCGCTCCGAGGGAAAACAGCGCGCCGTGCTGGATTTGAACCAGATTGTCCAGGAAGCGGGTCAGCTCGCGCGCCGCACGCTCCGGTCCGATGTAAATTTTGAAATTGTCCCGTCACCGGTGGCCATACCGGTGAAGATTGAGTTCAGCCGGGCCACGCAGACGCTGCTCAATCTGTGTGTCAATGCCCAGGACGCCATGCCCGAAGGCGGCACGCTCACCATCAAAAATGCGGTGGTGAAGCTGAATGCCGAAACTGCAAAACGTCATTCTGCGTCGGTTGAAAATGAATTTGCCCGTTGCAGCGTTACGGACACCGGCTATGGCATTCCGCCAAACGTGCTGCCCCGGCTCTTTGAGGCGTTTTTCACCACCAAGGGCAGGGCCGGCACCGGCCTCGGACTTTCCATCGTGCATCGCATCATGCAGGAGGCCGGCGGCTTTGTGGAAGTTGACAGCGCACCCGGCTGCGGCACCACGTTCCACCTTTATTTTCCCATTGCCGTTGAAAATCTCACGGCGAAGCTCCGCCAGCCCGAGCACGTTCTGCCTTGCGGCAAGGGCAGGGTGCTGGTGGTGGACGACCTGGACTTGTTGCGCGACTTTGCCAAAAGTTTTCTTGAAACGACCGGTCTCACCGTTCTCGTGGCCGCCTCGGGACGCGAGGCTCTGAAACTTTTGGAAAAGGAAAATGGCGCGGTGGACATCCTCTTCACCGATTACAGCATGCCCGGCATGAACGGCGCCGACCTTATTGAACAGGTCGCCGTGCGCTGGCCGGACATACGCCCGGTGCTTGCCTCCGGCTATCTCGAAGACCCGGTTCTGAAACGGTTGGAGGATTTGAAAGCCAAAGTTCTGACCAAGCCCTACGAAATGCAGGAAGCCGCAGTCGCGCTCATCAGCCTGCTGCCCAAACAAGGCTCAAAATTTTAAAATCATTTTGCCGGAGATTTGGACAAAACCGAAACCCGGCGGAATGATGCCTGTTTGGAGCGTGTCTTATAAATCGGAACCTGACTTTTCTTCCTCATCGTCATCCTCAGTTTTGGGTGTTTTAAAGTTTGAAACCCGATTGAGCAAGGGCAACTTATGGCTTGGAATCGTCTCGTGGAAATAGTTGTTCCAGACAACCACTTGGGTGGCTGGTCTGGGATTTCCAAAACGGTTAACCATTAAAGAGAAAGTGAGACTAAAATGCCTAAATTTCATATTTTGCATGATTATGGGCACGACAGTGACGAAGGTCTCGGTAACCGGGAACGTTGTATGGCATCCGTGCTTGTGTTCATGGTTCGTCCAACCAGGTCAGCGACTGGAGCGACACGGTCACGCACATGGCGACGTAAAAGCCAAAACAAAGCAGATGAAGTGGAAGCCGGAATGAGCGCTCGTTCCGGCTGTTTTGTTTGCCAAACGGGGGTGAATTTTGGAAGGTTAAATTTTTGAGCCAACCCATGTTGGCTGCTGCAAACATCATTTAATTTTCTCCACCCGGATTTTATTCGTGTCGTTCATGCCGAGCTGGAGCAGGGCGGCGTTGGCGTAAAGTTCGAGGTTGGGCTTGAACTCCGGCGCGTCGAACGCGCGGCGTTCGTGCTCCAGTTCCTTTATCGCCAGCGTGTCGAGCGCCACGGGGTCGCGGCTGAACCAAAGCTGGTCCAGCACGAACGAATATTGCAGCAGCCCGCGCGAACTGCCCTCGTATTGGCCGATGAGCGCATCGGTGATGTTGAGGGCCACGCGGTCGCCGAGCGAGGGCATCGCATAAATCTCCGGCACGGCCACGGCAAGGCGGTCAACGTCGCTTTCAAAACGGAACGTGTTGTCCACGCCGCCGAGCGCGAGGCTGTAAAGCTGGCCGCACGCGCCGAGTTCATTTTCATTCAGCAGCGGCGCGATGGATATGATTTTGGTGATCTGGCGGCTGACGAGCATTGAGACAAAGGATTTTCGCCCGACGCCTTCGCCCTTCTGTCCAAATTCCAGATCGCCGTAAAGCAGGTTGCCGATGACCGGGCTGTCCGGCAGATAAAAATTCGTCGGGTCGTAGCCGGTTTCCACCGCGCCCGACGCGCGGACGCCGAGCTGCGCGGCGAGCTTGAAAAATCCGGCGGCGCGCAAATCGTCCGCGTGCTTGTCCCAGATGATGATGTTTGTCGCCGGCATGCCCGCGTCGAGCAATCCGTGGATCACGGCGGCGACGACAATGGGCCGTGTGCCGCTCAATTCGCCCGCAGCGGAAAAAACCTTGATGCCGACAACGTCCTGCGTGGAAACCAGGCTGCGCCACGCCCCGGCGGCGGTGGTCTTGCCGGTGAAATTCGTGATGGCAAGACCGACCATTGCCTGCAGGACGGCTTCGTCCGGCTGAAAATTGAGGATGGCGTTTGTGTTCTCGACGATGAGGACCCGCACCGCCGCGTTGGTGGGGCGGAGCATGGACAAATCGTCGGCACGGGCTTGAAAACCCGCGATCCACAAAGCCGCAAAAACAAATTGTATGAGCGCGTTTCTTGACACTTTCGGGCGCGGATGCTAACACCAAAGACGATGTTGGTCACAAAAAATCGGATTTTAAGCGGCGCAATTCTTTTCCTGCTGGCGGTGTTCATCGCGGGCTGCACGCCGCCGGGGCCGCGCGCGATGCTCAAGGGCAAAAAATTTCTTGAGCGCGGCGATTTCAACTCGGCGGTGGATCAGTTCAAAACGGCCACGACAATTCTGCCGGCGAACGCGCAGGCGTGGAATTATTACGGCGTCGCGCTTCAGCACGCCGGCCAGCCGGAAGACGCGGTGGACGCCTATAACCGCGCGCTGACGCTCAATCGCGATTTGACGGAGGCTCATTACAATCTCGGTTCATTGTGGCTGGAGCAGAACAAGCTGGATTCCGCGATCACGGAATTCACCGCCTACACGCTTCGCCGCAGCAACTCGCCGGAAGGCTGGCTCAAGCTCGGCACGGCGCAATTGCGGGCTGGCGAAATCGTGTCGGCGGAAAAAAGCTTCAGCACCGCCTATTACATGAACACGAACAGTCCCGAGGCGCTGAACGGCTTCGGTCTCGCGCGCATCCAGCGCGGACGTCCGCGCGAGGCGTCGCAATTTTTTGCAGCCGCCATCGGGCGTGATCCAAATTATGCGCCGGCCATCCTGAACCTGGCGACTGTCGACGCGGAGTATTTGCGCGACAACAAGGCCGCCTTGGAAAACTACCATGCCTATCTTGCGCTCACGCCCCGGCCGGCGGACTGGGACGAAGTGAACGCCCTCGCCAGCAGCCTGGAAGAAACGCCCGTTGTCGCCGTGGCAAATCCGCCTCAGGAAAATCCGCCCGCACCGCTGCCTCCGCTTGTGTTGAACGAAGCGAGGACGCAAACGAGCACTTCAATCCATTCCAGCACGCAGCCGAAAATGCAGCCGACGATTCACAAGACGCAGACAACTGTAAAAGAGCAGCCGCAGCAGACCACGGTTGCGACTTCGCAGTCGGCGCAATCACCCGGTGCTTTGCACAATCTAAACCCGTTCCACTGGTTCAATTCTTCAACGCAGGAAAATTACTCCCAAAACGGCGTCACGCCGCTGCCTGCGGAAAATACGATTCAGCCCACGGAATTAAATCCTCCACCTGTTCCGAAGCCGGAAAAAATCGCCCCGCCGCCACCGCCGGTTTTCCCGCGCTATTCCTTTTTGTCGCCGCGCAAGCCCAGGGCGGGCGACCGGAAGGCCGCGTCAGGCGCGTTCACCAGGGCGCGTGCGTTTGAGGAGGACTCGCAACTGGCGGAGGCCGCGCAAGCCTATCAAAAGGCGGCGCAACTCGATCCCGCGTGGTTCGAGGCGCAGTATAATTACGGCGTGCTGGAGTATCGGCTCCGGAATTTCCGGCAGTCACTCGCCGCATCTGAAATGGCGCTGGCCATCCAGCCGGATTCGGCTGCAGCGCGCTATAATTTCGCGCTTACGCTCAAGGCGTCCGGTTACGCCACAGACGCGGTGAACGAGTTGAAAAAAATCGCGGCGGCGGACCCGGACCTGTCCAGCGCGCAACTCGCGCTGGGTGACATTTACGCGCAACAGTTGCGCGACACGGATTCCGCGCGGGAGCATTACCTCAAGTTTTTGGATCTCGACCCGCGCAATCCTCAGGCCACGAACGTCCGCTTCTGGCTGGAATCCAATCCGCAGTGAAAATCGGTAATTAAACAGCCGACGGGGAAGATCTTGGGAACAAGGATGATTTTCAATTGCGACAGGTAAAATTAGAGCTATAATTCAAACTGGCTGTCGCGGAAAACCAGCCATGAACAAACACCGCATGAAAAATGACCTCTCCAGCTTCGCCGCGCGCCTGCGCGAATTGATTGCCAGCCGGCAATCTGCAATTGGTGATCCACAATTCTCCGCGCTGGCGCTGGAACTTTTTGCGCTCCAGTTCAAACATAATTCCGCCTACCGGAAAATCTGCGAAGCGCGCGGGCGGACGCCGCAAGCGGTCGAGCATTGGACGCAAATTCCCGCCGTGCCGGCTGCGGCGTTCAAGGAACTGGAATTGACCAGCGTTGCTCCGGACGAACGGATGGCAGAATTTCGTTCGAGCGGAACGACTGAGCAGAAGCAAAGCCGGCATTATCATTCGGCGGAGTCGTTGGCGTTGTATGAGGCGTCGCTGTGGAATTGGTTCAAACAAAATTGCGGAGTGCGGAGTGCGGAGTGCGGATTGGTTGTCCTTACGCCGCCGCCGGAAAAAGCGCCGAATTCATCCCTGGTCCATATGTTCGAGATCGTGCGACAAAAACTAGGCGGGGCTGAAACAGCATTTGTCGGCAGTCTGGCGGACGACGGCGCATGGACTTTGGATTTCACCGACACCATCGCAGCCCTGGGCCATCATCCGCAATCCGCAATCCGCAATCCGCAATTGCTGCTTGGCACCGCCTTCTCATTCGTTCACTTGCTGGACCATCTGGCGGAGCTGGACCTGCGGTTGAAACTTCCCGCCGGTTCGCGGGTGATGGAGACGGGCGGTTACAAGAACCGTTCGCGTATGATGCCCAAGGAGAAGTTGCACGCTCTCATTACAGAACGCCTTGGCATTGTCCGCGAAAACATTATCTGTGAATATGGCATGAGCGAGTTGAGTTCGCAGGCGTATAACGGAGTGCGTATAACGGAGTGCGGAATGCGGAACTTTCATTTCCCCCCTTGGACACGCGTGCAAATCGTCTCGACAGAAACGGGCCGCGAAGTGGCCGAGGGTGAATCGGGTTTGATTCGCGTGTTCGATTTGGCGAACGTATTTTCCGTGGCCGCAATCCAGACAGAGGATGTGGGTGTGCGCCGTGACGCAGGTTTTGAATTGGTTGGCCGCGCGCAAATGTCCGAGCCACGCGGTTGTTCCCTGATGACAGCCTGAAATCCTAAATTGTAAATTTTGTGAACCTGCCCAACTATTTTCTCGCCGACCTGCCGCCGGAAGCGACACTTTCGCCGACAATGATTGCGGAGGCGTGCCAGACGCTGAAGCGCAACCGCGAGCGTTACCTGATGAACCGTTCGACGGACGGTATGGTCAAGGTGTTAAGCAACGTGGCGGAAAGCTGGCTGGAACCGGACTATTCATTCCGGAAATACGCGCTGGAACTCGGTCCGGCGCAAACGGGCTTTCCGCATGCTACCCTGATGCGCGGCCTGGATGATTTTTTTAAGCAACTCACGCGCGAAAACTTCCATGCGCTGCTGATCCAGGAATTCGGCGACGCAAAACGGCTCGACGCGCTGACGGCGACGCCTGCCGATCAAAAGCAAAACCGGCTGGCCATCGTCAACGCGCCGGAGTTTCAGGTTCATATTGCGGCGGGAAACATCCCGAACCCGACGCTGTCCAGCATCGTGTTTGGGTTGCTCACGCGCTCGGCGCAGTTCGTGAAGTGCGCGAGCGGCGCGTCGTTTTTGCCGCGATTGTTCGCGCATTCCATCTACGAGGCCGACCCCAAGCTTGGCGCTTGCATGGAAATCGCCGAATGGCGCGGAGGAAATGTGGAGC
>Ga0302189_10003506_pt1 | contig 12018 bp, 8 predicted proteins | sample II_Bog_E2_2_FD_194551 | JGI IMG/M metagenome (GOLD analysis project Ga0302189, IMG submission 194551) | Peat permafrost microbial communities from Stordalen Mire near Abisko, Sweden - II_Bog_E2_2 | ecosystem: Environmental > Terrestrial > Soil > Wetlands > Peat | place: Sweden: Abisko, Stordalen...
CGGGGGAACCGCCAGGATTGCCGCAACTGAGATGGTGTGCGCCCCTAAACTCAAGTTCGATTGGGGCAAGCAGTAACGTGCTCCTGGAAACTAAGCCTGCGGACGGCCGACGTCTCAACCAGGGCCTAATCGTAAGGTCCTTTGCAAGCACAGATGGTTCTCCGGAATCACCCATGGAACCACAAAGATCTGGCTCTCAATCGGTTTCGGTGCGAGCGCGCTTTCCCTGGTCATTCCGCCCCCTGGTTTGAGATCGCAAAATGCGATCTCGAACCGAGCATGGTTGGTTATAGCGGTTTCAGGATTGCCGTACCCAAAGGGAATACACTCAAGTCGACGCGACCCCAAGGAGCGGCGACCTCGCAGTAGTGCGGATAGGGTATACCTATCCTGAAACCGCTCTAGCTGGCAAGGTAACCGAAATCAAGTGCCGGCCTGCATCATGAGGCGCGGATCATCAAGCAGACCGGCGTCGCGCATGATTCTGCAGCCCGATCTACTTGCACTTCGAATGCGGGTTCTTGTACACCAGTTCGAGCGGCAGCCAGTCGGACAGGCGCTTGTCGTCTGCCTGGGCAACCGTGGCCTGGGGGCTCAGCGACGATCTGGCCAAAGCCACGGATAGGTTCACCTTACCCTTCAAGCAGTGCGATTCCAGATAGTCCGACAGACCCTTCCTTGCCCGTTCCATATAAGTATCGGGCAGCGTTCCATTGGCTCCCTTGATATCCAGCGCAGTCCCGATGATCAGTTGCTCCGTCGCGCCTGAGGCCGTGAATTTCAGAACGACGATGGCTCTGGTCACCAGCGCGTCAGGGTTCGCCGTGAAGTTGACCGGCGGAATCGTAATGCCCGTCGGGTTTGGCTTGACCGCCTTCGTGTCAAAAGCGATCCGGTAGGGTTCGCCCTTCCATTTCGGGCCGGTCGGAATCCCCGCGCTTTTATCTTCCTTGCACCCCGCCAGCAGCAGCAATCCCCCCATCGCCAGAATGATCCCTTTTCTCATGTCTTTCTCCCCGTCCTTTCAGAAAACGCGGAAGAATACCACCTCATTTCGCTACTGGATGTGATCGCCGACAGCCATAAAGTCTTTTGGGTTTTCAGAACGCCAAGCGCGGCTCCCAAACGAGAAAGCTCCTCCCCTGTGAAGCATGAGGCCTGAGCGAGCCTCCCGCGAGCGTCTGCCGCACCGCAGGTGGCGGGTGGCCCCGGTCTCTAACCACAATGAGGGTGCCCCCGGTCGCTCGCTTTTGGGGACCGGGGGGGAAGCATCGCCGCTCAGCCCAATTCCAGCAGTCAAGTGAGAGTTTTCCCATGCTCAACATATCCCCTTTATCATCAATGCCTTCCACCCGCAGTTCATTTGCCGGATGTTTCTCTCAATCCGCTATCCTGTCTTTAAGGAGGGTCTGTCCAATGCCCGAAATCGCAGCCCATTCCCGCCCCGTCCCACCCGGCTCCTGCATCGTGTATGGCTGCGCACAAGCTTCACGTTTTCAGTAATTTGGCTTCCAACTTCCTGAAACAAGGTACTTTACGGTAGTACCCTGCCGCCAGCTGATTGAAAACAGGAAACTTGCCCCAAACAACCCAGGGGGGGTGGGCAGGGGGTAAGCCGTAAACTAGGCAGATGGATGACATCCGCGACTTCATCCGCCGCCTGCCCAAAGCCGAGCTGCATCTGCACCTCGAAGGCACCATCACGCCCGCCACGCTGGCCGACCTGAGCGCGCGCCACGACGCCCAGCCCATCCCGCTGGCCGAGGCGGAAGCGCTCTACGAATTTACAGATTTCTCCGGATTCCTGGATGCCTTCAAGGCTGTCTGCAAAAGGCTCATCGGGCCGGACGACTACGAACTGGCCGCCTGGCGCATGATGGAGCGGCTGGCCGAGCAAGGCGTGGTCCACGCCGAGGTCTACATCTCCGTGGGCGTGATTTATATGGGTCGCAATCACGATCCGCACGCCTTCGAGCCCATCTTTGCGGGCCTGGAGCGCGCGCGGGAACGCGGCCAGCGCGAACTGGGCATCTCCCTCTACTGGATCTTCGACGCCGTCCGCCACTTCAGCGTGGACGAGGCCGCGGTTGTCTTCCGCAAAGCCGCCGAGATGCAGCGCGAGTTTCCTTCCATCATCGGCATCGGCCTGGGCGGCGACGAGCGCCAGCGCGGATCGGCGCCTTTCGCCGAACTTTACGCCAAAGCCCGCGCGGCAGGGCTGCGGCTGACCAACCACGCCGGCGAAACCACCGGCCCCGAGGCCATTCGTGAGGCACTCGCCCTCGGCTCCGAGCGCATCGGCCACGCGCTCTCCGCCATTCAGGACCCCGCGTTGATTGAGGAACTGAAAGCCCGCGGCACAGCCCTCGAGCTCAACCCCACCTCGAACGTTCGCACCGGCGTCTGTCCCTCGTGGGCCGACCATCCGCTGCGCAGCTACTTCGATGCCGGCCTGCTGGTGACGCTCAATTCCGACGACCCCGCGTTCTTTGGTTCCGACGTGGCCAGCGAGTACCTGCTGGCCTCGACCGAGCAGGGATTCACCCGCGAAGAACTGCGCCAGTTAGCTGAAAATTCCATCCGCGCCAGCTTTCTTCCCGAAGCGGACAAAGCAACTTTTCTGGCCCAAATCGAATCCATCCAGTGAACCAAAGTGGTACGCTCACCAACTCCGTGCGCTGCCAGTCCAACCAAAACTGCGCTATCATGCCAGCAGGAGGTACCAGTCTCATGTCCACCGAACCCGAAGAGCTCGCACCCGCGGAATCAGTCCTCGCACCCGAAGAGGAAGCGCACGAATCCAATACCCTGCGGGTCATCGGCTGGTTCTCGATTGGGATGGCTGTGGCCGCCGTCGGCATCTTTGTGGGCGCCGAGATACGGAACCGCTACAAGTTCAAGCGCCGCACCCCCTACGATTTCTACTCGAACGCCGCCGAGCAACATGCCAGCGAATTCGGCATGGGCATCTAGAGCCTGCGAGGTTTCGCGCGAATGCCGCCTTCGGGCGGCATTTTGCATTCAGGGCGCTTCCTGAATCCCGCATGTCGACACGCTGAAAGGCCTGCCGTTCGCCCTCCAGCCGGCTTCGCATCCCGACCGCTTAGTTGCCTCCAATCCTCCCTCCGCATCCATGGCCACGCGACTGCACCGCTGAAGACGCGGAGCACGCGCCTCAATGCCTTCTTTTACGAAATCTCTCTCGCTTGTCCTTTTTGTCCTTCTTTCAGGTTCGACGTTGTCTCGGTGCCAGCAACCGCAGTCCGCTTCAGCCCCTCACCCGCTCCTGGTGGCGGACAACCGGGCAGCCACTGAAATCAAGACTGCGCCGGCCCCTGCCACCGCCGCTGCCGTTCCCGGCACGCCAGTGGTCGCGCCCGCCGCCACAACGGCGCCCGCGGCCGAACCCCCTGCCGCCGCCGCACCCACACAGCCAGCGTCTCTGTTCGACCCCAAAACCAACCGCTGGCTCACCATCTCAGCCAGCGTCGAAGTCCATGGGGATGTGAAGGAGCTTGAAACCAGCGCGCCCCAGCCATTTGTTGCCGGCGGCCAGGATGTGATTTCAATGGCAGGCGCTTTTGGCGATATTTCCCGGTTTCTCCAGGTGCTTCCGGGCGTGATCGCTCCCAACGACCTCAGCAACGAGGTGATGGTTCGCGGCGGACATCCCATGGAGAACCTCTTCCTGGTGGACGGCATCGAGGTGCCGAACATCAACCACATCGCCACCCTGGGCACCACGGGCGGATTTGGCCCCATGATTGACGCCGGAGTGGTTCAGGGGCTCACCGTCTTCACCGGAGGCTACGACGCCCGCTACCCGGAACGGCTTTCCTCGGTCATCGCGGTTCAAACGCTGGACCCTCCGAGCCTCACCAAACACGCGGAAGCGGATCTGGGCATCGAGGGATTCGGCGGACTGGTGGAAACGCCTCTTCACGGCAGCGATTTGCTCGCCTCGGCCCATCGTGGCCTGCTTGAATTGATGGATGGCGCAGGTCTGGACGGACTGCCCTCGTACACAAACGAACTCGCCCGCTTCCGGCACCGCGACGATTCCGGCAACCGGCTTACGGTGTTGCATCTTGGCGGATGGGACTCTGTCGCGAATGAGCCCTGCCCGTCCTATGCCCTGGAGACCTCTTCGATCCTTTCGCAATACGCCGGATGGCGCGAAACAACTGGCGTCGAATGGCAGCATGTCTCCTCCAGAAACTCATTTGCCGTCGCCAACATCAGCGATTCGGAACAAATCGAGCACATTCACCAGCAAGACACGTTGATCGATCCCACAGTCATCGTGAACTCGGGGGTACGATGCCCCGTTCCCGCTTCCATCTCAAAGCCGGTTCCGGTCTACATGGAAGACTCAAACAACGCTTTCAGTTCCGCGGGCTTTCACTATGAATGGAGCGCGCCCCGCCTCGCGTTGAGCGCCGGCAGCGCATTCTGGCTGGAGAGGCCTCACTACCAGATCGACCAGCCGTTAGGCGCCTACTCGCCGTATTCCGTTGCGCCGGTCCGGGCCGATTCCACATCCTTCGCTTCCGATTTCTCTGTCGGAGAATCCGGCTCCTACGCACAGGTGTCCGCGCATCCGGTCAAGTCCATGGTTCTCAGCGCCGGAGGACGGGTGCAGACGTTCGCATTCGGAAACCATCTGACCCTTACCCCTCGCCTGAGCATGCGCTACAACCTGACCGAATCGGTGGGAGTGCATTTGGCCTTCGCCAGCTACGCCCAGTTCCCCACCTACGTCTACATGATTGCCTATCCGCAAAATCGAACCATGCTGCCCATGCGGTCAACGCATGAGGTCATTGGAATGGACCTCGGTTTTATGCGATCGTCGCAAATCCACATCGAGGCCTATAACAAGGTCTATCGGGACGTACCCGCGTCCACCGAATACCCCTCCGTCAACCTTCACGATATGGTCGACATGTTCGGCCAGCAATTCGTCTGGCTGCCGATGAACAGCGGCAGCCGCGGTAACTCGTCGGGCATCGAGATCTCCGACATCACCCAGATTCGTTCCAAACTGGTTGTGCGTGGGTCGGTCGCCTATTCCCGCGCCATGTTCGCCGGCCTCGATCACATCCCGCATCCCAGCAATTTTGACTTTCCATGGATCGTAAACGCCGCGGCTCTTGAGCGCTTTGGGCGCGGCTACGAGATTTCGCTCCGCTTTGGCTATGCGACCGGCCGCCCCTACACGCCCTACGACCTCCCTGACTCCCTCGCGCAAAACCGCCCCATCTACGATGTCTCGCAGATGAATGCGCTGCGCGTCCCCTACTTTGGCCGCATGGATACCCAACTCACCAAAGACCTCAAAGCCTTCCGTTGCCACCTGGAAATCTATGCCGGCGTCAACAACGTTCTCAATCGCGCCAACTTCCTGGCCTACGTGTGGATGCCGCGCGCCGAAGCGGACAAGAACATCAAATCACCTGCCGAGGAAATCCACCAGATGCCCATCTTTCCCATGGGCGGCTTGCGCTACATCTTCCGATAGCCGGCTCGATTCATACGCCCCCGCTCATGCGTTACCCTAAGACCTTATGGGCCGCATCCGCATTCTTCCCGACCAGGTCGCCAACCAGATCGCCGCAGGCGAGGTGGTGGACCGGCCGGCCTCCGTGGTCAAGGAGTTGCTGGAGAATGCCCTGGACGCCGGCGCCAACCGCATTCGGGTGGAAGTGGAAGCCGGCGGGCGCAAGCTCATGCGCATCAGCGACGACGGCCACGGCATGAGCCGCGACGACGCCCTGCTGGCCTTCGAGCGCCACGCCACGTCCAAGCTGCGCACCGCCGACGACCTGCTCTCCATCGCCACCCTCGGCTTCCGCGGCGAAGCTCTGCCGTCCATCGCTTCCGTCGCCCGGGTGACTTTGGAGACGGCTACCGGCGAGGAAGCGACCGGCACGCGCCTTGAAATAGCCGGCGGAAAAATCCACCATGTGGACGACGCCGCGCTGCCTCGCGGCACCACCATCGCCGTCGCCGACCTGTTTTTCAATACGCCGGCGCGGCGCAAATTCCTTCGCGCCGAGTCAACGGAACTGGCCCATGTAACCGCGCTGGTGACCCACTACGCGCTGGCCCACCCGGAGAAGCACTTCGAACTGCTCTCCGCGTCGCATACGCTGGTCTCGTCGCCGCCTGTCACTCGCACCGCCGAGCGCATCTACCAGATTTTCGGCAAGGATACGCTGGCCCAGTTGCTCCCCGTCGCCGCCGAGATGCCGCTGGAGCGCGCCGGCCTGCCCGAGCCGCCGCCGTGGAAGAAGGACCCCGACGAGCCGGTCCGCGCGCCCGGAACGCTGCGCCTGAGCGGCTTCTACTCCAAGCCGGAGCTGCAGAAGCTCAATCGCAACTCCATCTATATCTTTGTCAACAAGCGCCTTATCCGCGACCGCCTGCTGATGCACGCCATCACCGAGGCCTATCGCAACGTGATCCCGCCCACCAGTTTCCCGGTGGTGCTGCTCTTCCTGGAAATGCCGCCGGAAGAGGTGGATGTGAACGTCCACCCGGCCAAAACCGAGGTCCGCTTCCGGCAGCAGAGCCACATCCACGACTTTGTCCGCGACAGCCTGCGCTCCGCCCTCATCAACGCGCGCCCGGCTGCCGGGTTTCTGAGCGCGCTGGACGCGTCGCCCGCCGCCAGCCCCTCGCTGATGCCGCCGCCCATTTCACCGCTGCCCGGGTCGCCGGACTCCGACCTGGCCGCGCCTGACTCAGCCGCCGCAGAGTCCGCAGCCTCTGAGGCCGGGGCCTTTGAGCTCACCCCGCGCGTTCCACCGCCGGTTCCGGGAAAGCTCCCCTTTGACGTCCGCGCTTTCAACCCGGCGGTCGGCACAATGCAGCAGGGCTGGGGCGAAGCCGCAGCGGCATTTCTTCTGCCTGCCGCAGCGCCTGCATTTCTTCAACCCGGCGTGGCAGCCAACGCCAACGGATGCTCCTCTAACCCTTTTGAATCAGCGCTCAATGCTTCGGCAGACACGGCCCAGGCCACGGCGCAGGTGGAGGCCGAGCAGGCCGCCGCCAATCTGAACCACCTGGGCTCGCTGCGCCCGCTGGCACAGTTGCGCGACTCATTTATCCTCGCTTCCGGTGAAGATGGCCTGTGGATTATCGACCAGCATGTGGCCCACGAAAGAATTCTTTTTGAAAAAATTCTTCGCGATCGGCAGGTGGAAAAGGTGCAGCGCCAGCGACTGCTGATGCCCATGCTGGTGGAATTGAAGCCCTGGCAGATGGTGGTCTTCGCGCAGATCGCCGAGGAGCTGGACAGGAACGGATTTGAGGTGGAACCCTTTGGCCCACAAACACTTGCGGTGAAAGCTGCTCCTGTCGGCCTGGAGGGAGCGGCTCTGGAGCGGATGCTTGCCGAGGTGATTGAGCAATGCAGCGCCGACTCCGGAGAACCGGAGCGGAATCAGGATCTTACGGCACTTCGTTCGCGGATTGCGGCCTCCATCGCCTGCCATTCGGCCATTAAAGTCAATACCGCGCTCGATCCCAGACGGATGGAGTGGCTGCTGCTGGAACTGGCCAAAACCGAACACCCAACCAGTTGCCCGCACGGCCGTCCCATCGCTTTGCTCTACTCGTGGAAAGAGATCCAGCGAGCCTTCCATCGCATTTAATTCGATTCTGGAATATATTTGAAAGGTGGATGCTTCTCCTCCCAGGAGTGAGGGGTATCCCGGCGCCGTAAGCCAAACTGGGGCAATGCACCCCGAAGCCGCAACATTTCAGGCGGCATGGTAAACGGATGCGACAACCTTTTGAACTGGCCAAGACAGGACGCAGCATCACTGGTTTTGCGGTAACGCCAGCCTGGAAGTGAGGTTTTTCTTTGACAGCAGAGCAATTGGAAGCATCGCGCGCCGAAAGGATGCGCCAGAACGGACACGGGGCTCTCACATTTGAAGATGCCCGCACGTGGATTGAAGAGACCGGATTATGTCTTTTCCTGCCCAGACGGCAGTTTTCCTCTTCCATCGCACCCTCGTTTGTTGAGGCCGTAGCCGGGAAGCGGGACGCGACCCCGGATCCCCAGCACATCGCCGCAGCGGAAGACCTGCTGGTTCGCCTGGAGCTTGACGGCGTAGCTGTGCGGCTCAATCTGCTCGGGCATCCCGGAGAACAGCCGGATTTCGTGGTGGCGGCCTGGGTCCTACCCTACGTCTATGCCCTCCGAGGCGACCGCGACTGGCGCCGCAGCCCGCAACTGACCGGCTCCCGCCAGGTTTCGCAACTGGCTGTGCAGGCCTACAAGCAGTTGGAACTGGGCGATACAAACATTACCAAGCTCACCCATGCCCTGGGCCGCGAAGTCACTGAAGTGGCCGTTTTGCGCGCCATTACCGAGCTCTGGCAGCAGCTTCGCATCATCCCCACCATCTCCGCCGTCGGACAGGCCGCCCAGTGGCAGTTGCTGCGCCACCGTTTCCAGAAAGCCATTGCCGAAGGCGCCTCCACCTCGCAGGTCACTGCGATCTCGGTGCTCGCCTCCATCTATCTGCAGGCTGTGATCGCCGCCAGCATGGAAGAGGTCGAACTGTTCCTCGCGCCGCTGACCGCGCGCAGCAAGGTGCGCGAAGTGCTGCGCGGCCTGGTTGCCACGCGCCAGGTGCACACCATCTCGATGGGCCACGCACCGCACTTTTATGTAGCTGGAACGCTGCCCGAGTTTGCTGTTCCCGCAACGCTCTACACCAGCTCCTCCATGGCCGCGTCTGCCTACTTCATGCACCGCGAGCTTGAGGATGAGCTGCCGGAGTACGAAGCGCCAAAGCCGGCCGCTCCTATCGCGGCCCCACAAGCCCGCATTGAGCAGCGCCATGCGCCGGAAACCCACGCGCCGGAGACCCACGCCTCGGAAACCCACACGCCGCGCACTCCCGCGGTGCGCAAGCCGGCCGCCGAATCAAAGCCGGCGGCTCGACCCCACTTCAGCCGTCCCGCCGTGCACTCGCGCGATCGCAAGCCGGCGCAATCCTCCGCCGGCAATCGCGCAGCCGCGCGCCCGGCGCGCCGCACCGGTACGGATTCCGCAGCACGGCCCGAAGCCACCAAAGGCGCACGGCCCGCCGCTGGGAGATGGACTGCCAAGGCGCCTGCAACCGCCAACGGCAAGCACAACGGGACCCACACAAACGGGGCGCACACGAACGGGGCACGCACGAACAGCTCCGCAAACGGCGCGCGCAGCAACGGAAGCGCCTCGCGTCCGGCCAACGGCGCCTCCGGCTCTCGGACCGCCAAGCCCTCGACTCCAGCCTGGGGCCAGCGGAACGGCCACAGCAACGGCGCCAAGCCCGCCGCGGGCAAGCCCAAGGTCACGGGCAGGGCGAGCAGCAGCACTTCCCGTACCGCCAGCGGCCCACGCAAGGACGCCCGGCCGGATACGCGGCCCTCGTCGCGCAACACGCGCAAGCCGGCGCTCACGGCGGGCACCCGTGCGGGCAACAGCAAGCGCTTCGGCTTTACCGCCCGGCCCAAGCCCAAGCAGGAGACGAAGAAGCGCGGATGAGTCCGGAAGAAAGCTCCTTGCACCCCCTCAGCCGGAAAGTCATCGTCGCCATTGACGGCCCGGCTGGGGCGGGCAAGAGCACCATCGCCCGCCATCTCGCCCAGCATTTTGGCCTGCTGAATCTTGAAACCGGGGCCATGTATCGCGCCTTCGCCCTGAAGGCTCTGCGCCACGGCCTCAGGCTCGACGAGAGTCCTGCTCTTGAATCCCTTGCCGCTGAAACCACCATCCGCCTGGAGCCGGGCGCGGAGCACAACCGCGTTCTGCTGGATGCCGAGGACGTCACCGGCCTGATTCGCAATCAAACCGTCACCGACGCAGCCTCAAAGGTGAGCGTCTTCCCCGCCATTCGCGCCTGGATGGTCCGGCTGCAGCAGCAGCTTGGCGCCGAGGGAGGCGTGGTGATGGAAGGCCGCGACATCGGCACCGTCGTTTTCCCTTACGCGGAAGTGAAAATCTTCCTCGATGCGGCGCCCGAAGTCCGCGGTCTGCGCCGATACGACCAGCTCGGTCCTGAGCCTGCCGCGCAGCCCGAGGAAGTGATCCGTGACCTGCGCGCCCGCGATGAGCGCGACCGCAACCGCGCCGATTCGCCGCTCAAGGCCGCCGCAGACGCCATTCTTCTGGACTCGACGAACATGACTCTGGAACAGGCTGTGCAGGCCGCCGAAGTCATCGTGACCAACAAACTTCAGGCGATCGAGTCAATCTCCTGAGTTTGTGTGGGATAAAGCTCTGTCAGTTATCCTCTAACTTCCAAGGTAAGTGCTTCTTACAGACTTTCCCATGCAAACTTATTGCACTTTGTTTGAATGTCTTAGACGCTCCGAAAACTCGCTCGGATCTGCCCCATGCGCGAAGAAGCATCCTGCTTCAGCATTCCCGCAGGCGCCTATCCCCACTGCAACTGCATCGCCTTCCGCTAAGTCTCTCAGCTTACTTACAGACCTATACTGAGCAAGAGATGGATTTTTCAGCATTCTCTCCGGCGCGTGTTTCCTTGGCACCGCTGGCGCGCGTTGTAACTCGTGCATATCCGATCATAATTGCGCATTGGGTCCATTGCGCATACAGTACATAGACCTACACACTACTGTCCGGTTAACAGCTAACTCACTTTCCGCAACCGTCTGATCTGCTGTGGTTTGCGGACGTTTTTGGGTGGTGTCGATTTGAATTTGCCGCGATGCTGATTCTAGAGAGTCTTTCTGGAGGCGGCGGTGAACGCTGGCAAGTTACTGTTTGCGCAGTTGATGGATTTCCTTTCCTGGACCTCGTTTGCCCGTAGCGTGGCCCGTTATGGCGGCGATCGCCGGGTGCGCAGCCTCAGTTGCGCCGAACAGTTTCGCGCCATGGCGTTTGCCCAGTTGACCTATCGAGAGAGTCTGCGCGACATCGAAGCATGTCTCAACGCACAGCCCGCCAAGCTCTACCCCATGGGCTTTCGTTCTTCCGTGCGGCGTTCCACCTTGGCGGAAGCCAACGAGAGCCGCGATTGGCGCATCTATGCCGAACTGGCGCACAGGCTGATGGTCCAGGCCCGCAAGCTCTACGCCAAGGAAAGCCTCGGCGTGGACCTCGACGCAGCCGCTTACGCGCTGGACTCGACCACCATCGACCTGTGCCTGAGTTTGTTCCCCTGGGCGCATTTCCGTTCCACCAAGTCCGCCATCAAGATGCACACGCTGCTCGATCTGCGCGGATCGATTCCCGTGTTTATCCGCGTCACCACCGGCGAAACGCACGACGTCAACATCCTCGACCAGATCGTCTTCCAACCCGGAGCTTACTATGTGATGGATCGCGGCTACCTCGACTATTGCCGGCTTCATCGCATCCATCTGGCCGGAGCTTTCTTTGTCACTCGCGCCAAAAGCAACCTCGACGCATCGCGCATCTACTCCCGCCCGGCGGACAAGCTCGCCGGCATCAGCGCCGACCAATCCATCGCACTCAACGGCTATCAAAGCCGCAAAGATTATCCCAGCCATCTGCGCCGCGTCAGCTTTCGCGACCCGGACACCGGCAAGAACCTTGTCTTCCTCACCAACCAGTTCACCCTGCCCGCCGCGACCATTTGCGCCCTCTACAAGAGCCGCTGGCAAGTCGAACTATTCTTCAAGTGGATCAAGCAGCACCTGCGAATCAAGGCATTCTACGGAACCAGCGAAAACGCGGTCAAAACGCAACTCTGGATCGCCATCTCGGTCTACCTGTTGGTCGCCATCGTCAAAAAACGCCTCGAACTCCCCGGCTCACTCTACACTTTGCTGCAAGTCCTTTCAGTTACTCTGTTCGAGAAAATGCCCATTTCACAGGCACTTCAGCAGAAGGACTACACAAATCCACAGCTAACTAACTCCAACCAACTGATTCTCTTCGAGTTTTAACCGGACAGTAGTGACCTCCAATAATAATGCAAAACAGATCGATAAGCCCCGTCCTGACTCCGAATGTAAATAGTGCAG
>Ga0302189_10003546_pt1 | contig 11944 bp, 10 predicted proteins | sample II_Bog_E2_2_FD_194551 | JGI IMG/M metagenome (GOLD analysis project Ga0302189, IMG submission 194551) | Peat permafrost microbial communities from Stordalen Mire near Abisko, Sweden - II_Bog_E2_2 | ecosystem: Environmental > Terrestrial > Soil > Wetlands > Peat | place: Sweden: Abisko...
TGATCGTGCCTACCAACGAAGACTGGCGATTGATGAGACGAGCCCGGACGGAGACGACTGGAAGAAACTGCACGAGCAGGTAGCGTCGATGGTTGCGGGCTTGAGCCCTTTCCTGTTAGCAAAGTGTCTGTTCGCAACCCTCGCAATCGTTCTCGTTTTTCTAGTTGCGCGAAGCCTCCCCCGGGGGGATGTGATCATCAAGATGGCCAGCGCTGTTGCGTCGGCCAATCCCGGGAAACTCGCCGAGTTGGCAGCGGAGCCTAGGGCCCTAGAGGCTCTTGGCAGGCTGGTTGTCGTGATGCTGATGATGTTTATCGCGCTCACTCCTATTCTTATTTATCACTTTCGCTTCAAGCGATTGTTGTTCAACCGCCCGGGGTTGCTGACCGCGCCGGACCTCAATGTGACATTCGGGACTGTATGGGGAGAACGATCCATTTCAGTGGAGAGCTTGTAGGTGCTTGAACGGGATGTATCCACGGCGCTGGGAGATCCGGTTCTGCCTGAGATGCCTTTGGACCTGCTGGCTGTTGTGATCGCTTTCCTCTATCACGCCGCTGGACCCGGTCTGGCGGTCGGAATTTTCGCGGGGCAGGTATACGCAGTAAATCAATCAGCCGGTCGCCAGCTTTTCTTCGTCGCTGCTATCTGCGGCGTGGTTGGCCTTGGCGCCGCTTTGACCTGGGTCGGAAAAATCAGGCAGAGATCGAAGGAACAGGCGGAAGCGTAATTGCTAGTGGTGATGGTCCCCGTCGCAAACGGTGTTTGCCGGAAGCGATTCCCGTCGTAGCCGTCGTCGAGCAAGCCGCCGCATTCGCCACGTTGTGACCGGCCTTGGCCGGCATCCGGCACTTCGCCGCGTCATTGGCAACGACCTGTTGCTCCGCGGCTACTTCGGCCGCAAACGAGTCAGGATTGAACTTGACCTCGATGGCTTCGAGCTGGCATCGGCGTCCCGATGCCCTTTGCCTGGATTATCAGACCCGGCAATTTGAGTTAACGGGCGCTCCCTCGCAGCGTAAGAGTCTCTACCAGAAGCGGCTGGCCACTATGACTGGCCGGCCCGGAACGCCGCGAATAACGTCGACTGACAGCACAAGCTCAAGGCTCTTCTGTCCCCAGCCGCTTGGAGCGATGGCGTCGATCGCCTTGATCTGGTCAGGATCTGTGGCAAATCGACCGGCTGCTAAGGTGCCGAAGACGGATAGTCCAGCAACAGTGATTACTACTTGTCCTGTCTTTGGATCTGTGAGCCGATCAAGGATCGCATAGTCCTTCGTAAGATTCAGATAGGGAGCGGCATAGTCCACAGACCACTGATTGCCGGCGGGGTTATTGCGGTCGCGTATGGTTACGATGTTGGGAGGATTACGGACCACGGAGAAACGCAAATCGCGAACCAAACGCTCGGTCCAGTCATTATTCATGAGACCAATCAGGACGACCGGCCCCCTTTGCAAATCGGCATAGGTGGCCTGCGATTGCGATGCGATTTGATACGGCTTGCCTCTCGATCCCATAAATCCTGTGAGCCGGGCTAAGGTCTCCGCATCATCCATGTGCACCGTCTCGTGATCAAACACATGGAAGGCGTTCAGAGTCATGCGGCTGTCGGGGCTGGGAGGAGACCCTGCCTGATGGCCGCCGCCAATGGTGCCGGCGCAGAGCAGCACCGTCTTATTCGAGGCGAGTACAGGATTCCAGAAATGGTTGATGGACGAATCGGTTTGGTGTGCCAATCGAGTAGCCGCCACGCCGAGGAGCAATGCGATGGAAGCCAGCAGTCCAATCTGCCAGATGCGCGGTCTCCATCTTGAAGGCGTGGAGGCCGCGACCGGATCGGGCAAACGACACGTCTCTTCAAGAGTGGGGCGTAAAAGTGGCTCCTGTTCTGAGACCACTCGAAACTGCGGAACATAGCTGCCTCGATGCAGATCGATCCTCAGGAAGTCGTTTACGCCGTCTTCCTGGTAATACTGGGCCAACCGCTTCCGAACCTCTGCCGCGGCGCTGCGGACCACATGGTCGGTGGAGGTATCGTAGTCGGGTGCACGGCCGAAGACTTCGGACCCAATCTCGCGCTCCTTTAGGTGAGGCTCGGATCCCTCCAACCCACGCTCGACCATGAACCGCAGGACGGCCGCATAGCGCCTGCTTTGGCGGAAAGCTGAGCCGGACAGAACCCGGTCGAGATGCTCCCGAACGATCCTCGATTCGGCTGCGATGCGCAGGGGCACAACCTCGTGGACTGGTCCAATGAGCTCCTTGTCGCTGATGTGCATCTGGTCCTCCATTTCTTCCCTGTGAGGTTTGGCACAACCCTATGTCTCACGGTTCGGCATCACGCAGGTGACTCCCCTCGACCCTCGATGCGGTCAGTTATACAGGCAGGCGTCGCATATCGTCCAGCAGCCGCTGGGAGCGCACCGTTGATGCGTCTTCGCACCGTACTGTTTTCAACGAGATAGAAGCGTCAAACGCGAGATATGACGGCGTCAGCTGACCGTCACAGGCTTGCGAATCGAGGGAGCCATTCACTAGCTTTTGCGACGGTGACGAGAAAGGCATCCCAAAGCGCGGGAACGATCGGCCACTGCCACGGAGGTCCCAGCAGAAACTCGTCGCTACACAAAAAGGCTAAGCGAAACTGCCGCTCCGGCCCCGGGAGTTCGACAGGAGTGTAGGCCGCCAGTGACGATGTTCTCACTGTTGGCAGGTTGGTCGGTACAACGAATTCACACTCCTTTCCGAAGGCGGTTGTCGGTGCAGCTCTCTTCCCCGGCGGTACTTGTCTGTTGACGACTCTCTGTGCCGGAAAACGACTCAGACACTCTGTGCGAATGGGTCTGCCAGCCAAGCAACGCCGGACGGCATGAACCGCGGGGCATGGAGAACGGGAAACTGCGATGCGCTGCCCACTTCTCCTTACCGAAGACGACGGCTATCTGAATTCGGAGAAAGCCGCACCACACTAACAAAACCCCTGGTGGACAGATAGCGGTCAAACCGGCATCCAGGGACCCAAAAGTGCAAAGGGAGGCAAGTATGCAGGCAATCAAGTTCGTTTCGTCACGAGTACAACAAGCAATCGTTTTCGCTCTCGTAGCGGCGGTTTGCGTAACCATGGCGGCTAACGCCCAGACGATAAGCGGCAATGGAACGGGTACGAACAACGGGTTTTTCTATCAGCTGTATAGTAGCGGCGGGTCGGCCAGCTTGACACTGGGATCGGCCGGCGCTTATTCGGCGAATTGGTCCGGCGTCAGCGATATCGTTACCGGCAAAGGCTGGAATCCCGGCAGTAAGACGCAGGTGGTGGGCTACAATGTCGGCTCCGCCAGCGGCTATAACAACATTTCCGTCTATGCTTGGTTCACAAATCCGCTCGTCGAGACTTACATCACCGAGCTTGGCTCACTGTATACGGGCAATGCGACGTATAAGGGCAGCGTCAGCAGCGATGGACACAACTACAGCACCTACGAGCACCAGCAGGTTAACCAGCCTTCCATCCAAGGCACCGCAACCTTCGAACAGTACCTGGATAACTGGGGCGGGGGATCGGTCGGGACAAACGGCACAGTTACGACCGCCAACCACTATAACCACTGGAACAGTCTCGGGATGACCGTGGGGACTCCCAATTTGCAGATTTTCTCGGTCGAGGCATATAGCGGCGCTAGCGGGGAGATTAACGCAACAGTTTGGGCTGGCTCCGGTGGCGGCGGTGGCGGCGGCGGTGGCGGCGGTGGCACACTACCCACCGGCACTCACAAGCTCATCAATAGCGCCAGCGGCCAATGCGCCGACGATAGCGGCGGCTCCACATCCAACGGAACCAAAGTGCAGCAGTACACGTGCTACAGCGGCGCGAACCAGAATTGGGTGATCACCTCCGTCGGCAACGGCTATTACTCGATAGGGAGCCAAAACAACTCCAGTGCCGTCTGGAATGTCACCGGCAATGGTACCTCCGCAGGAACAGCTATCCAGCTCTATGGCTACTACTCCGGCGCAACCAACGAACAGTTCCAGCCCATCGCATCGGGAAGCGGGTACGAGCTCAAGGACCACAACAGCGGACTTTGCGTCGCCGACCCCGGCGGATCGGGCACGGCCGGCCAGCAATTGGAAATTGAATCATGCAGCTCGGGAAGCAGCGTGGTGTGGACGGTGCAGTAGCTCTAAACCTGCTCCCAACAGCAGAGCTTCATGCGGTAACTGGAATGAAACCACCAATGCCGTTCCGGCGAGCCTCGCGCTCATCGGAACGGCCTGCACAGTCAACTCGCTCACAGCGAGCCGACTGACATAACGCGGCGAAATGGGTGTAAAGACCTGCTTCGCCGCGTTTTTGAGTGAGAATGAGCGCGCCGCAAGAGTTCAGCGCACAGACGGTATCGCATTCGCGGACAAGCGATTTTTGAGCTAATCTGAATATTTGCAATCCGGATACATGTGTTTCTTCGATCCGGATCAACGAGAGACGGGACATTTCAATGAGAAGACTTTTCCTTTTAGCGGCAATCGTGGTAGCCGCTATGGTTTGCGGGGGGCAGGCGCCCGATAACTTCGTATTGGTCAAAGGCGGGACTTTCAAAAACACGAGATCCAACTACAAGGGAAGAGGTATAACTGTATCGAGCTTTTATATGGGCAAATACGACGTAACTCAAAAGGAGTGGGTCGAGGTAATGGGAAGCAATCCTTCAAAATTCATAGGAGACAATCTGCCGGTGGAATCGGTGAACTGGTACGACAGCCTCGAGTATTGCAACAAGAGGAGCATCAAAGAGGGGTTGAAACCGTATTACAACTTAGACAAGACCAAGAAAGACCCGAAAAATAAGCCGGATCCGAAGTTTGGCGACCTCGACGATATCAAATGGACGGTAACGATCAATCCAGGAGCGAATGGCTACCGGCTGCCGACGGAAGCGGAGTGGGAATACGCCGCTGGCGGAGGCCAGATGAGCAAGAGTTATAAGTACAGCGGGAGCGACGATATCGACGAAGTCGCATGGTATTGGAGAAACTCGGGAGATAAACCCTTAACGGGAGCCTGGCGCTGGCCCATACTTCAACAGAACCACAATCAGACCAAACCCATCGGCGGCAAAAAGCCCAATGAGCTGGGGCTTTACGATATGTCGGGCAACGTGAGGGAATGGTGCTGGGACTGGTACGGAGACTTCCTGGAGTCCAATGCAACCGACCCCAAAGGAAGTCCGAGCGGCTTTGGGCGGGTTTGGAGAGGCGGCGGCTGGATGGGCGACGCCCCCTTCACCGAGCCGGCTTTCCGGGGCCGCCTGGCGGCGAATGGCAAAGGCCCCGATCAGGGTTTTCGTGTTGTCCGCGGCAAGTAAACCGTGACCGGTAGATTTAAGGAATGATGCTCTCGTGATCGTGCGGTTCCGGGGAGGAGTATGGTCGGAAGATTGCTTCTAGTCGCCGGTCTCGCTCTTTGTGGGGCGCAGGCCGGAGCCCTGCCGGTCCATGTGGCTCTTGACTGGCCTACCGGCATGTCCACATCCGCGCCTATTTCCGCGCACATCCAGGCGATTTGGGAGGCAGGCCCGGCTAACAACGGCGTGCCCGCCGGAGTCGAAGCTGAAGCCGGGCCGGACGGGGCGGTCCTGGACCTCAGCGACGGTGTCTGGCAGGTGCAGGCTTCCGCGCCCGGATACTGGAGCCAGGGAGCCGAAGTCGTGGTCCCTCGCCAGGCGTCTGCCAGCGTGCGGATCGCGCTCTGGCCGGCGGCAACTCTGCACGGCGAGATCCAGATGGCTGGAGGCGAACCGACGCCAGAGGCCCTCGAAGTCCGGCTGGACGCCATCCCCGACCTTGCGGATGTGATATCCGCGCGGCAAGCATCCGATCAGCAATCGAAATCTAGACCGGACCACGCGGAGTTGCGCTGCCGGATCGAAGAAGGAAGCTGGAACTGCCTGGGTCCGGCCGGTTTGTTCGACGTGCGGCTGGAAGCTACGAGGTATACACCGCAGTATCAGTGGGGAGTGAGTCTGAAGGCCGCGGAGAATACCGATCTCGGGCGAACGCCCCTGCTCCGAACTGCGTCGGTCTTCGGGCGTGCGGTTCGAAAGGATGGATCGAACCCACCCGGTCCCTGTCGCGCAACCCTGCGACCGGAGGCGATGCGCGGTGGCTCGGTGCCCGAAACAGAAACCGCTCGCCAGGGCGAGACGAGCTTCTCGGTGCCGCTCAGCCTGCGTGGTTACTTTCAGGTCGTCGGTGTGTCGCCCGGCATGTACGTGCTGGATGTCGGGTGCCAGGCGGCAAGCGGCATCCGCGAATTGAGCGTGCATGCGGACGGTGAGACCAGGGTCGATCCTCCGCTTTTGCTTGAAGAGCTGACGCTCGACATCGCCGTTGAGCCAAAAGCCGATCCCGAGGGTCAGCCGTGGCAGCTCACCGTGGACGCAACGGCCCCAAGCTTGCGGCGATTCGCGAACAAGGTCAGGACCTCAAAGGACGGACGCTGGGCAAGGCGCGGCCTTTCAGCCGGCAGCTATCGTGTCATGGTCAACAGTTCCAACGGCACGCCGTGGCTGCAACGGGACTTCGAGTTGGGCGCGGGCAGCGGGCCGCTCTCGCTGCGCCTGTCGTTTGTGCGCGTAGCGGGCCGGGCGCTGCTGGGCATGCAGCCGGTGCGCGCCCGGCTCGTCTTCTTCAACGACGAAGCCGGCGGTCAACCGGTGACACTCACTAGCGACGATTCCGGCAGTTTTCACGGACTGCTGCCTGTACCGCCAGGCGCCCCGGAAACAAGTTGGACCGTCGAGGCGCGCGTCGCGCGAGCGCCGGGCGTCCGGCGCCTGAGTGGCGTAAGCGTGCCTTCGGTTGCTGGCGGAGCGAGGCCATGGCTCGAGCTGGCGCTGCCGACGATCGCCGTGCGCGGAACTGTGGTCTCCGAGGATGGCCAACCCCAGAGCGGTGTCCAAGTCACATTCGAAGAGGCGAACAAAGCCCAAACGATGACGAGCACCGACGACGCGGGCAGCTTCGAGTTGCCCGAACTGCCACCGGGGAAGTACACCGCGGTGGCCGAGTCGTTCGAGGGCACCTCAGAGCGCGCCCCACTCGATGTCGCGGAAGGCAGCGAGAACGAGCTGAAGCTGGTTCTCAAACTCTCCAAGCGCATCCCCTTCTACGTGGTCTCTAGCCAGGGACCCGTTTCGGACGCGGCGGTGCAGGTCTGGATTTCGCCGGGCGTGCCCCGGTCTCTTACGCGAACCGATCAAGACGGCCGCTTCGACGTGAAACTGCCCGATGGGATCACGGAAGTGGGGCTGACAGTCGGAGCGCCGGGGTACGCCCTCAAGCTGACCAGGATGCCAGTCTCGGCGACCGAGACGCCAGCATCAAGTGGAAGTGATGGATCGCCTAATGCAAATACCATCACGCTGGACGCCTCCGCCGGGACGATTGAGCTCGATCTCAAGCCGCCTCAGAGTTCTTTCGACACTCCCGTCACGCCGTATCTCGTGCACAACGGAGCCATCCAAGAGGCCGGCACGCTCGCCGGTTGGGGCAGCGGCCAAGCTGGCGTAAGCAGCAGCGAGACGGCGGAGGTCGAGGCAGTCGAGCCTGGAGTCTACGCGCTCTGCTTCCTTGCGGGTTCGGCAGATCTGGCGGCGATCTGGCAGGGTGCACTGCCGCCTGACCGCTGCCGTAAGGGCTTGCTCGAGCAGGGTCGGACTCTGACCCTATCGCCACAGTGACCAGAACGGCGTTCGGATTCGAACGCGGATGCGTCCGCCGCAATGGCGGCTTTGTTCATGTCAGCCAATGTTCAGGAATGTGGCCGGAGTTGAAATCTCGACTGCGGCTACTGGCCAAACCACTCATTGAGAGCTGATCAGTACCCGGATGTCGCCAAGTGTTATGGAATCTGTTGAATACAGACAATATTGCGAAATGCCATGCTGCTGCGGCGTTTAGGACCGATCTCGCGCTCCTTCGGTGCTTGCGCACACGCTAACTTCGCTTCGCACAATGTCCTACTTCACCGTGAACTGCGCCGTTGTCGCGCTCGTATCCGTTCCCGAGGTCCTTGTAAACGTGATGTTGTAGGTCCCCGCATCATCCTTCGGACGAAATAGGATGCCTGATAATGCAAACGCCGTGCGATTACCGCTCAGACGCACTGTCTGCGGGAAGTCTTTACAAACCGACTCCGGCGGACCGCCTGCGCAGCTGATGCTCACGTTACCGGCGAATCCGTTCACTGACTTTACCTCCAGCAGGAACAGTCCCAGCACGCCGCGCCTGACCGTCTCCGACGCCGGTTCGGCTGTCAGGGTGAAGCCCATCACCGGGAAGCTCAACTGGACCGGATTTGCTGGACTGTAATCGACCGAGCCGCTTTGCGTCGCCTGGATCGTGCAGGTCCCGAGGCTCAGCATGGTCGCTGTGGTCTGAGAAACCGAGCCTACTGTTGGCGTCAGCGACTGGAAAACCACGGCCATCCCCGACGTCGCTGTATCATTCAGCGGGACCGTCGCCCCCTCCAGCTGTACCGCGATCGGCGCAAAGCTGATCGACTGGTTCGCCGGCGTTACAGAGTACAGCGCCGTCGCACTGGTTGCGGCAAAGCCTGCCTGCGAGGGCGTAAAGCAAGCCGTGATTGAGTAGCTGCCTGCTTGGAGAACGGTGGCACCTGCCATTAGAGCATTTTCAGTGTTAGTATAAGGAAGCTCTGTTGTTCTCCGCGGAGACTATGCCGCGACCTTACGATAACGATTTGCGACGGATGTTGTTGACCGCTTATGCCTCGGGCAAGAGTACGCAGGCGGAGCTGGCCTTGCTGTTTGGCGTCAGCGTAGGTTGGGTGGAGAAGGTCTGCCGACAGCAGCGGCAGACCGGGCAGATGGAGCGCATCGAACAGCGGCATGGACCGATGAGCCGCGTGGATAGCTCTGCCAAGACGTGCTTGCTCAAGGCGATGGATGAACGCCCCGATCTGACCCTTGCTGAGTTACAGAAGATTCTTGCTCAACAGCGAGGCATACGGTTGTGCGTGGCGCAGATTTTTAACGTGCTCAAGCACTTGAAATTGCATCTTAAAAAGAGTCGCTTCACGCCGCCGAGCGAGACACGGAAGCCAACCGCCGCAAGCGCGAAGAGTTTGTCGATCGCATCCGCTCGACGCCGCCGGAACACCTGATTTTCTTGGACGAAAGCGGTGTTACGACCTCGATGACGCGACTCTACGCACGCTGTCTTGGAGGCCGCCGCATCCACGAAGCTACGCCCGGCGGTCACTGGAAGATACTGACCATCCTGGGGGCGATGCGGCTGAGCGGAATTGCGGCGGCGATGACCATTGAAGAGGCGACCGACGCGGACTTCTTCCTGGTTTACCTGGAAGAAGTCTTGTGTCCCGCGCTGAAAGCCGGCGACCTGGTGGTGATGGATAATCTCAGCTCGCACAAGGTCAACGGAGTGTCGGAACTGATTACCTCCAGAGGGGCCGAGGTGCTCTATCTTCCGCCGTATTCTCCCGATCTGAATCCCATCGAAAAAGCCTGGTCGAAGATCAAGCAATATCTCCGTTCGATACGCGCCAGAACGAAGGAGGAACTCGACAATGGCATCAGCCAAGCCCTCGATCTGATCACTCCCGACAATGCTCAAGCATGGTTCAGTCTTTCGATGAAAGCATTACAGTAACTGTGAAAATGCTCTAGTGTCCTGTCCCTAAAGTTCGAGTACAAAATCGCGCGACGGAGTCGAGGATTTGGTCTGCGGTTTTGTGCCAGATGAAAGGCTTTGGGTCTTTGTTGTGGTGTTGGATGAAGCTGCGGATGGCTGTTTCCAGTTCTTTGGTGGAGCGATGGACGCCACGCCGGAGTTGTTTCTCAGTAAGCAGAGCGAACCAGCGTTCGACCAAGTTGAGCCAACTGGCCGAAGTGGGCGTGAAGTGTAGATGGAAGCGCGGTCTCTTCACCAACCAGTCGCGGATCAGTTGCGTCTTGTGGGTGCCGTAGTTGTCCAGGATCAGGTGGATGTCCAATTCCGGCGGCACGTTTTGCTCAATCGTATCGAGGAAGGTGCGAAACTCCACCGAGCGATGCCGACGCTGGGTCTGGCCAATCAGCGCGCCGGTTTTGGTGTTCAATGCAGCGAACAGGCTGGTGGTGCCATGACGGGCGTAATCGTGAGTGCGGCGCTCAATCTGTCCGGGGCGCATGGGCAGCAGCGGCGAGGTGCGATCCAGGGCTTGTATTTGACTCTTCTCGTCCACGCACAGCACCAGGGCGCGCTCCGGAGGAGCCAGATACAGACCGACGATATCGCGCACCTTGTCGATGAACAGCGGGTCTTTGGATAACTTGAACGTCTCAGAGCGATGCGGTGCCAGGGAAAAGGCTTGCCAGATGCGATGAATGGAGTTGCGGCTTAGACCAACTCGCTTGGCCATGGAACGTGTCGACCAATGCGTAGCATCGGCCGGGGTTGACTCCAGGGTGAGCGCCAGAACACTCTCCACGTCACGGTCACTGAGTTTGTGCGAGGTGCCTGGGCGCGGCTCATCTAAAAGTCCATCCAGACCGGACTCCAGATAGCGTCGACGCCACTTGCCCACGGTGTGCTGCATGGTGTGTAGTTGGCCGGCAATGACGGTGTTGCTGAGTCCCCCGGCAGCCAGCAGAACAATGCGCGAGCGCATGGCCAACGCCTGCGCCGTCTTGGGCCGCTTGCTCCAGGCAACAAGCTGAGCGCGATCCTCGACAGTGACCGACAACGGAGTGAGTGGACGACCTTTTCGCATCGGAGTTCCTCCCACTCTATCCGATGCAGCATCTTCTTTAGTTATGATAATTATTTCAGGGACATGACACTAGAACCGTTGGAGGATTCTCGTTTGCCTGCAAAGACAGGGGGTAATATGGCTGAAACGGAGTCGGCGTCCAGTTGGAGGGCGACTGGGCGACATAATAAAATGGGTAGGCAGCGTAGGAAATGTTATCGAGAGGTACTCCAAGAGGGGCAGTGGTTTGGTAAGTGTAGCCCCCCGGTGGCGGATCAAGGTAAAGCACGCTTAACGGAACTGTGGGAGCTGCAATTGAGTGCAACGTTGAGGCATATGGATCTTTTGTCACGTGCTGCTGCCAGTTAAAGCCGTTGACTGAGCAAGCGTTCTCCTTCTCTTCCAGGCTAATTGGTGCTCCAACTTCATTGGTCGGCTGGAATGTGGCCGTCATTACTGTGTATTGAGAATCTTGGCTTAGCGGCGGGACTGGCTGCGTTTGCACGTCGCCCCGATTCACTAGGCAGGGAATCCATAACGTGAGCGCCTGCGTCGCGGTTTCGCCTCCCGAATCTGTAATTTGAACTGTAAAATCGTAGGTGTCCGGATCTGCCGTGTTACCGGCGAGTGCGCTGAGGACCCCTGTTGTCGGATTCAGTGTGAATCCGTCGGGCAGCGCGGCTGGCGAATCTTAATTTGGATCGCACGCCGTTCCCACCGACCCCGCCAATACGCACCAGGTATACCCAGTGCCGGTCCCTCCAGTGGCTTGAAGAGTTGCGTTATATGCGAGGCCGGCGCCAATGCTGGGCAGCGATGTTGTCGAGATGGCCAGACTGGGGCCAGTCAAAGCGGTAGCATTGAATGTCGCGCTGATACAACCCCAGCATGATGCCGTGACTTGATATTGCCCGGCTAGGTTGCCTAACGTAAGCTGTGCTGATGCAGTGCCATCAGACCCGGTAATGGCATAAGTCACAGTCCCGGTTGCATAACCCGGATCGCCCGATAAACTGGCACCTGTTGCGTTCGGCGGAACGTTCGTCAAATCAAACTCGATAACCTCGCCAGCTGATATGGAGTGACCCGTCAACCTCTGCACATTGATGGGGTGGTTTTTGTCGTTGTCTTTGCTTTTGTCGCTGTTCGAGGACAGGGCCAGCAGCAGCC
>Ga0302189_10003547_pt1 | contig 11942 bp, 7 predicted proteins | sample II_Bog_E2_2_FD_194551 | JGI IMG/M metagenome (GOLD analysis project Ga0302189, IMG submission 194551) | Peat permafrost microbial communities from Stordalen Mire near Abisko, Sweden - II_Bog_E2_2 | ecosystem: Environmental > Terrestrial > Soil > Wetlands > Peat | place: Sweden: Abisko, Stordalen...
GGGATTCCCACCTTCCCACAGGCACGACTACGGCGGGCAGATGAGTCAAAAACAACCCCCCAAAACCGGACCAATGTGTAAACCATCTGCCCGGTCTGAAATGTAAAGGAAGTGCCCGGCTGGACACAGCTCAAAATGAAGGCGGGCTTTAGCCCCTGAGGGAACGTGGTTCGGGAATCTGACAGTTGATCAGAGGTTCCCTGGTGGTGTCCGCCGCACAGATGGTCGTTTATGTTTTGGTAGGGCACGACTTCAGTCGTGCCGCAAGCAGCTCAAAATGAAGGCGGGCTTTAGCCCCTGAGGGAAGCCGCCTCAACAAATTCAACGCATTTGCGGGCCACAGTAAATGACGACATTCCAGATACATCTCGATCCCCCCCCCTGGGGTATTCTGCATGGAAGTTTCTTATTTTCAATGAAATGCGAGGTGCGTGGCGCGGCAAATTCCTGATTCTAATAGAGTTCGCCGCAGAATCCTGATGACAAAGGGGTTACGGGCGTTTTTGGGAGCTTTTAGCCTTTAGCTCCTGCCCCGCAAAATCGGCTCGGAGATGTATGGGTTGCGAAAGGAATTATGGAGCTATTGTGCGCGAAGGGAAGGTAATTCTCTGCAAATGGAGGGGGGCTGGCGGACGCCGCAATTGCGGGACACCCTCGAACCCAACCTCAATTCCGGACCCTGGGACGTGTGCCGATACCTATCTTCACATTGGCACGCAAGCCACGCCGGATGAGTGCATTGGGCTGTTCTCGTCAACCCTGGATCATACCTAGTCAGATCGGCGAACGCTGGGCGACTTTTCGTTAGGAATCTTCCGGTGTAAGGTTCGGGCGCTTCCATCCCCGGTCCCCAAGTGCGAGGGACCGGGGGCACCCTCGTTGTGGTCTAGAAGAGGAACGAGGGATCAGGGCCACCCGCCGAACTCCCAACTGATGGCCTTGCGGAATGTCGGCTTTGGCGGTCCTGAAATCGAGGAATACCCAGCTGGAGAGTTGAAAAAGGCGCCTTAAGGCATTCAGCGAATGCCAACAGCTCAAACACTCATTGACTACCGATTATGCGCGAGCGTCGGGATTGCTCCTGAAAACGCCCATGTGGCCAGAATGCAATCTAGATTTACGCAAAATCGCCAATGCGCTCATCGAGAACGGATAGGTCCTCAAAAGTCGCCTTCCCGACTGTTTTCCGCGATTTCCGGGCTCCGGGCGGTTGACCGCCTATTCGGCAGTTACCAGTTGAGCAATATTCCCGAGCGCCTTGATCCAGCAGCTGGGGGATCTGACTGGAGGCATTCTTCGGCAGAGTTCCGACTTTTTGGGCAAGATGGTGACTTTTTGGCCGGGAAAGCCGTTTTAGCGACTTTTTGGGCAAAGCCCCCTCAGGGGCTAAAGCCCGCTTGATTTGTCAGGCTTTATGTACGGGCTGAAGCCCGTACCCTTCAAGACGGATAAGCGATCATCTGCTTGAGACACACCACCAGGGAGCCTCTGATCAACTGTCAGATTCCCGAACCACGTTCCCTCAGGGGCTAAAGCCCGCCTTCATTTTGAGCTGCTTGCGGCACGACTAAAGTCGTGTCCTACCAAAACAGGACTTATTCAGAGCTTCCCTAGGGTGGGGTCTCGCAACCTCTGCTCCCTGTCTCCAGATTCCTTGATTTGACGGAAATGTACCAGTTTGAAGGCCCTTGAGGTGCTTATCTTTGCGCACCTTCCGCGCCCGGAAATGCCAGGTGCCCCAGGTCCCGCTTCTGGGACATGGGAAAGCAGGATTGCTCGAACCCAAACCGTTGTGTTTTCCCACCCATTCCGCAGAAAGAGCGGAATGGATGGGGCACGGAGCTTTGTGCGGCCCCGAATGCGAAGGTCATTTGCGCCGTAACTCGATGGGGCGAGTTGGGCTGCACAGGGTGGCGGCATGGTTCAGAGGGGAATGAGAGCTAGAGAACCTCTGAATAAGTCGCTGTTTTGGTAGGGCACGACTTTAGTCGTGCCGCAAGCAGCTCAAAATGAAGGCGGGCTTTAGCCCCTGAGGGAACGTGGTTCGGGAATCTGACAGTTGATCAGAGGTTCCCTTGATGCAGAGGGCCGATTCTCTCGGGCCGGATCGTTGAGGCGATCTTTATCGGCGGTCGTGCATAATCTAAAGACGATGGCGCTTTTGTGGAGTCCCGAGAGTTGGAGCGAGCGGCTGGCGGAGCTGGAGGCGCAGACCGGCGACCGCAAAGAGGCGCCGTTGCGGCGCGATGTGCGTTCGCTGGGCATGTTGCTGGGCGAGGTGCTGCGCGAGCAGGCCGGCGAGGATTTGTTTGCCCATGTGGAGGCGCTGCGCCAGGGCACCATCCGGCGGCGCGACGCCGAGGCTCACGGGCAGGCGGAAGAAGCCGCCCTGCAGGCCGCCAATTCGCTGGAGCTGGTGCACTCGCTGCCGGTGGAGCGCGCGCTGCTGCTGACCCGCGCCTTCGCCTTCTATTTCGAGCTGATCAACCTGGCCGAGACCAACCACCGCAAGCGGCGGCGCATTGCCCTGCAACTGAGCGGCGACGCCGGCCGCCAGCGCGGGTCGCTGGCCGGGACCTTGCGCGAGATGCGGCGCGTGGGGATTGGCGCGAAAGAGGCGCTGGACTGGTTCCGGCAGGTGCTGGTGGTGCCGGTGTTTACCGCACATCCCACCGAGGTGGCGCGGCGCTCGGTGATGTTCAAGCGGCGGCGCATCGGCGAGTTCCTGGCCGCGCTGGACCGCATTCCCGTGCCGGAGCAGGATTTGGCGCGCCTGGAAGAGCTGGTGCTGGCGGAGATCACCAGCCTGTGGCAGACCGACGAAGTGCGCTCGCACCGGCCCACGGTCTACGACGAGATCAAGATGGGGCTGGACTACTACGACGTTTCGATTTTTGCCACGCTGCCCGGCCTGTACCGGGAGATTTCTCATGCGCTGCGCGCCTCCTACGGGTTGGAGATCGAGGCCCACGAGCTGCCCCTGGTGCTGATCTTCGGCTCCTGGATCGGTGGCGACCGCGACGGCAATCCATATGTGACTCCAGACGTGACGCGGGATGCGATCCAGTTGGCGCGCGGCCACCTGCTGCACTTTTACCAGGGGCAACTGGAAACGATCATGGATCTGCTGACCACCAGCGCGCAGCAGCAGCCGGTGAGCGCAGAGCTGGCGGAGCAGTTGCGGGCCTATGTTTCGGTGGTGCATACGCCCGAGGCGCAGGTCTTCGGGGAGCAGTACACGTTCGAGTACTACCGGCGCTACATCATCTGCGTCAAGGCGCGGCTGCAGCGCACCCTGGAGACGATGCGGCAGCCGAGCCACGCGGGCGCGGCCATGCCGGTGATGCCCTATACGCTGGCCCAGGGGCAGGAGAAACTGGCCCAGGCGCTGCCCGCCTACTGCTCGGTGGAAGACTTTCTGGCCGACCTGGAGACGCTGCGCAACTCGCTGGCCGAAAACCGCGGCCTGCGCATCGCCCGAACGCTGGTGGATCCGCTGGTGATGCAGGTGCGCACCTTTGGCCTGCACCTGCACACGCTGGATATTCGCCAGCACGCGCGAGTACACGCGGCGGCCTTGCAGGAGGCCATTGCCGACACCGCCGCGCCTTCGCTGCCGGGCAGCCTCTCGGCTGAAACTTCGAGCGTGCTGGAGACCTTCCGCGCGGTGGCCGAGATCAAGAACGGCTGCTCGCCCGAGGCGATTCGCCAGTACGTGATCAGCGGCGCCTCCACGGTGGACGATGTGCTGGCGGTGGTGCGGCTGGCCCGGCTGGGCGGCGTACGGGTGGAGGGAGCGGGACGCGATCCGGGTTTGATGCCGGTGCCGCTGTTCGAGTCCATCGAGGACCTGCGCCGGGCGCCGGCGGTTTGCCGCGAGCTGTGGAGCCGGCCCGACTATCGCAAGCTGATGTCCACCTGGGGCAAGTGGCAGGAAGTGATGCTGGGCTACTCCGACTCGAATAAGGACGGCGGCATGTTGACCAGCACCTGGGAGATTTTCCGCGCCCATCGCGATCTGCATGTGGTGGCCCGCGAGTGCGGCGTCAAGCTGCGCCTTTTCCACGGGCGCGGCGGCACGGTGGGCCGGGGCGGCGGACCCACGCATCGCGCCATTTTTGCCCAGCCGATGGACTCTTTCGACGGCCAGTTGCGCATCACCGAACAGGGCGAGGTGCTGAACTTCAAATATGCCGACGAGGTGTTGGCAGAGCGCAACCTGGAATTGATGATCGCGGCCTCGCTCGACGCCCTGGCCCGGCCCAACGCCCGCGACACGGATGGCCATTTCACCGGCATCCTGAAGCCGGAGTGGGAGGCCGCTCTCGACGAACTTTCAGCTATTTCATTCGGCTGCTATCGCGAGCACATATTGGAGGACCCCGACGTCCTGAGGTACTTTGAGCAGTCCACCCCGGTGGGCGAGCTGGAGAACGCCAAGATCGGCTCGCGGCCCTCGCGGCGCAAGGCTTCGCCGTCTCTGTCGGACCTGCGCGCCATTCCCTGGGTCTTCGGATGGACGCAATCGCGGCTGCTGATTCCCGCCTGGTTCGGCGTGGGCTTTGCCCTCGAGCAGTATTGCCAAAAGCCGGGCGCGCTGGAACTGCTGCAAGGCATGGCGGCCGAGTTCCCGCTGTTCATCGACCTGCTGCGCAACGTGGAGCTGGCGCTGGGCAAAGTGGACCTGGCCACGGCGCGGCTCTACTCCTCGCTGGTCGAGGACGAAGGGCTGCGGGAGCGCATCTACGGACTGTTTGAAGCCGAGTTCCATCGCACCCTGCGCGCGGTTCTGGACGTCACGCGGCAGAGCGAACTGCTGGAGAGCAACCAGGTGCTGGCCCACTCCATCAAGCTGCGCAACCCCTACGTCGACCCCATGCACCTGATTCAGGTGGACATGCTGCGCAGGAAGCGCGCCGGCGAAGACACGCCGGAGGTGAACCGGGCCATCGCGGCGACGATCAGCGGCATCTCGGCGGGGTTGAGAAATACGGGATGAGGCGAGGGGCAAACGACACTCTTCGCACGATGCGGGATTGGAAGGATGGGAAGCAGGCAGAGAGCTGGATCCTGACCCAAATGCGAGAAGAAGCTTGCCTTCGGGGGCGAAAGCTACGCATTGATTTTCTCAGGTTCTGCTTGCCATACCCCGCCAGGCGGGACTAGGCTATGTGCATGCATCGATGTCGCTAACACCGTCCTGGTGACAGCTCCGATGCAGGCGTGCGTCTGTTCGTGCGCGCTCTTTCCCCTGACAGTTTGCCCCTCACCCAAGAACATTTTGAGCCCTGGGAACCCCTCCCAGAAAAAGGAGATCATCATGGCGCGTATTGCCGCGGATGTAACTGAAATCATTGGCCACACCCCGCTGGTGCGGCTGAACCGCATGGCCGCTGGCCTGCCCGCTACAGTTCTGGTTAAACTGGAGAGCCAGAACCCCTTGAGCAGCGTAAAGGACCGCATTGCCCTGTCGATGATTGAGGACGCCGAAAAGGCGGGCAGAATCACTCCCGGCAAGACGGTGCTGATTGAGCCCACCAGCGGCAACACCGGCATCGGCCTGGCTTTTATCGCCGCGGTGAAGGGCTACCGGCTGATCCTCACCATGCCTGAGACGATGAGCCTGGAGCGGCGCGTGCTGCTGCTGGCCTTTGGCGCGGAACTGGTGCTGACCCCTGGGCCGGGCGGCATGAAGGGCGCCATCGCCAAGGCCAAAGAGATTCTGGCCCAGACCCCCGGCGGGTACATCCTGCAACAGTTCGACAACCCCGCCAACCCGGCTGTCCACTACGCCACCACCGGGCCCGAGATCTGGGAAGACACCGACGGCAAGGCCGACATTCTCATCTCTGGCGTGGGCACCGGCGGCACCATCACCGGCATCGCCCGCTACATCAAGGAGCGCAAACCGGGGTTCAAGGCCATTGCCGTGGAGCCCACGGACAGCCCTGTGCTCTCGGGCGGCAAGCCCGGCCCGCACAAGATCCAGGGCATCGGGGCAGGCTTTGTGCCCGCCGTGCTGGACACCGCGCTGATTGATGAGATTGTGCAGGTAAGCAACGACGACGCCATTGCCACGGCCCGCCGGCTGCCCCTGGAAGAGGGCCTGTTTGTAGGCATCTCTTCGGGAGCAGCGGTCTATGCCGCGCTGCAAGTGGCCGCCCGGCCCGAAAATGCCGGCAAGCTGATTGTGGCCATCCTGCCCAGCTTCGGCGAGCGCTATCTCTCCAGTGTCCTTTTTGAGACTCTGCGGCAGCAGGCGCTGGCGTTGGTGACGCAGCAGGTTACGCTGTAGGCAGTAGATTTTGATTCATGGGGGCCGGGACTTTGGTTTCCCACCCTTTCGCCAGAAAGAAGGCGAAGGGACGGGGCACCCGGCTGGAGCCAGGTCCCTGAACGCATGATTCTGTGCGTCGCGATGAAGTGCTGTCGTATCCCACCCGAGGCGCAAAAGCAAAGGCGCGCCGAGGGTGGGGCGCTCATTTTTGGTCCGCGTGGATGAACGGAAGCCCGTACCCTTCACCGGAATGAGTCTTCTTGCAACCAGTTCAGCCTACCAATCAGGCACCACAGTTTCTTGATCGCTTCAGGTAATGCTGTCGCCAGGCTTGTCTCTTATGTCTCTGCTTGCCCATATTCGCGACGATATCGAGTCCGTGCTGGAGCGCGACCCGGCGGCTCGCTCCCGGTTGGAAGTTTTCCTCTGTTATCCGGGACTGTGGGCGGTGTGGGTTCACCGCATCTCCCACGGGCTTTGGCGGCGAGGCTGGCGGCTCTCCGCGCGTCTGCTTTCCCAGATCGGCCGTTTCTTCACCGGCGTGGATATTCATCCCGGCGCGCTGCTGGGCCGGCGGCTGTTCATTGACCATGCCACGGGTGTGGTGATCGGCGAAACCGCCATCGTGGGCAGCGATGTGACGCTCTACCAGGGGGTGACCCTGGGCGGAACGGGCAAAGGCCACGGCAAGCGCCATCCCACTCTCTGCGACCGCGTCTTTGTGGGCAACAATGCCAACCTGCTGGGCAACATCACCATCGGCGAGAACTCGCGCGTGGGCGCCGGCTCCGTGGTGCTGGCCGACGTGCCGCCCAACTCCACGGTGGTGGGGGTTCCGGCGCACATTGTTTACCGCAACGGCCAGCGGGTGCTGATTACCGATCCGCATGACGTGAAGGACCCGCTCTCTGACGCGCTGATCGCTCTTTCGGCGCGAGTGGAGGAACTGGAGGAGCGGCTGGGCGCACCTGCCCAACTGGTGCCTCCTTTTGCCGAGGAAGAAGCGGAGCGCTCCGCCTATCGCGAGGAACTGGACCGCCTGCAAGAGTATGTCTCCATGGGCGAAGGCATCTGAAGGCGACGGCTCGTGTGGCGTCCGAGAAGTTCGTTGCAAAGGTCCCGCGATGGAAATAGTGGGCCTTCGGCTCGCTGCGCTCGCTCTTCCCTAGGACAGACCCGGTAGGAGTTGCTGGTTTCCCACCCTTTCGCCAGGAAAAGGCGAAAAGATGGGCCGCAGATGCGTGACTTTCGGGCCGAATCAGAATCTGCTTGACAGAACCCGATTCAGAATTATTAGAAAAACTTGACATTAACGATCCATGGCACTATACATTGCTATACGAGGTATGAAGCTATGGCAAAGGTCAGAGCGCTCCCGGCCGAGGACGACCAGCCGGACCGATGGGAAGCCCAACTGCGCAAAGGCGCCCTGGAGATGGCGGCACTGGCCAGCCTGTGGCAGGGACGCCTGTACGGCCTTGAAATCATTCGCTACCTGGAGGACCGTTCCCGGCTGGTTCTGTCGGAAGGCACCATTTACCCAATTCTGAACCGGCTCAAGGCCGAGGGCCTGCTGGCTTCGGAGTGGGTTGAATCCGTCGCCGGCCACCCGCGCAAGTACTACTCCCTCACCGTTGCCGGGCGCCGGCGCCTTCGCCTGATGGCGGAGGCCTGGACCAGCTTTTCCAGCGGCCTGAGCCGTCTTCTTGAACCCGTACTTGAAAAGCAGGAGAAACTCCAATGAACCCAGAAATGCCGATCGAAAGCTATTTGACCACCCTCCGCTTGCATCTTGGCCCTCTTACCCTCGCCGAGCGGGAAGAGATTGTGCGCGAGATCGCCGCGCACGTGCGCGATTCCGCCGAGGAATCCGGCGCTTCGGTTGAGTCGGTGCTGGCCCGGCTGGGACCGGCCGAGGAACTGGCCGCGCAGTATCGCGACGGGCTGCTGATCCGCCAGGCCAGCCGCAGCTTTTCTCCCCTGGTGCTGCTGCGCGCCACGCTGCGGCTGGCCACCAAGGGGATTTCCGGGATCGTGGTCTTCTCCTGCGGGGTATTCGGATACTCCATGGGGGGCGGCCTGGTTCTGACGGCTCTGCTCAAACCGATCTTCCCTGCGAACACCGGTGTGTGGTTCAACGACGAACAGCTGGTTTCTTCGGGGGTCCTTTTCCCGGCGCCGGCGCCTCCAGCCCATGAAATCCTTGGGATGTGGTATATCCCGCTGGCGCTCACAGCAGGCAGCCTCCTGCTGCTGTTGACGACCTTTGCGATTCGCAGGTCTCTGCGCGTTTCGCAGCGTTTGCAGTCGCTGCTGTAGAGTGCCGCGTTCTGCGAGTTCATTGAATTAACCAGACAGTGAAAATGCACGCTCCCTTCGGCTTCGCCTGGGGTCGCTTCTGCTGAACGGGGCCGATCATGGTTCCTGTTTGCCCACCCTTGCGACAGGGAAAAGTCGCAAGGATGGGGCACGAAGCGTAGTGCGACTCCCGACATGGAAAACACTTCTGCCGCAACTCGCCGACGCCAGCCGGGCTGCTCAAGATGACAGATTTGGTGTGGTGAGATGGTCATTCGCAACAAGAAGACGAGGCTCTCTTGCAACAGGCGGGCGCAAGGCAAGCGGGAGTCAAGCGCCTGCGGGCCCGGTGCTACAGTGGTTTCGTTCCCACTTTCTGCCGGGGTTTGTCTTCTTGCTGGTTCTTCGTCCGCTGCTGGTCGCAATTCTTGCACTTCCTGTGGCTGTGCAGGCGGCCTCGCGCGTGCAGGCCGCGCCGGTTCCTGCGGAGATGCGCTCAACCGCCTTCACCGTGACCGTGAATGGCCAGCCGGTGGATGTGGCGCACGCGGCGGCGAGTTATGAATTCGTCAGCTTTGACGTGACCGGCCCGGTGGAGGTGGCCATTACCGCCGCCGAACCGGGTTTCTGGGACAAGGGCGTGGACATCCAGCCCTGGCGGCTGGGGCTGCGTCCGGCACGCGAAGGGCAAACCATCCGCTTCAAGCTGGCGGAGCCGGCCAAGCTCTCCATCTCCAGGCCGGGCGACTTTTTGAATCACGCGGAGATGCTTTTCCTGTTTGCCGGCACGCCGCCCCCGCCATTGCCGCGCGACCCCAAGATCCACGCATTTCAGGCGGGGGTTTATCACGGGAGCCTGAATCCCAAAAGCGGCGAAACCATCTACCTGGCTCCAGGCGCGTACATTTTTGGCAGCCTGAACCTGTGGAAGGTGCACGATGTGAAGGTGCTGGGCCGGGGGACGATTGTGTATGAGGGCACCCAGGACCCCGCCAACGACGAAGGCTGGATGCAGAAGCCCGACTGGCATTGCATTGGCTCGCTGGACGCCAAAAACGTGGAGATCGATGGGCTGACCTGCATTGTGCGCGCCCGCACCTGGTCGATCCAGATGAAAGACTCCACGGGGTTTACGTTCGACGATCTGCGGGTAATCGGCGGCAACCCCGGCAACGCCAACCAGGACGGCATGGACTGGCTGGGGGGCGGCGACACCGTGGTGCGCGACGCCTTTCTGCGCACTTCGGACGACGTTTTCGCGATGCAGGGGAACTGGGACGGCTACACCGACGCCGACATAGAGCGGCCCGGCCACGACGTGCAGAACATTCTCATCGAGCACAGCGTTCTGTCGACCAGCATCTCCAACATTGTGCGCGCCGGCTGGCCGCGGAAGAGCTTCAACTCGCGCAACTTCACGCTGAGAGACTCCGACATTCTGCACGGCGGCATCGGGGCATGTGGACAAACGTTTGGGCTGCTCGGCTTCTGGGGCGCCAACGGCGCCAGCGGCGACCACAGCAACTACACGTTTGAGAATCTGTTCCTGGACAACTGGTACTCGCTGGTGCAGATGGAGCAGGAGCAGCCGGGGCTGCACGGCTTTACCTTCCGCAATATCTGGGCGTTGGACCAGCCGTCGCTGGCCGGGTCTACCCTCACCGGGCAGGTAGCGGAGGTGCTCTTTGACAACGTGAAATATGGGCAGACCCGCGCGGCCAACGATGCCGGGCTGCCGCTGGCGGTCTCAGGCGGCGCAGCGCCTGCTCAATTCACCGCTCCGTCCGGGCCGGTGGCCGCGTTCACGGTCAATCAGCCGATTTTTGCGCCGGGGCAATGGGTAACCTTCACCGCGCAGCCCGCGGCCCGGGCCCACTTTACCTGGCTCTTCGGCGACGGAACCCAGGCGCAGGGTCGCAGTGTGCGCCATCGCTTTCCCGACGCCCTGGGCACAGAACTGGATGGGGCGGCGAACGGCGCTGGCCGCTTCAGAGTGCTGCTGCACGTGGAGGACAAGGCGGGCCGCGAGGACTGGGCAGCGCAGGGCGTGGTGGCCGTGGCGCACTGGCACGATGCCTTGACGACGGCCGGGGCGCTGGCTCCCGGCTTGACCTGGCAGATTTATCCCGGCGCATGGACCGAGCTGCCGGACCTGGCTGCCCGGCGCCCGGTGTTTACCGGCGAAGCGCCCAACCTGCACGCCGACGCGCAGGGCTTTACGCGCTACGTGGCCGCCTGGGACGGCCTGATCGACATTCCCGCCGACGGCGGCTACACCTTCCACCTGATGGCCCGCGACGGCGCGCGGCTGGTGATTGACGGCGTGGAGGTGGCGAAGACCGGCCCACCCTTCGCCCAGGTGTGCGGCTCGCCCGGCAACGCCATGCGCTATGACCGCGGCTCGCTGGGGCTGCGGGCCGGCAGGCACAGCTTTCACCTGGAGGGTCTGCACTCCGTCAGCCAGGGTGCGCCGCGGCTGCTGTGGGAAGGCCCCGGCCTGCCGCTGACCGATGTGCCCCCGGCGGCTTACAGCCATCTGCGGCAGGACGCGGTGAGCCAGGGGACGAGGGAGTAGGGAGTAGGGAACAGAGAACCGGGAACAGGAACGCGTGCGATTCCGGAAGGCGGCGGGACGCCTATCTCTCAAAAGCCAGACAGAGGCGCCCGTTTTTTGCGGGATGGGCGGTTGAATTCGTCTTCCGTCCGCGCCGCCTCCGGCTTACACTCAGCCCATGGATAACGAGCGCGTTCGCGCGATCTGCCTCGCCCTGCCGCACGTGACGGAGACCCTGAACTGGGGCCACCACCTGGTCTACTTTGTGGGCGACAAGGCGATTGGCGGCAAGATGTTTGCCATGACCGACCTGGACGGCACCGGGACCGGGGTCCTGTGGTTCCACTGCGGACCGGAGCGGTTTCACGAGCTGCTGGAATACGAGGGGATTTGCGCCTCGCCGTACCTGGCCAGGGCCCACTGGGTCACCCTGGAGCGCTGGGATGCGCTGCGGCCCAGAGAGATCGAGGAGGAGCTGAGGCAAGCCCACGGGCTGATCTATGAGAAGCTGCCCAAACGGACCAGGACCGTGCTGGCCCTGCCGGAGAAGGAACGGGCCAAGGTAGTCCGCGAACGGAAGAAGCTGGTGGCGGAACGGGAGAAGGTCAAGAAGGGGTGAGGTGGAATCCGCTGTCTCAAAACGAGACAGGGGGCACCCAGTTGGTGGCGGGAACTGCTTGCGCAGCGAGTTCGTATGATGCGGTAGACCATTGTGGGCGCAAAGCTGCGCACTGTGAGGCGGTGAGGCGATGATGAAGTTTCTGCTGTGGTGCATTCTTCTGGTGCTGTGCTGGCCGCTGGCGCTGATTGCGC
>Ga0302189_10003548_pt1 | contig 11940 bp, 10 predicted proteins | sample II_Bog_E2_2_FD_194551 | JGI IMG/M metagenome (GOLD analysis project Ga0302189, IMG submission 194551) | Peat permafrost microbial communities from Stordalen Mire near Abisko, Sweden - II_Bog_E2_2 | ecosystem: Environmental > Terrestrial > Soil > Wetlands > Peat | place: Sweden: Abisko...
CTGCCGATGATCTTAGCCGCGCGCTGGCATTTGCCCAGTTAGACAGTCCAACTGCACAGCATATTGGTCTTGTAGGAAATACGTATACGATCACCGTCGCCGGTAAAGATACCAACGGCCGCTTCTCCGTGATCGACATGCATGTGCCGCCTGGTGGCGGGCCGGGGCCGCATCGTCACGACTTTGAAGAGACATTCATCCTGCTGGAAGGCGAGGTGGAAATGACCTTTCGTGGGGAGAAGTCCATCGTTCGGGCGGGTGACACGGTCAACGTTCCGTCCAATGCTCCTCACCAGTTTCACAACTCATCGACGAGCCCAGCCCGGATGATCTGTGTCTGCGCTCCATCGGGCAACGAAAGGTTCTTCGTCGAGCTCGGGGTGCCCGTAGCGACGCGCACTACAGCGCCACCCAAGCTCGACAAGATACAGATGGCCGAGTTTGCGAAGAAGGCGAAGGCTGTGGCAGCGAAGTATGGCACGGAACTTCTGGATCAAGCTTAGATAGACCAATTGCTTTAGAACAGATGCCAAGTGGCTTCGACACGCCAACTTGGTTTTAGCTAAGGCGAGCGTCTTGAAATCTGGAAGGGCGACAACAGGCCAACTCACTCATTGAGATTTTTGAGCTACGCTTCCTACGGATTTCCACGCAATATGTTCATCTGCCTGGATTCGATCACGGCGTCGACGGTGGGCCTGACTCCGCCAATGCAGCTCCACTACCCCATCCATCCAATGCCTGAGCGCGGCGTTGCTGTGTGCCGAGTCAAGGCGCGCCTGCTTCAGCGCGAAGTACCACTTGGCGGGCTTGTCGGCGTCGTCGATGAGCATCAGGCTGGGATTGTGCTTTAAGCCTTCGGCCTGCTGGATCATCGTGACCTGATCCTGGCGGGCGAAATTTTCTATTGACAATTCTAGATATGTGCGTGATAACTTACCGTTAGTGGACGCTTACCTACAGGCCGGGCTCGACGCATTGGGCGATGCGACGCGCATGGCCATCTTTCAAAAGCTCGCAGGCGGACCAAAGGCCGTCAACGAGCTGGCTCGGAGGATGCCGGTGAGCCGTCCCGCCGTGTCGCAGCACCTGCGTGTGCTGAAAGACGCTGGCCTGGTGACGGATATCAAGGATGGTACGCGGCGGCTGTACCAGCTCGATCCCGCAGGTGTGGCCCGGCTGCGCGTTCACTTTGACCAGATGTGGAACCAGGCAATGAGCGCCTTCAAGACCGCCGCGGAAAAACCACCCATAGGAGAGAAGCATGGCAAACCCAGTGGAAGAAGCCGTCGTACGTAAGAGTGTTCGCGTGCAGGCCGGGATTGAGCGCGCGTTCTCAGTGTTTGTGGAGCAGATGGAGTCGTGGTGGCCGGCGACGCATCACATCGGGAAGACTCCGTTTGAGGCTATCTTTGTTGAACCTCGCATCGGCGGCCGGTGGTACGAGAGAGATGTGGAAGGCAAGCTGACCGATTGGGGTACGGTACTCAAGTGGGAGCCGCCGCATCGGGTCACGTTTTCGTGGCACGTTGGCCCGGGACACGATCAACCGGATTGGGTGTGCGATCCGGATATAGCCAAAGCAAGCGAAGTGGAGATTCGCTTTACCGCGGAGGGGCCGGGAGCGACGCTTGTCGAACTCGAACACAGCAAGCTGGAGCGCCATGGCGAGGGCTATGAGCAGTTGCGCGCCATCTTCGACGGACCCGGCGCCTGGATCACAATTTTGGAACTCTACGCCAAGGCGGCAGCAGGAGCCCAGGCATGACAAAGCCCGTTCTATTCCTTCGCATCGCATCGGTCTTGACGTTGATTCACGCGGTGCTGCACACCATCGGCGGAGTGTTTGGCAAGGTAGGTCCGGGTCCCGCCGCGGTTGCCGTGGAAGCGATGAAGGTGAACCAGTTTCTGTTGATGGGCAACATGAGGAGTTTCTGGGATTTCTATCGCGGAATGGGGTTGGCGGCAACGATATCCCTTACTTCAGAGGCAGTTTTGTTCTGGCAATTGGGCACGCTGGCAAAGACAGACGCGCGGCGTTTGCGACCGATTGTGACTACGTTTGCGGTTGCGTATTCTGTGCTGGCAGTGAACTCGAATATATACTTCTTTGTTGCGCCGGTGATTGCGGAGATCTTGATTGTTGCGTGCCTGGGGTTGGCGTTTGTTACCGCAGGCTCCGTGGCGGCGGCTCATGTCGAGACGATGGAGCGTGCTTGAGGAATCAAGCGATGCGCGCAGATTCTGCCTAGCTCCGCCAGTACAGCTCCACAGGCCCCTCCATGGGGTGCCTGGGCGCGGCGTTGCCCTGTGCGGATTCAAGGCGAGCCTGCTTCAGCGCGAAGTACCACTTGGCCGGCTTGTCGGCATCGTCTATTAGCATCAGGCTGGGATTGTGCTTTAACCCCTCGGCTTGCTGGATCATCGTCACCTGATCCTGGCGGACAAATTTCGCTCCAAAGAATTTTGCGATGGGCGTGACAAATGGAACGCGGTAGAAGACGTTCCACGCCGCGACGACGTCGATGCGGCAGGTGGATGCGGTTACCGGCGTCACCGTGGTCAGGCTGGAGAACCACTTCTGGCCGCAGCGGATGACCTCGGTGCGGCGGTTGGGCAGGGTGAAGTCGATGGTGGTCTCGATGGGCTGACCGTATACGCCGAGCAGTTTGTAGGGCGCGGAGTTGCCGCTGGGAGCGTGGGCGCTCATGCGGAAGCCTTCGGGGATGGGCTCGAAACGCTTGGTCTTCTGGCGAATGCTGGCGCGGGACCGCCACCACCACGCCTGATGGACGAATGGGCCGTGAGCGGGATCCATGAGCCCGATGATGCCGTGATCGACGTTGCAGGGCAGCTCGGCGGCAAGGTGGGCCGTGCGGTAGCGGGGGCCGAACTTGGCCAGCTCGGGTACTTCGCGGGGCTGGGGCTGCGCGCCCGGCGAACGTCTTCCGGTTCCTGCGCTGGGGATGAACACCCAGGCGTGGCCGTCGCGCTCTTCGCAGGCAAAGGCGGTGGCGTAAATGCGGGTTGCGTCCAGCTTGTCGAAGGTGGAGAGCGAGGGGATGAGCGCGCACTGGCCGCTGCACGGCTCGAACTCCCAGCCGTGGTAGCGGCAGGTAACATGGTTGCCGTCGAACCAGCCATAGCTCAGCGGGATGCCGCGATGGGGGCAACTGTCGCGCATGGCAAAGACGCGGCCATCCGTTCGCCGGCCCAGGACAAGCGGAATGTCGAGGAGCATGGCGGTAGCCAGCTTGCCGGGGCGAAGCTGCGAGGCGCGCAGGGCAGGGTACCAGTCGTCGTGGAGCAGCGTCGCGGTGGGGCCCTGGATGGCGACGCCCGTTTCGGTGGTGGTTGCGAAGGGCATTTGGGACTCACGATAGCATTGTGGGGGGACCAGACGCCAACAATGCTATCGCCGGCTCAGGGCTTTCCAATGGTTGGAGACGGCGACTCAATGCCGTGGCGATGCGAAGATTTGCACGAGCCGATCCTGGTTGAAGCCGGTGGCGATCTCCTCGCCGCGCCAATGCGTCCGGCATCCCGGATAGTCAAGCGGCACGCATTGCGAGGGGATTCCGCGGGCGCGCATCTCGTATGCGCCAGGCAGAATGTTCAGCAGACACGCTACCGTGGTGACTCCAGTATCCGGCTCGCGCTGCCAGCGCATCAGCCAGCGGCTGAATCCCTTGGAGTGCGGTACGACATAGACCTTTATCCCCATGGAGTTCATACGGCGTGTGAGGCGGTTCACGGCGCAGTCCTTGCTACAGGCGGCGCACTGCATGTCCGCGCCCCGGACGCTTGCACGGCAGAAGCTGGCATAGGGGCCGCGCATGCACGCGGGGACCAGCACAACTTTGTGTGTGGTGCGCTCGAACTCCGCCCGCAGCCCGCGGTTCATAATCTCCGCAGCGACCATGCACAAGTGGTATTCCACCGGATCTTTGCCGCAGAAAACCTGGTCTTCGCGGCAGGGGCGATTTGCGTATTCGCCGGCCAGGAACCTGGGAACGCCGGCCGTATAGGCTCCTAGCGCTGCGTTGGCCTCGCGCTTGAACCATTGGAACAACTGCGCCGCCATTTCGATGGAGTGCGCGGCCTCTGCCAGCGGAAGTGCATAGAGAAAACCTCGCCAGTTGTTCAGGCGCATCGCTTCCTGCTCGAACTCGCCGCTAGCCTGGAGCCACTCGATCAGGCTCGGCAATCCATCGAGCGCTTGCCGCCATTGGCCGGCATGGGACTGGCTGGGCGCAGCCGAGATCGATTCGGCATGGTTGCTTTCGTAGCATGGTTCGTATCGGGGACAGATCCTCTCTTTGTGCCTCGAATTACCGCAGGGAACTGTTCTTCGGCACGATGCGGAATCGGAACACGGCAAGGGTTCGCGGGAGATTCGCCGCACCAGAAAGGCGCGTGTAAGCCGGGTCCGCATCAGGTCGGCCAGCGGTTTCAGCCCCGGCGATCTGCCGCGGAGCCAAAAGAGCTCGCGCGCCAAAGCAACAACGCCTCGGGGAGTGGTTTCGGCCGCGAGGGAATAGCGCGACAGCAACAGCCCGAGGGTCAGGTATTCGATGGAATACTCGCCCAGGGTGCGCGGATGCTCGAGCAAAATCTCCTGCACATAGCGGCCATACCCGGTGATCGCGGCTCCCGCGCGGAAGGCAATTTCCGCCAGCAATTTATCGGCAAACGCGGACACATCGGAATAGAATACGTTGGAATTGGCTTCGTTCAGGCGCAGGTCATAGATCAGGTCCGGGATCGGGGTTGACGCCGGTTGGCTGCGCGGCGGCAGCATGGGGTTATGTTCGCCTGGCACTTGCATCGCATGGCTCTTTCCGCGATTCCACACGCCGCCCCCTGGCCGCGCGTAGAGGACCACACAGCATCATACGCCCCGTTTGTCATTTGGGCTCCATTGCGAAGCCGGGCCTTGCCGAACATTTGGTTAGGCGCTGAATTGGACCGAGGCTCTTGAGGTGTTCGAAATCGGACAGCGCGTGTGCGGCAAAGGACACCAAAGCGAAGCAGGGGCAATGTCACGGCGCTGCCATTCGCCCCGTCAATGGCCAGGTTCCATCGAGTGTGAGCTTTGGCACGGCAGATGCAATACCCATTGCGTTTACTCTTGCAAACGAGAGAAAAGCCCGAGGAGGCGCCTCAATGGCTGGTTTACTCCGGGATGTTCTGTACGCTTTCCGGCAGCTTCGCAGGAGCCAGGGGTTCGCGATTACTGCCGTCCTTATGCTGGCGCTTGGAATCTGCGCCAACGGTACCGTCTTCAGTTGGGTCAACGCAACACTGCTTCATCCGGTTCCCGGCGCGCGAGACACAAGCGAACTGGTTACCGTGATGCGCGGCGCATGGAATACCGCGCCGTCGCCGCCGCTTTCGTATCCCGACTATCGGGATTTGCGTGAGCGGAATCGCAGTTTCAGCGGCCTTCTGGCGTACCACGACGACTGGGTGACGTTGACCGGCGGCGATATTCCCGAGCGCATTTATGCAGCCAACACGTCGGCAAATTACTTCGAAGTGCTCGGCATCAAACCGCGGCTGGGCCGGTTCTTTCTTCCCGAGGAAGAAGCGCGCGCCGGCGGCGACCCGTACATCGTTCTCGGCTATGACCTGTGGAATACGCGCTTCGGCGCCGATCCGGCGATCGAGGGAAAGTCGGTCGAGATCAACGGGAGGCCGCTGACCGTGATCGGGGTGGCGCCCCAGGGATTCATCGGCTGCAAGACGGGTATCCGCACCGACGCGTGGCTGCCGCTTTCGCCCATTCGCCAGAGCGGCCCCAATTGGCAAATTGAGCAGCGCGGCAGCCCGTGGCTCAACGGGATGGGCCGGCTGCGGCCAGGAGTCGGACGTTCGAAAGCCACACAGGATCTGGACGTGCTGATGCGGCAGCTTGTCGCCGAGTACCCCAACGACCACCTTGGCGTGAATACCATCTCTCTTGACCCGCTATGGCGTTCGCCGTTTGGGGCCAATGTATACCTTGCGGCCTCACTGCCGATTCTGCTGGCTATTGCGGGTGTGGTGCTGCTGCTGACCTGCGCCAATGTGGCCACGCTGGCGCTGGTGCGGTTTGTCGCGCGCCGACGCGAGATCGCCATTCGCCAGTCGCTGGGCGCAAGCCGGCTTCAGCTTATGCGGGAAATGATTCTGGAGGGCCTGATCCTTTCCATGTGCGGAGGCGGGCTGGCCACTCTGCTCACCGCGTGGTCGTCGAAGACGCTGGCTCGCTTTATTCCTCCCAACGCCAGCCCCATCGTGCTGAACGGCTATGTGGACCGCAACGTGATTGCCGCCATCCTGCTGCTTTCCTTGGTGGCCAGCGTAATTTGCGGCGCGCTGCCGGCGTGGAGGTCGTCGGGCATCGCTACGGCCGAGGTGCTGAAGGAAGAGGCAGCCAGCGTTTCCTCGGGGTCGCGCAATCGCAACCTGCTCAGCGGCCTGGTGGTGGCGCAGATCGCGCTTTCGCTGGCGCTGCTGGTCACCTCGGGGTTGTTTCTGCGAACGCTCCGAAACACCAGTGAGGCGGACCCTGGATTCGACCGGACGCATGTGCTCCTGGCTTCGGTAGACCTTCCATCGGCAGGCTATTCCCGCGCGGATGCGCCGGTATTTCAACGCAAGCTGCTTGCAAAGCTGGGGGTTCTGCGCGGTGTAGCTTCCGTAGCATTGTCCGATTGGGTTCCGCTCAGCCTGACCCGCGCATCGACGGATGCTTTTCCGGAAGGCTATGTGCCCAGGCCGCATGAGTCGATGGAAGTGCGCCGCGCATCCGTGACTGCCGACTACTTTCAGACCATGAAGATTCCCTTGCTTCAGGGAAGGGAGTTTACGAATGACGATTCCGATGGCGCGCCGTTGGTGGCGATTGTCGACGAAACGATGGCCAACCACTTCTGGCCGGGGCAATTTGCGCTGGGAAAGCGGATCAGCATTCACGGAAACCGGTTTACCGTGGTCGGCGTGGTGAGGAACATCAAGCACCAACGCATGAACGAGCTCCCGGAGCCGATTGTCTATCTTTCGTACTTTCAGTTTTCGGGGCCGCAGGCGATCTTCCATCTGCGAACTAAAGGCGACCCGCAAATGGCGGCGCGTTCCGTTGAAGATGCAATTCACGAGCTCAATACAAAGCTGCCTGTATTCGATGTGCGATCCCTGGAGGAAAGCACGCGAATGGCAAGCGTGTTTGAGACGATGGAAAGCACGTTCGCGGCCGCATTTGGGATTCTCGCGCTGATACTGGCCGCGTCGGGCCTCTACGGCGTGGTGGCGTACAGAACTCAACTGAGAACGCATGAGATTGGGATTCGCGTCGCGTTGGGAGCATCCAGGTCCGATGTGTTGCGGCTGGTCGTACAACAGGGATTGCAACTCACGGCGTTTGGACTTGTTCTCGGACTGGCGCTGTCGCTGGTGTTGACGCGATTCCTGCGCGGACTTCTCTTCGGCGTTTCGGCGACCGACCCACTGACGATTGCCTGCGTCACCGCGCTGCTGCTGCTCATCGGCGTTGCAGCTTGTTACCTGCCTGCTCGCAGGGCGATGCGCATCAACCCGGTGACGGCTATGCGAGAAAATTGAGCGGGCTGCGCCGTCAGGCTCGGTTGGGTGGGTCCGATTTTCGGGGGAGCTCGGCTGGGATCAGCTTTCCATTCTTGAGTTCAAAGCGCTGGCCGCGCCAAACGATGGTGTTGCCCGCGAATCCTGCAACCCAGACTCCCATTGCGAGCAGATCGCGGAAGGGCAGAAGCCAGAGATTGGGCAGAACCTGGTGGTCTGCGAGGACCTGTGCGCCAACTTTCATGGCAAGCGCGAGCCGCAGGAAGAAGCTCAAGGCCAGCAGCCACAGGCTCACGGGGCTTAGTCCGCTGGCCAGCACGTTGAGCAGGGCCCAAGCCAGGCCGTGGGTGAAAACCAGGCCGGCATAGCCGGCTGGGCGCGCGTCGCGGACGGTGCGCGCCCAGCGGAGTTGGTGATCGAGGAAACCCCGCCAGTCATAAGCGGGGATGGCTGTCTCAACCACCTCCGCGCTGAGGGCAACCCGGTAGCCGGCCTTGAAGACGCGAACGCCGAGTTCGTAGTCGTCGGCAAGGTGGTCGACGAGGGACTCGAGGCCGCCGATCTTGTTGAGAGCCTCGCGGCTGACAGCCAGCGTGGAGCCGAGGCCGAAGCGCATTCCGCCCTCAATCATTTTGGAGAGTAGTACGCCGGCCTGGAAGTCGGTTGCGATGCCCAGGGCCTCAAGCCAAGAGGGGAGCGTGCCGTGAGCGCGGCCGCGATAAAGAGCGGTCACCAGGCCGGTTTCCTGTTGAGGATTGGCCTGGCGGGCCGACACTTGAGGCTGAGGACCGAAGGGCGCCATCACCCGCTCAAGATAGCGCGGCGATACGGTAATGTCGGAATCGTTGATGAGCAGAAAATTGTGGCGGGCGTGTACTGCAAGCTGCGTGAGGGTGCTGACCTTTCCGTTGGTTCCCAGGCGCTGCGGGCACTCGACCAGTTGAATGGGCAACTCGGGAAACTCGTTCATGAGCCGTGACACTGTAGACACAGCGGGATCGTCAAGCGACGAAACGCCGAAGAGCAACTCGAACTCGCCCTCGTAATCCTGTCGGCAGTGGCTGCGAAATGCATCCATCATGCCGGGGTCAACGCCCTTCAGGGACTTGAGAATGGAAACGCCGGGTGCGAAGGCGGGGAGCTTGGCACGCCTTGTAAAGAGAAAGGCGTGTGCGCCCACCATGGCGGCAAGAAAGTAGCCCATGCCGGCTATGGCAAGGACTGTGGTGACGATTTCCACGGATTGGGCTATGGCGTGCGGCATCTCAGGGGCTAGTGTAGCGGAAGAGTGGGACGATCCGGGGCAAGCATGACGATCCGGCATAACTCAACCTGTAATTGCGCGGATCAGTGCGATGGAGTCTCGTCCGGCGGAAGGATGGTGACAGTCGATCCGAAGAGCCGGTATTTCGAGTATGTATGGAGTTCTTCTCCCGCCCGATCCGCAGCCTGCCATGTCACTTCGACGTCTTTGGGCAGCCATAGCAAAAGGCTGCGCTCCGGTATCTTCACTTCGCTGTAGTTAATTACCGAGCGAAGCAGATTCAGTTTTATGGCTGGCTGCGGAGACAGCAAGTCTGTCTGCATGCGCACAATTTGAAATGTCGATTCATCGATCCAGGCGATGCCCTGAATCGATGTGGAGCAGCGGCCAAGGCTGGAGTCAACAACGGTGTTCAGGAAAGTCTTGTCAGGAACCTGAGCAAACGCGAGCACATACGTTTCGCGATTTCCGATCTTCTGCTCGCCGAGGTAGCGATAGGTCGATTCCTTTAGATTGCCGGGGAAAAAGAAGAGCCATGTCGTGGCATATCCCACGCTTTGCGGTTTTTCTGAATTATGAGCAGAGTTGTCAGTCGGGCGGTCGTGCGCATCCGTCCTGAACTCGTCCAAAGCGTCCCCGCCATCAACCTTCGTCCTGGGTACAATCCGGTAACTGAAGACACGAAAATTGTATTGATCGAGATTCGATCCAGGCATGCCTTGGGTCGCCGGTCTCCCTCGGCTTAGCGCTCCAGCGCCGCCTGGCTGATAGGTGCCGTCAGGCTGCCTGACTTCTTCCCGGGCAATGAGATTTGGCATTCTGTGCAACATGTTGGCGACCGCTGCGCCGGTCTGACTCAGGATCAATCCGGTCTTGTCTTCCGTGCTTCCAGTGCCAACTGCTTCATTCCTGCCTGCGTCGAACTTCATCCCACTCAATGCCGGCGCCATCTTTCTCAATTGCTCGATGGACGCATCGACATAGGACTTGCTTCGCGCGACAGGCGGCGCGCCTGCTTGAAGGGTTTGGCAAGTGGGAACTGGCTGAGACTGCGATTGCGCGGATGCCGGCGTCAACGCCGCCGACATAGCCAGAATCGCAATCATGAACAGACGAAACATGGTCTACTCGTATCGCAGCGCTTCGATGGGGTCCATGGAGGCGGCCTTCCAGGCTGGATAAATGCCGAAAACAAGTCCGATGGCGAAGGAGACCACGAAGGCAATCAAGACCCATGTGAATGAGAGAGCGGCATGAAGGAACGAAACGGCAAAATGCAGAATGAGAGTGAAGACGCCGCCGGCCACGACGCCGATGAGGCCGCCAACCATGCACAGAGTTACAGCCTCCAGCGTAAATTGCAGCAGGATATTCTTTTTGGTCGCGCCAATGGCTTTACGGATTCCAATCTCCCTGGTGCGCTCGGTTACCGACACAAGCATGATGTTCATCACTCCCACGCCGCCCACCATCAGGCCCACCGATGACACGGCGACCATGAATGAAAACAGCCCGATAGTAAGCGAATTCCATAGGCGGGTTAGCGTGTCGGGGCCGAAGATGGCGAAGTTATCGTCCTTTTCAAGACGAACGTTGCGCCGGACGCGAAGCAACTCGCGGATTTCCTCGGTAACCAACGCCTTGTTAGCGGGGTCGTCGTACTTTACAGTGATCCAGAAGTCCTTGATCTCCGGATGAATCTTGTGGAATGCGCCGAGCGGAAAGTAAGCGGAATTATCGGCTGTGTTGCGCCCGGTGCCAAAGGGCTGCGGCTGTTTATCGAGTACGCCGATAACGGTGAAAACATCCCCTCCGCATTCCACATCTTTGCCGATCGGGGAGCCATCGGGGAAAAGGTCTTCCGCAGTGTCGTGGCCCAGCACTACCACGCTGGCATTGTTCTCTTCTTCCGGCTCCGTCCACATGCGGCCATCGATAAGTTCGATATCGTTGGTTTCTTTCACCTGGGTTGTGTTGCCATAGATGATGGTGTTTTGGATCTTGTGGCCACCGGCTTTGAGAGACACATTGCCAATTCCCAGATCGAAATTCTGATAAGTCAGGCTTGGATCGACGGCAAGAACATGCGGCAGGCTGCGCATGGCGACGCCGTCTTCATAGCTAAGCTGCTTGCGGTTGAGCTCCACGGTGGTGAGGCGATGCCCAAACGGGTCAAAGCGAAAGACCCACAGGTCGTTGGTTCCCAGAGTTTTGATGAATTGATCGATATTGCTGTTGAGTCCGTTGATGGCCGACGAGATGAGGATCACAGTGGCGATGCCGATGGAGATTCCAAGAATGGTCAGGCCGGAACGCAGTTTGTTCTTGCGCAGCGTTTCCAGCGCCATCTTCACCGATTCCTTCGAGTCGCTTAGCCTCATGGTTACAGCTCCGCCCGCAGGGCAGTAATTGGATCGAGTTGCGCCGCCTTGTGGGCAGGGTAAACGCCGAAAAACAATCCGACGGCTGTGGAAACAAACAGGGCGATAAAGACCGACCAGAGCGCCACTTGCGAGGGGAACGAAATGAAGGCTGTAATCGCTTCGGCAAGGCTGATGCCCAGGATTACGCCGATTACGCCGCCAAGCAGGGCCATCATTGCGGACTCGATGAGGAACTGAAGCAGGATGTCTTTGCGGGTGGCGCCAAGGGCCTTGCGCACGCCGATTTCGCGAGTGCGCTCGGTAACCGACACCAGCATGATGTTCATGATGACGATGCCGCCGATGACCAGGGAGACGGCGGCGATGGCCACAACCACAGCTCCGAAGTTGTCAAGAATCTTGCCCAGCATGTCGCCGAAGGTTGCGCTGGAATCGATGGAGAAGCTATCCGGCGTGCCGGGCGCCAGGTGACGGCGCGTGCGCATGATGGTGCGCAGTTCGTCGGATACGGTATCCATGACGCCGGGGCCCGATCCCGCGCTCGCATAAACATCCATGCTGGCATGAGCGCCGTAGGCATGCAGAAAAGAGGTGAGAGGAATCGCGGCCCAGTTATCCATACTCGAACCCATCATCTTGCCCTGGGGTTCGCCAACCCCAATTACCGTGTAGGGAGAGCCGTCTATGCGAATCTCCTTGCCAAGGGGG
>Ga0302189_10003558_pt1 | contig 11925 bp, 8 predicted proteins | sample II_Bog_E2_2_FD_194551 | JGI IMG/M metagenome (GOLD analysis project Ga0302189, IMG submission 194551) | Peat permafrost microbial communities from Stordalen Mire near Abisko, Sweden - II_Bog_E2_2 | ecosystem: Environmental > Terrestrial > Soil > Wetlands > Peat | place: Sweden: Abisko, Stordalen...
CGGCTGCCGTGCTGGCGCCGCCCCAGCGTCCGCCGGTGTTTTTGATGTCGCCGATATCGCTCTTGATCATCTCGGCGTACTCCTCGCCCAGCGGCAGGCGCCAGAACTTCTCGCCGGAGATCGCCAGGGCCGCGTCGAATTTGGCGTAAGTGGCGTCGTCGTTGGAGAAGACCCCGGCGTTGATCATGCCCAGCGCCACCACGCAGGCCCCGGTCAGGGTGGCCGCGTCGATCAGGTGGGTCGCGCCCAGTTGCTTGGCGTATGTCAGGCCGTCGGCCAGCACCAGCCGCCCCTCGGCGTCGGTGTTGATGATCTCGATCGACTTGCCGGACATGGCGATCTGCACGTCGCCGGGCTTTTGCGCCTTGCCGTCGGGCATGTTCTCTGCCGCGCAAACCACGCACAGCACGCGCACCCTCGGTTTGGCCAGGGCGATGGCCCGCATGGCGCCGATCATGGCGGCCGAGCCGGCCATATCGTACTTCATCTTCTCCATGTCCTGGCCGGGCTTGAGCGAGATGCCGCCGGAGTCGAAGGTGATGCCCTTGCCCACCAGGCCCAGCAGCGGGCCGTCGCTTACCCCTTCCGGCTCGTAGTGCATGACGATCAGCGCGGGCGGCTCCTCGGAGCCCTGGGAGACGCTCCAGAAAGCGCCCATCTTCAGCTCGTGCAGCTTTTCGGTGGAGTAGACCTCGCACTTGAGGCCCACTTCGGCGGCCATGGCGGCGGCGCGCTGGCCCAGAATCGTGGGCGTCAGCTTGTTGCCCGGCTCGTTGACCAGCGAGCGGGTGAAGTTCTGGCTCTCGCCAATCAGCACGCCCTCGGCAAAGGCGGCTTGCAGAGCAGCCTGGTCGGATACCGGCGGAGCGGCCACGGTGAAGGACTGAATGCGCTGGTCCTTGCGGTCGCTGCGATAGGTGTCGGGGTCGAAATCGCCCACAAAGGCGCCCTCGACGGCGGCCCGCACGCAGGCGGGGGGCAGCAGCAGTTCCGGTTCGGGAAGCGCGAAGGCCAGTTCCCGAATGGTGCGCGGCTTGGCATAGCGGACAGCGGTTCCGGCGGCGTTGCGCACACCGTGCACCGTGGCCTTGGCCTGTTTGCCCAGTCCGACAATCAGCAACCGCTTGGCGGCCAGCCCGGCCGGGGCGTGCAGCAGGAGAGTCTCATTGGCGCCGGCCTTGTATTCGCCGCTGCCCAGCACGGCGGCCGCGGCGGCCTTCACCGCTTCATCGGCGGTCAGCAGCACGGGCTGGGGCTTGGCGTCGGGGGCCTTCGAGGTTTGGGTGTCGGCGGCCAGAACAGCCAGCAGTTCGGTCTCGATTCCGGCAAGGTTGGCAAAAGACAGTTGGGTCTGCATGGTGCTCATTATTTCACTGCGGCGGGTGGGGAAGGGAAGGGCACGGCTGGTCGAAGCGTATGTTTTCCCACCCTTTCCGCAGAAAGAAGCGAAAAGGATGGGCCACGGAGCTTTTGTGGGGCTGAAGCCGGGCTACCTGCCCATGCGGTGCTTGCTGGCGTTGATGGCGGCGCGGGCTTCGCGGTCGGCTTCGCGGCTGCGCTCCGTCTCTCGTTTATCCCAGTCCTGCTTGCCCTTGGCCACCGCCAGTTCGCACTTCACCCGCCCGTTGCGAAAGTAAAGCCGGGTGGGGATGAGCGTGTGGCCCTTGATCTGCGTCTTGGAGAGTAGCTTGCGAACTTCCTCTTTATGGAGCAGCAGTTTGCGGGTGCGCGTTTCGTCGTGGTTGGAGATATTGCCGTGGGAATACGGGCCGATATGAACATTGAGCAGAAACGCCTCGCCGTCCTTGATGAGGCCGTAGGAATCGCGGAGGTTGGCCTTGCCCTCACGGATGGACTTGACTTCGGTGCCGCGCAGGGCCACGCCGGCCTCGAATTTCTCCAGCAGGAAGTAGTTGTGGCTGGCCATGCGATTATGCGCGGCGTCTCGCTCTCCGCTGGCTACCGGGTCGCGGGGGCGGACCGGTTTTTGCGGGCCGGTCTTCTCCTGGGGAACGATCACGTGACTGGTTTGGCGCGCCATAATGAAGCATCCTTGCCTCTTCATCCTAGCATTGGCGCGGGTTTTGCCGGTGTGCGAGCGGGGCTTTGCTAAAATGGGGCATCGTTGGTTAAGGAAATTTGTGCATAGAAATTGCGTCCCGGGCGGCCAAGGCGGCCCGCAATGGCTTGCCGTGGATGGCGAGCCGGCAAAGACGCTTGGGAGTTCGATGAACCGCCGCGCTCAAGCACCGGCTGCCTCCGGATGCGTTCCTTTCCGATCCGCTTTCTCGGCAGCAGCTTTCTGGATTGCCCTTTTCGCCGTTGTGGCCGTCTTTGGCCTCTCCAGCGTTGCACTCCACGCGGAGTCGGCCAACTCCTACTTCAAGCGCGGCCAGTCGGCCGAGGCCCGCGAGGACTACGACGCCGCCTTCGAGAACTACCAGAAGGCCAACGCCCAGGCTCCCAAGGATCTGCGCTTCCGCACCGCCCTCTATCGCGTGCGCGTTTCCGCCTCCTCCCAGCACCTGACCAAGGGCCGCAAGCTGTTCCAATCCGGCGACGAACAGGGCGCGCTGGCGGAGTTCCTGCACGCCGCAGAGATCGATCCCGGCAACGAGGCCGCACAGCAGGAGATTGCCCGCGTCCGCCAGAAGCAGGGCGAAGCCACCACCTCGAACGAGACCAGCCTTCCCGAGGCCACCGGCACCCAGGAGGAACTCGACTCCATGGGCTCGCCGGCCACGCTCAAGCCAGTGTCCAACGAGCCCCTGACCCTGCATATGACCGAGGATGCCAAGATCGTCTATCAGGCCATTGGCAGAGCCGCCGGGGTCAATGTCCTTTTCGACCCGGATTACACGTCCAAGCGCATCCAGGTGGACCTGAACAACGTATCGCTGCTCGACGCCCTGCGCATTGTGGGCACCATGTCCAACACCTTCTGGCGCCCGGTCACCGCCAACACCATCTTTGTCGCCCAGAACACCCGCAGCAAGCGGACCGAGCTCGAAGAGCAGGCGGTCCAGACCTTCTATCTGACCAACGCATGGCAGCAGAACGACCTCAACGACGTCACCACCGCCCTGCGCAACGTGCTGCCCAACGCCAAGGTCTACGGCGTGGCCAGCCAGAATGCCATTGTCATGCGCGGCACGCCCGACGAACTGCTGTTGGCGCAAAAATTGATCGACGACCTCGACAAGGCGCGCGCCGAGGTGATCGTGGACATCGCGGTCCTGGAAGTGAGCAAGAACTGGGAAAAGAACCTGGGCCTGTCCTGGCCCAGCAGCATAGGCGCTGCTCTGCAGGCCCCCAACAGCTCCACCTCTTCCTCGTCTTCCACCACGTCGACCACCACGTCGACCAGCACTTCCACCACCCCCACGCTCTACGATCTGGCCCATTTGAAGGCCTCGAACTTCGCCATCACCGTGGGCTCGGCCACGGCCAACCTGCTGCTCAGCGACTCGAATACCAAGATTCTGCAGAATCCGCGCATCCGAGCTACCGATCAGCAGAAGGCCACCCTGAAAATCGGCTCGCGCATCCCGATTGCCACCGGTTCCTACCAGACCGGAGCGGCCACCGCGATGGTCAGCTCCCTGGTCAACACCCAGTTCCAGTACCTCGACGTGGGCGTGAATATCGAGGTGACGCCTACCGTGCACTTTGACCACGACGTCACGCTCAAGGTCAAAATCGAGGTCACCTCGCAGAGCGGTTCCACCACCATCAGCGGCGTCACCGAGCCCATCATCAGCCAGCGCGTCGCCGACCAGGTGATCCGCCTGCGCGAGGGCGAAGCCAACATCCTGGGCGGCATTCAGGACAAGCAGGACCAGGTCAGCTGGTCCGGCATCCCTGGGCTGAGTTCGATTCCCGTCCTCAAGTACCTGTTTGGCTCCAAGGACCACACCATTCAGGACGATGAGATCGTCTTTCTTCTCATCCCGCACATTGTCCGCACCCAGGAACTCGATCCGGTGAATCTGCGCGCCATCGACACCGGTGTCGGCCAGCAGTCGGTCGAACTGCGCCACGTTTCCACCGAGGAGCCAGTCTCCTACCCGGCGCGTCCTGCGGCCCCGGTTCGGCCCACCGTGGGTTCGGTTCCCGGCCAGAGCGCGGAGGCCGCGGCCCCGGCGGCGCTGGCGCAGATGCACGCCGCCGCGGAAGCCAGTGGAAACGCCGCTGCTGCCGTTCCCCGCCCGCCCCATTCCCAACTGGCCGGCCCGGTCACGTTTGCTCTCAATCCGCCGTCGGGTCCGGTGGCCGTGGGCTCCACTTTCCAGATTCCGGTGGTGTTGATGGGCGGAACCGACATCGCCTCCGTCCCCTTGCAGCTGCAGTACGATCCGGCCAAACTCTCGCTGGTCAATGTGGACAGCGGCGACCTGCTGGAGCGTGACGGCCAGGCCGTGGCGCTTGTTCACCGCGACGACGGGCCAGGCACGATCACCATCAACGCCTCGCGTCCGCCGGGTGCGCCCGGGGTGAGCGGCGCCGGCGTAGTCTGCGTCCTCAGCTTCCAGGCCAAGGCTGCCGGGGAAAGCTCGGTCTCCATTACCCGTCCCGCGGCGGTCAACAGTGCCCAGCAGCAGTTGCCGGCCAGGGGCGCGCAGATCAGCATTCTTGTGCGCTAGGGAGCAGTGCCGATCTTGAAACAAGCCCCGCCAATCCGGACGCGCCGCCCACGGGAGCGGGGCCTGACTCTGGTCGAGTTGATTGTGACCGTGGCCATTCTGGCGATCCTCGCCTCGGCGGCGGTCCCCATCGCCCGCTTCAAGGTAAAGCGGGAGAAGGAGCGGGAGCTAAGGCGCGACCTGTGGGAGATGCGTGACGCCATCGACCACTACAAGGACGCCGCCGACAAGGGCGCCTTTCAAACCAAGCTGGAAAGCCAGAACTATCCGCCCGATCTGGAAACCCTGGTCAACGGGGTGGACGTTCAAAGCAAAAAGGTCAAGTTTCTGCGCCGCATCCCGGTGGACCCCATGACCGGTACGGCCGAGTGGGGGCTGCACTCCATGCAGGACGATCCCAAATCCGACTCTTTCGGCGGGCAGAGCGTCTTTGACGTCTATTCCAAATCCCTGGGAACGGCCCTGGATGGCACCAAGTATTCGGATTGGTAGGGGTTTTAGCGAAGTTGGCCGGGTGGCCCAGCTCCCGATTCTGGGACCTGGGAATGTACGAACTGAAGGCACGAAATCACGCGGTCAATGACCGGGCATGAACAAGAGGTTTCTGTGAGCATCGGACGCAAACAAGACGCGGGCTTTACGCTGATCGAGCTGATGATCGTGATGGCCATCATCGGCGTGCTGGCCGTGATCGCCGTGCCCAGCTATGTCAGCGCCCTCAAGCATGCCCGCGAGGCGGTGCTCAAGGAAGACCTGCATGTGCTGCGTGCGGCCATCGACTCCTACACCATGGACAAGCAGAAGGCGCCCCAGTCGCTGGACGATCTGATTCAGGACGGCTATCTGAAGAGCATTCCCGAAGATCCCATGACCCGCAGCACCACCACCTGGGTCACCGATACCAGCGACGCCATGCACTCCCTGGACGAGACCGACCCCGGCATCGACGACATCCACTCCGGCTCCGAGGAGACCGGCTCCGACGGCCAACCCTACTCCACCTGGTAGACCCTGGCCTCCTCCTGGTCGTCTATCGAATTTGTTGACCCACAAGGGATAATGCTGGGTGCCCCATCCTTCGCGTTCTTTGCAAAGGGGGGAACACAACGAACTTCAACCTTGCAGCAGACCTGGTATTTCCGCCAATCTGTTGGATGGAATCCCATGCCTCTTGATCTCACTCCCCGCTTCACCTTCGCCCTTCAGGTGGAACGCCTCTATACGGCTCTGCTTCAGGCCGTTCACTCTGGCCTGTCTTCCGAGCCGGGATTGGGCGGAAAGCTTCTCTATGCCGGGGAACTCGACGGCCAGGGCCGCGCCCTGCTGGTGGCAGGCAACATCGCCGGCGCCGCTTCCCTGGCCGCCACCGCCGGCCAGGTCGCCCAGAAGCAGGCCATCCGCGACGGGGTCGCTGACTTCCTGGTCACTTCGCTCGACGAAGCCCTGCGCATCCTGAAGAACGAGATTCGCAAGGGCGAGACGGTGGCCGTTTGCGTTGCCGCGGGGCCAGAGGCCATCGAGCGCGAGATGCTGGAGCGGGGCGTACTGCCCGATCTGCTTGCGGCGAATCCGCTGGGCGGCGCTGCCTTCCCCAACCAGGGCGCGCGGCGGATCGAACCCTGCGGCCGCAAGGAAGAGCAGGTTCTTCTGCGCTGGAGCGTGGCCTCCGCGCAGGCTCTGTGGCTGCCAAAACTGGACGCCCTGGCCCTCGATTGCCTTGGACCCGAGGACCGGGCCGCGCCCCGCTGGCTCCGCCTCGCCCCCCGCTACCTGGGCCGGCTGGCGCAGGGCGTCAGGGTTCTCACCTGCGCACCTGAATCGGCAAGGGAATTTGTCACACGCGTTCAACAAGGGGTCAAGCACGGAGAGATTGGCGTCGAAGTGCGCTTCAGCCTGAACAGCCACGAGGAGACCGATCTTCCCTGGTCTTCACCCCCGGATGCCCTCCGCGACCAAGGCTAGCAAGAAAGGCTCCGTGCCCCATCCATGCGACTTTTTTCTGTCGTATGGGTGGAAAAGCAGCACACTCAGCGACCCATGTCCAACGCCCCCACCGCGACCTGGAAAGCAATCCCTGGGCCCTCCGGCGCCTCCTGCCAAATCGGACAAATTCATACTGAAAGCCGGGTGCCCCATCCATCGCGTACTTTGCGATGGGTGGGAGAACATCCACTCAGCAAGCGTTCTTTGTTTTGTTGAACTTGCAATTCGTTTCCTCTTGGAGATTTCAAATCTCCATCAAATAGTCTGCCGGGTGCCCCATCCATCGCGTGCTTTGCGATGGGTGGGAGAACATCCACTCAGCAAGCGTTCTTTGTTTTGTTTAACTTGCAATTCGTTTCCTGTTGAAGATTTCAGATTTCCATCAAAGAGTCCGCCGGGTTCCCCATCCTTCAGTGTTCTTTGCTGAAGGGTGGAAGGACACGAATTGTCGTCCCCGAAACCCGTTTTGCCGATAATTACGCGCCTGTGATGCACACTTCCAATAGAGCGAAATTCCTGAGCCCCTCTGGAGAGCCTGTCCATGCGAACCGTCAGAAACATCACCGTAGCCGTCGACCCCGAGGTTTACCGCCAGACGCGCAGGATTGCCGCCGACTACGACACCACCGTGACCGACATGGTAAGGTTTCTGCTCCTGGCCCTGCCTGAAGCGGTGAAGGCCGCGCGCTACCCTGGGGGCGCCCCGCAATTTGGCTTGGCCGCCGCCCGCGCCGCCCGTGCCTCTGCCGCAGTCCCGCCCGCAACCCCGGCCATCAACCCACCCGGCCCCTCACTCCCGCCCAGTCCCTCCCAGGAAGGGGACGAGATTTCGCCCCGCTCGCCTGTAAATGTCAGTCAACCCAATTCCCTTCAGCAACTTGCGAGACAAAAACCGGCGTCCGTACAGGATAAGTATTTAAGTATCGCTACCCTGAAGGACCTGATTGCAAAGACCTTAGGTCCCATTTCGCAGAACGCGCATTTCAACCGCTGGACCCCGGCAAAACCTCCACCTGAATCGACAGAAATCTAATAAAATCAATACTTGAGGCGGCTCACTCTATCTATGCGCTATACGACACAGTTTCTTCTTTCGGCCATGGCGGCGGAGCAGTTTCCTTCCCCGGATGTGCCGGAGATCGCCTTCCTGGGCCGCTCCAATGTGGGCAAGTCCAGCCTGCTCAATACGCTGACCGGCGAAAAGGCGGCCAAAGTCTCCTCCACGCCGGGGCGCACGCGGGCCATCAACTTCTTTGCCCTGCTGGACACCAGCCAGAGACGGAAGATCGTCTTTGCCGACCTGCCGGGCTACGGCTACGCCAAGATTTCCAAGTCGATTTCGGCGGGCTGGCCGGCCTTCATCGAGCCCTATCTGGCCATGCGCTCCACGCTCAAGCTGTGCATCTGCCTGGTGGACTCGAACGTGCCGCCGCAGGAGAGCGACCGCCAGTTGATCGACTGGCTGCGGGCGGACCGCCGTGCGTTTGCCGTGGTAGCCACCAAGATCGACCGCCTGAGCGGCAACGAGCGCACCCGCAACCTGCTGGCCCTGAAGAAGGGGCTGGAGTTGCACGACGTCCTGCCGATTTCGGCCAAGACGGGCTATGGAATCAGCGCTCTCTGGAGCCGCATCGAAGCCAGCAGCAACGCGGAAGGCTGAGCGCACAGCTCCTCAAGATTGTCTTCGGCACTTACCATCCCATGAAAGCGCCGTGCCCCGTCCTTTCCGTTTCTTTCTGCGGAAAGGGCGGGAAAACACGACTGCTTGTTTGAGATTTGTGCTTTCCCACCCATGCGACAGAAAAAAGTCGCATGGATGGGGCACGGTGCCTTTTGGGAAGTCGAGGGTGGGGGACCCTCTCGATGTTCCTTGAACAACGCTTGTTGCGACCATCACTCGTTCTACTGCCGCGCGGGGAGGTTACCCGTAATCTCGGCGGCAGGGACGGCAACCAGCGCTTCCGTTTCAACCGGCAGGGCCGTGGGCAGCGGGCTCTCCAGCGCCAGGGCCAGCACTTCGTCCATCTGATCCACGAAGTGCAGCTTCATGGACTTCTTGATGTTGTCTGGAAGCTCAGTGACATCTTTCTCGTTGGCGCGGGGCAGGATGACTTCAAAGATGCCGGCGCGCAAGGCGGCGAGGAGCTTCTCTTTGAGGCCACCGATGGCCAGCACCTTGCCGCGCAGCGTGATTTCGCCGGTCATGGCGATGTCGCGCCGCACCGGAATCTTGGCCAATGCGCTGGCCAGGGCGGTGGCCATGGTGATGCCGGCCGAGGGTCCGTCCTTGGGGATCGCGCCCTCCGGCACGTGCAGATGCAGGTCCACGTTGCGATAGAACTCCCGGGTGAGACCGAGAGATTGCGCCTTGCCGCGGATGTAGCTGAGGGCGGCCTGCGCCGACTCCTGCATCACGTCGCCCAACTGGCCGGTGATGGTGAGCTTGCCCTTGCCGTCCAGCACCTGCACTTCGGTGGTGAGGATGCAGCCGCCCACCTCGGTCCAGGCCAGCCCGGTCACCAGGCCCACCTCGCTCTTTTCGTGCACTTCTGACTCGCGGTAGCGGGCCACGCCCAGGAACTCGTTGATGTTGGCGGCGGTAATCTCTTCCTTGTGTTTGGCGCCGCTCTTGACTACGTGGCGGGCCACCTTGCGGCAGACGTTGCCGATTTCGCGCTCCAGGTTGCGCACCCCGGCTTCGCGGGTGTAATTGCGAATGATCTCGAGAATGGCGTCGTCGCCGAAGAGGATGTTTTTCTCGCTCAGGCCGGTCTGCTCGCGTTGCTTCTTCACCAGGTACTGGCGGGCGATTTCCAGCTTTTCCTGCTCGGTGTAGCCTTGCAGGCGCAGCACTTCCATGCGGTCCTGGAGGGCCGCCGGAATGGTGTGCATCACGTTGGCCGTAGCCACAAACAACACCTGCGACAGGTCGTAGTCCACGTCCAGATAGTGGTCCTGGAAGGTGGTGTTCTGCTCCGGGTCCAGCACCTCAAGCAGCGCCGAGGCCGGGTCGCCGCGGAAGTCCGAAGCCATCTTGTCCACTTCGTCCAGCAGGAAGACGGGGTTCTTGGTGCCGGCCCGCTTCATATGCTGGATGATTTGACCAGGTAGAGCGCCAATATAGGTCCGGCGATGGCCGCGAATCTCGGCCTCGTCGCGTATGCCGCCCAGCGACAGGCGGACGAATTTGCGCCCGGTGGCCTTGGCGATGGACATGCCCAGCGAGGTTTTGCCCACGCCCGGAGGTCCGGCAAAGCACAGGATCGAGCCCTTGGGGTTCTTCACCAACTGGCGGACGGCCAGGAATTCCAGAATCCGCTCTTTGATCTTCTCGAGGCCATAATGGTCTTCGTTGAGCACCTTTTCGGCGTAGTCGATGGAGCGGGTTTCCTTGGACTTTTTCTTCCACGGCACGGCCAGCAGCCAGTCGATGTAGTTGCGGCTCACGGTGGACTCGGCCGACATGGGCGGCATGGCTTCCAGCTTCTTGAGTTCCTGGATGGCCTTCTCGAGCACCTCCTTGGGCATTCCGGCGGTCTCGATCTTCTTGCGCAGTTCGTCGAACTCGCTCTTTTCGCCGCGGCCCAGTTCCTTCTGGATGGCCTTGATCTTCTCGTTGAGGTAGTACTCCTTCTGCGCCCGCTCCATCTGCCGCTTGACGCGCGACTGGATGTTGCGGTCCAGGTCCAGCTTCTCGATTTCGACATCGAGCACGTCGGCAATGCGCGCAAGGCGCGCCGCCGGATCGAAGATGGCCAGCAGTTCCTGCTTCTCCTCGATGCCCAACTGCAGGTTGGCGGCGATGGTGTCGCTCAGCTTGGAGGGCTCATCCATGCGCACCGTGGCGATGATGGTCTCGTAGTTCAGCGACTGCTGCAGCTTGACGTACTGCTCAAAGAGGCCGGTGACGCGGGTCATCAGTTGCTCGACGGCCGGGGTCATCTCGAACTTGGTCTTGCCGGTGCGCACGGTGGCCACAAAGAAGCCGTCGCGGTCGGTCACCTCGCTGGATTTGGCGCGCTCCACGCCCTCGACCAGCACCTTGATGTTGCCGTCGGGCATCTTCACGCTCTGCACAATGGTGCAGATGGAGCCCACCTGGTAGATGTCCTTGGCCTTGGGTTCGTCGATCGAGGCGTCGTGCTGGGTGGCGAGGAAGATCTTGCGGTCGCCGTTGAGCGCCTCTTCCAGGGCGCGCACGCTGGACTCGCGGCCCACCACGAAGGGGGTCATCATGTAAGGGAAAATCACCATGTCCCGAATGGGCATCATGGGCAGCTTGCGGGATTCGATCTTTTCGCGGGTTGCAGTCATAAGGCCCCCATAGAAATTGGATGCACCAGTGCAGCTCCAGTTGCGGGGCTTGTTGTGCGACACATGTTGGGATTGTACAGCGGAACGGGATGAGGTCGGGGCGTTGGGGGGATGCGGTCCCCGGTCTCAAAAGCGAGATCTGGGGCGCCCGGCTTTGCGCCACGGCTGAATCCGCGCCCTTTCAAAACCGGGTTGCCTAGCGCAGCACCGCCGACAAAAGCAGCGTCATGCCCAGGCCGGCGACCGACAGCACCGTCTCCAGCACCGTCCAGGTGGAGAGGGTTTCCTTCAGCTCCAGCTTGAAGAAGGACTGGATCATCCAGAAGCCGGGGTCGTTTACGTGGGAGAGGATGATGGAGCCGGTGCCGGTGGCCAGCACCAGCAGCTCGGGACGCACGCCCATGTGGCCGGCCATGGGCGCCAGCACCGCCGAGGCCACGGCCATGGCCACGGTGGCCGAACCCATGGAGACGCGCACCACGGCGGCCAGCAGCCAGGCCAGCACCAGCGCCGGCATGTGCGCGCCCAGGGCCAGGCTGACCGTGGCCTGGGCGGCTCCGGAGTCGCGCAGGATGCCGCTCAGGCCGCCCGCCGCGGCCAGAATCACCAGCACTCCGGCGATGGGCTCGAAGGCTTCGCCGGTCAGCTTCCGCAGCAGCTCGGGGCCGTGATGCCGGCCGGTCTGGATGCGGCCTCCCAGGGTGATGAGCGCGGCCAGCACGGCGATGAGCAGGGCCACGTCGGGGCTGCCAATGAAGTGCAGAACCTGGTTCCCGAGGCTGCCGGGAGCGGCCAGCGAATCGGCCCAACTGCCCAGAAAGATGAGCGCCACCGGCAGCAGGATGGCGGCTGCCGCCCGGAAGGGGCCGGCGGGGGACGGAATGGGGAGAGTGTATTCATTCCCCGGTCTCAAAGGCGAGACCGGGGGCACCCGAGCGAGAGCTGGTTCATCCCCAGGTCCGAGAGTCCGGAACTGGGACACCCG
>Ga0302189_10003559_pt1 | contig 11925 bp, 9 predicted proteins | sample II_Bog_E2_2_FD_194551 | JGI IMG/M metagenome (GOLD analysis project Ga0302189, IMG submission 194551) | Peat permafrost microbial communities from Stordalen Mire near Abisko, Sweden - II_Bog_E2_2 | ecosystem: Environmental > Terrestrial > Soil > Wetlands > Peat | place: Sweden: Abisko, Stordalen...
GTTGGGCACATCCACGCCGACCTCGATGACGGTGGTAGCTACCAGCACGTCGATCTCTCCGCGCTGAAAACGGCGCATGACGATCTCTTTTTCGTCAGCATCTAAACGCCCGTGGAGCAGTGCCAGGCGCAGGCCGGCGAGGGGGCCAGTGCGCAGTGTTTCATGCATTTCGACGGCGGATTTGAGGCCGGACTTCGCCGCAGGATTGGCTTCCTGCGCGGCCTTGGGAAAGAGATCCGCTGTTTTGCCCTTGCGGACGGATTTGCGCACGGGTGGTGGTGGGGGTTCCAGAGCAGCCTCGGCATCGTCATGCGAGAAGTCCAGCTCCGGCTGGTCGTCTTTGCTGCCCTCGATGACGGGGTAGACGATGTACGCCTGGCGGCCCTTGCCGACCTGTTTGCGGACGAAGTCCCACACTTCCTGCGAGCGCTCGGCGGGGACGCGGCGGGTGGCGATGGGGGTGCGGCCGGGCGGCAACTCATCCAGGACGCTCAGGTCCAGATCGCCATAGAGGGAGAGGGCCAGCGTGCGCGGAATGGGCGTAGCGGTCATCACCAGCACATCCGGCTCCGCCTGATTAGGCTTTTTCATCAGCTTGAAGCGTTGCAAGACGCCGAAGCGATGCTGCTCGTCGACGACGACGAGGCCCAGCCGGTCGAATTCGACCTTCTCTTCGATGAGCGCGTGGGTGCCGATGACCAGTTGTGCCTCGCCGTTGTTGATGAGGGCGCGGGTGTGGCGCTTGCGGTCCTCATCGAGCGAGCCGGTGAGCAGCACGATGCGATAGCGGCGGGAAGAGCGCTCAAGCAGCTTGCGCGCGGCCAGATAGTGCTGCGTGGCGAGGATCTCGGTAGGCGCCATCAAAGCCGCCTGGTAGCCGTTCTCCAAGGCAACGAGCATGGCCTGGAGAGCCACGATGGTCTTGCCCGAGCCCACATCGCCTTGCAGCAGGCGGCGCATGGGGCTGGGGCTGCGCATGTCGGCCACAATCTCTCCCAATGCCCGCTTCTGCGCCGTGGTGGGATGGAAGGGCAGCACTTCTCGGATGGCCTCGCGAACTTTGTCATTGGTTGCAAAACCTATGCCCACGCGCTCCCTCATGCGGCGGCGCTTGAGCTCCAGGCCCAGCTCGAGAAAAAAGAGCTCCTCAAAGATCAGCCGACGATGGGCAGCGGTTGCGGAGGCTTGCAATTGGGCAAAGGGGGTGCCTTCCAGTGGAAAATGGACCTCGCGCAAGGCGGTCTCGCGATCGGGCAGGTCGAGCCTGACCAGCATCTCCCTGGGCAGGCACTCCGGCACCGCGCCGCGCACACCCTCCAACAGGTTGAAGATGGTCTTGCGCTGCCAGCGCGAGGCCAGCCGCGCGCCGCCCAGCGACTCGTAGACCGGCGTGATCCGGCCTACTTCAAGCAGCCGCGTCTCGGCGTCGTCGCTGGCGTCGGGCAGTATTTCAAATTGCGGCTGGATCATCTTGAGGTTGCTGCTTGATCGTGACGGCTCGACCTTGCCGAAGACGGCCACCGTCTGCCCGGCGTGAAACTTGCCCTCCAGATAGGTTCCATTGAACCAGATGCACTTCATGGCCAGTCGGCCCTGGCCCACGGTCAGCTCAAAGATGGGCGCCTTGCGGGTGCGCAGCAGCGCGGAGCCGCGCACCTCGGCGATGACGCTGGCCATCTCGCCCACTTTGAGTTCGTCGAGGCTGCGGGGGTTCTGGCGGTCCTCATAACGGAAGGGCAGGTGGTAGAGCAGGTCCTCTGCGGTGAGGATGTCTTTAGGCGCGAGCATCTCCGCCACCTTGGGACCAACGCCGCGCACATACATGACTGGGGTATCGAGGCCGGGCACAGTACGGATGCTACATGGATGACGCCGAAGGGGACAATGGCGTCATCCATTGGGGCGAGGCCGATTGCACGGGCGTTGTATCCCACCCTAGCCGCATAAACAAGAACGCGGCGACCGAGGCCGCCGCGTTCACCGAGCAATGCACAGCGAATTACTTGGTGAGGAAGTAAGCATTAACCGCCTGCGTCACGGCAGCGTGATCCAGATAGGGCTTCTTGCCTTCGTAGCGGGCAGACCACACGATCTGGTTCACAATGTCTCTTGGATAGCAGGAGCGCAGCTCTTGTTTCAGGGTTCCGCGGATGAAGTCGATGAGCACATTAAACACGCCAGGGTCGAAGTCGATTGATCTATCCTTGGCAACGCGGCGGAAGATTTCGCAGAACTGGTCGTCTGTGACTGCGCCGATCTTGACCTTGGTTTGAATTCTGCGCAGGAATGCGGCATCCACCAGCGAGGCCGGATCCATGTTGGATGCAAAGACGATGAGCATCTCGAATGGAATCTCAATTTTCTTGCCGCCGGCCAGAGTCAAGAAGTCGATTCTGCGATCCAGCGGAACGATCCAGCGGTTGAGCAACTCCTCGGGGCGAAGCCGCTGCCGTCCGAAATCGTCGATGATCAGCACTCCGTTGTTGGCTTTCATCTGCAAGGGGCCGACATAGAATTTTGTCGTCGTGTTGAATTGCAGATCGAGCATCTCGCCCGTCAGTTCGCCGCCGACCAGAACTCCGGGACGACGGCAAAGCAGCCAGCGATCATCGTGGTTCTCAGGTTCCGAATCGATCACCCGCTTATGAATCGCGGGATCGTAGACGGTAATCATCTGGCAATCCACTTCCACGGCGTAGGGTATCCAAACCTCATCCTCGGCAAGCACGCGAGACATGGTCTCTGCCATGGTGGTTTTGCCGACGCCTGCTGGACCGTAGAGAAAAATGGAGGAGCCGGAGTTGAGCGCTGTTCCAAACTGCCGCAGGGTTTCGTTGTCCATGACAAGATGAGCAAAAGCGCGCTTGACGTCAGCCTCATGCACTTCCACATTCTGCACGCTCTGCTTTCGGGTCTGCCGCACATAGCTCTCTAGAGACACAGGCGCAGGGCCCGCATAATGACTCTGGGAGAGCAGGTCCATGGCGCGTGTTCTGCCCTGCGATGTGATGGCAATATGAGGCACGGTGCCGGTCATTCCAGTGACCTGGCAGAGCAACTCGGCGCGCATCCGGCAAAACAGTTCGTTTGCAACCGGAAAGCTGAGCCGGGTCTTCTCCGCAAGCTGCAGAACGGAGAGCGAGCCGGAGAGATAGAGAGTCTTTAGAGCGAGATCCTCGAGAACTCCCTGCGGTACGTCGAGTTCCGCGAGAGATTGGGGCTTGTGCTCTGGCCCAACAATCGGCTCGGTTTTGAGAATATCGTAATCGCCATCGTACATCTTCAGTAAAGTCGCCATGTCGTTTTTCCCCATTTCAGTCCGGACAACCACACGAACGCCAATTCTACACGAGAAAACGGTTTTTTGGCAGCCACCAGCGTTAACTTTCTCGCTCAACGGACCACCAGGGCAACTCAACTCGTTTCGATCGAACACGAGAAGCGATTTGGATCTTGCCGCCCACCCCGCTGATTACTTTAAGTATTCCCATTGGAGGCAACCCAACCTGTTCGCGCCCTGGGACCTCCCAATCTGCGCTTGCGTTGCCAATTCTCTTGCCAATATAACCTCAATGCATCTGTTTTGACGTGTCCTTTTTGTGGGGTGACGATCCCACTTTGGAGTACGTTTGTAACACTTGAGGGTAGGTTCTGGCCTCTAGCCGGAAAGGGCTTACGGTTGGGACCAATCCGGAACCGGGCCAGTCCGGCAACGGCACGGGTACCATTGAGTGAAAGCATTCCACCTGGCCAGCGCTCTGTATGCGCACTCCGGCTCATTCCAGTACAGTCCATCGGCGCTGCGCTGGCTTTGCTACACTGCTCCAGAGAACGTACCTCTCGTTTTCATACCCAGATCGCTGTAAGAGACGGCGGAAGAATCCATGCCAGTTGTCGAACTTGCCGCAGTGACCAAGGCCTACGAGAGCAAGGTCGCAGTACGCAACCTCAGCCTGTCGATTGAGGCGGGCCAGATGTTTGGCCTGCTGGGACCGAACGGGGCGGGCAAGACCAGCTCGATTCGCATGATGATGGGCATCACGATTCCGGACTCTGGCTCGATCAGCCTCTTTGGAAAGCCTTTTGAGCGGCAGAGCCTGGAGCGCGTGGGCTACCTGCCCGAGGAGCGCGGTCTTTATAAGAAGATGAATGTTCTGGACCAACTGGTCTTCTTTGGCCAGTTGCACGGGCTTGCGGCTGAAGAAGCGCGCAAGCGTGCCGTCGCCTGGGCCACGCGCATGGAGATTGCGGATTCGCTGCACAAAAAAACAGAAGAACTCTCCAAGGGTATGCAGCAGAAGATCCAATTCATCGCAACGCTGTTGCACGGTCCCGATCTCATCGTGATGGACGAGCCCTTCTCGGGCCTTGATCCTGTGAATGCCGTGCTGGTGGAAAAGACTTTGCTCGAACTCAAGGAACAGGGCAAGGCGATTCTGTTTTCAACCCATCGCATGGACCAGGTAGAAAAACTTTGCGACTCGATCTGCCTCATCAACAACGGCGAGGCAGTGCTGGCGGGCAACTTGCGCGAGATCAAGGCCCGATACGAACGCAACCATGTCATCGTGGAGTTTGAGGGCAGCTCCGCATTTTTAGACAGCAGTGAGATTGCCGAAGCTAGAAATTTTTCAGGCCACGCCGAGATCAAGCTCAAGCCGCACGGAGACGCGCAGAAGCTGCTGCACGAAGCGGCGGCGGCAGCGACGATCTATCGCTTTGAGCTGGTCGAGCCTTCGCTTGAAGAGATCTTCATTGAGACTGTGGGAGGCAAGGCCGATGCATAATGTTCTGCTGATTGCGCGGCGCGAGTACCTTGAGCAGATTCGGGGCCGGGCCTTCAAGTTTTCCACGGTACTGTTGCCGCTGCTGATTGCCGCGCTGCTGGCCGCGAGTTATTTCACCGGGCGCAACGCCAACGCAGGCAAGCACATGGTGATTGCCGCCGACAGCGCGGCACTGGCCAACTTTGTACGAGATCAGCTGCTTGAGGACACTGACGCCAGGCTTATTGTGGATGTGGCAGCGCCGGCAAGCAAGCAGGATCGCGCAGCCTTGCAGGAACGAGTAAAGAATAAGTCGATCGATGGGCTGCTCTCGATCGAGACTGACTCCACCGGGGCGACGGCCGCCACCTATATCTCGCAATCCGCGGGCGACTTCACATTCATTGAGTTGATGAAGAACGCCGTGAATCATGGACTGGTGCATGAGCGCCTGATCGCGAGCGGTGTGAAGCAAGCAGAAGCCGACACATTGCTGGAGCAAGTCACGATTGAGACGCTGCAGGTGAATAAAGAAGGCAAGGCATCCAAGAGCAATGGGAGGGCGGCGTTCCAAAAGGCCTTTGCCATGGCATTCCTTCTCACCATGCCCATACTGCTGTATGGAATGGATATGGCGCGATCGATCATCGAGGAGAAGACTTCGCGCATCTTTGAAGTGATGCTGGCCATTGCACGCCCTGATGATCTGCTGGCAGGCAAGCTGCTCGGCGTGGGCGCTGTAGGACTAACGCAAATTGCCATCTGGGTGGTTGCGGCGGTACTGCTGGCCGGCTCGTCGCTGGCGGCCAGTTTGCTCACCGGCGATTTTGCTATCCATTTCTCCCTGGCCGAGGGCATTCTTTTTCCGGTATACTTCCTGCTGGGGTTCTTTCTTTACAGCGCATTCTTTTCCGGATTGGCCGCCACCTGCGAGACCGCCCAGGAACTGCAGATGTATATGCCGATGGCTGCCGTGCCCGTATGGGTCAGCTTCGGCATCCTTCCCTTTATCCTCAACAATCCCAACTCGGCGTGGGCCATTGCCGCATCGCTCTTCCCGCCGACAGCGCCTTTTGTCATGCTGCCACGCATGGGTTTGGAGACGCCGCCGCTGTGGCAGTTTGCGGCATCCATCGGGATCATGATTCTGTCCATCCTGGCTGTGCTCTGGTTCTCGTCGCGCCTCTACCGCGTGGGCATTCTCATGCATGGCAAGCGGGCCACGCTGCCGGAGCTGATGCGCTGGCTGCGGTACAGCTAAGAAGCTGCGTTAGCGGGGCGAGCGGAGTTAGCGTGGTTAGCGGCACATTGACTGATAGGGTAGCGAGTCCGCCAGTAATGCCTGCAGCGACAACAACCGAGGCCCCGAAGAGAACTCCGTTTGCAGGCGGCTAAGAGCCCCCGGCTAACGCCGCTAGCTACGCTAACCGTGCTAACTCCGCTATCCGAGCTAACTCCGCTAAAATCGGAGGAGTGACCGCCGAAGACAAACCCAGGTTCACCTTCGGCCAGCGGCTTGTGCTGGCGGTGACGCCGCGCTTGGTGTGGGCGCTGCTTTGGATTGTGAGCCGCACCTGGCGGTTTGAGGCGATTGCCGCGGAGGGCGTTACGCCGCTGCTCTATGGCCGGGGTGCGGGACCGGAGGTTTACTGCTTCTGGCACCAATGCGTGCTGCCCTGCACTCTGTATTTCCGCACCACCCACGGCACTATCCTCATCAGCCGCAGCTTCGACGGCGAGTTGATTACGCGCATACTGCAACTCTTCGGTTTCAAGGCCGTGCGCGGGTCGAGCTCCCGCGGTGCGCGCGAGGGGCTGCTGGGGCTCAAGCACGTGATCGAAAACGGCGACCCGGCTATCTTTACCGCCGACGGTCCGCGGGGGCCGATCTATCAGACCAAGATGGGCCCCATCAAGCTGGCGCAAATGACCGGCGCGCCCATCGGCGCATTTCATCTGGAGCCCGAGCGCGCGTGGACGATGCATTCGTGGGACCGGTTCCTGGTACCGAAGCCGTTTACGCGAATCGTGGTGAGTTGGGGGCCGTGGACGAGGGTTCCCGCCGATCTGGCCGCCGACCAGTTTGAGCCCAAGCGCGCGGAGCTCAATGCGGCGATTGAATGCGCGCGCCTGCAGGCGCTGGACTACCTCAAGAAGGCCAAGGGATGACCGGCCTGCGCGTTGCCGACTTCGACTTTGACCTGCCGCAGGAACTGATTGCCCAGCAGCCTCCAGCAATGCGCGGAGAGAGCCGCATGCTGATCATGAATCGCGTGATCGGGGCTTTACGGGATGCGCAGTTTGCCGAGATCCCTTCGCTGCTCAACCCCGGCGACCTGCTGGTGCTGAACGAAACGCGCGTGATTCCAGCTCGGCTTTATGCCCACCGCACGTTGCGCCGCGAGCGCGAGAAGCCGACGGGACGCATCGAGGTGATGCTCACTGAACCGGCGGGCGAGAACTGCTGGCGCGCACTGGCGCGGCCGGGCAGAAAGGTCGCTATCGGCGAGCGACTTGTGTTTCCGGGGCCGTCGGGGGCCATGGAGCTTGAGGCTGAAGTGATGGAACGCGGCATATTTGGCGAGCGCCTGCTGCGCTTCGAGCCGGTGGAGGATTTCTTCGCTGTGCTTGACCGCATCGGCCATGTGCCGCTGCCGCCCTACATCCGCCGCGACGATGAGGATGGCGACCGCGAACGCTACCAGACCGTCTTTTCGCGGGAGCCCGGATCGGTGGCCGCGCCCACGGCGGGGCTGCACTTTACACCGGCTGTATTGGAGGCGCTGGCAGCAAAGGGCGTTGAGGTTGCGCGGATCACGCTGCATGTTGGCCTGGGCACCTTTGCTCCGTTGCGGGTGGAGAGGCTGGATGAGGTACGGCTGCATCGCGAGCGGTATACGATTTCGACCGCAGCCGCCGATGCGGTGAATCGCGCCGTGAGCGATGGCCGGCGCATTGTGGCCGTTGGCACCACAGTGGTGCGCACGCTGGAGCACTGCGCGTTGCGTGTCGCCGGCGGCACGCTCGCGCCGCACTCCGGCGAGACGGAGATCTTCATTTTCCCGGGCTTCGAGTTTCGGCTGGTGGGCGCGCTGCTCACCAACTTCCATTTGCCCCAGTCGAGCCTACTGATGCTGGTGAGCGCCTTTGCCGGGCGCGAACGGGCGCTGGCCGCCTACGCCCACGCGGTCCAGCAGAAGTACCGCTTTTTCAGCTATGGCGATTGCATGTTTCTGGCGTGACACGGAGTCCAGGACGACCTATCGTTGCAACGACTCTGTTTTTTGCGGTAGGACCCTTGATTCCGTTGCCCGGTTTTGTCAGCGAACTTTAGATTCAGGACACTAGCGCGGATGGGCCGCCAGCCACTTGGCTACGCGCTCCTGCACGTAGGCCAGCTCATCGGCGGTGATGTGTGTGCCGACCATCTGACGGTTGGCGGCGTACTTTTCCTGGTTCGGCCCTTTGACAGCAGCGGCAAGGTCCAGCCAGTAGTAGGCTTCCACGTAGTCGTGCAGAACGCCCTGGCCCATGGAGTAGAGCACGCCGAGAGTGGCCTGCGCGGTGGCGTCGCCTTGCTCGGCTGCCTTGCGGTACCAGTCCGCTGCCTGCGCCATGTCGCGCGCTACGCCCCGGCCGTCGCGGTAGAGCGCGGCCAGGCGCATCTCGCCGGCGATGTCGTTTTTGTCTGCGGCCTTGCGATACCACTCGGCGGCTTGCTGCAAGTCCTCGGCCAACTGGCTGGAACTGCGCGTCTGCCCGTTGCCCGCTGCATAGCTGTCGCCGACGAGTACCTGCGAGGGGGCATCGCCTGTATTGGCCTTGGCCAGGAGGGCCGGGTCGATGGCGGGGGTTTGCGCGAAGGCCCGAACCAAAGCCGATGCAAAGATTATCGCCAGAACGAGGCGCTTACCTTGGATTCTCATAGGGGCCTCAATTCTCGATCAAAAAAACATTGTCGATATCAGTTTACCCAGAGATCGGCAATCCCGGCGGCTTGGACGAGATTGAAGTCAACCTTCGGCCGCTTGCCTTGTGCAAAAGTGGGAAATTTGCCGCGTGAATTCGTCTGTCGCCGGGGGCTGGAAAACGCTAGAATTGTTGTATGACTGATCGCATCTCTCTCACCCTCGCCCAAGCCGACCCCGAAGTGGCCGCCGCTCTTGACCACGAAACCCTCCGCCAGCACGAGGGGCTGGAGATGATTGCCAGCGAGAACTTTGTCTCGGAGGCGGTGCTGGAAGCGGCCGGCTCGATTTTTACCAACAAATATGCCGAGGGCTACCCTGGACGCCGCTACTATGGCGGCTGCGAGTATGCCGATGTGGTGGAGAACCTGGCCCGCGACCGCGCCAAGCAAATCTTTGGCGGCGAGCATGTGAACGTGCAGCCGCACTCCGGCTCGCAAGCCAACGCCTCAGCCTATGCGGCGGTGTTGCAGGCCGGGGATACGATTCTGGGCCTGGACCTGTCGCACGGCGGGCACCTGACCCATGGGCACCGGCTCAGCTTCAGCGGCAAGCTCTACCGGCCCACGTTTTACCAGGTGCGGCGCGACACCGAACTGATCGACTACGACGAACTGGAGGCGATCGCCGAGCGGGAAAAGCCCAAGGTTATTATCGGCGGGGGCAGCGCCTATCCGCGGCTGTGGGATTTCGCGCGGATGAGGCGGATTGCCGACAAGGTGGGCGCGATGTATATCTTTGACATGGCGCACATTGCCGGGCTGGTGGCGGGCGGCGTACACCCCTCGCCGGTGCCCCACGCGCACATCACGACGACGACTACCCACAAGACGCTGCGCGGGCCGCGCTCTGGATTGATCCTCTGCGGCAAGGATTTCCAGGTGGGCCAAAAGCCGGAGCAGACCATCGGCAAGGAGATCGACAAGGCCGTGTTTCCCGGCCAGCAGGGCGGTCCGCTGATGCACATTGTTGCCGCCAAGGCGGTGGCCTTTGCCGAGGCGCTGCGGCCGGAGTTCAAGACCTATGCCGCGCAGATTGTGGCCAACGCCAAGGTGCTGGCGGCGGCTTTGCAGGAGGCGGGCTTCCGCATTGTTTCGGGCGGCACGGATAACCACTTGATGCTGGTGGACACGTTCCAGAAGGGCATTTTGGGCTCGGAGGCAGAGCTGGCGCTGGGCAAGGCAGGCATCACGGTCAACAAGAACTCGATCCCTTACGACACCAATCCGCCGCTCAAGCCGTCGGGCATCCGCGTGGGCACGCCCGCGCTGACCACCCGCGGAATGAAGGAGCCGGAGATGCGGCTGATCGGCGCATGGATTTCAAAGGCCCTCGACTTGCGCAACGACGATGCTGCGCTGGAGCGGATTCGCGGCGAAGTGACGGAGCTGGCTAACCAGTTCCCACTGTATGCGTGGCGGCGGGCTCCGGTTGCCGTGGGGGCATAGCAGGCTGCGGAAGAAGGGGTGAATTCAAGCAAAATCCCCGTGAACCAGCCCCCAGGGGCTAAAGCCCTGTTGATTGTAAAGCAACTTACGGCACGACTGAAGTCGTGCCCTGACACAAGCCAGGGTCTTTCCGCAGCCTGTTAGGCATCGGGCAGGAATTCTTCGGACCACAACTTGCGGAGGTCTACCGGGTTGCATTTAATGTAGCTGGAGATGACCCACCAAGGGAAAAGGGCAGCTGAGAGTGGCTGTTCACCCCGAGGGCATCCGGAGGTATTCTATGAAACTGATTCAGGCAGCTTTTGCCACATTGCTCGTGCTTGCGGTTCCGGCGTTTGCTCAGCATGAAGGGGGCGCTCGCTCTACGGGTGGCGGAACGCATCAAGCCGCCCCGGCCCATGGGCCTACTGCATATCACGGCACGCCCCATGCAACAGAACCGAATCGTAACTACAGCGACCACGACGGCCACCCCAACGCCCCGCATGTGGATGGGAAGGTCTGGGTTGGCCACGACACCGGCCGCGGCGACGTGAACTATCATCTGGACCACCCTTTTGAACACGGCCGCTTCACCGGCGGCTTTGGCCCCGGTCACGAATGGCATCTTCGCGGCGGCGGCCCTGGGCGCTTCTGGTTCAACAACTGGTACTGGAGCGTTGCGCCCTTTGACGTTGGCTTCTGCGACGGCTGGCTTTGGGACTCCGACGACATCGTGATCTACGACGATCCGGACCACATCGGGTGGTATCTGGCTTATAACGTGCGGCTCGGCACCTATGTGCATGTGATGTATTTGGGGTCGTAAGTGAGCCGGATTCAGGGGTAAATAAGAGGTGAAGAGGGGACAGCCAGCGGGGGTTGTCCCCTTTTTCTCGCATAGGGAACCGGCTGAGCGAGGGGCATATACAAGCCTGGCTCGCGGGGGATAAGATTGCGAGTTTGAACGAAGCGGCTGCCGCTCGGCGATGCAGGATGCACGCGGCTCCCGCTCAATCCAAATCCCGCGAGGCTCCTCAATCATGAAAGATCTGCCTGTCCGCCCGTTTGCATGTGTTGCCGCGCTCGCCGCCATCTGCTTGGTATTGCTTCCCGCACATGCCGCGATTGCCGAGGCCGCTCCCGCGCCCATCGTGTTGACTGGCGCGGACCGGCGGCCTGCCATTTCGCTCGACGGCGACTGGGCCTCAATTGTCGATCCATACTTCTCGGGACTCTTCAGCTTTCATCATGAGGTGAAGTCAGACGGCTTTTTTCTCAATCGGAAGGCCCAGCCGGGCGACACCAGGCCCATTGAGTACGATTTTTCCAAAGCGCCGAAGCTGAAGGTGCCGGGCGACTGGAACACGCAGCGCGAGTCGCTTCTCTACTATGAGGGGCCGGTTTGGTATGAGCGCGACTTTACTTATCAGCCCAAGGAACACACACGCGTCTTTCTGCATGTGGGCGCGGCCAACTATCGTTCATGGTTCTGGGTCAACGGGCAGAAGGTCTGCGAACACGAGGGTGGATACACAAGCTTCAACTGCGAGGTGACGGCGGCGGTACATGATGGCGCTAACTTTGTGGTGGCGGCGGTGGACAACACGCGCCGCGAGGACAATGTTCCCACACTTCAGACGGACTGGTGGAACTATGGTGGGCTGACGCGGGAAGTTTCGCTGATTGAGGTTCCCGAAACCTACATCGATCAATACGACTTTCACCTTAGCCGCACGGAAGACTCGGTCATTGAGGGCTGGG